>Ga0154020_10001124_pt1 | contig 33007 bp, 29 predicted proteins | sample Klosneuvirus_201_FD_109709 | JGI IMG/M metagenome (GOLD analysis project Ga0154020, IMG submission 109709) | Active sludge microbial communities from wastewater, Klosterneuburg, Austria - Klosneuvirus_20160825_MG | ecosystem: Engineered > WWTP > Aerobic digester > Activated sludge | place...
ATCCAAAGGTTTTTGAATTTGCAAAAGAAGTTGGAATGGAAACCTTGGCCTTGATGGCCAAGATTCGTGAGTGGCAATTGCCTATTAAGAGTCACATGGCTGAGTTAACTCCAGAAATGGTTGCTCAAATTAAGGTTCGACTCAATCCTTCTCATTCGGATGATGCTGGAAAAAAGTTAACAGTAAAAAAGAAAGCAACGACCAAAAAAGTTGTGGCTGAAGCAGCAGCAGCTCAAGCAACTGCGGCGGCAGCAGCGGCTAGTAGTGCTGCGACTAAAGTCGTCCGAAGAAAAGCTGTTTCAGAGCAAGAAGTTTCTAAAAAAATCGAAGCTGAAGCAGATCATGATCAACATCTCTCAGAAGCACAACAAGAGGCGATTGTAGAATCACCCAAGGTTAGTGCAATATCTAAGTCGTCAGAAGCAGAGAGTAAAGCAGCAGTAGCAAAAACAAAAATAAAATCAAAGCCTGAAGTGGAAGTACATGCTGAAGTACCAGTCGTTGCAGAAACTTCTATCGCTGCTCCAGTAAGTAAAGAGAAATCAAAAAAAGCAGTGGCGGATGTTGCTCCTGTAGCGATTGCTGTAGAAAGCAATGTTCCTGTTACCACAAAAGATAGAGGTCTATTGGAAGCTGATATAACATCAAAACTTGCCACAAAAGTGACTGCACCAGTGGCAGCAGCAACTCAACCAGTGAAACCAGTTCGAGCAGAATCGCCAGGGGGTGGACCTGTTACAACACCTCCAAGACCGCAATTTTCAGAATCAAGCGAGAGACGCCCAATGGCTCCTATTGCAAGAAAAAAAGAAGTTGTAGTTGGACAAAGTGGATTTGCGAGTTCCCAAAAACCAGCAAACGAAGTGATAAGAAAAAATATTGTAGGACGCATGGATTTAAGCCGAGTGTCTGCCCCACAATCATCTGGTGGAGGGCAAACGTCTCGAGGATCATTTCAGGGTGGAAACCAACAACCACGTTCAGGTGGGTTCCAACAAAGTGGATCTAGTGGGGGTTTTGCTTTTCGAGGGGGAGGACAGACTGGTGGTGCTGGAGCACCAATGCGAACTGCGGCTCGAAGTAACTTGAGAGCAGGTTTTGTCGCACAACCAATTGCTGTGATCCCTGAATTAGAAGATACTAGCCGACGATCAAAATTTGAAGACAAACATAGTAAAAAGTTTACTAAGCAACCGACAGTTGAGACCGGTTCAACCGCAATGCCTGAAGAGGAAGTGGTTGAGTTTAATTCCGCGGAATTTAGAAAACGTGAAATGGTTTTTCAGCCAAAAAAGAAAAAAAGTATGTTAGCCAGGGAGAGTATGCGAACTCAACTTACAACTCCTAAAGCTTCAAAGCGTGTATTGAAAATAAATGGAACTATGAAATTAGTAGATGTCGCTGAATCTATAGGTGTGAAAGCCGCTCAATTGACTAAGACATTAATGCAAAATGGCGTTATGGGAAACATGAGCACTGAACTTGATTTCGATACCTTGTCTTTGATTCTTCCTGAATTTGGTTGGGAAGCACAGAATGTATTTAAAACAGCCGATGAAATTCTTGTTGATACGGCTTTTGGTGATGTCACGGCAGAACCAGTACCACGACCACCAGTTGTGACTGTAATGGGTCACGTGGATCATGGTAAGACCTCGCTGTTAGATGCTATACGCCAAGCCAATGTCGCTGGCGGTGAAAAAGGTGGAATCACACAGCATATAGGTGCTTATCAAGTTAAACTTGAAACCGGGGAATTAGTGACATTTTTAGATACTCCAGGTCACGAAGCCTTCACCGCAATGAGAGCACGTGGTGCCAATGCTACAGATATTGCAGTTATTGTGATTGCAGCAGATGATGGAGTTATGCCACAAACAGCTGAAGCTATTAATCATGCTAAAGCCGCAGGTGTCCCAATTGTTATTGTACTAAATAAAATTGATAAACCAGGAGCAAATCCTGATAAAATAAAACAACAATTAACTGAATTTGAAATTGTTCCAGAAGAATGGGGTGGAACCAATATTTTTTGTGAAGTCTCTGCAATTAAAAAACAAGGGATAAAAGAATTATTGGTGCAATTACTCTTAGTTGCTGAAATGCAAGAACTCAAAGCTAATCCAAAACGTTCTGGTACTGGGCTCGTAATAGAAAGTCGTATGGAAAGAGGACGTGGTAATGTTGCTACGATTCTTGTTCAAGATGGAACCGTGAATGTTGGAGATCTTATTGTAGCGGGTATATGTTCTGGCCGCATTCGTAGTTTAATGAATGACTTAGGAGAGAGAGTCAATTCAGCAGGTCCTGGATCTCCAGTTGAGGTTTTGGGTCTTGATGAAGTGCCGAGTGCAGGAGATAAGTTTGACATTGTTAAAGATGAGAAAACTTTAGAGCGAGTGGTTGATTTACGTAAAGCCATTAAGCTGAAAGCTGAAACAAATACTCCAAAGTTAACTTTAGAAGAAATTTTTGCTAAAGCAAAGCAAGGTGAACAGAAAACACTCAATGTAATATTAAAATCGGATGTGATGGGAAGCTCTGAAGCAATTCAAGGTATGTTCCAAAAAGTGGCTACCGAAGAAGTAAAAATAAAAGTGATTCACTCTGCTGTAGGAGGAATTACTGAAGGTGATGTGTTATTAGCAACGACGTCTAATGCCATCATACTTGGTTTTAATACCCGCCCCGATGGAAATGCTATGACTTTAGCAAAACAGCGGGGAGTTGAAATTAGAACCTATGGTATTGTTTATGAAATGATGGATGATCTCAAGAGATTGATGGTCGGGCTTCTTGAGCCTGAAATTGTGGAACAAGTTCATGGACGTGCAGAAGTTCGAAATCTCTTTACAGTACCTAAACTTGGAACGATTGCTGGATGCTCCGTTCTCGATGGAAAAATAGCAAGGTCTCATCTAGTTCGATTGGTTCGGAATGGAGTCGTGGCTTATCAAGGTAAAATTGGTAGTTTAAAACGATTTAAAGATGATGCAAAAGAAGTCGCTTCTGGGTTTGAGTGTGGTATTGGCATTGAAAATTATAATGATCTCAAAGTAGGTGATATAATTGAAGCTTACACTCGCGAAGAAATTCGTCGTGAACTAACTGAAGCGTCTGCTTCAGTTTAAACCCATCACTAGAGTGTAATTAAGCGGTAAGATTCAATTCTTTTGAAAGATAATAAATGCAATTTAAAAAACAAGATCGTCGACAAATTCAAATTGAGAAGCAGATTCAAGAGAGTCTTGCTTCTTTTTTATTGAGAAATTTAAGTATTTCTAAAGACGGTTTAATATCTGTAACTCGAGTAAAAGTTCCAAAAGATTTAAAAACTGCAGATGTCTACGTACATCAATATGGTAAAACTGAAATTGAAAATGATGAACTTATTGAAGCTCTTCAAAAAAAACTGGGATTGATTCAAAAACATTTAACTCAAGAGTTAAAACTTCGTTTTTTTCCACGTCTCGAATTTCATTACGACAAGGCCTTTGATAAAACCTTGGCAGTTGATAAATTAATTTATGATATGGCTCAATCGGGAGTTATAAAAAAAGAAGAAAGTTCCGATTAAGTTCATGGAAAAGAATATTCATGGACTCCTCCTTATTCACAAGCCAAGTGGAATCACTAGTCATGATGTGATTAATCAAGTACGTCGTCGTCTTCATACTAAAGAAGTTGGACACGCTGGGACTTTGGATCCATTGGCTGAAGGATTGATGGTTTTATTGCTAGGTGAAGCCACCAAAATGAGTTCCTATGTTCTTGAAAAAAATAAGCAATATGAAGTCACCCTGAAGTTAGGAATTGAAACTGATACTCTAGATATTACTGGAAAAGTTTTAAAAGAATTACTTGAAGTGGATATTTGTGATCAAGAAGTGATACAAAAGGCTTTGGCTTTGCAGGGAGATTTTAATTGGGAAGTTCCAATCTTTTCTGCAACAAAAGTGGCTGGGAAAAAACTCTATGAACACGCCCGAAATGGTAGTGCACCCGTAGAAATACCTCGCAAACCAATGAGTTTTTGGGAGATAGAACATCTTGATAGTAAATCTGAAAAAAACTCCTATCAATTCAGACTTAATTGTTCAAAAGGTAGTTTTATTCGATCTTGGGTGCAACAGCTTGGAATGAGTTTAGGGTGTGGCGCTGTGATGACGGATTTGACGCGAACCTATTCTGCTCCCTACAAACTTCAAAATGCAATTGATTTGAATGGATTAACCTCATTAATAAACCTTCCAGAAAGTGAAGCCTTTATACCAATGTTAGAGGCACTGCCTGAGTTTAAGACACTGAGAGTGAGTGGAACCAGTGAGGCATTGATTCGAAATGGACAGATCTCTCACGAATTAAGAAGACGATTAATTGTTTATTTCAATGCAGAGACCGATACAGGTATTAAAATTTTAAGTCAAAGACCTGAAGAATTATTAGCACTGGTTGGATTGGAACCAGGCAAAGGGTTTGTCGTCAGACGCGTTTTTCGATATTGAGAAAAAATAGAAATCTGGCGAAGAGCGTAGTTGACCTTTAACTTAAGTCCGATTAAATCATTAAACCGACCCGAATTGAATTCAGGTATTGCTCACGTAACGACAGCCATGACGTTAGAGGTGGGCTAGAGAAACCTAACAATTTAAATTAAAAAAATGGAGGAGTTTAATGGCGCTCACAAAAGAACAACGCGAAGAAGTAATTAAAAAATATAGAAGAGGCGATTTAGATACTGGGAGTTCTGAAGTTCAAATTGCTTTATTAACTCACAGAATTTCTGATATTACTCAGCATTTTACAGTTCACAAAAAAGACGTTCATGGCCGACGAGGTTTAGTAACTTTAGTTAACCGACGTCGAAAACTTTTGGATTACCTTAAAAAGAATGATAATCCAAAGTATCAACAAATTCTAAAAGATTTAGAAATCCGAAAGTAAGATATAAAGAGGGCTAACAGAAGCCCTCTTTTTCATTTAGTCGCAATAATAAAAAATTTCCTTTTTTGCGCTAATCATCAAGGAGTATACTCATGAAGACAACAGTCACAACATCCATTGGTGGCAAACAAATAACTATCGAAACTGGTCGCCTCGCTCGACAAGCTGATGGCTCTGTTCTTGTCACTTGCGGAAACAACATCGTCTTAGTTACAGTGGTATCATCTCGAAAAACTTCAACGGCTGATTTTTTTCCTTTAACAGTTGAGTATCAAGAAAAATTCTATGCTACAGGACGAATTCCAGGTGGATATTTTAAACGAGAAGGAAAACCAACAAATGATGCAACATTAATCGCACGATTAATTGATCGTCCTTTGCGACCCAAGTTTCCTGAAGGTTTCCGACAAGAAACACAAGTTGTGGCTATCACTCTAAGTGCGGATGGACAATTTCCATTAGAAGTACTTGCCAGCTTGGGGGCATCAGCGGCTCTACATATTTCTGACATTCCATTTGATGGACCAACAGCGGCAGTTCAAGTGGCTCGAGTGGAAGGCCAATTCGTAGCAAATCCATCGGCGACAATGGTTGAAAAATCCGATATGGACATCATTATTGCAGGAACTCGCCAAGGTATTTTAATGGTGGAAGGTGAAACAAAATTTGTAAGTGAAGATGATGTATTGGCTGCTCTGAAGTTTGGTCACCAGAGTCTGGTCCCATTGTTGAATGCTCAAGATGAATTGAGAGAAAAAACAGGATCAAAAGTAAAACGTGCCTTTAATCCACCAGTGATAGATGCTGATTTTAAAGAAAAAGTTGTTAACTTTTTAAAGCCAAAAATTGAAGCAGCATTAGGTATTCGTGAAAAACAAGATCGCTATGCAGCTGTGGATAAAGCCTCAGATGAAGCTGAAAGTCTTTTTCTAGCTCCGATTACAGATGATAAATTAAAGGCTCAAAGAGAAAAAGAAATTGGAATCATTGTTGAAGACTTAAAGTATCATGCAGCACGATGGATGATATTGGATAAAAAAATTCGTATTGATGGTCGTAATGTGACCCAAGTTCGTCCGATCTCTTGTGAAGCAGGGGTTTTACCAAGAGCGCATGGTTCAGGTTTGTTCACACGTGGCGAAACCCAAGTATTGGGTGCTGTAACACTTGGAACTGGTGATGATGAACAAATGGTTGATACTTTGATGGGAACCATTTCTCGTAAATTTATGCTCCATTATAATTTTCCTCCCTTCTCAGTCGGTGAAGTGGGTCGAATGGGTGGACAATCACGAAGAGAAATCGGCCATGGATTTTTAGCAGAAAGAGCTGTGAAGGCCATTATTCCTGATCATGATAAATTTCCATACACTTTAAGAATCGTGAGTGAAGTGCTTGAGAGTAATGGATCAAGTTCTATGGGTACAGTATGTTCGGCGACTTTAGCCTTACTTGATGCTGGAGTTCCTATAAAAGGGAATGTAGCAGGCATTGCCATGGGCCTCATTAAAGAAGGCGATAGTGTAGCCGTATTAAGTGATATTTTAGGTGATGAAGATCACTTAGGAGATATGGATTTCAAAGTTGCAGGTACAGGGACTGGAATCACTTCGCTTCAGATGGATATTAAAATTGATTCCATTAGTTTTAATGTAATGGAAGTCGCCCTACGTCAGGCCAAAGAAGGTCGACAGCATATTTTAAATGAAATGGAAAAGGTCATTAAAGTACCACGAGGCCAAATTTCTGAGTGGGCTCCTCGTATTGAAACCATCAAAATCAAGGCTGACAAAGTGAGAGAAGTAATTGGTGCTGGTGGAAAAACAATCCGTGAGATCATTGCATTAACTGGAGTTAAAATTGATATCGAAGATAATGGCACAATTCATATCGCTTCTTCTAATCCAGAAAGCACGCAAAAAGCCGTTAAGATGATCAATGAAATTTGTGCTGAAGCAGAGCTTGGAAAAGCTTATAAAGGCAAAGTTGTAAAGATTACTGACTTCGGTGCCTTTGTAGAAGTTCTTCCAAACACTCAAGGTTTACTCCATATTTCTGAGATTTCTCATGAGCGTGTTCGTAATGTAACAGATGTATTGGCCGAAGGTGATGTGATTGACGTAAAGGTTCTTGAAATTGATCGCTCCGGTCGTATTAAACTTTCTAGAAAAGCACTTTTAGAAAAATCAAATAATGACTAAAAAAATGAGGTCTGAAGTTAAGGGAGCCGCCAAGGTTCCCTTTGCTAAATCAACCTTAAATAATGGAATTCGCGTTGTTAGTGAAATCCATGATAACACTCTTGCTGTATCGATTGGTGTTTGGGTTTTGACAGGAACTCGAGATGAAAATTCAAGTCAAGCCGGGATATCACACTTTCTAGAACACCTCACCTTTAAAGGCACTCGAAAGCGATCTGCCTATCAGTTAGCAAAGGCATTAGAAGAAGTGGGCGGGGAGCTTAATGCTTACACGACTCGTGAATACACCTGTTATCACGCCTTGGTGCTTAGAGATCATTGGAAGAGAGCAGTCGAAGTATTGTCAGATCTTGTTTCGAATATGGATTTAAAAGAATCTCATTTTCAGCTCGAAAAATCTGTAGTGCTCCAAGAATTAAGTAGTAGTTTTGAAAGTCATGAAGATCATATCAACGACGAATTTTTAATGAGAGCCTATAAGAATCATCCTCTAGGAATGCCAATATTAGGTACAGAGACGTCATTAATTAATCTTACACGAAAAGATATTTCAGACTATTATAAGAAACGTTACACAGGCAAACAAATATTAGTTAGTTGTGCAGGCTCTGTTGAACACGACGATTTAGTCAAAGAGGTTGAACGACATCTTGGTAAAAAAATGGGTGGTAGAGCATTGCCTGAGCGGAAAAAACCACAGTTCCATTCATTTGCAGGAATACTGGATAAATCCACAGATCAAACCCATCTTTTGATAGGTTTACCAACAGGAAAATTTAATGATGTTTTGAGATTTGAAGCTTTTATTGTCAATGCCCTTTTAGGTGGCGGGATGACCTCAAAACTATTTCAGAGTGTGAGAGAAAAAAAGGGTTTAACCTACACAATCTATAGTTCTCTAAATACATTTACCGATGCCGGAATTCTATTAATCTATGCTTCTGTTGAAAATGAAAATTTAAAGGCTGTTGTTGATACAGTTTTAAAATCTATGACTGAGATAAAGAAAAATGGTATTTCAGCCCATCATTTGAAACTGTTTAAAACGCAAGTGATTGGTGCGATTCTTCTAGGTTCAGAAGATGTCGAAAATAGAATGATGTCTCTTGGCATTAATGAAATGGTTTTACGTCGGTATAAGCCTGTACAAGAAGTGATTGATGAAATACAAGCAGTGAATAAAAATTCTGTGCATGAATATATTGAAAAATATTTTCAATTAAATAATTTTGGCGGATTACTTTTAGGTTCAAATCTCGGCAAGTATCGTTCTTGGTGGGAAAAAACATTAAAAATATAGTTTAAAATTCGTTAATAAAAATATTTTAATTAAAGGAGATATGATGCATCCATTAATTCCAGTGAAAATTAAAAAATTACCTCACTTTAAAGGAGAGCTTCCAAAATATCAATCTACTAAGGCGAGTGGTTTTGATGTGAGAGCTCAAATTGAAACAGCGATCATAATAAAACCGAGAGAACGAGCAATGGTTCCAACGGGTTTGAGCTTTGAAATTCCCTCTGGTTATGAAATACAAACACGTCCCAGAAGTGGTCTTGCTTGGAAGCATGGTCTAACCATCGTCAATACACCAGGTACTATTGATGCCGATTATCGAGGAGAAGTTAAAATTCTTTTACTTAATCTTGGTGAAGAACCTTTTGAAATTTGCGATCAAGAAAGAATAGCTCAGTGTGTGTTAGTACCAGTAATTCAAGCTTATTGGTTAGAAGCAGATGACCTTTCTGAAACAGATCGTGGTGCGGGCGGATTTGGCTCGACCGGTAAGGTTTAAGTGCTCTCCTACCAATACATAAAGTGGGTTCTTCGATACTCAAAAGTTTCAAGTATGACACGAGAACAGATGTTATCTGTTCAGGAAAAGTATTGGAGAAAATTAGTTCAATATGTTTTTGATCGATCTCCGTATTACAATCGCGTGATGAAGGAGCGAGGACTCTTACCCTCATCCGCCATTCCAACGGATTTTCCTATTTTAACTAAAAAAATCGTTTTAGATCAATTTGATGAGCTAGTAACCGACCCTAAAATTAAACTAAAGTCAGTGCATGAGTATGTCCAGAAGGGCGATACGAGTACACCCTATCTTGGCCGCTATCATGTTTTAAAAACCTCAGGAACTTCAGGATTGCCGGGGTATTTTTTATCAAAGTCTGAAGAGCTTATTGCAGGAGTGTCACCCTCTGTAGCTCGTGGGGATGATGGACCATGGCGCCGAAAGAAAAGATTAGCATTAATAGGTTTTAATAGCAATTTTACAGGCTCATCCCAGACGATGAGCTTCTCAAATAAAATTTGGTTAGCTAAAATGTTTATAGAGTACCGAGTAATTTCTATTGAACAACCAATTGAACAGGTTTTGAAAGAATTGAACGAATTTCAACCCCATATTATGAGTGGATTTTCAAAACTTCTACTCCTTGTTGCTGATGCGCAACGAAATGGTAAAATAAAAATTACTCCTGATGCCATTAATTCAGGAGGAGAACAATTGCTAGAAACAGATCGGCGGTACTTAAAAGATACTTTTAAGTGTTCCGTTAATAATCATTATGGAAGCACAGAAGGTTTTTCGATGGGAATAAGTCGAGATGGCGACTCGTCAATGGAGCTTTTTGAAGATCATTTGATCTTCTCACTTAACCCCTCAGATACCCATATCACGAATTTACATAATTTTACGATGCCACTGATTAGATATGAAATGCAAGATGTGCTAGTTCCTCGACCTATTACGGAGGCCAAACCATTTATTAGGGTGGAGAATTTGATTGGTCGATCAAGTGAAATTCCCTATTTTATTACGGAAGATAAAAATCAAGTGACTGTACATCCTTTAGCCTTTGATCCACTTATGCCTGAAGGAGTGAAGTCTTTTTTTATGGTTTGTGAGCAATCGAATGTGGTTTGCTTTCATCTATTAATAGACTCGCAATTTGCAGATAAAACTGATGATATATTAAAAAACACTCAAAATGTTTTGAATGATTTTTTTAAACAAAAAGGGATTTCAAATATAGAGATCAAATTGAATATCGAAAATACTTACAATATAGACTACCAGTCAGGTAAATCCAGATTTTGGCAAATCATAAATCCCACTCAATAAATATTGTTCAAATATTAAAAAAATTAAAAAATACTAAATTTATTTTTGAACTGTTGTGGAACAATATTAATCGAAAAATTGATTGAGCTAATCTGCTTTTAATAAATTCGAACATTTGCTAAGGTTTAATTTAAATAATCGAGTGTCTCAGATTGAGATGAAATTTGTTTTTTTTAATGCTAAATTAATAGTGTATGCCATTTTTGCGTTGTCATTAAGTTGTCTCAAAATAATTCACTCAATTATATGTTCTAAGTTATTAATTTTACATTTTAAAATTAAATATTCCAAAGTTAATGTTTGGCATCATTCTTGAAGATTAAAAGGATATAGGAAATATAATTTTAAAAATTAGGAGTGAATATGAAAAATAAAACAATTAATACAACCCATGCAAAGCTTGCTTTGTTTGCAGTACTCGGTCTTTTAACAATTGCTAACTTTCATGGTAATCAAATCAAAAAACAAGGTGAAGTTGAATTTGCTAGTATCAAATCTGATATCAACTCTGAAAAATTATACGAGAAGAAAATAGTTTCAGAACTCAATGGAAATGATATTAAAAAGAATAATGAAGTATCTAAAAAACTTAATAAATCATTAACTAAAACTCATAATGAGATTACGAAAAAAGAAATAATAAATGAATAGTAATGAATTTTAAGGACGCCAATATTTTAAGAACTTTCTGAAAAAAATATGTCAGTTCTGGCAATTATTAATTTAGTGCTAGATGGTAACAATTCTTTTGAATTGACCAATGACGCTTAATTTTTATATATGTCAAAATGAACATTGATGCATATAGCAGTAGTATGAAAATGCAGTTGTATTTTATAGTGACTCATTAGAGATTGCAGCGATGCAAGTGATTAGAGTGACAGCAGCAGTTTTAATTTTATTTTTATGTACTTGGATTATGTTGAGATTTTATGGAATCAGCCAAGTATATCAAACCTATGACCATCCACTCATGAAAAAAGAAAAACCATGGATTTTAGCCTGGGGTGGAGAACTTGAGGATGGACCATCACATTCAAGAGAGGCTCTGCAAAGCGCAGCAAAGCAAGATGGTGTTATTCTTGCGATCAATCTCCAAATAAATGCGGAAAAACATTTTTTTGCAATTCCACAAGACTTTAAAATTAAAAATGAGATTGTTAATATTAATAACCTCTCCGATTCTGAGACCTTAAGTTTGGATTTAGGCGATGGAAAGAGCCCATTGAGTCTTGAACAATTTTTTGATGAATTCGGAAATTCACCTCTTTTAATCTGGGTCAGAGACAACAATGAAAATATTGATTTAAGATTGGAACCTATTTTTAAAAAATATAAATCTCATGCTCAATTAATTGTCCACAGTGAATTTGATAATGTTGTTAACAGTATCAAAAAACTGATACCCGATCTACTCTATGGTACAGGAGTTGGACAACGGGTTCGACTCTTAATGCTTGTATCAATTGGTTTAGAATCCATTGCGACGGTTGATGGTGATTTGCTCATTGCACCATTGCATGAGGGAAAAATAAGCGCTATTTCAGTGGAATTGAAAGAGGAGATTATTCGTCGACAAAAAATATTTATAATAGGTTCCCTTAACGATGTTTCTGCCAATAATCAAGCTTTGAGTTTTGGCGCTACAGGATATCTTACATCTTATCCAAGAGATTTGAAAAAGAAGTTGAATTCATCAGCACAAACTTTATAAAATCAAAGAGTTCGAAGACTTAGGTAGAGTTAGTTCAGAGATACTGGAAATTGAGTGGCAAAGTTAATTTTTTGTACTGTTGAGGCACAATTTTGAGTCTTAGCCCACGGCTAAAGAGAAAATTGCAAGGATAACAGTCAAAATTGAATGAACTAATCTGTCTTCGTTATCTTTGAACTGATTTACATTGATTCTACTGAAAAGAGACTCAAACGAAGCGAAAAGATTCAGGCTGAACGAGGCCAGGGTTTTCTAATCTCAACTGAGATTAGAATTTTTTCCAACGAAGCCATAGTCTTTTTAATAGAATCAATAAAGTGCTCAAGCTTGAGTGCTGTCGTGTGAGCGGGAGCGTGTGCGCGAACGCGAACGTTGAATCGAACTGAGTGTTTAGTTAAGGTATATTTTAGACCTGAACTTTTATTTCAGATTTAAACATATGCAAATATTGCTGGAGGTAATTATGGATAATGTCGTTCGTGTTAATACTTCGATTTTTGAGTCACTTTTACAAGCTAGTCCCTTGGTGCAGTTAACACTTTTAATATTAGTGATGCTATCCATTTTGTGCTGGACAGTGGCATTTCAAAAATACAAACAATTTAGTGTTTTGACTTCAGCCAATAAACCTTTTTTGGATAAATTTGAAACGATGCACTCTCTGGATAAAATATTTGAAAGTTTGAGTGCTTTTTCAGATAGCAGTGCGGCTCGAATTTTTGCAGCGGGATATTCAGAAATGAAAAAAATAGCTGATTCACCTCGGAGAGAAGATAGGGATGGTACTTTTTTGCAGCTTACGGGGATTGATAATATTGAAAGAGTGCTAAGAAAATCAATCGATCTTGAAGTGGCTAAAATGGAAGAAAATGTGAGTTTATTAGCAACAACGGGAAGCACTGGACCGTTCATTGGACTCTTTGGTACAGTGTGGGGGATTATGGGATCCTTCCATAAAATTGGCCAAATGGGAACGGCTACCTTGGCTGTGGTTGCGCCTGGAATTTCGGAAGCCCTGATCGCGACAGCCATAGGATTGGCTGCGGCCATTCCAGCAGTAATGTTGTACAATCATTTTATTGCAGAAATTAGAAAACAGGAAATGGTACTAACTAATTTTTCGTCTGATTTTTTAAACTTGGCTAAAAGAAATTTCTTTAGGGAGTAAAAATGGGAGCTCAAATTGGAGGTCCTCGACGAAGTCGTGTAACCTTAAGTGAAATCAATGTGACGCCTTTGGTTGATGTGATGTTGGTTCTACTAATTATGTTTATGGTGACAACACCTTTAATGCAACAAGGTATAGAAGTTGATTTACCTAAAACTGCGGCATCAGGTGTCCAGGCAACCGATGATCCTTTTGTTCTTATTATCCATAGAAATAAAAAGATTACGGCCGGAAATGTAAATCTCTCCATTGATCAAATGGAAGGTAAGTTAAGGGCTATATTTAAAACTCGAAAAAACAAACAACTTTACCTTCAGGCGGATAAATTAGTGGAATATGGTTTTGTGGCTGAAGTCATGGCTGAAATTCGTCGTGCTGGAATCAGTAACGTGGGCCTGGTTACATTGCCTAAAACTGAGAGTAAGACTGAATAAAAATGAACAATGAAGACATCAGTAAACCATTTTTGTTGTCATTACTAGCGCATTTAACGCTAGTGTTATTATTTACAGTAAAAGCCGTTTTTTTTCCAACAATAGAAGAAATTTATCAACCCCCACTTAGAGTTGATATTGTGGGATTGCCAGATAAAATTACGCCCATTGATACTCAAGATCAGGTTAATAAAGCCAAAGAAGAGGTTAAACCTGATGACTCTCAAAAAAGTAAACCAATTCATTCTGAAGAAACTCCACTTCCGGTGGTACCCACACCCCCCAAAGCTGAGTTATTAAAACCAAAAGATAAAGAAAAAGCTGATCTGGTTTTAAACCCTAAAAAAGACACTGACAAAAATAAGAAAGAATTGGAAAAATCAAATACCTCTCAAGCTATTGAGAAGTTAAAAAAGAAAATGGCCATTGATAAAATTAAAGAAGATATCAAGCAAGATATCAAACAAAAAGAACGCCAAGAGTTATCCCAAAGAATATCTCAGTATAAAGGAAATGTTCTGGCTCCCGGAACTGAACTTACTGGTGTGGTCAAGTTGCAACATGAAAATTATTTAGGTCAAATTGATCATCATGTAAAACAGTTTTGGAGTCTTCCAGAATGGCTAGCGCGAGGTAATTTTAAGGCAAAAGTAAAAATTTTTATTGATTCGAGGGGATTATTATTAAGAGTTGAGTTGATCAGTACTAGCGGAAATTCGAGTTATGATGATATTGTTATAGAAACAGTGAAAAAAGCAGTGCCTTATCCGGTACCACCTGAAAAGTTTCGTGATATCATAAGTGTGAGTGGAATGATTTTAGGTTTTCCAGAATAAATCAATGACCAAAAAGTGATGAGGATTAAGAGACATTCATCCTCAGTAAAAATCACTTCATAAGGGAGGATTAAATGTTAAGTGAATCCATGAAGAAAATTATTATTATTGTTAGTTTGAGTTTGTTTTCTTTCAATTTGATTGCTGAAGTCTCATCGCAGGATATTTATATTAAAGTTGGAGAGGCTCAAGTTAAAAAAAGCTTACTGGCCTTTCCTGCTTTACAATTTTCGAGTAGTGCATCAGCAGCACCGCAACATCAAAAATTTGGAGCAGAACTTTATAAAGTCATTAAAAATGATTTAGATGTGACAGGATACTTTGACTTAATTGACCCTAAGGCATTTCTTGAAGACAGTGCGAAGTTGTCTCCCCTTCCTTACCCAGAGGCTGAAAACGGTTTCAAGTTTGAAAGTTGGAAAAGCATTGGTGCTGAGTTTTTGTTGCGATTGAATTTTTCAATAGCAGGCGATCAACTCAACTTAGAAGTCTATGCTTATCATATTCCAAAAAGTAAAAAAATTCTTTCAAAAAAGTATAAGGGAACTTTATCACAGATTTCAAAGTTAGCACATAGTTTTGCTAATGATTTAGTTCTTGCTTTAACGGGCAAAGAAGGGATGTTTCTTTCAAAAGTAGTAGTTGCTTCAAGTAAAGTTGGTTCTCAAATAAAAGAAATTTATATTATGGATTGGGATGGTGCTAATCTGCAAAAAGTAACCACTCATAATTCTATAGCCCTTTCACCCAATTGGTCTCCAGATGGAAAGAAAATCCTATATACTGCCTTTGTTTCAAAGGTACTTCCAAAAGGAAAAAAGGGGTTACGAAACCCTGATCTTTTTATGCTTGATTTATTTAAGGGTCAGAGATGGCTGATTTCGGATCGCATGGGATTAAATTCTGGTGGAGCTTTTCATCCCGATGGACAATCTATTTTAATGACCATGTCAGAGAAAGGGAACTCTGATATTTATCGCGTGAATTTAGAAGGTGCAATAATTAAAAAGCTTACGAATGGCCCTAGCGGTGCCTTGAATGTTGAGCCGGCAGTGAGTCCAGATGGTAATAAGGTTGCTTTTTCTTCGGATCGATTGGGAAAACCGATGGTTTGGGTCATGGATATCGATGGTACTAATGTAGCCAAGCGAACAACGGCAGGGGTCTATAACTCCTCACCGTCTTGGTCTCCCGATGGTAAAAAGCTTGCATTCGCAGGTCTTGATGATCGACATTATGATATTTTTATTATGGATGCTGACGGCACAAAACTCGAGCGTCTTACTTCTAAGAAAAAAAATGATGGAAGTGGAAAATGGTCATCTAATGAAGACCCTGTGTTTTCTCCTGATGGCCGATTTATCATGTACTCCAGTGACAGAGATGGTGTGAATCAGGTTTATATTATTAATGTTGATGGTACGAATGAACGTCGAATCACCTTTGACCGAAATAATTATTACAAACCTCGCTGGTCTAAGAATTTCGAGTAATAAAGTGAAAAAGGCACTCCATTTTTTTTGATTTGAGCCATTGATTTAAGCTCAAGCAGACCTAACTTATTTCGCATTACGTTAGATGCTTTTAATTTAAGCATCAGCTTCAACTCCATTTGACCATAGAATCAGATTCGGATTATAGCCTAATGTCTTAGGGGGATATTTATGCATTTAAGAAACCGAATGGGCCACTCTTGGTGGATGGCATTGTGGATCTATGGAATTACTTTTTTACTTGTATCACTGACTTTTTTTCAAACTTCAAACGCAGAAGATAAGTTGTCGGAGAAAAAAGAAGAAGCTAAGAAAGTAAAATCTCAAGAAGATAAAAAAGCAACGAAAGGCGATGAAAAAGCCTCAAATAAAAAGGAAAAGAGTATGTTAGTATTATTTGAAACGAATCAAGGAGCGATTAAAATTAAATTAAACTCAGAAAAAGCTCCTAAGAGTGTTGAAAATTTTCTCAAATACGTTGATGAAGGTTTTTATAATGGAACAATTTTTCATCGAGTGATTAAAGGTTTTATGATTCAAGGGGGCGGTTTTACACCTGATTTAAATCAAAAAACAGCCCACGCCTCTATTAAAAATGAAGCCAATAATGGTTTAAAAAATAAACGTGGTACTTTAGCTATGGCCAGAACAATGGATCCACATAGTGCTTCATCACAATTTTTTATAAACCATGCTGATAATTCGTTTCTTGATTTTAAAGCTGAGTCACCACAAGGGTGGGGTTATGCAGTATTCGGGGAAGTCGTTGAAGGTATGGACGTAGTGGATAAAATTGCAGAAGTTAAAACAGGAAGTAAAAAGGGAAATGATGACGTTCCTGAAACGACGATAGAAGTGAAATCAGCAAAAAGAGTCGAAAAATAAGATTTTGTAATTTTTAAATAAAAAAGCTGACGAATTTATCAAAATTAAGGGGTTTATTTCAACCCCTAATTTAATGAACAAATTTAGTTAATATCCTAAAATTGTGATTATAATGAATTAAGTTCTTTCATTGACTCAATGAATTCTGTTGAGTTTAATGAAACAATGAGCAACGCATTAAACATATTAAATGTATCCGAACTAAAACAAGAATTAGTTTCTGCTGGAACCAAGCCCAAGCTAGTTCTAAAAGGAATAAATTTTTCCATTCCAAAAGGGTCCTTAACTGGTTTTATTGGAGTTAATGGAGCTGGTAAAACAACAACAATCAAATCCTTGCTTAATTTTATACATCCCAAATCAGGGACAATTAAATTTTTTGGTGAAACGGGATTATCAAAGATAAGTCGTCAAAGACTTGGATTTATGCCCGAAAGACCTTATTTTTATGATTTTCTGACAGGAAAAGAGTTTTTGGCACTACATTGGAAACTACATGGGCTTTCCACAGATCAACTCTTTGAATACCGATGCGATGAAGTTCTAAAACAAGTTGATCTTGAACGTGGAAAAAATCTGCGACTTCGTCAATTCTCTAAAGGTATGTTACAAAGAATAGGGATTGCTCAATCTATTATACATAAGCCAGAGCTCCTAATTTTAGATGAACCTATGAGTGGACTTGATCCCGATGGACGCTTCTTAATTAAGAGTATAATTCGTAAATTACATAATAGTGGAACGACAATATTTTTTAGCAGTCACCTCCTTCAAGATATGGAAGAACTTTGCACTAGATTAGTTATTATTGAGCAAGGAGAAATTATTTATGAAGGAAGTCTTAATGATTTAGGGGCTCAACGACAGGACGAGTATTTAATTTTAGCACAAAATCTGGAAAGCTCTGTGACACAAGAGTTTCATTGTTCGCGGTCAGTATTACAAAATAAAATTGATCAATTAAGAGTTGATAAATTAGAAATTTTAAATGTATCTCAAAGAAAAATTAGTTTAGAAGAGGCCTTTATTTTATTAAGAAAACGTAGAGAAAAAATATGATTAATAGAATTATTACAATATCACTTAATTCATTTAGAGAAATGTATCGTGACAGATATTTTTTAATTTTAATTTTGGCCGTTGTTATTTTTTTTGGTTTGAGCCTTCTTTTAGGAGAGTTAAGTTTTGAAGAACATAAGCGAATTTTATTTGATTTAGGAATATCTTCTATTCATTGGCTTAATATTGGGCTTTGTTTATTCATAGGAGGAACCTCACTGCGAAGAGAACTTGAGCGTCAAACCTATATGACCCTTTTGACTTCTCCATTGAGTCGTCTAGAGTTTTTGTTGGGAAAATTTGGGGGAATTTTATTAGTTTCAGTCATATCAACATTTCTTTTAGGATTAGGCTTATTGTGGTTATTAAAATCACCTGAAAGTTTCAGAAATTTGTCTGTTATATTATTGGGGATAACTTTTGAAGCGGCCCTATTGTTGGCGATTTCAATTCTTATGAGTTTAATTCTTTCACCCTTTGTTGGTTTGTTTGCCAGTTTTAGCATTTTCTTAATTGGTCATTGGATGGAAAGTTTGAAATATTTTGCTGATAAATCTAAGAACTCGTTATACATTCAATTTGCAGATATCATAAACTGGATATTTCCTAATTTATACCGCCTTAATTGGCGCAGTACTTACATTTTAGAGTCTGGAGTTTCAGTGAATATTGGCTTAATGAGTCTGGCACATGCTATAGCATGGATTGGTTTATTACTTTTCTTGTCTCAGTTTATGTTTAAACGAAAAAATCTAATTTAGAAAGTTAATATAAAACAATGGAAAATATTGAACCACAATTTATTGCTATTTGTTTTTTTATTTTTGGAGCGCTAATTGGAAGTTTTGGTAATGTTATTATATATCGATTACCCTTAGGCAAAAGTGTAATTACACCACGAAGTCGTTGTAAGTCCTGCGAAAAATTAATTCCATGGTACCATAATATTCCAATTTTCTCTTGGTTGTTATTGCGAGGAAGATGCTATTCCTGTGGCGCTCGATTCTCCGTTAGATATCCATTAGTTGAACTTATTATGGCTTTTTTATTTTATTTTCTCTATCTCAGATATGATTTACAGTGGATTACTTTTGAATATGGAATTTTTATATTTGGTTTAGTAATTGTTACTTTTATCGACTTTGATCATTTTCTATTACCCGATATTTTTACTTTGAGTGGAATTGTAATTGGTCTACTGGGTGCATTTATAAATCCGCAACGAGATTTTTTCGATGCATTTTTAGGTGTTTTAATGGGTGGTGGATTTTTGTGGCTTGTAGCATATATTTACTGGGTTTTGAGAAAGGAAGAAGGAATGGGCGGGGGAGATATCAAACTCCTTGGATGGATTGGAGCTGTATTAGGTTGGAAATCCATTCCTTTTGTAATTCTTGTATCAAGTGTATCAGGATCTGTTGTCGGAATAACAATGATGATAAAAAATAAAGGAAATTTAAAAACAGTAATTCCCTTTGGTCCATACATAGTCTTAGGAGCATTACTTTACTTATTTGGAAATATTGAAATCACACAATGGTACACTCGATTACTTTTTCCATCACAATAAAATTCATAAAATTTTATCGGAGATATTTTCTATTTGATGAATATCTTATGACTTGACCTATTTATAAAGTATTTACCGTCATATAAACATTTTAGTGTCGGAAAATATTTGATAAACACTATAAATATAGCTGAAAGTGATAAAACATTTTTCATTTGAAAATAAAGTAAATTTATTAAATTATTACAATTCATTCATAAATCAACTAGTTAACTTATTTCATTTTAATACATAAATCAAAATTCAAAAGGATATACACTCGGTTGGCTCTGATTTGCTAATACTCTAATATTTCCATTATTCTCAACTAACACCGAAGAACAGCTCCAATGGATGCATTCAGAGCTTTAATAAGGTGCAAGGAGGATTTTATGAAGTTAAGTACAAAAATAAATACGAAAGCTAAATTTCTTTTACTACCAATATTGGGATTGTCATTAATGGGTAATAAAGGGTGTAATGAAAAGGAGGAGAAACGATTATTAAGAATGGATGTTGAAATTGGCAGAATGAGAACATTGCCATTGCAGGTAGAAGAACAAGAAGAAATTAAGATTGATTTATTAGTAAAAAATTTATTCTCAAGGGTGATTTATAATCATAAACATTTCTCAGTTATGAATCCTGTTGAAGAGCCGGTGACTCCAAATTTGATAAGATCTGCAGCAGTAAATGCAAAAAATAAATATTCCGATAAAGATTATCAATTGCTGCTTAATTATGGTTTCAATGCAAATGAGAAATCAGAATCACTTTTTCAAACAAGATCTTTTGAGGTACCCAGTTGTCAATGGGAGGCTCCGCAACTCACTTTAAATAGTGATGTACTTGGATTTGAGTTGGTTAATAAAACAGAGCTAGGGTTAGGTTATAGTCCAAGTGGTACTCATTTAGATCAATTGAAAGGAAAATTTAAATTTTCTAACTTTAGACTCGATTATGGAATATCTGCCATAAATCCATTACTGAGGCGAACAGTAGCTACTACGGAAGCTGTAACTCATCAGTCAACTGTTGATGTTGAATTTGATTTTGGACAAAACTCTCCAATAACTATAGACTTTTTTTATCAAGAGGCTTTAGTAAAAGTCATAAAAGATGGAATGACAAAATCATTGAATCGATTGGTAGCGAGATTGCAAGATCAAACTGCAGATGTGGGAAATGATTGGAATCGTGATATTTGGGAATCACGCGTTTTATTAGACCCAGCGATTTGCGGAGATGATGATTGTGTAGCAATTCGAGGTGGATCACTCAATCGAATTAAAATAGGTGATCGGTTCAAAACACTAAACATGATTCATACATGGGAAGGTGAGCCTTGTGAGTCCAAACTCCTTCGTTCTGTTCCGGATCAAAATGCTATCAATGAAATTATTATTGAATCAGTTGGGGATGCTGTTTCAATTGGTCGTGTTCAAACTAAAAACCGAGATGTAATTGTTGCACCTGGTGCCATGGTAAAATTAGTTCTCCTCAACGAGCCTATTCCAAAAGATAAAAAGAAGTAGGTAGTCAAGATCAATGGCTGGAAAAAATTAAGACCAGTCATTGGTCCTTGGAAAAATTTGATCTCAAAATATTTTTATATGAGAAAATAATATTGAATTCAATATAACATTCTGCTTTTGACGAGTCCTAAGTCCGAATTTCATTAAAATTGCTAGACCTAATTGCCGTTAGTTTGACACTTATCATTAGCTTTTTTCTAATGGTAATTAGGGTCCTGTATTTTAAAAAGACTCAAGAGTACGAAAAGTGGGAGTAATAATGTTATTCGGTTCAAAAAGGGTTATAGGAATTGATCTAGGTTCAAGTTCTATTAAACTAATTGAACTAGAGTCAAGTGGAAGAGGGTTCAATCTTGTTTCTTTTGGTGTCACATCAACTCCTACTGATTCTATTGCCAATGGACAAATCAATGATACAGGCATGCTTGCTAATTCAATTCAGTCATTATTAAAAGAAACTAAATCTAAATGTACAAAAGCAGTCACAGGTATGTGGGGATCTGCCATAATTATCAAGAAAATTTCTATTCCAAAAGTAGATTCAAAAATTTTACAAGAAACCATTCGATTTGAGGCAGAACAATATATTCCATTTGAGATTTCGAGTGTTGCATTAACTCACGTGGCTTTAGAATCAAAATCATCACCAGATACAATGGATGTTCTCGTTGTGGCAGCAAAAAGTGATCAATTGCTACAATATGTAGAAGCAATAACTATGAGCCAATTGAAGTGCAGTATTGTAGATGCAAATAGTATTGCTTTAGCTAATTGTTTTGAATTAAATTACGGAAAAATTAAAAATGAAACTATTGCATTAATGAACTTTGGTGCTGAAATAACAAATTTTGTAGTGCTTCACAATGGTGAGTTGGTTTTTTGCAGAGATATTGGTGTAGGAGGAAATAATTTTACGAATGAAATAAGTCGAGTTATGAATATTTCTACTGCTGAAGCCGAAAATTTTAAACTTAGCAGTTCTGCTGGAGTAGGGGTTCCTGATGAAGTGCATTCTATTATAAATTCAGAATCAGAAAGAATGGTTGATGAAATTAAAAATAGCTTTGACTTTTTTAGTGCATCAAACAATGGACTGACAATAAGTAGAGTTTTTTTCTCTGGTGGCGGTTCGCATATATCAACTCTTATTCAGCAAATCGCTATTGTACTTGGTGTAACATTTGAAAAAATGGATCCCTTTAAAAAAATAAAAGTGAATACTAAAAAATTTAATTTAAATTATTTAGAAAAAATTTCAACGATAGCACCCATAGCGATGGGTCTAGCCTCTAGAGAGGCTAATAAATCATGATTAAAATAAATTTATTAAAAGCATTACGAGAATCAAATATTAATACTGGTGAAACAGAATCTAAAAATGATGATTCAATTGGATTTATAGGTAAGCTTTTTCAACCTAAAAAAAGTAATGAAGAAACTGCAATGGATTTTGATGATTCAAAACCAATCAATCCTGCAGTTCTTTTTATAAAATTGGTCATTACACTGTTGTTTGTAATAGGTCTTTTTGTATATGAATCTATTAATATTCCTAAGTTAAAAAATCAACTGGCAGAAGAGAATAAAACTTTAATAAAATTAACTGAATATAATGAAAAAGCGGCCTTAGCCGTTGCTGAAATTAAAAAGCAGCAAGAACATAAAGCTCTTATTGAAAAGCAAATTTATTCATTAGATGGATTATCCAAGGTAAGATTAAAATATATTAAAGTTCTTGATTTGATACAAACAAATTTACCCGATAAAATTTGGTTTTTGAGTCTGAAGACTAAAGAAAATTTACTTGAAGTCACTGGACTGGCTTTTAGTGAAAACGAAATAACCAATTTCTTAGATGTAATGGGTAAAAGTATATATTTTTCAGATGTTAGTATGTTGTCTTCTGAAGATGTTGTTGGACGAGATGCGACTCAAAGAAAATTTAAAAAATTTACTATTAATTTTACATTGGAGGGCAAAAAATGAGTTCTCCTATATCCCAATCTTTAAGTCAGCTTTCATTTTCGAAATCATTTTTAATTTCAATATTTCTTGGTTTTTTATATTTCAAATTTCTGGGTTATGATGATGGCTCTAAATTAGAGGCAGAAATAAGACAACTTCAAGTAACAGTTAAAGCAGAACAAGAAAAAAAAATTGAGACAGATAAAGTTTTAGCAGAAGAAGTAGAAATAAAAAAACAAGTAGGTGCTTTGTCAGAAAAGTTCAAAGAAGTGACGCAAAAATTTCCAATCAATTTGAAATCAGATGAAATTATATCTACTTTAAATTCATTGGCATCAACAGCCAATGTTAGAGTTGTGTCTGTTAAAAAAGAAAATGTTGTGACTCAAGAACTTTACGAAGAAGTTCCTATTAGTGTCGAATTATCTGGAACATTTAATAATATTGTCCAATTGATGTATAAAACGGCTATTTTAGAAAGAGTGACTAATTTAGGTGATTTTGAATTTTCAAATTATGGAGGCGAATATAGTGGAACGCTGAAGATGTCTACCAAAGTGATCGGATACAAATATAGGGCTCCTGTTGATAAATCACCAAATAAAGGGATGGAAAACCCAGCAGCGGGTGGCACATGAGTCGGAAATTATTTTTCCCTTTTACTTTATTTGCATTATTGAGTCTTTGTTTCATTTATTTGTGTTTTGCACAAACGATGGAAGGGGCAAATAATGTTGAATCTAAAAATCAAGCTAAAGATGTGAACCCAATCGTTGAAGAACCTGCATTTCAAGTTTTTGAAGCATCCGTTGATTATAGATATGAACCAGTTGGTAAACGAGATCCATTTAGACCATATAGAGATGCAAAAGTAGGTATTGGTCAAATTCGAGCGGCGTCGAGAGTTCCTGAACCCCTGGAGAAATATGATCTTAAGTCATTAGAAATCGTTGCTATTGTTTGGGATAATTCTAAACCCAAAGCATTAATTCAAGATCCTGATAAAGGCATTCATTCGGTTGTAAAGGGACAACGTATTGGAAAAAATGAAGGTTATATAGCTGAAATTCGTGAAGGTGAGATTGTTGTAGTTGAATTATTTGATCTAAATGGAAAAATTATTAAGGAACCGTTTGTCATGTGTATTGATAAAACGAAAGGTTGTGGCTCATGAATATCTTATTAAAAATATTAAGAGGCTGTTTGAAAAATTACTTCTTTTATGTAGTTTTCAACTTTGCTTCGCAGCGACGTACTCGAAGTATGATTCCCTCGCTCAAATTCAAAGCCTCGAATATGATTCTTTTCAAACAGCTTTTCTTACTTTTTTGTTTTTATTCACTTATTCAAGCTTGTGCCGGAAAACCTGTCGATGATGAGGGGGGAGAGTCGCTTGAGTTTGATGAAACTGAAGCTGCAGCAAGTGACAGCGCTGAGGTAAAGTCTGATGAACAAGAGTCTATGACATCAGACAATACCGAATTGCAAGAAAAAGATTTAGAAAAGGAGCAGAAACTGGCAGAGGGAGGAGACCCTCTTTTGGAAGAAGATCCATTATTGGATGAAAGCAAAAAAGATCAAAAAAATACTGACCCACAAGCAGCGCTGGATTCCGCAAATCATGAAAATCCACCAATTCAAGAATCTCAACCTCCTGTGGTTGCTGAACAAAAAAATGATCCCCTTTTAGATACTCCCCCAGAAGTTTCCACTCCAGCTATTTCTGCCACGCCTTCTCAATCTGATTTCAATACAACAGAAACGCCATCTTCAGATTTAACATCGAATCATACAGAGATTAACAATATACGTTTTGAAGCTAACGAGGGCGGAGGATCTGTTGTCATTGACGGAAATCAACCGATGGAATTTTCTGGGAAATTTAATTCTCAATCGAACCAATATATTATTGAAATTAGAAATGCAAAATTACCTGCAAAACTGAAGCGACCTTTTATTACAAAGGATTTTCAAAGTGTGGTAGGTTCTATTGACGCTTTTCAAGACCCAAGTGGAGATACAGTAAAAGTCATTGTTCAATTGAGAGAAGGCGCTTCTGAGCCTACAACTCATGCCGAAGGTAAATCTATTATTGTTGTGCCAAGTGGTGGTACTTTGGCATCTGAGACATCTAAAGTGACAGCAGAATCTGAGAATACTTCTGATAGCTTTACAAATGAAACTTCTTCGATGACTGGAATTCTTACTAGTAATAATTTGGGCCAATTTTTATCAGGAAATATGAAATACTATGGTAAAAAAATATCGATTGAAGTTAAAGATATTGAAGTCCGCAATGCCATTAATCTCATTGCCGATGAAAGCGGCGCAAACTTGGTTATGTCAGAGGGTGTAAGTGGAAATATTGCACTAAAATTAAAAAATGTTCCTTGGGATCAAGCTTTAGTTTTAATTTTAAAAGCAAAAAAATTGGGTTACACAAGACAAGGTAACGTTCTTCGAATTTCACCTTTATCTGAAATTAAACAAGAAGAAGAAGATGCAATGAAACTGGCTGAGTCTCGTAAAAAAATAGAACCTTTAAAAGTTCAAATGATACCAATTAATTTTTCAAAAATTAGTGAATTGCAAGGTCAAATTAAATCGATAATAACAGAGAGAGGTAGTATTGTTGCAGACTCTCGTACCAATGCACTCATAATAACAGAAACAGAAGAAGTATTAGACCGCGCAAAAAAAATTATTTCGAGTTTGGATATCGCCCCAGCGCAAGTTTTAATTGAAGGAAAACTCGTTGAAGCACGTGAAAGTTTTGATCGAAAAATTGGAATTAATTGGGATATTGCTGGGCAACCACTGAGTGTTGGAGATGCGAATATGACACCAAATCTAAGTATTCGCCCCAGTCAATTAGGCAGTGGAAGCTTGGGATTTAATGTTTCTCTTGGAACACTGGATGTGCTCGGGGATCTCACGTCAATTTTGCAACTTGAGGAAAAGGAAGAAAATGTTAAAGTTATTTCTTCACCTCGAATTGTTACACTTCATAATGAACAAGCCAGTATTACACAGTCTGCAACGATTTCTGCCTTAGTCTCGCAAGGAATCATACCCGGTCAAGGAAACACGAGAACCTATAAAGACCTAACCATGAAGATGGAACTCAATGTAACTCCTGAGGTTGCTAATAATGGTGTTGTTCAGCTCAAGGTTGATATTACTAGAGAGTTTCTTGGAGCCATAAAAGATGATGGTACTGCCAGCCCACATTCTCGAAGTGCTAAAACTAAAGTTATGGTGAAAAGTGGGCAAACTGCAGTAATTGGTGGAATTTATCAAAATGATGGGAGTCAATTAGAAACAGGAGTGCCATTTTTAAAAGATATACCAATTATAGGATTTTTATTTCGAGGAAGGATATTTCATAAAGATAAAACTGAATTATTGCTTTTTTTAACGCCAAGAGTATTGTCTCAAGCGGGCTCTTCGAATATGGGAGAGGGAGTCTCTGGTGCTTCATTTGGAAAAGAAAATGGAACGACTCTAGAGTAGTGGGCAGGTTATAAATTCAAAGCGCGAACTCAGGTTTACTTTCTGTAAGGTATAGAGAGATGAGAGCCGGCCTACAAGTAATTTTTAATATTGCGACACCGAATTAGTTAGGTAATTTTATGAATGGTCCATTAGCTCATCAGTTGCGTCCTCAATCATTGAGGGATTTTGTTGGACAAGCAAAAGCAGTTGGTATTAATTCAATAGTAGAGTTCTTTCTTCGCTCAAAAAGATTAAATAATTTAATTCTTTGGGGACCTCCAGGAACAGGTAAAACCTCGCTTGCTTTTTTACTGGGTCGAGAGTTTGAAGCTGAATTTATTTCTTTAAATGCGGTTGAAATTGGTTCAAAAATTTTACGTGATCTAGGTGAAAAAGCGAGAATGAAATTTCGATTAGAAGATCGTCAAACAATTATTTTTGTTGATGAAATTCATAGACTTAATAAATCTCAACAGGATGTTTTATTACCCTTTATTGAACTCGGTGATTTTGTACTTATTGGTGCAACAACCGAGAATCCTAGTTACGAACTCAATCGTGCTTTATTAAGTCGATGTCATTTGTTAGTTTTTGATCAATTGTCTAAAAATGATTTAATAAAAATTTGGGAAAAAAGCTGTTCCTATTTGCACAAAAAGACGAATTGGATTGAAAAAGCAGCTTTAGAGTATTTGATAGAACTAGGGGATGGAGATGCAAGACGATTTATAAATTTAATTGAAATTTTGGCACTCTATCAGGATCAGAATCCCACTTCCAAAGATGAAAACGATTTTTTAGATTTAGAAAAAATAAAGGATATTCTTCCTCAGCAGATGCTTGTCTATGACAAAAATGGAGATTCACATTATGATATCATCTCTGCATTTATAAAAAGTATTAGAGGATCTGATGCCGATGCTGGTCTTTATTATTTGGCTAGAATGTTAGAGGCAGGAGAAGATCCTGTTTTTATTGCAAGACGACTCGTCATATTGGCAAGTGAAGACATTGGAAATGCTGATCCTAGAGCACTTCAATTTGCCATGGCGGGAGCTGAAGCTGTTCAATTTGTAGGATTGCCAGAGTGTGGAATTAATTTAGCACAAGTAGTAACGTATTTAGCCAGTGCTCCAAAATCAAATAGAAGTTATAAAGGATGGTTAAGAGCAAAGGAATTTGTTCAAAAATCAAAATCAGTACCTGTGCCACTACACTTAAGATCTTCGCAGACAAGTGTATTGAAAAATATGGGTTATGGAGTTGATTATCAATATCCTCATGACGAACCAAAAGCTTGGGTAGAACAAGATTATTTCCCTCTGGGTTTGAAAAAAGAAATTTTTTATGAACCCAGTGATAGGGGATTTGAAAAGAATATAAAAGAGTATTCTTCCTGGATTAAATCGAAGTGAATGTAATGCTTACTAAATAGTTTTCAAATACTCAATAATTCAGATACTACAATTACTATAAATTAGAGAATTTGTTTCAGTGATATCATTGATGCACTGTATTGCGATTCTTTGTCGCAGTCTCGAGTTAATTTTTATAAATTCTCTTGATTCATATCTACTGATTGTATTTACTCGTTTACAGTATGACATATAGTACATCCGAGTTACCATTATACTTAAGACAATACATTGCTGAACAGGACTACTCTCTTTATACTCCGATCGATCAAGCCTCATGGCGGTTTATAATGAGGATTTCCAAGGATTTTTTTAAAGAACATGCTCATCCAAAATACCTAGATGGCTTGCGAGAAACCGGTGTAACTACGGATCGAATTCCAAAAATATCAGAGATGGATCAAAAACTTCAAAAGTTTGGATGGCGGGCTGTGATTATTACTGGTTTTATTCCTCCTGAGCCATTTCTTGAAATGTTAGCCCATCGAGTACTTCCAATAGCTTCAGATATGAGAAAATTAGAAAATTTAGATTATACTCCTGCACCAGATATTGTTCATGAAGCTGCTGGTCATGCACCCATATTGGCCGATCCAGATTATTCTTCTTACTTAAAAAAATTTGGAGAAATTGCGAGGAGAGTGATTTTTGCAAAAGAGGATAACGATCTTTACAAAGCGGTATTGTTGCTCTCTGAAACTAAAGAAAATCCATTTGCGACACCAGAAGAAATTGCAGTAGCCCAGAAGAATTTAAATGAAACTGTCGAGACAATTGGTTATGTCAGTGAGGCACAACAAGTAACAAGACTTGGTTGGTGGTCTACGGAATATGGTTTATTTGAGAAAAATGGGAAATACTTAATGTATGGTGCGGGTTTATTGTCATCAGTGGGGGAGAGTTATAATTGCCTTTCTGATAAAGTTGCAAAAGTTCCTTTAACAATAGATTGTATTGAAACTAGTTATGATATCACTAAACCGCAACCACAACTCTTTGTGACAGATGATTTCAAAAAACTAGAAAAAGTCATTGATCAATTGTCTGAAAAAATGGCGTATAAGCATGGTGGAAATCTTGGATTAGAAAAAGCCCTTCGAGCACAAACTTTGACGACAACTGTATTTGAATCTGGGATTCAAATTAGTGGAGTTTTAACAGATTTCCGGATCGATTCTAATGGTAAAGTTACTTTTATTAAAATGAGTGGTCCGTCACAATTATCTTATGAAGAAATTGAGCTTAAGGGGCATGGTATAGAAAATCATGCTCATGGATTTAGTTCACCTGTAGGTAAGATTAAAGGGCTTTCAAAATCGACGTGGCTTGCCTCTGTTCAAGATTGGAAAAATTTAGGATGTCTGGAAGGTCAATTTTGTTCCTTTGAATTTGAGTCTGGAATAAAACTAGAGGGCATTTGGGTTGATTCAGTAAGAAAAAACAATCATCTCATTATTATGAGTTTTAAAAATTGTACTGTAAGTACTGAAAAAGTTGTTTTATATTCACCTGAATGGGGTGACTTTGATCTCATTTTGGGAGAGTCTGTTACTTCAGTTTTTGGAGGAGCTGCTGATCGCAATTCATATATGAAAAAAAGTTCCATGGATAATTATCGTCCACGACCTCAAAAGTGTAATTTGACAGAAGCAAACAAAGAACTTAATTCACTTTATGGATTAATTAGAGAACTTCGTGATTTAAATATAGTTGATGGAGATACACTAGATAAAATAATTCGAGTAAACGAAATTCTCAATGCTAAATACCCTAATGATTGGTTATTACGAATTGAAATTTTAGAGTTGTTAAAGAAAAATCATTGGCGCCCTAATTTATGTTCTGAGATAACTAGTAAGTTAAATAATTTAGGTGAAGAATCAGAAAGAGTTAATATGCTAATTCGAAGAGGTTTAAGTCTTACTCAATAGTTTCTACCTTTTGAAGTCTCGTTTTAGTCTCATTTTCAACAATACCATTTCAATATCAATTAAGTTTTTATCGTTATGATGTTTAGATCATAACGAGTGACAAAGAACTGATATTTATGAAACCTTATATTTATAAAAACAAAATTTGACTCTCTTTTGTAAATAAAAATCATGTAATTTTTTTTAAAAACTATATAAGTACTGACAAATTAATTTTTCTGAAGTAGGAATCCATGTGAGAAGGAGTCTATTATGAAAATAACTAAATTTGCAGGGCTAATGAGGAAGTTAATTTTGGATATGTCAGTCAAACCTAGAGTTCTAGCCGGGATGGTGGTTATATCATGGGGGGTAGCTTATCAAGCTGTGGCTCAAGAAATAGTTTCATCATTAGCTGAAACAAAAATTACAGTAATGAATTATAATATAAAAGGTCTTGGTGGCCTCATCGGTGGAAACTCTAAAGAAAATCTTAAAAGAATTGCAACCGAAATTGCTAATAAAGTTCAAAATGGAACAGCTCCTGATATTATTTTGTTTCAGGAGGTTTTTTCTGATCAATCCAATAAAATTGTAAAAAGTTTAAATGTTCCTGAACTTTATCCCTATCGTGCCAAGGGCCCAGCTGATACGGGGGGTCATTTTTATAATTCAGGTTTGGTAGCATTGAGTCGATTCCCAATACTCTCCAATGAAATTGTAGATTTTACCGGTCAATGTTCTAGTTGGGATTGCAATGCTAATAAAGGCGCACAGTTAATTGCAGTTAAGGCAGATCAATGGCCTGAGTCCATTAGAGTATTAAATACACATTTGCAAGCAACTAATGATTTCGATGATATTCGTAAAGAGCAAATTTTAATTTTAAAGAATTTTTATTCGAAATTTGAGAGTATTCAGATGAATACAATCTTTGCGGGAGATTTTAACACTAAGCCAAATCGCCCTAGCTATGAGTTTTTCAAAGAAACTTTTAAAGGTTTTCAGAATGTAGGTGAATATTGTTCTAAAAACTCAAATTGTCAGGTACACCGCAATGTCGATCCAAAGCTATTGTATCTTGAGTCAAAGGATCATCAGTTTTACTCCTGCTCAAATACCAGTTCAATAGAACCAATACAATTTGTTCGTAACTTTAGTAAAGAAGTAGATGATTTAGAATTATCAGATCATAAAGCCTACCAAGTTCAATACAAAATTGATTGGAATAAAAAAGGATGTATGTAATATTAAAAAAATAAATGATATTTATTTATACCACATACCCAGATCTTTCTAGTGCTAAAAAAACAATTCAGAGTCTTCTTGATCGAAGGCTCATCGCATGTGCAAATATTATTCCAGGTATGACTTCAATTTATCGATGGCAAGATAAAGTGGAAGAGTCTAATGAGCTTGTTGTAATTTTTAAAACACGAAGTAATTTATTTGAAGCGTGCAAAGTTGAAATTCAAAATGAACATCCCTATCAAGTGCCTTGTATTTTACAAATAGACATCCCGCAAGGGGAATCAAAATATTTAGATTGGTTAAGAAAAGAAACAGAAGCGATCGATTAAAGTTTCAATTAAAGTTCAAAGAATTGACCATGATTAAAAAATTACATCATGGTCAATTCTTTTTCCTGTTTGTTTGGGGTGATTGAAAATCACCCCGTATTATGAAAAACTTCCTTTTAGTCAGTATTTTCATAATAAAAAGATAGGGAATGGAAAAGGGATTTGATTTATTTTACCGAGTTTTGAGTTAATATCGAATTGAAACATAATTCTTGTGCATGAAATTCTAGCGATTGAACTTTAGAAATAAAGAGTTTTGATTCTTTTCAAATACGTTTTATGAAGATATTAAGACCATTCTGAATACCAAAAAGAATGTAAAAGTTAAGAGGATAAGAATTAACATTATTTTTGAAATGTTCACAGCTCCTCCATATAAAAAACTTGTCAATCTGGATTTTTGGCCCCAGTATGGCATCTTAGGGCCTCATATGCATAAATCGTACCGAATTTAAAGGGGACAATATGAACCGGAAAGAGCTAGCAAAGAAAATCTTTGAAATCAGTCATTTAACAGGCGAATTTAAGTTAAGATCAGGACAGATATCTAATGAGTATTTTGATAAATATCGTTTTGAATCACAACCTATTTTGCTACAAGAGATTGCACTTGAAATGAAAACAATGATTCCAAAGGAGACTGAAGTTCTTGCAGGGCTCGAAGTGGGGGGTATTCCCATAGCTACTGCGCTTTCAATCGCCACAGGGATACCTGTAGTCTTTGTTAGAAAAAAAGCTAAAGATTATGGAACCTGCCAATTAGCAGAAGGGATCTCAATTCGAGGAAAAAAGGTTTGTATTATCGAGGACGTTATTACAACAGGTGGTCAAGTTCATTTATCTGCTGAAGATCTTAAAAAAGAAGGAGCCATTATCAAGGACGTACTTTGTGTAATTGATCGAGGCACAGATTCAATTCTTAAAATGAGAGAAAAGGGGCTGCACCTTAATCCACTTTTTACAATGGCAGAGTTAAAAGGGCAGTAATTTAAATAGTAAAATTAATGGTGATCTGTATGATAAGAAAATCTCTTTACGTTGAAGAGTACTCTTTGCATATTTTTTCTGTATCAGAAATAGTTAAATTTTCAGAAGTAAGTCCACATGTTGAGCCTGATTTAGTTTGATTTTTATTGAATTTACATGTCTTACAAATTCCAAAAGTGCGATGATTAGTTTTCTCTTGTAAAGAACTTAACAGATTTCTCAGTTCAGTATTTGTTTTTTCTTGAACACGTAAACTCATTTGTTCTGATAATTTTGTTACAAGGCTGTTGCCACCAGCAGTTAAATAAAGGTGAAAAATCCGTTTATCAACCTTGTCTTGCATGCGAATTATTAGTTTAGTCTCTTCCAAAAATTTTAAACTTTGAGAAATGCTACCTTTGGTTTGACCTAAATAGTCGGAAAGTGCTTGAGTGGTATCTGAATACTTATTGCAAATTGATAAATATTGAAGAATTTCAATATGAACCAACTGTAAATTTTCTGCAGCGGCAAATTTTCTGATAAGGCTCTTATGAGCTGCAACCAAACATTCAATCCATAAAAGTGAAGCACTTCGAGAATATGTCATAGAGTAGAATTACCTCTGACCTTTCAACTTAGTCAAAGGTAAAACCCTCACAGATCCGTACGTGCGAATTTCCCGCATACGGCTCTTCAAAATTTGTTTCAGTTTATTATATGTTTC
>Ga0154020_10001125_pt1 | contig 33004 bp, 24 predicted proteins | sample Klosneuvirus_201_FD_109709 | JGI IMG/M metagenome (GOLD analysis project Ga0154020, IMG submission 109709) | Active sludge microbial communities from wastewater, Klosterneuburg, Austria - Klosneuvirus_20160825_MG | ecosystem: Engineered > WWTP > Aerobic digester > Activated sludge | place...
CTGGAGGATGGCGGCGTGGATGACCCCTGGGACGCGGTGGATGCGGCCCTGGATGCCAACCGGGAATGAGGCCGGCCGTTCAGCGGCCCGCGGTGTAGGGCCGCCACACAAACAGGCGGCTGGAAATGGCGCTGTGACTCTCGCCACCGTCGGCCAGGCTGCGCCGGTCCGCGTTCCACGCAAGCACCGGCCCACCGGCCCAGAACGCAGTGTGGAAAGCCGGAATGAACTCACCCCACAACAGCGGTGCAGTCAGCGGCGTGTGGCTCCAGACACCGGTGGCGTCCGCCTGGGCCAGGGACACCGTGCCGCCGCGGGTCTCCACAAACACCAGGCCCGTACGTTGGGCAGAAAGCTGCGCCACGGTGAACCGTCCCACGCGTGCACCGTCCTGGGGATCAAACAACCCTGCTGGACCAAACCCTTCTGGGATGCTGAACGTCACCAGCACCGGCGTGGGGATGATGGTGTCCATGACGTCCTGGGGTTCACACCAGCCAGCCACCACCGCTTGTGGCGTGCCCGCCGCGGTGGTCACCACATGCGCGCGCAGCGCCACATCACTCCACAGCCGGCAGTTGGGCGGGAGGTCCAGGGTTGCTGCCTCCACCACGGTGCCGTCCGCGGCCACAAGAAACGCGCTGAGGGTGGAGGAACGCGGCGCCACAAAGGACACCAGATCACCCGCCAGGAACACGGCGGGGCCCCACTGGTAGACGTTGGGCACAACCTCCACCGGGTCCTGCCAGGCCCCCTGGGACAAACGGTACCTCCACACGTGCTGCGGGTAGGCGGTGCCTCCCGGAGCCGCGCGCGCAAAACCCCACGTCAGCGCCAGCGTGTCCACACCGTCAAACGCGGCATCCAGGTGTTCATCCGGTGTGACCGGGACTGCTTCGGTGGTGGCGCCGGGCTCCACCAGAAGGTGTGACCGGTGTTCACTCAAAGACGGCCCCGTCCACACCACGCGCACGCCGGGGAGTCCTGGCGGGCGCGTTTCACACTCGGGGTACGCCGTGGAAAGAAACGCCACATCCCCGCCGCCCACGCTCACCAGCGCCGCGCGGCGCATCAGGCCCGCAAACCGTGGCGTCAACGCGCAACGGTCCGGCTGGGCCAGAAAGAGGCCGCTCCATCCCTGCGGTGTTTCCCGCAGGTAGGTGACGTTGAGCGTGGCGGTGTCTTCCAGCCCGGTGCTCCACTGCTGCACCAGCATGGACACGTCACCAGACGGCCCGGCGGCCATGGCCAGCACGTGGGTGCGCAAGGCGTCCGGCACCAACAGGTCTGATGTCACGCCAGCCAATGTGGGGAGCGCACACTGGCCACCCAGGCACAACCCCGCGGCACAATCTCCCGGCGGTTCACACACCTGCCCGGTGGCAATGTGGCATTGGCTGTCCACGCCGCACGCCAGGCCGTTGGCGCAACTGCCACCGGGGTCTGTCCCGGGAAGCGCGGGGAGGCACAACCCACCAAAACACGCCGTGCACGTGCTGGGGCAGTCACCGCGCTGGTCCGTGTTGTCCAGCGCCAGTCCACATTGTCCGGGCGCGTCCGGCAACCGGCAGCTCAGGCAGGGCTGCGTGCAGGCGGTGTTGCAGCACACACCATCCACGCAATGGCCCAAGGGGCATTGCGGCGCGTGCGCACAAGGGTCGCCCAGGGTGCGCTGGGTGCACGTTCCAGGGGAGCGTTCCAGGTTGCACGCCTGTTGTTCGCTGCATCCGGTGCGGCAGCACACTCCATCCTGGCAGAACCCGGAGGCACACTGTGTTGCGGCATCACAACCTTCTCCCAGGACCTTGAGGGGCACGCCCTGCGGCGTCACCACGCGCACGCACGCGGTGGGCACCACCAGCACCAGCACCGTCAACCACGCGTGCAGTCCGGACACGTGACCCATGGAGGCAGGCTGCCCCAGTTGGACCGCCTGGTTCAACACGCGGCTGGAAAGGTGGCGTGGCGGGTTCCTCAACGGCAATGCGGGTGCAAAAGGCGCCCGGGCCATCAGGCGGTGGAAGAGCAGGTGGGCCAGGGTGGAGACTTCTTCGCCAGACGGCAAAGGCCCACGGGGGCAAGCCGCTTCCAGGCGCAGCGCTACTTCAGGCACGCCGGCTGGTTTTTGTAGCGGGTGTTGAACGGCACGTAGACCAGACAGGACGTCTCACCTTCAACGTCAACACAAACTTCCTGGCAGCTCTGGTAGGTCTTGGCGTGTTCCACCATGGCGGCCTTGCCGGTGCGGGTGTCCACCACGCGGTTGTACGCGGTGGCGCCGTGCCCGCCGTCCTCCCCCACCGAATGGACGCTGGTGACCACACCTTTCACCGCGCCCTTGGCCCACATGCCACGTTTGTCCTTCATGGCCTGCGCTTGCGCGGCCAGGACCGCGGGCGCCGCGGTGTCCTGGTCCACCACATACGCCAACGCGTGACCGGCCTTGACCATCTCCACCGCCAGGTCCGGGCAGTTCACCAGCAGGCGTTTGTAGCCGTCCAATTCACCGTTGGTGGTGCAGGTCCACTCCTGGGACGCCGCCACCGCAGCGGAGGATTTGGCCAGCGCAAACAACTCCGCGGCGGTCCAGGTCCCCCAGCGGTGGACCGGCCCATACGCCTCCAGCGTGTTGAAGCCCATCAACCGTGATCCTGCCCCGCTGTGTGGACCGGACTCCACCTTGAAGCTGTCACCGTCCGTCCAGACCACGCTGGTCTTCTTGCCGTTGAGGATGATGCTGGCGGGCACGCCGTGGCTTTTGCGTTTCCCGGCCCAGGACGGGCTGGCGCACAGGCCCAGGACAAACACGCTGCAGACAACGCGGTGACGGTGGAGCATGCCGTGAACCTACCGCGCGCCCCCAACCGGCGGAAGGTGCAACACCACGCGTCTCGTCCACAAAAAGGGCACCGCGGCCCTGGGCGCGGTCCACATTTGCATCCCCCGCCATGGGGCTGCCACACTCGCACGCAGGATGGCTTCCCAACCCACCCCCAAGAGATTGGGCCGCTATGAAATCCTGGAGCGCATTGCCACAGGAGGCATGGCGGAGATCTTTTTGGCGTGTGAACGCGGCACCCGCGGGCTGGAACGGCTGGTGGTGGTCAAGCGCATCCTCCCGCACCTGGCCATCCAGGAGACGTTTGTGGACATGTTTGTCCAGGAGGCGCGCATTGTGGCGCGGCTCAACCACCCCAACGTGGTGCAAATCCTTGACCTGGCCGAGGACGGTGACGAGGTCTTCATTGTCATGGAATACGTGCCGGGCTCCACGCTGCGGGAGCTGACCGACGCGTCAGACAAGGGCGAATCCCCCATCCCGGTGGACGCGGCGGTGGGCATTGTGATGCAGGCGTGCAAGGGCGCGCACGCCGCACATGAGCTCAAGGATGTCTCCAACCAGCCGTTGGGGCTGGTGCACCGGGACATCTCCCCGCACAACCTGATGGTGACGCCGGAAGGCAACGTGAAGTTGCTGGACTTTGGCATTGCCAAGGCCACCGAGGGTCTGGAGAACACCGCCACCGGAACGCTCAAGGGCAAGTACTGCTACATGTCCCCGGAGCAGGCCAACCACCAGCCGTTGGACCGGCGCAGTGACGTCTTTGCGCTGGGCATTGTGTTGTGGGAGTTGCTGGCGGCGCAGCGGCTCTACAAACGTGGCAATGAGCTGGCGTCCATGGCGGCCATTGCGCATGAGGATGCGCCGCCCATTCGCAGCGTGCGGCCCGGCGTGCCGCAGGCCATTGAGGATGTGCTGGTGCGCGCGCTGTGCCGGGACCGGGAGGCGCGCCTGTCCACGGCGGATGAGTTCCGCCGGTTGTTGCAAGATGCCGCACAGCACTGCGGCCTCAACCCCACCGAAGATTGTGTGGCGGCGTGTGTGGGGACGCTGCTGGGCCACGCGCATGACGCGCGCCGCACCGAGGTGGACGCAGCGGTGGAGCGCACGCTGGCGCAGACGCCGTCCATCAGCTTCCGGCAGCGGCAGCCCCTGTCCGAGGAGGCGGTCACCGCGGTGGAGCGCCGCGCGCCCAACACGGTGGTGACGGAGACCGCCACGCGTTTGCAACCCGCCGCGGTGGCACCCGTGGTCCCGCCGCCGGCGTGGCGGCGGGCGTTTGTGGCGGGCCTGGCGGCGTTGGGCGGTGCGGGGCTGGCGTTCATGGGGCTGGTCTACCTGGTGGGGCCGGACCGCCCGGTGGACCCGCCGTTGACCGGACCGCCGCTCATTGTGGCCTTTCCGCCGGTGATGGACCCGGCGCTGCAGCAGACAGAACTGGAGCCGTTGCGCATCTACCTGCAGCGCACCATCCGGCGGCCGGTGACGTTCCCGGTGACCCGTTCCTATGACGAGACGGCCGACGGGGTTTTGGCGGGGCGCTACCAGTTTGGCAGTTTCCCGCCGTACCTCTACCTGAAGAGCCACAAAAAAAACCCGGACCTCCAGGCGTTGGCCTTCAAGTTGTTTGAAGGAAGTTACGGCACCGACGGCGTGCTGCTGGTGCATGAAAGCAGCACGGCCAGCAGCGTGAAGGACCTTGCGGGCCGCACGTTCTGTTTCACCGACAAGGCGTCCCTGACGGGCTACATGTTGCCGCGCGCGGCGTTGAAGGCCGCTGGGCTGGACCCGGAGGTGGCGGCGGCGCGGCATCATTTTTCCGGGGACCACACGCAGGTGCTGCGGGACCTGTTGGATGGCCGTTGCGAGGTGGGCGCCACGTTCTCCGGCGCGTACCTCACGGCGGGAAACGCGGGGGTCCAGGTCAGCCGGTTGCGGGTGCTCACGGTGACCGGCCGGTCCCCGCAGGACGCCATTTGTGGCGGCCCCGGGGCCACCAAGGCCGAACGCGAGGCGGTTCAGAAGGCGTTGCTGGCGTTTGACCCGCGGCGCCACGCGGATGCCGGGTTTCTGGGGGCGGTTCAGCGCATCAGCGGTTTTTCGGTTGGCAGCGACGAGGCCTACCAGCCATTGCGGCAGAGCCTGAGCAACGCCGGCATGCTGGACTGATTGGAAACAGGGAAGGGATTTGGTTCTTGCCTTTCTGTTTTGCGAGCCGTCCGTCCCGCGGTTTCCCAACGCACGCGGGCCACGCGGTTTCCCACGGACGCCAGCCCCTTGGCTCCCCACGGCGTCAACCATCTGCATTGCTGTATGTTGCATGGGCGCTTACGTGGTAGACCCCGGCATTCAGGCGGGTCACGGGGGAGCACCAGCAGGATCATGGCCATCACCGGGCGCATGCTGGGCAATTATGAAATCCTCAGCCGCCTGGCGCAGGGTGGCATGGGAGAGATTCTGCTGGCCCGGCAGCGCGGTCCGGGCGGGTTTGAACGGCTGGTCATTGTCAAGACGCTGCTTCAGGAACTCACCGCGCAGCAGGATTTCCTGGACCAGTTCCTGGACGAGGCGCGCCTGTTGGCCAACCTCTCCCATCCCAACGTGGTGGCCACGCTGGAACTGGGTCTGGACGGCGCGGCGTATTTCCTGGCCATGGAGTTCATTCGCGGCATCAACCTCCATGCGCTGCAGGAGCTGCTCACCCAGCGCGGCATGACGTTCCCGGCGCGGGTCACCGCCAGCATCATCCGGGACACGGCGCTGGGGTTGGCGCATGCCCATTCGGCGGTGGGGGAGGACGGCAAGCCGCTGGGTATTGTCCACCGGGACATCAGCCCCCACAACATCATGGTGCGGCTGGACGGCCTGGTGAAGGTGGTGGACTTTGGCCTTGCGCGCGCCGCGGTGCGTTCCACGCGCACCGCCGCGGGCGTGGTGAAGGGCAAGTTCCGCTACATGGCACCGGAGCAGCTCATGGAGCGGCCCGTGGACGCCCGGACAGACGAGTTTGCCCTGGGCATTGTGGCCTGGGAGATGTTGACCGGGCAGCCGCTGTTCACCGGGGAAGGGCCGGGCGAGGCGTTTGCCGCCATCCTCAACCAGGAAATCATCCCACCTTCCCAGCTGGTGGCGGACGTGCCGCCGGAGCTGGAAGCGGTCATCATGCGCATGTTGCGGCGGGACCCTGACGCCCGGTTCTCGCGCTGCGAGGAAGTGGCGCGCGCGCTGCGGGACTACCTCTCCCGGCAACGCACACCACCGGAAGACGAGGTTGCCGAGTTGGTGGGCCGCTTGGCACGTGAGCGGATTGTGGCCACGGTGCGCCAGGCCACCGCGCCCAAGCCCAGCTCCAAGGCCACCTGCCCGGGGTGTGGCGCCGAGGTGACCCCCGACGCACGGTTCTGCCCGCAGTGTGGCACCCGGCTGGACACCACCGGTGGCACCACGCAGCCGCCGGGACCTGCAGCCAGCGCGCGGCTCCCCACGCCACCGGCGCCCGCGTTTTTTTCCCCGGGCACCCTGCCCACCGCAGCCCCGTTGACCAGACCCGCAACGCCACCCCTTGCCTCCTCCAGCCCCCAGCCCTCCAGCAGCAGCCACCCGGCCCAGGCGCCGTTGCCACATGCCGCGGGGTTTGCCTCTCTCAACGGCGCGCCGCCGTTGGCGCCCTACGCCTCCGGTGTGCCCGCGCCGGTCCCTGCCGGTGGCCCCGGGGTGGCCGAGGCCCCGCGCGCGGTGACCATGACCAACAACCCGGTGGTGGCAGCCCCAGATGCGCCGCAGGAGCCCCTGGCGCGCGGCCCGGTGCTGCTGCAAGACGGGCTGCTGGATGCCATCTCCGGCCGTTATGACGCCCCGCCCCCCAAGGGTGGTGAGGAAGACGCCATTGACGTCTCACTCAGCCAGGTGAGCGTGCAGCTGGAGGTGCTGGAGAAGAGCGGCCGGTTCCGGCCTGTGCAGTGGATGCGGCCGTCCAGCAGCGCCCCGCCCAGCGCGCCGCCTCCCGAGCCCAACGTGCACCCCCAACGTGTCCTGGCGGTGTACGTCAACCTCCAGGGCGTGGCCGAGCTCAACACGTTTGTGGGGGACCGCGCCCCTGCGCTGCAGGAGAAGCTGCTGGCGCTCTATGCGGGGCTGTGCAACCAGGCCGGCGCGGCGGTGGTGGCCCACAACGCCAACCAGTGCGCGGCGTGTTTTGGACTCAGCGGCCTCAAACAGGTGGACGCCTTGCGCGCGGTGCGCCTGGGGCGCGCGCTTCAAGCCGCGCTGGACGCGTTCAACAAGGACAACGGCACCTGGTGCACCATGACCGTGGCCATCCACGGCGGCGCCGCGGCCGTTGCGGTGCAGCCAGACCTCCACCACCTTCCGCCGCTGGCGCCCGTGGGGCAGGCCCGGCTGCTGGCGCAAAGCGCGCTGGCCGGGTCTTTGTTGGTGGACGTACACACCGCGCGCTGCCTGGGCGGCCGCGTGCGGGTGGAGGGAGACAGCGTCATGGTGGCCAACCCCGGCCAGGACGCGCCCTTGGAAGCGGTGCGCGTGGTGGGGATTGTGGAAGGTCCCACCCTGGTGGGCCGCACCTCTGAGGCCACGCTGGCCGCGGGGCTGGCTGCGTCCCCACCGGCGGGGCTGGCCGGGGTGTTGTGGACGGCCTCCCCCGGGCTGGGGCGCACTGCGCTGCTGTTGGATGCCGCGCGCACCGCGCTGGAGGGTGGCGCGCTCACCGCACAGGCCCACGGTGGCCTGGAGGACCCCGCCAGCAGCCACACGTTTGCCCGCGCGCTGGTGCGCAACATCCTGGACGCCAGCGCGTCCACGCTGCCCATGGCGCCCAGCGCCACGCCGGTGGACATCTGCCGCGCGCTGGGCCTGGAAGCAGGCCTTGCCGAAGCGGTGGGCGCCTGGCTGGCCGCCCTCCCGTTTCCCCCCGGCATCACCGCGGGGGTGGCCCGCATCCGGCTGGAGGCCGCCCTGGCGCGGGTGCTGCGCACGGCGTCCCGGCTGGCCCCGCTGTGGTTGCTTCTGGATGACCTCCACCTGGCAGACGCGGACAGCGTGGAGCTTCTGGGCACCGTGCTGGGCCGCGTGACCAATGCGCGGGTGGTGGTGATGGCCACCTCGGCGGCGGATGTTCCCGCCCTGCCGCGGGTGCTGCAGCGTGTGCCGCTCAGGGCCCTGGCGGATGACGCCACCTATACCCTGGCGCAGCAGCTGGGCGCAGACGCCAGCTGGGCGCGCACGTTCACCTCCCGGGTGGCCGGCAATCCCGGACTGCTTCGGCTGTTGTGTGCGTGGCTGCGCCGTGCGGGACAGGGCGGGACGCTGCAAAAACCCCAGGACGCCCTGCAGTCCCTCCCCGCGGCGGCCAATGCGTTTCCGCGCTGGCTTCTGGGGACACTCTCCCAAAGCGGCGCGCAGGTGGCCTGCCACGCGGCGGTGATGGGCATGCAGGTCCACCTGCTGGAGCTGGAACGGGTCATGGGCGCCGGCGCCCTGAAGCAGGCCGCCGCCGAGGTGGTGGACGCGGGCATCCTGGTCCCCGGGGACAACGCAGACACGCTGCGTTTTGGCCATGCGTTTTTGCGGCTGGGCTTGCTCTCGGCGCTGCCGCCCCAGGAACTGGCCAATGCGCGCGGTGCCTTGGCTGCCGTGCTGGCCCAGCGCGAACACGACAGCGACGCGCATGAACGCGCGCTGGTGCTGCGCGGGCCGGACCACGCAGACCTCCAGAGCCTGCAGGCGGCCGCCCAGTCCAACGCCGCCCGCACGTGTCACAACGCCGCGGTGGCCCTGTGGGGCCGTGCGGTGACCCAGGCCGCCAAACACGCGCGGCTCACGCGGGATCCCACCCTGGTGCTGGCCGCGCTCACCATGACCCGCGAGCTGGTGGCCCTGTGGCGTCACGTGGCCGCGGCGGACGCAGTGAAACTGCTGCCGCGCCTGGTGACGGACCTGGCCCCGCCCCCGTCTGAGGCCTACGCCGAAGCGGTGGCCGAACACGTGCGCGCGCTTCTGGCGCTGGGGCGCGTGGATGAAGCGGACACCTGGCTGGACCGCACCCTGGAAGCCCTGCCGGAACAGTCTGACCCGGAGAGCCGGGCCACCTTGCTGGCGCTCCTGGCGGACGTGGCGTTTGTGCGCGGTGACGCCGAGGGCGCCGTGATGCAGCTCACCAGCGCGTTCCAGGTCATTGGCGGCCGCGCCACGCGGGACCCGTTGTTCTACGCCCAACACCTGCTGGCCCTGGCCGCCGCGTGCGCCCGTGGCGGGCGCGCCAAGGAAAGCCGCGAATACCTGGTCCACGCCGCGCGCCAGGCCGCGCTGGCCGGCAGCCGGGCCCTGGAAGGCGCCGCGCTGCATGCGCTGGCCACATCCCAGGAAGCCGCCAATGAAGTCACCGAGGCCACCCAGACCGCCGGCCAGGCGGCGGAGGCGTTTGATGCCGCCGGACAGCTTCTGGGCTGGGCCACCGCCGCCGAGCTGCACGCCCGCATGCTCATGCGCCAGGGCGAAGCAGAGCCTGCCGCGGATGTCCTGGGACGCGTGGTGGAGGCCTACCAGGACCTGGGACAGACCGCCGCCGCCGACCGCGTGGCCCGCATGCGCTCCAGCGCAACCGCGCGTGGCGCCCCGGCGCGCGCCGCGCGTTGAAATGGATTCAAGACCACAACGCTTTCGTGGCCTTGGTGCCCTGTTGAGGGCGAGCCGTCTGGCGAGCCTGCGTTTTCACGGGAATCAACCTCGGGATCGCTCCAACATCACCCGGCATCTGTTCTGGCCTCGCCACGGCGCCCGCACCGGCGCGCGGTGCGCCCGTTGTGGCAACAACCCCGTCGTGACCCAATTCCGCCCGGCCAAGGTGTTTCCGCCTCTTTCTGCAGGTTGTGGTCTTGGGCGTGTGGCGTGGCCCGCGCGCCGGCGCGTGGTGTTGGCCTGGTGCGCAGCGTTGCACGGCCGCGGGGTACGCGCCCTGGCGGCACGCGCCATGAAAGCAGGTGCGCTCCATGCGTGCTGAGCTCTCCCTGCTGGGATGTCTGTGGGTCACGGCGTCCCCGTGTGCTGCGCTGGCCCAGGACGTGTTTGACCGCTACCTGGCGCGGGAGGGCCCGGTGGCCACGGCGTTGGCCTTCCCGGTGGACCCCGCGGTGGTGGCCCGGCAGGCCGCGCGCGTGGCGGGGGACCTCCAGCAGCTGGACATCACGCTCAAGCGCCGCGCCGGTTCCGTGGCGGTGACTGCGGCGGGCGCCGGGCGGGTCTTGGACGCCACCGGCGATGGCGTGACGGTGGCGCACGTCATGTACGTCAACCACCACAAGGTCAGCGTGCAGTCACGGTATGAAAAGCTCCACGCGGTCTCTGTGCGTACCGGTCAACACCTCAGCGCCGGCGCCCCGCTGGGAGAAGCGCGGGGCGGGTTTGTGTTTGGGCTGCTGGCACCCTTTGCACCGGGGCGCCCCGTGGTGGGCTTGCTGGAAGACCTGGCGGAGAACCCGGACCCCGCCGCCGAGGGCGTGCTGGTGCTGGTGGACCACGCCACCTACCAGGCGGCGTTGTTTGTGGCGGGCACACGCGTGTGGACCCGTGGCGTGGCGTTTGGGCAGGCCAGCGGGACCAAGGAGGTGCAGGGTGACCTCAAGACACCCAAGGGCATGTACTTTGTGGTGGCGCGCAGCACGGGGCCGTTTGGTGGAGATTATGCGGATTATTACGGCGGGTACTGGGTGAAGCTGAACTACCCCAACGCGTTTGATGCGCAGCGCGGTCTGGATGACGGCGTGGTGGAGCCCGGCGTGGCGCGCGCCATCTCCAAGGCCTGGCGGCAGCGCAAACCCACCGCCCAGGGCACGCGCCTGGGTGGCGGCATTGGCTTCCACGGTTGGGCCAGCAGCTGGGACGCCGGGGTGGGTGACGCACATTTGTCCTGGGGCTGCATTGTGCTTCAACCCACCGAGGTGGGCGCGCTGCATGGCGCCGTCACGCAGGGCAGCATGGTGGTCATCTTCTGAGTGCGGTTGTTTTTGCGCAGGCCGCCAACCAGCAATGTTCTGTCGTGGACGTTTGCCAGCCCCCGGCAGACCTGCGGCGGTCAACGGAAAACGGCTCCCTGCCGGCAACTCAACCGTCCCCGCGCCCGCCGCTGCCCTCACCGGCAAACGCAGACACGGGGTCCTCCGGGACGGGCAGCGCATACGGCAGGCGCACGTCAGGACGGAACTCAAACCGGCATTGCCGCCACTGCGCCACGCGGTCCAGGCGGCGGTGGGTCAACGCCACCATGGCCTGCGCCAGCGCCGTGGGGTCCAACACGCCCAGCGCCGCCAGCGCGTCCCCCAAGGCCAGGCCATCCACCGTCACCAGCGCCACCAGCAGGTTGAGCGCGTTGTCATCCAACGTGGCCAGCGTGGGAAACACGTCCAGCAGGCTGTCGGTGGCTTCACTCACGCACGCGTAGTGGAGCCAGCCATCCACCAGGAAGAGCGCGGCGTAGTGTTCCGGTTTGGGTCCCAGCAGGGAGAAGACGCCGGTGGCGCGTTGTTGGTGGTAGGCGGCGGTCAGACGGCCCAGGCGGTTGGTGTTGGTGGTGCCGGTGTGCCGGGGCGCGTCCCCCAGGCCCACAAACAGCGAGAGGTGGTCCAACGCCAGCAACACACCCAGCTGGTGGCCGGGACGGGCGGGCGCATCCACCGGCGTCACGGAACATTCGCGGCTCACCGTGCGCATGGCCAGCGTGCGCAGCACGTCCCGGCCACCCAGCAGTGTGGGGGGAAATCCCAAATCCGCAAAGGTGAACGGCCGCCCGGTCCAGGTCCCTGCGCGGCGCGCACGCGCGGGGACCACCGCCGGCGCGCCTGGTGCCGCGCCTGCTGAGGTCAGCGGAGGGAACTCGGCGTCCACCGGCTCCAGCGCCAGTGCTGCCACGGGGTCATCCAGCAACGGGAACAGCTCCTCCAGGGCGGTCAACTGGGAGACCCCCGTGCGCCCCGAATGGGTGGCCACCTCCCCGGGGAGCGTGGTGGGCACCAGAGGCAACCCGCCAGCGGCCTCAAACACGCCGCTTTGCGGCTCCACCGGCTCATCCTGGTCCAGCCCCTCGGCCATCAACACTGCAGCCGCATCTGCTTCCAGCTCCCCCGCCACAACCTCCTGGGGGACGCTGGCCGCGTGGTCTTGCGGGTCCACGTCAGGGGCGGGCGCGGTGACTTCCTTGCGCAGCGCCTGCAGCCCTGCAGAACTGCCATCCAACATCACGGTGTGGTTGGGGTCACCATCCTCTGACGCAACTTCCCCCAGCGCCTGACGCACCAGGCGTCCCAACCATTGGCCCAGGCTTTCTGGCGTGTGGCCCGTCATGGCGGGGGTCAACGCGTTTGCCAGGTCCGCCGGCGTGGGGAACCTCTGGGACGGGTCTTGCGCCAGCGCTTTGTCCAGCACCGCGTGGAGCTGGGCGCCAAACAAGGACTCCTCCACCGACGAGAACGCGTCTGAACCACCGTCACCACCGGACGCCGGCGGCGCCCCGGTGGCGCACTCCCACAACAACGCCGCGGTACCGTACACGTCCGCCCGCGTGTCCGTGGCGCCGCGGCCGCGCGCCTCTGGTGCTGCGTGTGGCCCCAACCGCCGCAGCCGCCCGGACGCGGTGTGCGGCAACAACGCCAGGCAGCGCGCCACGCCAAACCCGGTGAGCAGCACCTGCCCGTCCCGGCGCAACAACACGTTGGACGCTTTGAGCCCGCCGTGGGTGAGCCCCAGCGGGCGGCCATCTTCGCCCGGCCGGGCCAGCGCGTGGGACAGTCCACGCAACATGCTCCACGCCACGTAGGTGGCCAGCGGCAACGGCAACCGCCGCAACCGCGCGGGCTGCGCCAGCAACAGGCGTCCCAGGTCCAGCCCGTCCACCACCTCCATCACCACACAGCTGCGGCCCGCCACCTTGTCCGCCGCCCCCACGCGCACCACGTTGCGGTTGCGCAGCAGGGCCACCTTGCGGGCCTGCGCCAGGATGAGGTCATGCACCCGCGTGCAATCTTGGCCAAGGATCTTCAGCGCCACCTGCCGGTCCGGGCGCCCCTGGGTGCCTTCCACGCGCCCCAGGTACACCGCGCCACTGGCGCCCTCCCCCAAGAGCTCCACCGCCTGGTACTTGCCCACAACAAACGGCTGGAAGGCCATACCGCCCATCACGCGCCTCACGTGGTTGCCACTGCAGGATGTGACGTGGTTGGCCATGTGGGGTCAACCCATTTTTCCGACGAGACAGCGCGGGTGGCAGGGTGTGGGTCCGGCTGGGATGGGGTGACCGGCCGGTTGGTTGCCCAGGCACGTGTGGGTGGATATCCATGCGCCACATGGGCCCGGGAAGAACAGCGGCGTGGTGCGGGGTACTGGGGCTGGGGCTCACGCTGGCGTGCCTCACCATGCGGCCGCGGCCTCCCTTGCCCCCGTCCCTGGGTCCCGGCGCGGCGGACTACGCCTATGACGCCGTGCTCTCCAGGACGCTGGGTGAAGGGGCGCAGGCGCTCACCGTCTTCTATCCGGACGGCGTCCGGGCGCGCCGGCCGTTGCCGGTGGTGGTGTTCTTCCACGCCTACCAGGGCATTCCGGATGCGTTCTACGGCGCCTGGATCACGCACCTGGTCCGCCGTGGTCACATGGTGCTGTATCCGGTGTGGCAATGGGTGGGGTCACTCCCGGAGGAATTTGCAGACAACGCCACCGCCGCGCTGGAGCTTGGCCTGGCGTGGCTGCCGGAAAGCGGCATTCCCGTGGACCTGGGACGGGTGGCGTTTCTGGGGCACAGCGCCGGTGGAGTGCTGGCCCTCAACCTCACGGTGCGCTCCGCCCGGGCTGAGCTGGGGCTGCGCCCGGCAGCACTCATGCTCCTGGCGCCGGGACGCAAGTTCCCCAATGACCTGTCACCAGAGCTGCGCGTGGAGTCCGCCGCCGAACTTCCCGCCAACCTCAACCTGGTGGTCATGGATTTTGAAGAGGACACCACCGTGGAACGGGACCTGGCCCTCACGCTGTTCCAGAACGCCACCGCCGTGCCGCGGAAACAACGCACGTTCTTGCGGGTGCGCTCAGACCCCTACGGCACCCCCGGCCTCAAGGCAGACCACCACGCGCCCACCGCACCCAAGGTCCAGGTGCCTTTGGGTTTTGTGACCGATGCGCTGGACATCATGGGCTCCTGGCGCATTGCGGACGCATTGTTGTCCTGCACCTTTGAGGGCTTGTTTTGTGACGTGGCGCTGGGGGAAGGCCATTCCCAGAAGGACATGGGCCGCTGGTCTGACGGCACCCCGGTGAAACCCATGCTCAATGACTGGGAGCTGTAGCCTCACACCGGAATCACCAGGCGCAACACAATCTCATCCCGCACCGCCAGCGCGCCCATCATGGCGGTGAACGGTTTGATGCCAAATGCGCTCTGCCGCACCGTGGTCTCCCCTTCCCAGCCCCGCGCATCTTTGTGGGCCACCACGGTCACCATCCGGCTCCGGCCGTGCAGCAACAGCATGCCCTGCGCGCTCACGCCGGCGGCGGTGACTGCGGCGCCTTCCACCTGGAGCGTCACCTGGGGATACCGGTCCGGCTCCAGCACGCTGCGCAGGTTCTTCTCAATGTCTGCGCGGTCTTTCACGTTGAATGGCTCAAGGCTGTCCTTGCCGTCATGCATGGCGCACACCACCCCCACGCTGCGGGCGTCCAGCTGCGCCAGCAGGTGACCGGTGGCCTCGTCCAGTTCCACGGTGAAACGCTCCACGCGCAACCTGAGGTCATGCCCCAGGCGCCCCAGCAGGCCCTCCCGGCGGGTGAACACAAACGCCCGCGCCTGCTGTTGGGTGTAGACCTGCATGGTCACGTTCTCCCCGGCGTGGGGACGCTGCCCCGGGATGGCTCCCAATGGCGCGCGTCCGTCTCAGCCGGGATGTGACGCACCGCGCGTGGTGTCCGTCAACGGGCGCTGGCCCCCGCAGGCCTTGCGGCCCTACATCCCCGCCCGCACCAGGAAGGTCTCCATGGCCACGGACCACAACTCCATCAAGAGCGTCTCCACCGAATCCCGCCGCTTTGAGCCGCCGGAATCTTTTGTGCGTGCCGCCGGCGTCACCCACCGGGACTACCAGGCCCTGCGCCAGAGCGCCGAACAACACCCCGCCGCCTATTGGGAGGCCCAGGCGCGCGAGCTGACGTGGGAAACACCGTGGACCCAGACGCTGGAGTGGAAGGCACCACACGCACGCTGGTTTGCCGGTGGCCGCATCAACGCCAGCGTCAACTGCCTGGACCGCCACCTGGAAAAACGCGGCAACAAGGCCGCACTCATCTGGGAGGCCGAGCCGGGGGACGTTCGCACGCTCACCTACCGGCAGCTCCACACCGACGTGTGCCGCCTGGCCAACGTGCTCAAGCGCCTGGGCGTGGGGCTGGGGGACCGCGTGGGCATCTACCTGCCCATGGTGCCGGAGATTGTCACCGCCATGCTGGCGTGCGCGCGCATTGGCGCCACCCATTCGGTGGTGTTTGGCGGGTTCTCCGCCGAGGCGCTGCGGGACCGCATGAACGACGCCAAGGCCCGCGTCATCCTCACCGCGGATGGCGGGTACCGCCGCGGCGCCAGCGTGGGCCTCAAGAAGGTGGTGGATGAAGCGCTGACGGAAAAGGGCGGCTGCAACACCGTGGAGAAGGTCCTGGTGTTCCGGCGCACGCACGAAAAAATCACCATGGTGGAGGGCCGGGACCTGGACTGGCAGCATGAGGTTCGCACCGAAAAGAGCCACTGCCCGCCCACGCCGGTGCCCAGCGAACATCCCTTGTTCATCCTCTACACGTCCGGCACCACCGGAAAACCCAAGGGCATTGTGCATTCCACCGGCGGGTACCTGGTGGGCGCCAGCACCAGCATGCGCCTGGTGTTTGACCTCAAGGAATCAGACACGTTCTGGTGCACGGCGGATGCCGGCTGGATCACCGGGCACAGCTACCTGGCCTATGGGCCGCTCTCCAACGGCGCCACCTGCCTGATGTACGAAGGCGCGCCCATGCACCCGCACCCCGGGCGTTATTGGGAGATGATTGACCGCCACAAGGTGACCATCTTCTACACCGCGCCAACGGCCATCCGTGCGTTCATGCGCCAGGGTGAAGAGCCGCCGCGCGGGCATGATTTGACGTCGTTGCGGCTGCTGGGCAGCGTGGGAGAGCCCATCAACCCGGAAGCCTGGATGTGGTACCGCCGGGTCATTGGCGGGGACCGCTGTCCCATTGTGGACACGTGGTGGCAGACGGAGACCGGCGCCATCATGATCAGCCCGGTGCCCGGCGCGGTGGCCACCAAGCCCGGAAGCTGCACGCTGCCACTGCCCGGCGTGGCCGCACGGGTGGTGAAGAAGGACGGCACGGTGTGTGGTCCCAATGAAGGCGGGTTTCTGGTCATTGAGAAGCCCTGGCCTTCCATGATGCTCACCATCTGGGGGGATGATGAGCGCTACCAGAAGACCTACTGGTCTGAGGTGGCGGGGAAATATTTTGCGGGGGACGGTGCGCGTGTGGATGAGGACGGTTATTTCCACGTCATGGGCCGCATTGATGACGTGGTGAACGTCTCCGGCCACCGGCTGGGAACCGCCGAAGTGGAAAGTGCGCTGGTCTCCAACCACGCGGTGGCCGAGGCCGCCGTGGTGGCGCGGCCGGATGAACTCAAGGGCCAGGCCCTGGTGGCGTTTGTGACACTCAAGCAGGGCCGCAAGCCCACCGACAAGATGGCCGATGAGCTGCGCAGCCACGTGGCGCATGAGATTGGGGCCTTTGCCAAGCCGGATGACATCCGTTTTACCGATGCGCTCCCCAAGACGCGCAGCGGAAAGATCATGCGGCGGTTGTTGCGGGAGCTGGCCACCACCGGCGAGGTCAAGGGTGACGTCACAACCCTGGAAGACCTCAACACCATTGCGCAGTTGCGGGGAGATGAAGAGTGATTCCAACCCTGAGCCCCGTGGTCACACCGTTGCCCCGCCCACCGTTGTCTTCTGCCAGACGCGTCACCGTGGCCAACGGTGGCGTCCAGGTCACCGTGTGGCCGTCCCCCGTGGTGGGCCGCGCCACCGTGGTGCTGGTGCCTGGCGTGGGCTGGCACGCGGGGTACCTGGGCACCGTGGCCGCCGAGCTGCATGCGCGCGGGCTGCACGTGTTGGCGTTGGACCCGCCGGGACAGGGACGCAGCGTGGCGGTGCATGGCAGCGCGTATGTGGAGACCACGCTGCGGGCGTTGCGCGAGGCGCGCAGCCTGGGGGGACCGGCGGTGATGGTGGGCGTGGGCTTGGGCCTGCTGGCGTCAGACCTGGTGGCCCACGCGTTGTTGGCGGGTGTGTTGGATGCCGCAGCGGTGCACGGCGCGCTGCTGCCGCAGACGCAAGCGCTGCCGCGCCGCTGGAGTGTGCTGCGCGCGGCCACCGCCGTGTTGCCCCAGCGCGTTCCCGTTCCGCTGCACAAGGCGTGGAGCTGGGCCAACGTGTTTCTGGATCCTGAGGTGTTGTCCACGCGCATGCGGGACCAGGCGTGCGGCTGGTCTCCACGCGCGGGGACGTTGCGCGCATTGCTGGCGCACCGTGGGCCGGTACCCGCGGCGGGCAATGGGTCCCCCTGCCTGGTGCTGGGCGCCGAACGTGACGAGGTGACCACACCGGCCCATGCGCTGGGCACCTTCCAGGCGCTGGGGGGGCCCAAGTCCCTGGTGGTGATGGCGGACGCGGGCCATGACCTCACGGCGCGTTTTGCTCCGGCCCTGGCCGAGGTGCTGAGCGGCTTTGTGGATGACGTGCGCGCGCGGCAGCGCAAGCCCAGCGTGAGCTCGGGACCGGGGCTGCCCACGGTCCGGCACACCCCACGCGTGGCCAAGGTGCACACGCCGCATGACCTGCGCGTCCCGCCCACCACGCCGCCGTCCTGAACGGACCCTGTGCTTTTCCCTCGTCACGCGGGGCGGAGGCATGCGCCACCCGGGAGTGCAGGCCTCCGGGCCTGCCTCTGTCGACGCCGGCCCATTGTCACAAGCGCGGAGGCATGCGCCACCCCGGTTGGAGCGTGTCCACAAGCGCGGAGGCATGCGCCACCCCGGTTGGGGCGTGTCCACAAGCGCGGAGGCATGCGCCACCCCGGTTGGGCCGCCTCCAGCGGAACAAAACCGCGGAGACCGGCCAGTCCGGCTCACCCGTAGCTGGGGTTGCCCGCCAGGAAATCCACCACAGACCCGCGGGCGGCGCCGGCCCGTGAATTCCAGTACATCTCCCCCGTCTCCAGGTTCATCTCCGCCTTTTTCCCGTCGGGGAACACAAAACAGACGCCCTTGCCCGGGTAGATGTCGCAGTCATCCCAGGTGGCGCCGGTGGTCCGGTTGTAGTCCAGGGTGAAGTTGGGCTTGAGGCCCAGGGCATTGGCCAGCGTGCTCTTCACGTTGGCCACCGCGGCGTCAGAGATGGTGCCGTAGTTCCCAAGGTCCGCCTTGAACGCATTGACATCGCCACCGTAGGCACCCGCCTGCACCGCGCTGCGGATGTAGCTGGTGAACGTGGCCGGGCCCGGCGTTTTCTCCGTGGGCTTGCCCAGGCTCAGGCTCACCGGCACGTCAAACACAATAGAGGTCTTCACCCTGGCGCCGGTACCCTTGAGGAAATCCGGAAGCTCGGGGTTCTCCACCACGCGCGCGCCCGCAGGCAGGCGGAAGGTGATGGTCTCCTTCTTCTCACCCAGGACCTTTGCCGCAGCCTTGCCGGACGCCTCGGTGGTCTTGGGGCGCGTGCTCTTGGCCTTGGCCTGGACGGTCTTGGCGGAAGCCTTGGACTTCTTGGCGGCCTTTGCCTCGCCGGTGCTGCCGGCGCTGTGGGCCTTGGTGGTGTTCTGGGATTTCCTGGTGGTGACGGTCATGGCGCAGTTCCTTGGGGGTTTTGGAGCGGTGATGATGCCCCTGATTCACCGGTTGGCGGTGGCCGGGCGGTTGGGTTTGAAACTTTCCACGGGTGCGGCGGGAGGCGCCGGGTTCTGGACTGTGACGCGGCCGGTGCGCAGCGCCAGCAACCCCTGCATGCCCCCGCCCATGGCGCCGGGAGCCCGGGGGGCCGCGGTGACCGGGAGGGAGGACGTCTGCTGGCTCAACAGCGCGCGGGCGGCCCTGCCAGCCTCACCCGCCTCTGCTTCGGCGGTTTCCCGGACAACCTCAGAAAACATGGCCAGGAGGCCGGGATCCAGGGGATGCGCCTTGAAATAGGCGTTCATCTTGGTGCGCACGGCGGCAGCGTCGTCTTCTTCCAGCAGGCCCGCCTTTTCAACAAAGACGTCCAGATCCGCCTGGAGGTCTTCCGGCAGCTGGGACGCGTCCATGTCTGGCGCCTGGTCAAACAGCAGGTGCGCCACAAACCCCGCGCGCCGTTCCGGCGGGGCTTTGCGCAGCGCGGTCAACAGTTCTGGCACGGGCATGGTGTTGATGTGGGTAGCCTCGACGGTGACGGAATACGACACCAACACACGGCGTGTATGACGCACTGTGTTGGCCGGCGTTGGAGGTCCTGTTCGTGGCATGCGCCACCCCCGTTGGTGACCCCTGGTCGGAGCGCAGGCCTCCCGGGCCTGCCTCTGTCGACGCAGCCCGTGTTCACAAGCGCGGAGGCATGCGCCACCCCGGTGGTGTTTCAGGACGGTTTCACCTGCGCCGTTTCCTGCACTTCCCTCGCGCACACTCTTGACGTGCGGGTTCTCGTCGGTCACCTAGGCCCTTGTGACGCGACCTGGGCCCAAGGACGTGCTGGATGTGGCCGCCGTGTTCCTCCGGCTGGGATGTACATCTTTTGGCGGGCCCGTGGCGCACCTGGGCTACCTGCGCACCGAATGTGTTGAGAAGCGCCAATGGCTGGATGACGCCCACTACGCAGACCTGGTGGCGCTGTGCCAGTTCCTCCCCGGACCAGCCAGCAGCCAGGTGGTGTTTGCGCTGGGGCAACACCGCGCGGGGCTGGCTGGCGCGTTGGTGGCGTCGGTGTGTTTCACGCTCCCCTCCGCGGTGTTGATGGTGGGCTTTGCGTTGGGACTCTCCTGGCTGGGAGACCTGCAGCAGAGCGGCTGGCTGCACGGGCTCAAACTGGCGGCCGTCCCGGTGGTGGCCCAGGCGGTGATGGCCATGGGCAAAAAGCTCTGCCCGGACCTGCCGCGTGCCGTTGGCGCGCTGCTGGCGGCGGGCGTGCTGGTCGCGTTTCCGTCGCTTGGGGCGCAGCTGCTGGTGATGCTGCTTGGCGCGGCACTGGGGTGGCTGCGCTACCAGCGGACCATCCCCGCACCGTCACCGGCGGTGGCCACCACGGGCCACCACGCGTGGGCCGCCGGCGCGCTGGGAACGTTTGCGGCGTTGTTGTTGGTGCTTCCGGCGCTGGCGCGCACGTTTGACACGGTGTGGCTGGCCGCGGCGGACGCGTTCTACCGCGCGGGCGCGCTGGTGTTTGGCGGGGGGCACGTGGTGCTGGCCCTCCTGCGTCAAGCGGTGGTGCCGCGCGGGTGGCTGTCTGACGAGGCATTTCTGGCCGGTTATGGCGCGGCGCAGGCGGTGCCGGGACCGCTGTTCACGTTTGCCGCGTACGTGGGGACCGCCATGTTCCCCGGTCCTCTGGCGTGGGTGTTTGGCGTGTGGTGCCTGCTGTGGATCTTTGTTCCGGCGTGGTTGCTGGTGGGCGGGGCGCTTCCGTTCTGGCAACGGTTGCGCAGCACATCCGGCGCACAGGCCGCCATGGCCGGAGCCAACGCCGCGGTGGTGGGCGTGCTTCTGGCGGCACTGTGGAACCCGGTGATCACCACCAGCGTGCGTGGTCCTGGGGATGCCGCCGCCGCCATGGGCGGTCTGGTGTTGCTGGAGTGGGTGAAAGTGCCGGCCTGGGCGGTGGTGGTGCTGGCGGCGGCGTTGGGACACTGGGTGCTGTGAATGAAGTGCGCTTCACGCCGCAACACCGTCACGGGTTGGGGCAGTAGTCGTACCGCGCGTCATTGGCTTGCAGGTTGGCCGCCGGCAGCACCCACATGCGCCGCATCACCACCGGAACCTGCGCCACCGCCGCCACCTCATCCGGGTACACCTGGGAGGGATGCGCCAGCAGGTTCTGGCGGATGAAGTCCCACGTGTCCGCGCCGGTGGTGGATGAAGGCTGGCTGGCGTCGTAACTCAGCCACGTTGCATCCATGGCTGGCGGCGGAAAACTCCAGCCCTGACCCAGGTAGATGGTGGGACGCAGCGCGGTGCTGTTCACCGCCGCCAGGGTGAGCTGTGAGACCACGCGGTGTTCGGCGTGGCAGGACAAGCCGTGGCGCGGGTCCATGGTGATGATGATGTCCGGCTGCACCGTCTCCACCACGCCGGCAATGGCATCCAGAAGCCCCTGCCCGCTCCCCACCGACAACGCCCATGCGTTGAGCACGCTGGCCGAGTCTCCGGGAAACTCGCCGGGGGTCCACGTCCATTGGTCCACCGTGGCGCCGTACACCGCTGCTGCCGCCACCATCTCTTGCGTGCGCCAGGTGCCCAGGTCCGGCGGGCAGCCGGTGGGAACGCGGCAGCTGCCGGTGGAGCCGTTTGTGACAACGAGAAACGTGCAACTTGCGCCCAGGTCACGGCACAAATGTCCCAACAGCGGCGCGGCCTGGAATGCCTCATCATCCGGATGGGCGCCCACCCACAACACCCGCTGCGGCTGGGACGGCAACACCAGCGGCGCGTGGAGCCCCACATACGCGCGGCCCACCATGTCCTGCCGTGCGTCGTTTTGCGCCGCATCCAGGTCCGGCAACACCAGCGCGCCCAGCGGCTGCTGGAAGGGCGCGGGACACAACGCCGCGGTGCCGCCCGGCGGCTCGGTCACGGTGGTGGTCCCGTCGGTGGCGGTGACAAACAAGCGGTTGCCCGCAGCGTCCCAACATTCGCTGAGCGCCTGGGTGCTGTTGCCCGGCACGCTGCCGGGACGCGCGCTGGTGGCCCCAACACCCCCCACGCCGGGACGCGCCACCACCAACGTGGTGCCATGGTCCGGGAACGTGTCCGCGTTCACATCACGAAAAAAAGCCGTGATGCCCAACGCCAACGCGCCATCCTGCCGTTGCTGGTTGCCACACGTGGCACGTACGCCCAGCGCTGCGGCCCCGCCGGCCATGGGCTGCCATTCGGCGGTCACCACCGACGTGGTGGACCACGGCCCCGCTGCCGCATCCGGTTGGGACTGCTGGCGAACCACCACCTGGCCATCCCCGCCGGTGAAGGCCCGTCCGGCCCGCAACAACAACACCAGATCCACGGTGGAACCGGATGCCACACCACCGCGGCGCTGCCCATCCAACACCGTCACCATGGCCGTCACATCCGCCGTGGCGCCCACCCGCACCATCACCATCCAACGCGGCGTGACGCCGTCATCCAGCCGCTGCACGGTTCCCGCCGCAAACCCGGACTGGAACGTCCCGGTGAGCGCCACCGGGCCAAACAGCAGGCGCGTGGCGTCAGAATCCACGCTGGCCGGCGCCTGGAACACCTGGTCCAACAGGGTCACCACATCCGCGTAGGCCGCCGCACCAAAAGCCAGGTGGGGATCACTCAACCGCGGCGTGGACGGGGCCGGCACCTGGCTGGGAAGCCCAAGGATGCACGGCGCAAACGGGGCGGCCTCAAGCGTCGTCGCGGCACGGTATTCGGCCAGTTGCGCGGGGGGGACCGGTGACCCGCTGCTGCTGCTCGCGCCCGCCGACGCCGCACTGGTGGCGGCACTGGTGCCCGCCGCCGAGCTCCCCGTGCTGCTGGACTGCTGGCTGCTGGTGCCGGGAGAAGTGCTGGACGAACCCGGCCCGCTGGAGCCCGGCAACGACGCTCCGGTGCTTGACGGCGCAGATGCCGACGTGGAGGACGGGGGCAACACCGGTGCCGACGACCCGGATGCCGACGACGACGGTGCCGCGGACGACGGAGGCGCACCCGACGATGTGGACGATGAAGACGTTGTGGCGTCTCCCGTGGTGGCCTGGGTGCAACCGCCCGCCAACACCACCATCACCACTCCCACCGCCCTGGACCATGCCACGCGTTCACCCCATGCGCTTGCGCTTGAGATACAGACCCGCCGCCACCACCCAACAGAAACGGCCCGCCCGTCGACGCGTGTTTGCGCCAGAGAGGGCGCGCCCATTCTACCGCCTCCAGCAGACCACACCACGGTGCCAACCTGCCGCACCCTCAAAGGCATTGATCAGCCGCGCAAGACTGCTAAAGAGGGCGCCGGAATCTGGAGGCGGCGCGGCCCAGTGCGCCCCTGGAGGTATTCACAAGGCAATGTCGCTGTTCCCAGAATGGTCCCTTGATAAGGCGCTGACGCATTACAACATTGCCAACTGGGGCGCGGGCTATTTCGGCGTCAACCAGAAGGGCCATCTGTCCGTCACGCCGTACGGAAAAGACGGGCCCTCCATTGACATCATGGATGTCATTGAGGACATCCGGGAAAAGAAGCTGGGCTTTCCGTGCGTCATCCGCTTCCAGGATGTGCTGCGGTCCCGCGTGGTGGCGCTCAATGAGGCGTTCCGGCGCGCCATTGCCGAACACAACTACCGCGGCAGCTATTTTGGCGTGTACCCCATCAAGGTCAACCAGATGCGGGAGGTGGTGGAGGAGATCCTGGACGCCGGGGCGCCCTACCACCACGGCATGGAGGCCGGCTCCAAGGCTGAGTTGTTGACGGTGATGGCGCTCAATGATGACCCCGAAGCGCTCACCGTGTGCAACGGCTACAAGGACGAGCAATACCTGCGCTTGTGCCTCCTGGGCCGCAAGCTGGGCCGCAAGGTCATTGTGGTCATTGAGAAGCTCAGTGAACTGCCGCTCTACCTGAGCCTGGCGGCGGAGATGGGCGTGGAGCCGCTGGTGGGGTTCCGCGCCAAGCTGGCCGCGCGCGGTGCGGGCAAGTGGGAATCCAGCGGCGGGGACTTTGCCAAGTTTGGGTTGACCACGCCGGAAATCATCAAGGCGTGCAACATGCTTCGTGAACACAAGATGGAGCACTGCCTCAAGCTGTTCCACTTCCACGTCGGCAGCCAGCTCACCGACATTCGCACGGTGAAAAACGCGGTGCGCGAAGGCGCGCGCATCTACGCCAAGCTGCGCAAGATGGGTTTTAACGTGGAGTATTTTGACGTGGGTGGCGGCCTGGGCGTGGATTATGACGGCAGCCGCACCACGTTTGAGTCTTCCATGAACTACACCATGGAAGAGTACTGTTCGGACGTCATCTACCAGGTCCAGCAGATTTGCGAGAACGAGAACGTCCCGCAGCCCAACGTGGTGAGTGAGAGTGGCCGCGCGCTGGTGGCGCACCACAGCTGCATCATCATGAACGTCTTTGGGCACATTGAAATTGGCGAGGGAGACCAGAAGTCCCTGGAGCCGCCGCCCAAGGAGGAAGCGCAGGTTGTGCGGGACATGCGGGAGATCCTCCAGCAGGTGGGCCCCAAAAACGCGCTGGAGAGCTTCCATGACGCCGTGGCCAAGAAGGACGAGGCCATGCAGTTGTTTGCGCTGGGCTTCCTGTCCCTGGAGGACCGCGCCAAGACCGAGAACCTGTTCTGGGAGGTCCTGCGGGCCATTGTGAAAATCACCGAGCGGCTGGGTCACGTCCCCGAGGACCTGCAGCGCATTGGAGACGCCCTGGCCGACCAATACATGGCCAACTTCAGCCTCTTCCAGAGCGCGCCGGACCATTGGGCGGTGGACCAGTTGTTTCCCATTGTGCCCATCCACCGGCTGGATGAACGCCCCACGCGTGAAACCACCATTGTGGACATCACGTGTGACAGCGACGGGAAGATTGACAAGTTCATTGACCTCAAGGACGTGAAGGAGACACTCAGCCTCCACACGCTCAAGCCCGGGGAGCCATATTTCCTGGGGATGTTCCTCACCGGCGCCTACCAGGACATCATGGGGGACATGCACAACCTGTTTGGCCGGGTCAATGAAGTGCACATCTTTGTGGATGATGAAGACCCTGAGGATTATTACATTGAGGAAATCATCCCCGGGGACACCATCCTGGAGATTTTGTCCCGCGTTCAATACGAGCCGCAGTCCATGATGAAGAAGATCAAGGCGGCCTTGGAACAGAAGGTCAAGGAAGGCGCCATGAAGCCCAAGGAGAGCGTGTTCCTGACGGACTTCTATGAAGAGGTCATGCGCGGCTACACCTACCTGACGCACGCCCGCGGGTTGGACTGAGAACCCCGGCGTGTCCCGCTTTGTTGCAGGCGTCTATGACACGGTGATGGCAGTGAGCGAACGCGCCTGCCTGACGGCGTGGCGCGCACAGCTGCTGGCCAGCGCGCACGGGACGGTGCTGGAAGTGGGCGCGGGCACCGGTCTCAACCTGGTGCATTACCCGGCCGCCGTGCAGCAGCTCATTGTGACCGAGCCAGACCCGCACATGGCCGCGCGCCTGCACAAACGGATGCCCCAACACGCCACGTTTTTGGCCGCGGGCGCGGAATCCCTGCCGCTGCCAGATGCCAGCGTGGACGTGGTGGTGAGCACGCTGGTGTTGTGCACCGTGGGAGACGCGCCGGCGGCACTGCTGGAGATGCACCGCGTGTTGCGGCCCGGTGGGCGCCTTCTGTTTTTGGAACACGTGGGAGCACATGACCGGCCGGACCGGCTGAAGTGGCAGCGGCGCATTGAGCCGGTGTGGAAACATCTGGCCGGCAACTGTCACCTCACACGCAACACCGAGGCCGCGCTGGTGACGGCGGGGTTTGTGCTGGAAGCCATCACGCGGGAGAGCATGCGCAAGGCGCCACCGTGGGTGCGGCCCACCATTCGGGGCGTGGCATTGCGGGGCGTTGGTCCGGGGTAGCGCAACACTGCAACCATGAGGCTGTCGGGCAGTGCGCTTGATTCTTCGTGGAGACGAAATCACGCGAGGGACATCAAGCGAGGGCGAGACTCTGTCGAGCCTGATTCCCAACGCACAACCGCAACATTCCTACGGACGCACACCATCCCACGCCGCCAGCGTGGCGTAGACCCCTGCACCACCCACCGCTGCCACCAGCGACGTCAACAACACACCCAGCCCTGCAATCCCCGCCGCGCCAACACCGCCCAGAACCACTGCGCGGGGCCGGTTGACGCTGCGGTCCTTGAGCGTTTCTCCCAACACCCAATATGCGGTGACCAGCGCGGCGGTGGTGCCCACCAGGCCCGCCACAATTCCCAAGCCGGCCACCAGCGGCGCCACCAACACCCGCAACAACAACAGCCCGGTGACCTTGCCCTGGATGGTCTCCAAAATTCCCGCCGCCGCACTCCCCACCACCGCGCCAACAGCCAGGGCCACGCCCAACGGCACCACCGCCACGCCAAACCCCGGCGCCGCGCACAAAAAGCCCAGCGGCAGCACTGCCAACGCCAGCACCGCACCGCCCGCCGTCAACACGCCAGCCACCGTGGCAACACCCTTGAACGCCGCGGGCCAGGAGAATGTTGCCTTCACGTAGCGCGCACGCCTGGGTCGCGCCGCTGGGGCATCCTCACCGTCGTCACCGGCGTCATCTTCTTGTGCGGCGGGCTGCTCCACCGCCGGAGGATCTTCCAACACTGGCAGTGGCGCGGCTTCCTGAGACAACACCAACAACAGCAATGTGGTCAGCATGTGGACTCCTCAACGTTCACGGCGTGACAACGCGCGCGGTGTATTGGTCGTGTCCGTTGTCCGTGAACACGCGAACGGTCACTTCCCCAACAGTGTTCCCCAGCACCACAAACGCCGCGCGCGGTTGGCCAGCCGTGGCGGTGGTGGCCGTGCGTCCCGTGGGCGCCAGGAAGGCCGGAAAAACCTCTACAATGCTGTCATCGTCACTTTCCACGCGCAGACCTTTGCAGGCCTGTGCGGTGTTGGTGTCCACACACTGGATGGCCAGCGCCACGCCCTTGGACACGGTGATGACGTGCTCCTCGGCGTTGAGCTCCGCGGTCTTGGTGGGAGGTGGGTCGGAGATGGGGTGCAAAGAAATGGCGCACGTCTCAGCAAGGCCCGCCAGCACCAGCCCGGCAACGGTGTTTTTCATGGGAGCACCACAACGGTGAAGGTGGAGGTCTGTTCCAGCGCGTTGAGGGACACCTGCACCGTCCCCGGGGTCACGCCGGTGAGGAACACGCGGTTGGCGTTGGCATCCACCGTGGCCACCACGGCGCCAGAGTCCGTCAGCGCCTCCAGCGGGAAACGCCCCAGCAGCTGCTGCGAATTGGCAAATGGCGTGACGGTGAGCGTCACCTCCTCACCCACGTGCAGCGTGACGCCCATTTGCGCGGGCGGCAACGCCGTGCCCTGGGCGTCTGCCGCAGTCACCTGCAGGTTGCTCACTGCGCCCACCCAGATGTGGAAGAAGTCCACCACCACGCCGTCCGGGGTTTGCACCAGAAGTGCGGAGAGCCCCGGCCCCACGCCAAGCACGCGGCGCCCGTCGGTTCGCAGCACGTCCTGGTCACCGGCGCGCAACAACGTGGGTGGCGGCGTGCTGGCCGTGTTGAGCTGGATGGACACATCCAGGTCCATGAACGCGCCCTGGGCCAGCGGTGCGTTGAGCGGCTGGGACGTGCACGTCCCGTTGGCGCATGGCGTGTTGAAGTCCGTCTGGACCAGTGCGCCCCGGGTGCACGCGGTGGAGCACATCAGAAGGATGGGAACGGCCCAATGCCAGGTGGCTTTGTTCATGGGCGCCGCCTTGAGCAACGGGTGTGCCGGCGGTCACACCGGACCACCGTGACGACGGAACAACCACCGGTGTGCGCCAGTTTGGTGCAGGGGCACCACGCACAAAAACCAGGACAGGAACGTCAGGGCCCACGCGCGGCAACCGCCACAGCGCGGGTGTGGGTTGTTGTGGTGGGACTGTGGTGCGGCTCCTGCGCAACAACGCGTTGGGCGCCTGCATCGTGGACGCATCGGAGCGGCTTCGGCGGGTGTGACGCCGTCAACGGGCACCCTCCAGGACGGCGGGTGGACAATGGCAACACCGTGGTGCCACGTTGCGCCGCCGCACGGCCCCGGAGCGCACATGTCCCAAGCCAATGAACCCCAGGATTCCTTCCAACCCTACATTGCCGCCGAACGCACCGACGTGGCCGAGTTCACCCCCAAGGCCATCATCATTGGCGTGGTGTTTGGAATCATCTTTGGTGCGGCCACCGTCTACCTGGCCCTCAAGGCCGGCCTCACCGTCAGCGCGTCCATCCCCATTGCGGTGCTGGCCATCTCCGTCCTCAAGCGCCTGGGCGGCTCCACCATCCTGGAGAACAACATTGTCCAGACCATAGGCTCCGCCGGCGAGTCCATTGCCGCGGGCGTGGTGTTCACCCTCCCCGGCTTCCTGCTGCTCTCCCCGGAGAGCGGTGGCCCGGGGTATTTTTCGTACTGGACCATCTTCACCCTCGCACTGCTGGGCGGCGTGCTGGGAACGCTCATGATGATTCCGCTGCGGCGCTCCCTCATTGTCAAAGAACACGGGAACCTCCCGTATCCGGAAGGCGCGGCATGCGCTTCGGTGCTCATTGCCGGCGAGAAGGGCGGCGGGCTGGCGCGCATTGCATACCAGGGCGTGGGCTTTGCGTTTGCGTACGCGCTCATCCAAAAAGTCTTCCGCGCCATTGCCGAGGTGCCCGCGCTGGTGACGGCGCAGACCAACAAATATTTCCCTTCCGCCACGCTCAACGGTGAAATCACGCCGGAGTACCTTGGCGTTGGGTACATTGTGGGACCGCGCATTGCCGGAGTGCTTGTCGCCGGTGGCGTGCTGGCATGGTTGGGCATCATCCCGTTGCTGGCATCCCTGGTGCCGCCGGATGCCATTGCGCTGCAGTTGGTGAAACTCGGATACCTCAAGGACGTGGCGCTGGCCGGCGGTAAAGGTGGCTGGGACCCAACAACCCACGCGTTCTCCAACACGGCCACTGCAGTCTACTTTGCATACGTCCGCCAGATTGGCGCCGGTGCGGTGGCCGCGGGTGGTTTCATCACGCTGCTCAAGACGCTGCCCACCATTGTGTCCTCCTTCAAGGACAGCCTGGCGTCCCTCAAGGAAGGTGCGGCCGCTGCGGCCGCGCGCAAACGGACCGATAATGACCTCCCCATCACCGTGGTGCTGGCCGGATGTGCGGGCCTGGTGCTCATCATGGCCGCACTTCCGTTTCTTCCCGGCAGCGTGGGCGGGCGGTTGGTGCTGGGTGTGCTCATTGTGGTGTTTGGATTTTTCTTTGTGACCGTGGCGTCGCGCATTGTGGGCATCATTGGCAGCTCGTCCAACCCCATCTCCGGGATGACCATTGCCACGCTCATGGCCACCTGCCTCATCTTTGTGGGCATTGGCTGGACCGGTGACCTCTACCAGCCCATGGCGTTGTGCGTGGGCGGAATGGTCTGCATTGCCGCGGCAAATGCCGGCGCCACCTCGCAGGACCTCAAGACCGGCTATCTGGTGGGCGCCACGCCGCGCTACCAGCAGATTGGCCTGATGATTGGCGCGGTGGCCGCTGCCGCCGTCATTGGGCTCACGCTCAACGTGCTGGATACGCCCCCGCCGGAGCTGGCCGCGCAGGGCATCACGCACATGATTGGGAGCGAAAAACTCCCCGCGCCGCAGGGCACGCTCATGGCCACGCTCATCAAGGGCCTGCTCAGCTTCAACCTGGATTGGCAGTTTGTGCTGGTGGGCGTGTTTTTGGCCATCACCATGGAGCTGTGCGGCGTCAAGGCGCTGTCTTTTGCGGTGGGCGCGTACCTGCCGCTGTCCACCACCGCACCCATCTTTGTGGGTGGCGCACTCAAGGGCCTGGTGGACTACGTGGCAGCGCGCAAGGGTGAACACGTGGAGGAAAGCGAGCTTGGCCCCGGCAACCTGTTTGCCACCGGCCTTGTTGCCGGCGGCGCCATTGCCGGTGTGGTGGTGGCCATCCTGAGCGTCAATCCCAGCCTGTCATCCTTCATGAACGCGTTGTCCGCCGAACACGCGTTGGTGGGCGCGCTTGGTCAGGGCGGTTATGAGTTCCTGGGCGTGCTGGCGTTTGCGTTCATGGGTTTTGTGTTGTTCCGCGTGGCGCGCAAGCCCGTGCCCACGGCGTAGGAAGGGTCCTCGTCAGAACTGCGGCCCGTGACGTCGTAACGGCGGGCCTGCACCTCCATCAGCCCAAGGAAATGGAGTCAGGGCAACGGCAACCGCCACACACCACCGGTTGGGCCGCTTCCGTAGAAATACAGGTACCCGTTGGACACCACCGAGCGCAGCCCGTTGGCCAAGCCCTCGTGAACGCGCAACCCGCTGCCGTTGGTGGCCGTCTTGGGAATGGCCACCACCTGCGGCGTCATGCCGTCGGTGTAGTAAAGCGTGTCATTGTTCAGCGCCACCGACGAGCCGTACTCCATCCCGATGAAGGCCACCACGCTCTCTGCGGTCCCAGTGCCGTCCTTGTTCTTGCGCAGGATTTTTCCAGTGGCACCACCAGCACCACCAATGGCCGCATAAACCTTGGTGTCGTCGGTCACCACGTGCGCAATGTAGAACCCCTGCCCGCCCACGTCCTGGCTGCCAATCACAAGCTCAGCGTCGCTGTTGAAGTCCTTGGCCAACCGGTACAACGCCGCCTGCGCAACGCTGACGTCATTGGCCGCAAAGTAGATGTGCGTGGCATCCACCTCAAACGTCAGCGCGTTGGGTATTGGCACCGTCTTGGTGGTCACCGTCCCCGCGGGCGTACGTTTCCCAATGAGCGTGCGGTTGGCGTCAATCCAGTAGATGTCCGTTCCGTCCGAGGCCACGCGCTCCCCGTAATAGTCGCTGTAGACGGACGTGGCGCCAACATCCGCGCCCGCTTGCCACAACACCGCCTGGTTTCCGGGGAAGGAACCCGGTTGCACAAAGTAGATGGATGGCCCCACGGCAACGCTGCCCACCGCCGTGGTGGCAGTGAACAGGGGCTGCACGGCGGTACCGTCCGCGTTCATCCGGTAGACCGTGTTCTCAATGAGCGTGGCGTAGGCCACCGTGTTCCCTCGGACGTCCATGGCAAACACAAACCCGGACGCCAGCTGTGTGGCCCCGCCATCCCCGGCAACGCCGCCATCCATGCCCGCGGTGGACGCGCTGCTGGACGCCCCCGCAGAGGACGAGGACCCCGGCAGCGACGCGCTGGAACCCAATGACCCGGACGATGAAGCCGCAACCATGGACGTGGCCCCGGAGGACACCACCGCGGAGGAAGAACCCGCTGCCGACGAGGAACCTGCCGCGGAGCTGCCGGTCTGGCTGGACCCACCGGCGGACGAGGAGCGCGGCAAACTCTGCGCGCTGGAACCCGTGGAGCTGGCGCCGCCTGAAGAGGACGATGATGACGACGACGATGACGACGATGACGACGATGACGACGAGGAGGACGATGACGATGACGACGCGTCCGTGAAGAATGGACACCCCGTGCATCCAGCGGAGACCATCAGCCAGGTGGCGGGCAGCAGGGCAACAACAAGCGGGCTTGGTTTGTGCGTCATCTTGGTCATTGAAGACACCCCTCCTGTCACGTGGATAGCACGCCCTTGTGGCTTTGTGCTGCGCGCCGTGGGATGCATGCACACGTGAAGTGCCCCTATTGCGCCGAGGACATCAAGGACCAGGCCATCCTGTGCCGTTTCTGCGGCGCGGTGAAACAGGCCAACGGGTGGAGCCCTCCGACGCTGGGGAAACCCCCGGTGGCCCGCAAGCGAAGCTTCACGTTGGTCTCATCCGGTTGGTTGCTGTTGCTGTCCGGGGTGTGGATGGTGTTCACCGCCGCCACGCCGGTGCCTCTGTGGGGCGCCATGCGCGGCGGCGCGGTGGCCGTGGTCTACAATGGCGTGTTTGCAGTCTCATTGCTGGCCATGGGTGTTGCGCTGGTCATGCACCACCGGTGGGCCATGAACGCCACGTGGGCGGCGTCTGCCTGCTACACGCTGGACAAACTGCTGTTCATCCTGGACTCCGGTGCGCGCAAGGCCTCCATGGCGGAAGGTGCAGCGCTGCTGCGCATGTTGGGCTCCGACGCTGAGGGGATGGTGGACCAGGTGAGCGTGGGGATGGCGTTTGCGTTTCTTGCGGGCTGGTGGGGCCTGGTGTGGTTTGTTTACAGGCGGCGCGGGGATTTTGACGTTGCTTTGGTTTCTTGAGCGCTGGTCTTTTCGTTACCTGCTCAGATTGCTCGCACACGGTGGACTGACCGGTCGAACCAAACTCCTCGCCAAACACCCACGGCGTGGACCAAACAAATCCACTGTTTGTAGTTACGGCCGCGCGGGAACTCATCGCAGCGCCGGCACAACTGGCGTTTTCTTGCCTTGCTTCCGAACCGTATCCGCGTCGTTGGCCTTCAAGTCCTCAAGCACAGCGCCGTCAGTTCTGGGAGTCACATGTCAAGGGTTGGCGCATCTGGCGCCTGCTGCGCGTCAACCCAGGTTGACAAATATGCCCTGTAGCGACGGACAGCCCGCTGCGTTTGACCGGTGAACCAAGCCAACTTACAGCGCCCGTCATTGGAGGTTTCTCATGGCGCGTCTTTTCTCCCGGATTTTTGGCGTGGTGTTGTGCTTTGGGATTTCAACCGCCTGGGCGCAGGGTGCCCCTTCAGCGCCGCCCGCAAGCCGGCCGCCCGCGCAAGCTGCACCGGAGCAACCACCGGTTGGGGATGAACTGGCCTACGCGCTGCGCCCGGAGAAGATCAAGATTGCGCGGCTGTTCCAGGGCGTGTGGTTCGGGCGCAAGACCATGGCGGTGGCGCCGTGCACGCCGGCAACGCCCGCCGGGCAGGCCATCATGGGGGATTTGCACAACCGCGTGGGCGTGGCGTTGGCCAAGGACGGCCTGGCGTCCAGCGTTGGTGCAATGGATGGCCCGGAAGCGCCCGGCTGCCCGGACAAGTCCGCCAGCCGCAAGCTGGCGCAAAGGGCCAACGTTGAATACCTCATCCTGGTGGAACTGGATGAATCCTCGGCGTCAGAGGGCAGGGCGCGCGTGGTGCTGCACCTGTTGGATGACAAAGGAAATGAAGAAGGCACCTATGAACCGGAAGGCCTGGTCATC
>Ga0154020_10001126_pt1 | contig 32965 bp, 24 predicted proteins | sample Klosneuvirus_201_FD_109709 | JGI IMG/M metagenome (GOLD analysis project Ga0154020, IMG submission 109709) | Active sludge microbial communities from wastewater, Klosterneuburg, Austria - Klosneuvirus_20160825_MG | ecosystem: Engineered > WWTP > Aerobic digester > Activated sludge | place...
AAGATAAAATCATACTTAACACTTATACCATTGGCGATTGCTACATTAATGCTCCCTTAAATGGCCCAATGGAAGTTGAAATATGGGAATCAGGAAATATTTATTATTCCGGAACCCCAACTTACTATGCCTTGAATCAAAAAGGCAAAGGACAGTTAATAAAACAATAAATTGCTGATTTGATATGGCTTAAGATTCAATCCTAATAAGGCAGGTCCGGCAATTAGCATTTTATAATATTAAATTTAAATGTTAAATTTACTTGTTAATTATTAGCAAGTGAAAGCACCCCATTTAATAGAATTCAAAAAATTAGGTTCAAGCGAAATCGGATACATTTCGGTTTGCGAAAACACTGAGCAAATCCCTTTTAAAATTGAAAGGGTATTTTGGACTTATTACACACCTGAAGACGTAGTAAGAGGGAGACATGCCCATTATATAACCGAACAAATACTCATTGCCGTTACAGGAAGAATAATTGTAAATATTGAAATGCCTGACGGCGAAAAACAAATTTACACATTAGACAAACCGAATATTGGTCTCTACGTTCCGCCAAACTGCTGGCATACTATGCAATATTCTCATTCATCTGCGCAGTTGGTTTTAGCCAGTACCAAATATGATGAGAAAGATTACATCAGGAAATACGAAGATTTTAAATCACATTATTCAGGAAAATGAGCAGCAATAAAGAACTAACATTCGACGATTTTAAAAAAATGGCTGCTGACAAAAACTTAAGCGGTTCCGAAAAAATCGGCTTTCCGGATTCCTACAGAAAAGGCTTTTCTAAGGTAATTCTTGATGATATTTACTCCAAATTACCGATTGATAAAACAGAAGGTAAATTAATTATAGATATTGGTTCAGGTTGCGATGAATTAACGTTCGAATTAATTGCGCTTTGCAAAAAAAACAAACACACACTTGTGTTGATTGACTCTGATGAAATGCTGGCAAATATTCCTGCAACTGAAGGCGTCATCAAAATTGGCGGAAAGTTTCCTTTTAGTAATAACGAAATGAAAGATTACTTAGGTAAAGCTGATTATGTTTTATGCTACAGTGTACTCTTTTATATTTTCGCTAATGATAACATGTATTTATTTTTACATGAGGCGCTTAATTTATTAAAGGCCGATGGCCGGTTTTTAATTGGCGACATACCAAATATTGATAAGCGCGACCGCTTTTTAGATTCGGAAGAAGGACAAAACTTTTTGAAAAACTCTAATCAGATTAAAGGCTCAACTGCACACGACAACCGCGATCAGAAAATGGACGACAGCATTGTTATTGCTATTATCACGCGACTACGCCGTTTCGGATGTGAAGCATATCTTATGCCACAAAACGATGCGCTGCCTATGTCGAACAGACGTGAAGATATTTTAATCATAAAAAGATAATTATGGGCAAAACTAAAAAACTGGTTATTTTCGGCGACAGTGCCTTTGGGGAAGTAGCCTACGAATTATTTTCCCACGATTCGGAGTATGAAGTGGTGGCATTTACAGTATCGAAAGAGTACCTGAAAAAAGATTCATTATTTGGCATTCCTGTTGTACCATACGAAGAAGTAGAAAAACTTTATCCGCCATCGCAATACGAAATGCATGTGGCTTTGGTTTACAATACGCTTAACAGGGCAAGAGCCAAATTTTACAACGATGCCAAACAAAAAGGTTATAAATTGGCCAATTACATCAGCTCACGGGCATTTGTATGGCGCAATGTAACCATGGGCGATAATGTTTTTATTTTTGAAGACAATACAGTTCAGCCATTTGTTAAGTTAGGATCAAACCTGGTGTTATGGAGCGGTAACCATATCGGGCATCATTCAACTTTAGGCGATCATCTTTTTATTTCTTCGCATGTTGTTATCAGTGGTTTCTGTACAGTTGGCGATTACACATTTATGGGTGTGAATTCAACAGTAGGCAATAATATTAATATCGGGAAAGATTGTCTTATTGGGTCGGGTTGTTTAATAGTTAAAGACACAGGCGACGGTAAATTATTTAAAGGAACTGCCAGTAAACCCGACGACTTGAGTATTTACGAGAAATTCAACATTAAAGACTAAAATTATATATGCAGTGGGTAAAAAAAGGCAGAATTTTTGAGCCAAAAGGACAGTTTGAGTGGATGCAGAAATATGGTATTTTACCTACCCCGCTTTACCTTCAAAGCCAAAACATCATCAGAATATTTTTTGCCACTGCAGCTTCCGATAACATTGGTCGAATCACCTACATGGATGTTGATGCCAATGATCCTTCACGGATTATAAAACAAGCCGATAAAATCTTGTTAAACGAGGGAGAACCGGGTACTTTTGACGATTGCGGTATCAACCCCAGTAGCTATGTAAGCCACAATAACAAAGAATACCTTTATTACGTTGGTTACGAACGATCAGTAAAGGTTCCTTTTACTTTATTCCCCGGAGTTGCTGTTGGCAATGTGAATGATGGATTCAAGCGGGTTAAACGTGTACCATTTTACGACCGCAGCGAAAAATACCCCTACTCGATGGCTGCACCATTTGTGATGAAGGACGAAGGCAAGTTTAAACTTTGGTTATGGCTGGGGGCCGAATGGACCAAAGTGAATAATAAAGATTATCTGAGTGCTAAAATTGGTTATGCAGAATCTGAAAATGGTATTGATTTTACCCTCATTAACGATAATTGCATTGTGCCTGAAAGAAGCAAAGAATTTTCGGTTGGCCGTCCGTGGGTGTTAAAAGAAAATAACGGCTATAAAATGTTTTATTCAGTCAGATATGTTGATAAACTATACCGTTTAGGATATGCCGAATCGAAAGACGGTGTAAATTGGATACGGAAAGATAATGAAATTGGAATTGATGTTTCTGCAGACGGATGGGACAGCGAAATGATTTGCTACCCTGCCGTTGTAAAAACAACCAACAAAACCTTTTTATTTTATAATGGAAATAATAATGGCGCTTCCGGTTTTGGTTACGCCGAATTAATTTAATAATGGCCCTAACTGTAATACCATATACCGTCAACGAAAAAGAAAAATGGAATGCCTTTGTAAAACAGGCCGACAACTCTACATTTTTGTTTGAACGTGATTTTATGGATTATCACAGTGATCGCTTTACCGATTGTTCAATCTTGCTTTTAGATGAAAATAATTTGGTTGCGGTATTTCCTGCGAACAAAAAAGACAGTAACGTATATAGCCACCAAGGTTTAACTTACGGCGGATTGATTTTACAGGAAAGAAAAAATGTAAAAAAACTAATAGAATATTTTCACACCGTGTTTGCATTTTATAAAGAACAGGGTATTACAGAAATTATTTACAAACCCGTGCCCGGATACTTAAGCAAAACCATTAACGAACTTGAGCATTTTGTTATGAATATGCTTGATGCTGTTGTTACTAAGGTAGATACTGCATTTACGATTGATTTCCGTAATGAGTTAAAATTTCAGGAAAGAAGAAGACGGAGTGTGAAAAAGGGCGAGAAAGCAGGAACCGAAATACGTCTTGATAATGATTTTTCTGCTTATTGGAACGGGATCCTAGTTCCTAACCTTCGTGATAAATTTGGCACAAAACCGGTTCATAGTCTCGATGAAATACAACTTCTTTACAGCAGATTTCCGGAAAACATGAAGCAGGCAAACGCTTATGTGAATAATGAAATTGTGGCGGGCGTTACGCTTTTAGAGTTTAATAATTGTGTGCACTGCCAGTATATCTCTTCTAACGATTTTGGACGTGACTCTGGTGCAATTGATTTACTTTTTAATAACCTGATTAACTCTTACCAGCAAAAAAATACTTTTTTCAGCTTAGGAACAGCGAATAATGATGGCAATGACATAAACATTGGATTATGCGAATGGAAAGAAGGTTGGGGAGCTAAAATCCATGCTCATTTTCATTATAAATTCAAAACAGAAAACATTAACGCTTTGGAACGTTTTTTTAAATAATAATGTCGAAAATAACAATCATAACTCCTTGCTATTACAACGAAAAAAATCTTCCTGTGACTTTTCCTGTATTGCTCGAAAATGAAAAGAATTTCCCCTCAGGGACAGAAATAGAATATATTTTCATTGATGATGGCTCTAAGGATAATACATTTGGTGAACTTCAAAAAATCCAATCAGCCCATCCTGAAAAAGTAAAAGTGATTAAGCTGGCCCGTAATTTCGGAGCCAATAGCGCTAGTTATGCAGGTATTTGCAACGCTACCGGCGACTGTTGTGTTATCCTTGCAGCAGATTTACAGGATCCGCCTGAATTAATACCTGAGCTGTTTAAGCATTGGCAAAACGGCTATAAATTAGTATTAGCCCAAAAAGCAAACAGAGAAGATACTTTACTCACGAAAATTTTATCAGGTACCTATCATAACTTGATTAGAAAAACAGCTTTAAAAAATGCACCTAAAGGCGGTTTTGATTTGTGGCTGTTCGATAAAACATTGAAAGATGAACTTATAAAGATGGATGAAAAGAATTTTTATCTGCCATACATGTTTATCTGGATGGGATTTGAATATGTTAGCATACCTTACACCCGTAGAAAACGTGAAATCGGAAAATCGGGATGGACGCTCTCTAAAAAAATCAAATCATTTATTGATAGTTTTGTTTCCTTCACATTTTTGCCGCTCCGTATTATCAGTGTGGTAGGTATTGTAATGGGAATTCTGTCGGTTGTTTACGCATTAATGATCATCGCCAATAAATTTATTACAGGCGTGAGTGTTGAAGGCTGGACTTCCTTAATGATAGTTTTATTGTTTGTCTCATCATTTATCATGACTTCCCTTGGCATTATTGGAGAATATCTTTACAGGACGCTTGAAGCATCACGTAACCGCCCTAATTTTATCATTGATAAAAAATTGGGATTCGGTGATGACGAAAAAAAATAACAAAAAAAAGCCCCGACAAATTCTGTCGGGACTTTTTTTTATTGCTTAATTAACTTCCTGAATATTGTTCCCTTTTCAGATTCGGCTTTAATAAAATAAATTCCGTTATTGAACCTGCTTAAATCCAGTATTGAGTTTTCTTCTAATTCTTTTGATTCAAAAATCACGCGTCCTGTAACATCCATCACACTAATGTTAAATTTCGAATTTAAATTTAAGTTAAACTTGCCATCAACGCTCGGGTTCGGATAAATCGAAATGACATTCATATTTTGCTCTTCTATTCCGGTACACGCTGAGACATTTTGAATTAAAAAGGCAGATCCTGAACAACCAAAAGAATTAGTTCCTTGAACCACATAGGTGGTTGTTACAGTTGGACTAACAGCGATTGGATTACCCGTAATTCCGCCCGGATTAAACGTGTAATTTGTGGCGCCACTAGCTGTTAATGTTGCATTTTGACCGCTACAAATTGTTGACGCACTTGAAACTACATTTACAACGGGGGATGGATTAACACTTACTGTTGCAGCTGCCGTATAAGTACATCCACCTAAAACAGTTCCGGTAACTGTATAGGTTGTTGTTGTTGTAGGTGATGTAACCACAATAGCTTGCAAAGATGTAATTGGTGACCACGAATATGAAGTAGCACCAGAAGCAGTTAATGTAATTGGATTGCCTGAACAAACTGAAGTTGTAGATTGGGTAACTGATAAAGGAATGGCTCCCGGCACTACCCCACCCGGTGAAACCCAGTTAGAAACACCACCTGTTAACGCAAAATTCATTAAAGCCCCTGTATAATTATTACCACTGTAATCTGTTGCTGTTGTAACTGTCGGATTATTTCCTGCGGCAATACCGTGGTTAAATTTATAATAAGCATATAATCCAACAGGACAGATAAACTCATTATTCATATTAGCTTGAATTTGTGCCTGTGTTCTTACAACATTCCATAAACGGAATTCATCTACATCACCCCTGTAATATCCATAAGTTCCTCCACCAATACCACCAACTTGACCAGGAAATTGATTACATGCACCAAGTGAAGCGTATACATTGGATTTGTTACTTGTTAATCCCGTTTTCGCTAGAACACCATTGATATATAAAATTGGTTGTTTATTAATCAGCACAACAGCAATATGAGTCCAGCCCGTGATGGAAACCGAATGCGATAATAAAGCAGGGATAAAATTACTGCCATGCTCATAAACTGCAACACCGTTTGTTCCTACGGAAATACCCAAACCACCATCGAAATTGCGCCAGGTTGGCCAAATCAAATATTTCTGATTATTAATACCGGTTATTCCACTGGTTGATTGTGGATCTATCACTATCGAAGCTGTTGGTCTTACCCAAGCTTCGTAAGTAAAGTTATTAGAAAAAGAAATTAATTGATTAGGATCTACATAATCATTTAATCCATCACAATTCAAGGCATTCGCAGTTTGCGATTTTAAATAATGCGCATTGACTGTTAAAAAAACAATCACTACGATTTTCGTAAGAACAGTGTAAATTTTTTCCATGTGAATTAGCTTAATTTTAATCTAATTTAATAAAATATTGCATCAGTTTCTTGATTATTTTTGTTTTAAAAGCCTAAATTTGTTTAGATTTAACAATCAAACTAAATAACCATGCAAATTCCATTTTTATCTTTCAAAAAAATGCATGATCAGGTTAAACCTGAAATGATGAAGGCTTTTGAAAAAGTGTACGACAGCCATTGGTATATAATGGGCAATAGCTTAACTACATTCGAAAAAAATTATGCAGCATATTCATCAACCAAATTTTGTGCAGGTGTTGCAAACGGATTAGATGCCATTATTATTTCATTAAAAACACTTGGTGTTGGTCCTGGTGATGAAGTCATTGTTCCATCTAATACATACATTGCCACTTGGCTGGCGGCTTCTTATGTTGGGGCTACCCCCGTGCCTGTAGAACCGAACATCAACACTTACAATATAAATCCCGATTTAATCGAAAAAGCCATCACTAAAAAAACAAAGGCCATTATTCCGGTTCACCTTTATGGGCAAATTTGTGAGATGGATAAAATAATGAGCGTCGCTAAAAAACACAATTTATTTGTGGTTGAAGACAATGCTCAGGCACAAGGCACTTATTGTAATGGAAAAATTTCAGGAAGCTTCGGTGATATTAATGCAACCAGTTTTTATCCTGGAAAAAATTTAGGAGCAATAGGTGATGCCGGTGCGATTACTACCGATAATGAAGCATTGCATAAAAAAGCTTGTGTCATCAGGAATTATGGCTCACAAAAAAAATATTATAACGAAGTAAAAGGTATCAATTCCCGGTTAGATGAACTTCAAGCCGCATTGCTTGATGTGAAATTGCCGGTAATGGATAGCTGGAATAAAGAGCGTAATGATATTGCTGCACAGTTTAACCAGCAATTAAATGGTGTTGGTGATTTAATCCTACCTACACTTGCAGCAGGTTGTACGAGCAATTACCATTTGTATGTTGTCCGCACTAAAAAACGCAATGAGTTACAAGAACATTTAACTAAAAACAATATTGGAACATTAATCCACTACCCTGTTCCACCTCACATGCAAGAAGCTTATAAGGAAATGAATATGAAAAAAGGTGATTTTCCTTTAGCAGAAGAAATTGCTGAAACCTGTCTGAGTTTACCTATTTATCCCGGATTAACCTCAGCAGAAATTGAAATTATCTGTAAGAGCATAAAAGCATTTTTCTAACCGATATTCCATTCAAAAAAAAAGCTTCTCATTTCCGGGAAGCTTTTTTTATTTGATAGATTATCTAAACTTAATACTGAAGTACTACATAACCTGTATAGGTTTCTTTTTCACCATCAAGGAATTCTATAATGTAGAAATAAGTAGCCTGCGGTAATTTGCTGTTACCAATTGTAACCGCACTTGTATTAACTATACCATCCCATGTATTATCGTACTCGGCATTCTCATATACTTTATTACCCCAACGGTTAAATACAGTTATTTTAACCAGTCTGCCATTTAATCCTTTTATAACAAAGAAATCGTTTACACCATCACCGTTAGGAGAGAATCCTGTTGGAATCTCCAGCGTAAATGAAGGCAGACAAACTACTGTCATCGTATCGTTATTAGTCGGGTTTCCGTCACCATCAGGATCCCAACTGAAACCGTTGTTTGAACTATCCGAAACAACTATGCTTCCGAATTGAGTAGCATATCCTATTACTGTGTTTTTAAACGGACAGAACACACCGTTAGGTGTTATTTTCACCGTAAAAGCAATGGTATCACGCTTGAGCGGTAACAAGGTACTGGTTGCAGGTGATGTTAAACTGATATTAGTTGAACCATTGAACAACGGATTAATTGTCAAACTACTTCCCATTGATGTGATGCTTGGCGTACCAACAATTGTATAAGTTGTAGGTAAAGGGAATGTGTTATTCAGATTTTCATCTAATGAAATATTAGTTAAACTTAAAGTAGAAGCATTAACTGCTGTTACTGTATAGGTTACTTCATATTCTCCATTTACAAATACTGGTTTACCTGCTGCTTTAGTTAATCCGAATACAGTGTTGTTACAGTTAATAACTAACACGCCAACTGTTGCAGTGCTGTTACAAGCGCCATTGTTTCCTGTTACTGTATAAATAGTTGAGACCGTCGGTGAAGCTACTACATTACTTCCTGTTAAAGCACTTGGAGTCCATGTGTAATTGGAAGCTCCGGTTGCTGTTAAAGTAACATTAGTTAATGCCGCCTGGCACAACAAAGAAACAGATGCAACAGCGGTTATAGTTGGAACCGGAGTAACACTTAAGTTAATTGTTTTGGTTCCGATACAACCATTGCTGTTAGTTCCCAAAACAGTATATGAAGTACTTACGCTTGGTGTTACAACAATGTTCGTTCCTGTGCTTGCTCCGGGAACCCAAGTATAAGTAATAGCACCTGTTACGGAAATTGTTGAAGTACCGCCTATACAAATTGCCGTAGGAGTTGATGCCACCGTTAGAGACGGAAGTGCGGTTACGCTGACAGAAACCACAGCTGTATTCGTACAGCCACTGGCATTCATTCCTGTTACTGTAAATGAACCGCTTACTGTTGGAGTAACAACTACACTTGTTCCTGTTAATGCCCCAGGATTCCATGAATAAGTTGTTGCACCATTCGCTGTTAAAGTAGTTGTGCTTCCCGAACAAATAACTGTTGGCGTAGCGCTAACTGTGATGGTAGGTTTTGCATTAACAACTATTGTAATTGTTCTTGTACTGGTACATGCACCGTTTGCGCCTCTTACCGTATAAGTCGTACTAACGGTTGGAGTCACAACTGCTGTTACTGTTGTTACCGCACCGGGATTCCATGTATAACTTGTAGCACCGCTTGCTGTTAAGGTCGCTGAACTTCCTACACAAATGGCAGTAGGTGTTGCAATTACATTTAATGTTGGAGTTGGAGTTACCAAAACATTTATTGTCCGGCTACTAATACAACCTGATGAACTCGTACCTATTACTGTATATGTAGTTGATGATATTGGAGAAACAGTAGCTGTACTTCCGCTCATACTGCCAGGTAACCATAAATAAGAAACAGCTCCACTTGAAGTTAATGTTACTGTTGTTGCTGCACCGCTACAAATATTCGTAGCACTTGCTGTTGCTGTTAAAGTTGGATTTGGATTTACAACCAATGAAATAGTACGTGTACTGCGGCAGCCTGTTGCATTGGCTCCTGTTAAAGTATAGGTTGTAGTAATTGTTGGCGTAACAACTACAGTAGTTCCTGTTATTGCCCCGGGATTCCAGGTATAACTTGTGGCACCGCTTCCTGTTAATGTTGCAGAACTTCCTACACACATTGCAGTTGGACTAGCTGTTGCGTTAACTGTTGGATTTGGATTTACAATTAATGTGATTGTTCTTGTACTTGAACATACTCCATTAGCACCTCTTACAGTATAAGTGGTAGTAACGGTTGGCGTTACTGCTACACTCGCTCCTGTTAATGCGCCCGGGTTCCATGAATAACTTGTAGCACCTGTGGCAGTTAAAGTAGCACTGCTTCCAACACAAATAGCTGTTGGGTTTGATACTGCAGTTAATGTAGGTGTTGGTGTTACCTGAACTGTAACGGTTCTTGTGCTGCGGCAACCTGTAGCATTAGCTCCGGTTACTGTATAAACAGTTGTAACGGCAGGTGTCACGTTAACTGTTGCACCTGTTGATGCACCGGGCATCCAGGTGTAAGTCACAGCTCCGCTAGCTGTTAATGTGGTGCTACTGCCAGAGCATATTGTAGTTGGACTGCCTGTTGCTGTTACTGTTGGATTTGGATTGACTATTAAGGTAATTGTTCTTGTACTTGTACAAATTCCATTTGCACCGGTTATGGTATAAGTAGTGGTAACTGTTGGTGTAACTACAGCTGTTGCTGTTGTTACCGCACCAGGATTCCATGTATAACTTGTAGCACCGCTCGCTGTTAAAGTCGCTGAACTTCCTACACATATAGTTGTTGGATTTGATATGGCAGTTAATGTTGGTGTTGGAGTTACCTGCACTGTTACTGTTCTTGTACTACGGCAACCTGTTGCATTAGCACCGGTTACTGTATAAATTGTGGTTGAAGTCGGACTCACTGTTGTTGTAGAGCCTGTTGCTCCTCCCGGGTTCCAGGTATAAGTTGCCGCGCCAGTTGAGGTTAATGTTACTGTTGTTGCTGCACCGCTACAAATATTCGTAGCACTTGCTGTTGCTGTTAAAGTTGGGTTAGGATTTACAACCAATGAAATTGTTCTGGTACTGCGGCAGCCTGTTGCATTGGCTCCAGTTAAAGTATAGGTTGTAGTAATTGTTGGCGTAACAACTACAGTAGTTCCTGTTAATGCCCCGGGATTCCAGGTATAACTTGTGGCACCGCTTCCTGTTAATGTTGCAGAACTTCCTACACATATTGCAGTTGGACTAGCTGTTGCATTGACTGTAGGATTTGGATTTACAACTAAAGTAATTGTTCTTGTGCTTGAACACGCTCCATTAGCACCTGTTACAGTATATGTAGTTGTAACGGTTGGGTTAACTGCTACACTCGCTCCTATTAATGCACCCGGATTCCATGAATAACTTGTAGCACCTGTGGCAGTTAAAGTAGCACTGTTTCCAACACAAATAGCGGTTGGGTTTGATACTGCAGTTAATGTAGGTGTTGGTGTTACCTGAACTGTAACGGTTCTTGTGCTACGGCAACCTGTAGCATTAGCTCCGGTTACGGTATAAACTGTTGTAACGGCAGGTGTCACGTTAACTGTTGCTCCTGTTGATGCACCGGGCATCCAGGTGTAAGTCACAGCTCCGCTAGCCGTTAATGTGGTACTGCTTCCCGAACATATGGTGGTTGGACTGGCAGTTGCGGTTACTATTGGATTTGGATTTACTATTAAGGTAATTGTTCTTGTACTTGTACAAATTCCATTAGCGCCAGTTATGGTATAAGTGGTGGTAACTGTTGGACTAACTACAGCACTTGCTCCTGTTAATGATCCGGGATTCCATGTATATGTCGTAGCACCATTTGCGGTTAAAGTCGCTGAACTTCCTACACATATAGCTGTTGGATTTGATATGGCAGTTATTGTAGGTGTTGGTGTAACTAAAACGCTAAGAGTAACGGTATTTCTACAGCCAAAAGCATTTGCGCCTCTCACTGTATATGTTGTACTTACTGTTGGCGTAGCTGTTATTGTTCCTCCAATAACAGGTCCGGGTAACCAGGTATAAGTTACCGCACCGGTGGCAGATAAGGTAACCGTTGTCGCGCTTCCGCTGCAAATATTACTTGGACTGGCTGTAGCAATTACTGTTGGATTTGGATTCACAATTAAAGTAACAGTATTTGTACCTGTACATGATCCGTTTGCTCCTGTTAAAGTAAATGTTGTTGTAACGGTTGGTGTGACAATTACACTATTCCCTGTTAATGATCCCGGATTCCAGGAATAAGTTGTAGCACCACTTCCTGTTAAGGTAGCGCTGTTTCCGGAACATAATACCGGAGGAGAACTCACAGCTGTAACTGTTGGTATAGGATTAACTAATAAAGTCAACGTTCGGGTACTTGTACAAACGCCATTGGCACCTGTTACAGTATATGTAGTTGTAACGATTGGGTTAACTGCTACACTCGCTCCTGTTAATGCGCCCGGATTCCATGAATAACTTGTAGCACCTGTAGCGGTTAATGTAGCACTACTTCCAACACATATGGCGGTTGGATTAGATACTGCTGTTAAAGTTGGGGTTGGTGTTACCTGAACTGTAACGGTTCTTGTACTGCGGCAACCTGTAGCGTTAGCGCCAGTTACAGTGTAAACTGTTGTAACGGCTGGTGTCACGTTAACCGTTGCGCCTGATGATGCTCCGGGCATCCAGGTATAAGTCACTGCACCGCTCGCGGTTAATGTGGTACTGCTTCCCGAACATATGGTGGTTGGACTGGCAGTTGCGGTTACTATTGGATTTGGATTTACTATTAAACTAATTGTTCTTGTACTTGTACAAATTCCATTAGCACCGGTTACTGTGTAAGTGGTGGTAACCGTTGGACTAACTACAGCACTTGCTCCTGTTAATGATCCGGGATTCCATGTATATGTTGTAGCACCATTTGCGGTTAAAGTCGCTGAACTTCCAATACAAATTGAAGTTGGAGTTGAAATTGCTGTTAATGTAGGCGTTGGAGTTACCTGAACTGTTACTGTTCTTGTACTGCGACAACCACTTGCATTAGCGCCTGTTACCGTATAAATAGTAGTTGAAATAGGGCTTACTGTTGCTGTTGCGCCGGCTGCTCCACCAGGGTTCCAGGTATAAGTTACAGCACCGGTTGAAGTTAATGTGACTGTTGTTCCTGCGCCGCTACAAATATTAGTTGGACTAGCCGTGGCTGTTATTGTAGGGCTAGGATTAACTACAACTGTTATGGTTCTTGTATTGCTGCAGGTTCCGTTTGCACCTAACACAGTGTAGGTTGTAGTGATTGTAGGTGAAACAACAACGTTGGCGCCTGTTAATCCACCAGGATTCCATGTATAAGAACTTGCACCGGATGCAGATAAAGTAGAACTAAAACCGGAACATATTGCAGTTGGACTGGCAGTAGCATTGACTGTTGGAGTTGGTAAAACCGACACCGTTACTACAGCACTGCCGGTACAAGTACCTGTAGCACCAAAAATGGTATATGAAGTTGTGACTGTAGGATTAGCAGTTACGTTTGCACCAACAGAAGAAGATAATGTTGCTGAAGGTGTCCATGTATAATTCGTAGCGCCACTTGCAGTTAAAGCTATAGCAGGACCACCAAAACATTTTACCGGATTAGGTGGAGTGACAGCAATGGTGACTGGTGCAATACCGTTCAATACTGTAAAAGTTGCAACTGATGTTCTTGTTGGACAAGATCCTGTGTTTGTTAAAGAGCAAGTATAAACTCCAGGTGCATTCACGTTAATGGTTTGGTTATTTACAGATGTAACAATACCCGGGCCAGTCCATGTATAGGTTAAAGGGGTGATACTTGCCGGAGCGGTGGCATTTAGGGTTACAATTGAATTAGTACAAGTAATTGAAGCGCTAGGGCTGGCAGTAATTGTTGTGTTAAAAGCAGTTGTTAAATAACAAGAGCCAAAATCACCAGGAGAAGGATAAGAAGGTGTCGTTACAGTAAAGTTAACAGTTGATCCGGTAATAGTTCCAACATAATATCCAGTTCCGTTATTGGCGGTTACCGTATTTCCTACAATTGCAAAACCACCGCCGGCACCTGCAGTTGCAATACCGGTTAATGAATATGAACAAATTAATACGGCTGAACTATTATAAACCTGTAAAGCTTGTGGTGGTTGTGTTCTTAAATAATAAAAGTTATCCTGGTCATCACCAACTAAATCGTAAGGACCGCCACCGGCTAATGCAGGAATAGTTGCTAATAATGTTGCAGGTCCGGTTCCATCATATCTGTACACCTGACCCATACCTCCAACAATATTATAAATGTAATTTTTACTACCACCCGGATTTACTGCTGAGGCATTAGTTGTTGAATGACCGGAATTAACCCACGCTGCTCCGTTATAATACCAATAATTTCCAGCTGATGTAGTCCAATAAGTTGGGTTTGGTGCAGGAAATCCGAATGCAGGGCCAATTGCCAATCCGGCACCCGGCACAGGTATTGCACTTAATGTTGAAGTATTAGGAATTCCTAAGTTGGATTCATATAAGGTAGTACCGGGCATTGCGTAGTAAGCGTTGCAATTCGGCACTTGTGAATGAACGATATAAAAACTTAGGCTTAATAGTAGTGATAAAATCTTTTTCATATAATTGGATGAATTAAAACACATTTTCTAAACTGTAATATCAGCTAGAAAAGAAAGGGATGTGTTCTTTTCTTTAGCGCAACCAAAATTAAGAAAATTTAGGATTTCACCAAAGATAATTCACTCATTTATAGATATGCAAAGTACTGAAAATCAATATAAAATTGAGTCCCAATTGAATTTTCAGATGAATTACTTTGACTTAGCCTTCTGCATAGGATTCTCACCTGAACTCTGACCGCGGACGGCATCTTTATTTTTAAACACTTCGAATTTACCGGGATCGGCTGAAATATTCCAAAAATTATTTTTCTCATTGATATCGCAAGTTTCACGATATGGATCAAGTTGAACAGATGCCACCTTTTTTTCTTTCATAAAAGTTTTAGTCACTTCATTTTCGTTTTTCCTCCAGATATAAGCATTGATTCTATCGATCTCACTGCTTCCATCTGTATAATTCCATTTTATAATTATTGGCATTACTGTTCCACCTTTATTCGTAAATTTCAGTTCATACACATAATTATTCTTTAACTTGCCAAAAGCACTATCGCCAATTACCTCGAGATTTTCATTTGAATTACGGATTTCTTTAGTGACTTTATCTTCCGGTTTATAGTAATAATAAAAATCCCTAAGTGTAGTATCAACATCCACTAAAAACTTCATGCCTGATTCACGGTTTCTGATTTTAGTGATGTGTTCAAATTGTTTTGGATGAGGAAAGTGTTTGATCGTATCCCATTTTTCAGCGATTTGTTTTCCGTTTTCTAAACGATAGGCTTTTACTGTATCTAAAGCAATATCTACTGGCGTGATGTCATAAAACCAAGCTCTCCAGAACCAATCTAGATCAACTGCCGAAGCATCCTCCATACTTCTGAAAAAATCGGCCGGAGTGGGATGTTTAAATGCCCAACGGTTACAATAAGTCTTAAATGCAAAATCAAATAATTCGCGACCCATAACAGTTTCACGCAAGACATTTAATGCGGTTGCAGGCTTTGCGTAGGCATTCGGACCAAAATGAATAATGTTCTCACTGTTAGTCATGATAGGTTCTAACTGATTTTTTGGTAAGCGCATGTAATCAACAATTTTATGTGCAGGCCCGCGTTGTGAAGCAAAATTATTATCAAATTCCTGCTCAGTTAAAAACTGCACGAATGTATTTAAACCCTCATCCAGCCAACTCCACTGACGCTCATCGCTATTAATGATCATAGGAAAAAAGTTATGCCCAACCTCGTGAATGATCACAAGTAGCATGCCGTTTTTTGTACCTTCTGTATAAGTACCATCTTTCTCCGCTCTTCCAAAATTGAAGCAAATCATTGGATACTCCATGCCATTAGCTGCCTCAATGCTTTGCGCGACAGGATAAGGATAATCGATTGTGTATTTAGAGTAAGTTTTGATGGTGTGAGCAACAGTTTTAGTAGAATATTTACGATACAAGGGATAAGCCTCTTTTCCATAAAAACTCATGCACATGGTTTTATGATTACCAACAAAAGCAGGCATAGCATCCCACACAAATTTACGTGAAGACCCCCATGCGAAATCACGAACACTATCAGCTTTAAATATCCAGGTTTTGGTAACCGTAGCTTTGTTTTTTTCGGCAGATTTTGCTTCATCTAAGGTTACCACTTCAAGCACCTCTTTAGATGTTTGGGCTTTTTGCCAACGCAACATTTGTGCGGGACTTAAAACTTGTGCCGCATTTTGTATTTCGCCGGTTGAACAAACCACATGATCAGCAGGTACTGTCATTTTTACTTTAAAATTCCCAAAAGCTAATGCAAATTCGCCGCGACCTGTAAATTGTTTATGTTGCCATCCTTGAAAATCGCTATACACACACATACGCGGATACCATTGGGTGAGTGTAAAAATATGGTTACCGTCTTCTTTAAAAAGCTCATATCCTCCTCTGCCACCTGTTTCCATGCGGTTACTCATTTTGTACTTCCATTTCACTTTAAATTTCACTTTAGTCCCGGGATTTAAAGTTTTTGGAAGATCCACACGCATCATGGTTTGGTTAATCGTGAATTTTAATGGTTTGCCTGATTCATCTGTAACTTCTAAAATCTTATCTCCCATTCCTAACTCAGTTAACTTTTGTTTTTGAGTCAAGCCTTTCAATTCTCCATTGGTAACAGGTTCTGTTAATTTGTTCTCATCAAAATAATTTGCATCAGAATTGGGGTCGTGCTGGTTTTCATCGAGCTGTAACCATAGGTAATTTAATTTATCGGGCGATTGGTTTGAATAAGTAATCCATTCGGTACCATGAACAGTGAGGTTCTTTTCATCCAATGTAACATCAATATCATAATCGGCTTTTTGCTGCCAGTATTTAGCGCCGGGTGCTCCTGATGCAGCTCGGTATTCATTAGGACTTTGCAAGATTGTGCCTAGTTGTTCGAACTTATTACCATGATTTACACCAGGATTGTTCTGAATGTTTTGTGAATGACCTGCAAAAACCGAAAGAAGAATAACGACTAAAAGAATTTGTTTCATTGGTGAAAGATACTTAAAAAACGAAAATAACATAATACAATAGCACCAACGAATATGAGGCTAATGATTGTTGTTTTGATGTGTTTTTCAATTGAAGCACAGTATTTATTTACCAGCCATAAAAGAACAAGCAACAAGGTTACAAAAACAATCTGTCCGGCTTCCAAACCTAAATTAAACATCAGCAGAGGCACAATAACATTTTCTTCATGCCCTAACATCGATCTAAGCAGGTATGAAAAACCCATACCGTGTACTAATCCAAAGCAACAAATTATCAGGTAAATAATCTTCCCCCTGTTTGCGGTATTTTTATTAAAGAATAATACAAAACCAGCCGTTATAACTATGGTGAGTACTATAAGAAATTCGGTGTAAACTTGTTGTAAATGCAAAACATTGGTCACACTCAAAGCCAGTGTAAGTGAGTGTCCGGCAGTGAATGCTGTTATTAAACCAACAAGCTTTTTCCACTGATTCACAGGATAAGTGAATGCAAGTAAGGCCACGAATAGCATATGGTCATATCCATTAATATCAAGAATGTGCTCCATTCCGGTACTAAACCATATTTGCCAGTCGATCATTTTGCTAAATTTACAGAGTTAATTGATATAAATAAAATGCCGCTGCTTATAAAACATTTAATCATCTGGATAGGTTTAGTGATTCTGCCTCATCCATTTTATTTAAGTGTGACGGAACTAAAATATAATGCTTCAAAAAAAAGCATGGAGGTATCTTGTAAAATGTTCACGAACGATTTGGAAGATGCACTTAAAAAAACCAGCGGCAAATCAATAGATCTGTTAAATACAAGTAACATAAAAGAAGCAGAAAGCGTGTTGTTCGCTTATATCCAAAAACGTTTTATCATTTCGGTGAATAACAAACCTATGGAGTTAAAATACATTGGTTATGAAAAAGAGGAGGAAGCTATTTGGACCTATATGGAAATAGTAAACTGCGAAAAACCTAATACAATTTCAATAGATAATAAATTACTATACGATTACCTGAAAGATCAAATGAATATAGTGCACTGTGAAACCGGGTCTTTTAAAGAAAGCAGTAAGGTAGTTAATCCTGACAGTAAAATTACCTTTATTATCAATTAGTTTTTTTCATTCCCAATGCATTAAACACCAATGATTCAAGATAAGCAACCAAACGTTTGTTATCCTTATCATTGGAAAAATCTGTGAGTGCCGGTAAATTTTGCTTAAAGAATTTTTGTGCATGGGCCATTTCAACAATTGTGCTTGCCAGGGAATGCGGAAATTTATATTTGGGATTATACTCTAGAATGAGGCTGGAAAATCTTGCGCAAAGGTCTTTATACGGTTTAAATAACTGGTCTTTATTGTCAGATCCTACGTGTCTTGTTAAATAAGCCTTCGACCCTTCCCACATAATCACTTCATGAAGTTTTTTAGAGTCGATGTAATTTGGAGTGTCAATATCGGCTACTTCAGAAGTTAAGAGTTCTATAATCTTTTTAAGCTTCTTTTCAGGGGCTGACATATTATTTAAACTAAACATGATCTTGTATTCGAGATAACTCCAATAAAAGGTGATCAAATAAATCAGAAACCTGTGTTTATTTTCAAAATACCGGTAAATACCGGCCTCAGTGGTTTTGATTGAAATGGCCAGTTTTTTAAATGTAAAATCTTCAAAGCCAATTTTACTAATTAATTCCAGACCATGCTTTACAATGTTCCTGCCGAGTTCAGACTGCTCAGGATCACGCAAGTAGAGCTTTTCATTCATTTTAATACGAACAGCAAATTCCATATCTTCAACATCAATTACAGTGCAAATATATAAAAAATATTAAAAATACTATCTTTTATGATAGTTTTACTATCTTTTTAATAAACATTACTATCTTTGCTTTGTTTTACAAGAAAGATTATGGAACAATCGCCTGTTAAATTAATTTATAAATGGTTCTTTAATGAACGCATTACGCTTTACCGTATCTATTTATTGGCTGCCCTTCAGGGTGCCATGTATTTAATAGTACCTTTAGGTATACAGGGTATCATTACTTACACAATGGCGGGCCGTTTCTCTGCTTCATTGATTTTACTTGCCATCATTACCATCTTAGCTGTATTGTTCATTGGCTTATTTCAATTGTGGCAAATGCGCATTAATGAAACGTTACACGAAAAGATTTTCGCGTCGGTATCGAGTAAGATTAGTGCGTATTTAAACAAAACCAAACCTGAAGCAGAAGTATTATCAAAAATTAATCAATTCTTTGAAGTAGTTACCTTACAAAAAGGTATCAGCAAAATTCTGCTTGAATTTTCATTTGCGGTAATCAGTCTGGTTTTCGGACTACTTATTCTTCCCGCATATAGCTCATGGTTTGTGATTTTTACTGTTCTTATGACTATTGCTTTTTATTTAGTGATTAATAATTACGGTGCGAAAGCCATTGAAAGCAATATTAAAACCTCAAAAAATAAATACAATTTAGCAAGTTACTTTCAATCTTATTGCCAATCACTTTCACAAAATAATATTGCTGACGCAGATAATGAACTGAATGAATATTTAATAAACCGTCAGAAATATTATAAAATTCTGGAGGCTCAATACAAAGCCATTCTTGTTTTCAAAGTTATTTTTGTAACCATTTTACTATTTGCCGGTGCATACTTAGTTCAAATCGGCGAATTAAACATCGGACAATTTGTTGCCTCTGAAATTATCATTCTATTAGTTATTAATGCTGTAGAAAAAATCGTGACTAACTTAACAACAGTTTACGACCTCATCACAGCATTATATAAAGTAGAAGAAATCTTCAAATCACAACCTGATCAATCATTCGTGAACAATCCCATTATTAACGATTCAACTTACAGCAAAATTTACAAGTACAGTTATTCAAAAAAACTTAAAACTTTAGGATATATTTTGCTTTTCACTTTTGGCGGAATCTTATTTCTGCCCTGGACACAAAGTGTTGAGTCCGTTGGGAAAGTCACTACCCTTAATCCTGAAAACAGACCACAAACAATTAATTCGCGGATTGCCGGAAGAATTGAAAAATGGTTTGTAAATGAAGGACAATTCATTGAAAAGAACGATACCATCGCATTTATTTCTGAGGTGAAAGATGATTATTTCGATCCTCAACTGGTTGGCCGTTCCGAATCGCAGATCAAGTCAAAAGAATCGTCTATTGTTTCCTACGAACAAAAAATCAACGCCATTGATCAACAAGTAGATGCTTTGTTTGCAGGATTAAAACTGAAAACTGAACAACTAAAAAACAAACTCTTACAAGCAAAAAATAAACTTGTGAGTGATAGTGTTGAATTTATAAGCAATGCCAACAATTACAAAGTAGCAGAAGAACAGTTTTTACGCTACGAAGAACTGTTAGGAAAAGGCGTTATATCAAAAACTGATGTAGAGAACAGAAAAGTTAAAGTACAGGATGCATTAGCCAAAAAAATTGCGTCAGATAACAAATTCATGAACAGCAAAAACGAACTCCTGAATATTGAATTGGAGTTAAATTCGGTTAGACAAGAATATAACGAGAAATTAATGAAAGCGGAATCAGATAAATTCACGTCAATGTCTAATTTATATGATGCCGAAGCGAACCTTACAAAAATGCAAGGACAGTTAGCTAATTATTCTGTGCGTCAAACTTACTATTACGTGCTTGCACCGCAAAGCGGCTACATTACGAGGGCATTAGCGCAGGGAGTTGGCGAAATTGTAAAGGAAGGCACTGCCATTTGTAGCATTGTACCCGAAACAAAAGAGCAAAGCGTAGAATTATATGTTAACCCTATCGACCTCCCGTTAATTCAAAAAGGTCAAAAAGTACAAATAACTTTCGATGGTTGGCCGGCTTTTGCATTTAGCGGATGGCCGGGAATTAGTTTTGGTACTTATAGCGCTGAAGTAATGGCCATCGACCGGACCATTAGTGACAATGGCAAATTCAGGGTACTGGCCGTTAATAAATCTGCAGACAAATGGCCTTCTGCCATTCAGATTGGTGGTGGTGTGGAAGGATTTGCTTTATTGAACAATGTACCATTGATCTACGAGTTCTGGCGTAAAATAAACGGGTTCCCTCCCGATTTTTATGGTGATTTTGATGAAAACAACAAGCAAGAAAAAAAATGAAATTAAAAAATAACATAGTTCTCCTTTTATTAGCAATATCGTTTTTTGTTTCGGGACAAACATCAATTCCTTTGCCCTTTAATGTTTATTTAAAAAATGTGGAAAATAATCACCCCTTACTGAACCGGGCCGATAATTTAATTAAAGGGGCCGAATATAATTTGAAAGCTAAACGGGGTGAATACGATCCGTTACTTTCCGGTAACTACGAGAATAAGTTTTTTGATAGTAAAAATTACTATTCGGTACTTTATTCAGAAGTTAAACAACCAATTTTCACTTCTCAATATTTAAAGGCCGGTTACGAATTCGGTGATGGGGTGTATATTAATCCGGATACAAAAACAGCCTCTTACGGCTTACCATTTTTAGGAATGGAAGCATCTTTATTACAGGGAATGTTTATTGATAAACGCAGAGCAGATGTTTTAAAAGCTAAAGAATATGTTAGTTTGAGCAAAGCTGAACGGAATGAAATAATTAATAACGTACTATATGAGGCATTAACTAATTATGCCGAATGGAGTTTCATCAATAAACAATTATCGGTTTACGATTACTTTATTAAAATTGCTCAATTAAGAAACAGTGGGATTGTTTCTTTGGCCAACATCGGAGAAAAGCCTGCGATTGATACAGTAGAAGCTTCCATTTTATACCAAAGCCGTTTACTTGAATTACAATCACTGAACATAGAATTGCAAAAAAAGTCAGCTTCCATCATTGCTTTCAACTGGCCTGAAAATGGCAAGCCGTCATTTATAAATTCCAATTTTGTACCTGACTCATTGGACGATTTATTTAATAAAGTAAAATCATTATTATTAAACGAATTGAATAACGACACGCTTAATAACCCTGTTATTGCCCAATACTTGGCGAAAGAAAAAATAATGAATATTGATGTGCGGCTAAAAACAGAAATGGTAAAACCAAAACTCGATGTAAAATATAATTTCCTATCTGGTGGTTCAGCTCCGAACAATCCCCAATTTAACAGTAACAATTACAAATGGGGAGCAAGTTTATCTATGCCTATATTTTTAAGATCATCCAGAAATGAACTAAAAATCGCCAAATTGAATGCAAATAACATTGGGATGGAACTAAGTTCAAAGAACAATGAGCTGAACAATAAATTAGGGGCTTTAAAGCAATCCTTAAATATTTTGACTGAACAGTTAAATATGGCAGCTAAAAACAGATTATTCAGCAAAAAATTACTGGAAGCCGAAAAATTAAAATTTGACAACGGGGAAAGCTCTTTATTTTTACTTAATACCCGAGAAAATAATTGGCTTAATAGTGAACTTAAATTAGCCGAATACAAATTAAAATTAATACAAACAACTCTTCAACTCATCCACTCAAAAGGCAATTTAAAATACAATTTATGATAATATTAACTGTGATAACAAAAAAAGAAGAAGAAGTTCCACTGGTTATGGAGCATATACTAGAAAACAAATACGCTAAAAGTGTGCAATTGGATCATGAGGTCAACCATTTTCTTAATGATAAGAAACAGTTGACCGCCGTAAAAACACCTAAGCTCAGTTTTATATCCAAAGCATTACTCTATAAGGATATCGAATCGTCACTTTTTAATCGTTTCGGTAAAGATCATTTTATAATTTATTCAGAACCTGTTGGGCAAATGAACGAAGATTATGGTAATGAATTAAGGACGTATTTAAAATCGGTTTAATGAGAGCTGCATGCTTAATTATCTTATTCGTTTTTTACACAAATATTTTCCAAGCACAATCTTTTGAAAAAGGGACAAAGGTATTCTATGTAGGTTCAGCAGCCAGTTCAAGATATTTCGATTCGAATTTCTTCCAGGATAAAACTGAAGAGTATTACAAATCACCAATAGTATCTATTGGGATGGATTATTGCTTTACTACAATAAGAGAAGTGAGCAATTCTCGTCTTGGCATAGGCCCATATTTTTCATGCTGGACAGCTATTCATAATTACACCGATGATAAAAACAACAGATGGGAAAACCGCTGGACTGATTTTTTTGCAGCGGTAAGATTAACCCATCATTTAACTTATTTTGTACGGAAAAAGCTCGATATGTGCAGTGGGATAATAATAGGCGCACGTTACAAACATTACCATTACATTGAAAAAGAAAGCCAAGGAATTCCTAACGATTACAGAAAACAACAATTTTATCCTGCAATTGGGATAACCGCCAGTATGCGTTATTATTTTTATAAGAATATTGGTGTTTTTGGGGAGTTTAGCTTAGGGTATAAAACCGATATGTATTTATTCGGCTTAGCTTTCAAGTTACAGAGTTCTAATTGATCCTCACCCCTATCACCAATACATCATCAACTTGCTCTAATTTACCTTTCCAATTTTCGAATGCTGAGCTCAGAATTTCTTTTTGATGTGTGAATGGTTTTTTACAATTATCAAGAAGCAACGATTCAAATTGCTTATATCTGAATTTTTTACCTTTAGGTCCACCAAATTGGTCGGCATAACCATCCGTAAATGTATATATACAATCACCCTGTTCTAACTTATACTCGTAAGCGGTAAATGGTTTTGGATCGTGAAAAAATCCGCAAGGTTGCTTATCCGCCTTCATTTCTATCAACTCACCGTTCCTTACAATGTAAAATGAATTGTTGGCAGCTGCATAATGAATTGTTTTTTTTGAAAGATCAATAGCGCAAAGCACAATATCCATTCCATCCTTATTCTCTTCTGAACTTGCTCCTTGCTTAAGCGTATTTACTATTTTTTCGCGTAATAAATTAAGTACCTCAGCCGGATTATCTGAACTTTTGGTGTCAATTATTTCCTCAAGAAACGACAAACCTAACATGGTCATAAAACCACCGGGAACACCATGCCCTGTACAATCTCCTGTGGCATAATAAATCTTATCATTCTTTTGATGCATCCAGTAAAAATCACCACTTACAATGTCTTTTGGTTTGAATAATACAAAGCTGTCGGCAAAGCACGAATTAAATTCACTTTCAGCAGGAATAAAAGCGCGTTGTATTCTCCTGGCATAATTGATACTATCTGTGATTTCTTTCTTTTGTTCAATTACAACATTCCTTTCTTCTTCAATAATTTCCTTTGATTTAGCCAGCTCTAAACGGCTTCTAATTTCATTCAGGGTTAAACGGTAACGGGTTCGGATGAGAAACACACTGAACAGAGCCACCGTAAAAACCAGCAAGCCGCCACTTATAACAAATTCATCGATAGACAAATTACTGTTCAATTTATAAAAGATTATATTACTGATGACAGTAATAACTAATAGAACTATTGAAAAAATCACATCCCAATAAACTAACATTCCTACTCCAATAAACAATACCATATAGGCAAATGCATGTTTTTGCAAATGTTCTAAATCCATTACACTCCACATGTAAGCGTTTTGAATGGAAATACCAATTACCAAAACGAATAAGGTCCGGTAGATGTCAATTTTTGTGATTTTTTTTGTGAGAAGTACAATTAAAGTGGTTAAAGAAACTCCTGCCCTAAACAGAAGAAACGGTACCCAATACGCAGGTAATACAAAGTAATCGCTAAGAAACCAAACCAGATTAAGTACAATACCTACCCAGCAGGTAATTACTTGAAATCGTTCGGTAGAACGGGTAAATTCCTTTACTACTGCTTCATTTGTTATACTTACTTCAGTTGCATCCATTTATTAATGCAATTTAAGTAATAAAAGCTAAAAAACAAATCAGTTATGGGAACCTTTTTTCTTAATTACATTTTTAAGATTTAAAAGATTCATTGGATTGGTAGTGAGATTTGAGATATTATGGCTCACTAATCTTATTATCTGATCATAATACAAAGGAATCACGGGCGCATCATCAATCACCATTTGATCCATGTGCTGATACAAAATTGTTTTTATGCTGTCGTTGGTTTCATGTATGGCATTCTCAAACAACAAATCGAATTCAGGATTTTTATAGTGCGAAAAATTAAAACCTGCAGGCGCAAAATTCTTACTGTAAAACATACTCATGTAGTTTTCCTCATCGGCATAATCTGCCACCCATGATTTTTTGTACATATTATATTCGCAAGATGCGACTGCTTGCCTGAGAACAGAAGGCTTATCTATACTGATTTTTAGTTTTATGTTCAACTCAGCCAATTGCGACTGAATAAATTCAACCTGCTCTTTATAATTATCAGTTGTATGTAATGTGATTTCCGGCAAACCTTTACCACCGGGATAACCTGCCTGTGTTAAGAGTTGCCTGGCTTTATCTACATCATAGGTATATCCTTTAACTTTTGAAAGATCATAGGCTTTTAATCCTTTAGGGATAAAACCTCCTAATGCCGGTTCACCAACATTATTTCTTAAATACTTTATTAATTTTTCCCTGTCGAAACCGTAATTAATGGCCTGACGGACTGCCTTCAATCTTAATGGAGAATTTTTCACAATATCAATATTCTCATCAATAAGAATACCTATATAATCCGTTTTAAGGAAAGTTTGCTTCTGTAATTCAAATTTTTTAGCGTAAACATCTTTCAATTCACCTGACTTACTAAGCACTTCATTTATATTAAAAGCGTCTGCCCCACTTAACATATCAAACTTTCCACTTAGTAATTCCATAAAAGCTGTTTCTCGGTCTTTCACAAATGAAACAGAAACAGCATCTAAATACGGTAGTTTTTGTCCCTTATCGTCGTACTCAAAGTAGTTCGGGTTCTTTAGCATATTTAATTTAGTACCCTCTTCCCACATTTTCAGCACAAACGGACCTGTGCCAACCGGATTACGTCTGAAATCCTGTTTATACATGTCCACGGCCTCAAAAGGTACAACCGAAAAATATTTCATGGTTAAAATATTTAAGAAAGCACTGAACGGTTCTTTTAAATAAATTTCAAAAACGGTGTCATTTAAAGCTGCAAAACCATTGTAGTTGGTTTTTTCAGATCTGTCTATATTATTGAGAAGAGTTAATGCACTGCTTACCCTTGGATCGAACAATCGGTTAAAGGAAAAAACAAAATCTTTTGCATTTACCTTTCTTCCTTTACCTTTTTCGAAAGCAGGATTATCATGAAAAAAAACATCGCTCCGTAAATAAAAAGTATAGGTTAACCCATCGCTGCTAATTTTAAACCTACGTGCAATGCAAGGCATCACATTTAAATTATCGTCAGTCTGAACCAATCCGTTAAATAATTGATTCACCGCCCAAATGTTTTCGAAATTACTGCAGGCCGCAGGGTCTAGCGAGGAAATACCCGCCATTTCGTTATAATTGAATACCGTTCTGGAATTTTCTTCCGTTTTATTCTCTGTGCAAGAGAAAGAAAAAAATGCAACAGCAGATATTAATACTAGGATTTTACGCATAATACAAATATTGCCATTAGGAATCAGCATTCGCGTGAATGCATTGTGGTTTTATGCACACCCCAATGTGAAAAGCTCTAAGATTAGTTACCCTGGATTTTGAGGTACTTTGTGGTATTGGCAGGATCGATCTGCATCAGTTTTTCAACCGCTTTTGTTTTCTCTTCGGCCAGCGCCTGAGAGAAGATATTAACGATTTCATCGCCCTTTGCATTAAAAAACAGCTGCATGTTAAATGAAGCCGGACGGTTATTATAAACGGGAACCAGCAAATCTATCGACTTCAAAACATTGGCCCTGCCTTGGTCAACTTTTTCGCTCATAATGTCTAAACCTTCACGATGGTATTGATAATAGCAATCGCGTATACCCTGAAAAACCGGCTGAAGCTGATTTTCTACCAACCAATATCTGTTTTTATTTCCGTCGGATGATTTCCAACCTTTTTCGGATGTGGTTTGAGCGTTGTTAACTATCGTTTGTGCTTTTTGCCAATACTCCGTGCCTCCTAAATGCGAATAACTGTCGTAATCCAAAGCGATAACCACATATGCATAATAAGAAAGAATGGAAGTCAGGTTATTTTGAAAGGTATTAAGGTTAAATTCGAGTTGGGAGAACTGCTGGAATTTGAATTGGAAGTTCTCATCAATATAGTTAAAAAGCGGACTAAAATACGAGCTTTTATAAATCGGTCTACGGCTTTGTATCTGTATGGTACCCAAATACTCATCAGTACTTAGCTTCTGTGTTACATTAATTAAAACAGAACAGTCGATCCGCTCTTGTTGTGTGTAAACATCTTTGGTCCATTTTGTATTATTCATGAACTCAAACACAACCTTCTGCATTTGTTCAAACACTTGCTTTTCAACAGTACCCTGAACCTGTTGGGAAACAATATTGACCTGACAGTTCAGTTCCTGTGAATAACCCGTTAAGGAAATAAAAAGGAGACTTAAAAATATGAGTGACTTTTTGAGCATTTTACTTTTTTAAATAAGCCAGAACAAATGAAGCTATTTCCTTGGCTATTTCTTTTTTAGATTTTAACTCAAAATTAACCAATTTATTGTGTTTATCAAGAATAGAGATGGTATTAAAATCACTTCCGAAAGCAGGATTTTTTTCGGAGGTCGTATTAACTATAATAGCATCCAGATTTTTAAGCAGCAATTTTTCTTTTGCATAATCTAAGGCTTTATTCGTTTCAAGTGCAAATCCAATCAGGATTTGATTCTTTTTTTGCTTACCGAGTTCAGCAAGTATATCCTTGGTTTTAGTTAACTCCAGATTTAATTCTGCTTCTGATTTTTTGATTTTAGCTTTATTTGGGTGTTTGGGTGTGTAATCGGCTACAGCTGCAGAAAGTATAGCTATATCCGTATTGGGATAAAATTTCACGCATGCCTGATACATATCTTCTGCAGATTCAACAGAGATTAAGGTAATACTATTCGAATGAGGGCGCAAACTAGATGGACCGAGTACCAATGTCACCTCAGCGCCTTTCGACGCGAATTCATCTGCTAATTCAATACCTGTTTTTCCTGAACTCCTATTACCAATAAAACGTACAGGATCTATTGCCTCAAATGTAGGCCCGGCGTTAATCAAAATCTTCTTGCCGCGAAAAGGAGAATTACTTAAAATATCGCTTTCAATAAACTTCACAATAGTTTCAGGCTCAGCCATTCTACCTTCTCCAATTAATCCGCTGGCTAACTCACCGCTTTCGGCAGGAATAATAACATTAGCGTTTTTTTCTAAGCTAATTAAATTAGATTTTGTTGTTGGGTGCTGATACATATCGAGGTCCATTGCCGGCGCGATATACACTTTTGATTTAGCAGAAAGATAAACCGCACATAGAAGATTATCACAAATTCCGTTAGCAAATTTGGCAATTGTGTTAGCTGTGGCTGGTGCAACAACAATTAAATCGGCCCATTCGGCAAATTCCACATGACTGTTCCAATTTGAACCTAAATCAAAAAAATCGCAAGTAACCTGATTTTTACTTAATACCGCCAGTGTTTCAGGGGTAACAAATTGTTTGGCTGAAGCAGTCATAATAACTTTAACCTCAGCACCGGCCTTAACGAATAACCTTACCAGGTGCGCGCACTTATAAGCGGCTATTCCGCCGGTTATACCCAGTATTATTTTTTTGTTTTGAAGCGCCATAAAAACAAAAGGCAGTAAGCCATAAGCTAACTGCCTTTATATTTAATTGAATATTGAATTATTCAGCAATTTTATTCGGGTTACGATAATAAATTTTGTCTTCTAAAAACTCCTGAACTGAAATTAAAGACGGCTTAGGTAATTTTTCATAAAACTTTGATATTTCGATTTGCTCACGGTTTTCAAAAATCTCTTCAAGGTTATCAGAATGACTTGAAAATTCCTGCAACTTTGCAGATAACTCTTCTTTCATTTCTGAGCTGATTTGATTAGCACGCTTGCTCATTATCGAAACTGCCTCATAAATATTACCTGTAACGCCATCAAATTTTCTGATGTCACGTGTAACTGTTGTTAATTCGGCGTTAGTTTTTTTAAAATCCATTTTTATCTTTTTTAGTTAAACTTTCTTTCACTTGCTTGCAACTGGTGTAAACACCTTCTGCTTTGGCCAAAAACTTACTTTGGGGGTACAAATCTACGAATTTTAAGTAATTATCAATAGCCCCATCCAATCTTTCCATCTTTTTTGACGGAATACTGTTAATAGCCAGCAAATAGTACGAATCAATTATCACAAAATAGGCCTCTTCAACGTATTTTGAGTCGGGAAACTCTTTCACAAAGTTTTTACCGGAAGTAATCGCTGCCTTATAATCGCTTAAGTGGAAATACTGTTTTAGCAAGTCATAATCCTTATTTTCAAGCTTTTGCCTCAATTTATCAATTAATATATTACAGGTGTCAATCCGTTTGCTTTCCGGGAAATTATCTACAAACGACTGAAATTCTTTAATCGCATTTTTTGTGTCGGTTTGGTCAAGGGTATAATAAGGAGATGTTAAATAATAGCAATAAGCGTTCATGAAATAACACTCTTCGGTGTGTTTGCTGGAAGGGAACTGACGCGTGAAATTCTTGAAATGGTATTGCGACAATGAATAATCGCCCTGGTAAAAGTTGCAATAAGTATAATAATAATAAATTTCCTCAGCCTTTTCGCTGCCTTTGAATATCGGTATCAACTCTTCATAAAGCTGGATGGCTTTGACATAATTCTCTTTCTTGTAATATTCTCCTGCCTTAACAAGTTTTTTATCGTAATCAGAACTTTTAGTTAGCTTATTGAATCTCCATGCTTCGCAGGAAGGAAAGAAAACACTAATAACGAAAATGAGTGAAATGTATTTAAATCCGTTTTTCAATGTGGCAAAAATAGGTAATAAAGCAGTAGTAAAAAAGAAATGCCCGATAAATCGGGCATTTTCAATATTAAAAAAAGCTAAATATTAATTAAGGATTAACTTAACGATTTTTGTCCTCTCGTTTACCGGGCTGATTTTTACAAAGTAGCTTCCATTTGGTAATGAGCTTAAATCGGCGGCGTATGAACCGGCTTCTGCTTTATCCTTATACACTGACTGGCCAAGCATGTTTACAACCTCAATTGAACTTTCAGATGGTAAATTACTAATATTTATAAATCCATTATTGGATGGATTCGGGAATAGTATAACAGCTTCAATTCCTGAATAAGTAGCAATACCTGCACAAGTAGAAACAGTCTTTGAAAAACTAACAGCATCTTGTAATTTCACACCTGAGTCAACTTGCTTTTGATATTTTGCAGTTAAAGTGCCGTTAAATGTTCCGGCAGCTGTGTACACATGATTAATGTTTGGAGTGCTTGTTGGTGTATAAAAATTACCAGTACCGTCACCAAAATTCCAAGTAAAAACTGAATCAGCTGCGATAGCAGTAATGGTATTTGTAAATGGTCTCCAACGACGATAAAACTCATTTAAGTTATACTGACGGTGCCCTAAATAATATGAAGAATTATTATTAAAGTTATATGCATTATTTGTACACAAAGGACCTGCAGGTGAGGTTTGAGCAGCACTTGCAGTAAAGCCCACCCTAGGAGCAACTAAAATTTCAAAGTCGTTATTTGTTGGGCTTGAGAACAAATTAGTAGTATTAGTGAAACTACCAAAAGCACGCATGTGACCAAGTCCTTCGCCAAATGTAGTTGTTAAACCATTAGTCATCCATACCCTGATGGTGTCATTATTACTAGCAGATGCATTACGAACAACAACTGCATAATCTCCAGATACAAACTTTGGGGTAGTAAAATTACCTCCGTAAAAATATCCTGAAGTGTTAGTAGCTGTACCAACAACAACTGTTACTGAGTCTAATCCGGGCAATACAGGCTGACCGGAAACAACATTACAAAGAATTAAACGCGCTGAGGCTGTTGAAGATGCGGTAACAGCTCTTGAAAGTAAAGCCTCTAAGCCAACTACAGCTAAGTTGCCCGTATTTTGGAAACGAGAACCTGCGTGCGTAATAACAGTAGCAGTTTTTGCGATATTAAAAGTATAGTAATTTCCGCCTGGGTTTTTGTAAAATGTTTTGTTAAAGAAATACCATAATGTATCGCCTACAGAAATCGCACTAGATTTCTCGTTTAGATTGCTGGCAGTTTGAATACTTGGCGATTCAATAACTGCACGATTACTTGTTAAAGTTGCCGGTTCGGCAGCTAAATTTAATTGTGCTGATGCAGTGCCAAAACTGGCCGCAACTGCAATAAAAGAGAGTAATTTTTTAATCATTTTTTTGTTTTTTAAGTTATAATACAAATATAAGAAAATAATCTCCTATTATTGGATTCTTAAAAATTAACATTTAATGGATAAAAACAATTTTTTTAAGCAAGATTTTTTATGAAAAAAATTGGTAAATAGCATCTTATATATAGCTTTAATGCTAATTTTGAATAAATTTTTAAATCATATCTTAAAGATCTCCCCGATAAACGGTATGTTTTCCGGAACAAAATGGTTTTTATTACCATTTGTTTTATTTAATTTGTTGGTATTCAGCAATTTAAATGCTCAGCAATTTAAAGACGAGAAGGAGCTTCGCAAAGCAGCTGATGTGCTTTTTGACGAAGATGAGTTCACCAAGGCTTATAACATGTTCACGCAATTGGTGTCGCTTTACCCGAAAGACCCTGAACTGAACTATAAACTAGGTGTTTGTATGCTCTATTCTGAGCCTGACAAGAAAAAATGCTTTAGTTATCTTAAACTGGCAGCTACTTTTCCGAAAGATGCACCTAAAGACGCAATTTTCTATTACGCGAAGGCTTTTCACATCAATTACATGTTTGATGAGGCCTTAACCTATTACAACGAATATAAAAAAATAGGTAGTCCGGCTATGCAGAAAAAACTACAGGTGGATAAAGAAATTAGCGCCTGTGTGAATGGAAAACGTTTATTGGCTTCTATGTCGGAATTGATTGTAATTAGCAAGAAACAACTGAACGAATCTGATTATTTCAGAAGTTACGATTTATCAACGGTGGGCGGAAAACTTCTTGTTAAACCCGACATTTTCAGAACCAATTACGATAAAAGAAAAAAAGAAAAATCTGTTATTTACATTCCGAACATTGGTGATAAAATCTATTTCTCGAGTTTAGGTGAAAAAGGAGAAACAGGCCGCGATATTTATTACGCGACAAAGGTTACTGCCGACAAATATTCTAAACCTGTCAAACTACCTGTAATCAATACCGACCTGGATGAAGATTATCCATTTCTTCACCCCGATGGAAAAACCCTTTATTTCAGTTCTAAAGGTTTTAATTCGATGGGAGGATATGATGTTTTTAAATCTGTTTACAATGAAGAAACGAACAGTTGGTCTTCACCGGTTAACATGGAGTTTCCAATCAACTCTCCGGATGATGATTATTTGTTTGTAACAGATTCTTCCGAAAAATTCGCTTATTTCTCAACAGGCAGACAAAGTCCTCCGGGTAAAATTGATGTTCTAAAGGTTAAAACAGAAAGGGTTCCTATGAGCATCGCTTTTATCAAAGGAACCGTTCTAAAAGAACACGCAAGACAAAGTGTGCAGTCGAAAATTACCGTGAAGAACATGGAGAACGGCAAAGTGGTTGGCGTTTTTCAGGCTAAAGACAATGGCGATTACACCATGGAAGTGCCTAATGGAGGAAAATTACTTTATACAGTAGAAACACCGGGAATTCCTGTGCAATCTGATAAGGTTATTTTGCCAATGGCCAGTTCTTTTTCTCCATTTAAACAATCTATTTCATACGATAATAAAGTTCTGAAAATCATAAACTATTTTGATTCCCCACCAGACGACAACAGTTATCTGCAATATTTGGAACTGATAACGAAAAAGGCAAAGCTCGATGTTAATGAAAATGATGTGAAGGCGGCTGCTACACAACCATTAGCGAGCAACGAGAAAGATGTTAAAGCAGTAAATAC
>Ga0154020_10001127_pt1 | contig 32937 bp, 26 predicted proteins | sample Klosneuvirus_201_FD_109709 | JGI IMG/M metagenome (GOLD analysis project Ga0154020, IMG submission 109709) | Active sludge microbial communities from wastewater, Klosterneuburg, Austria - Klosneuvirus_20160825_MG | ecosystem: Engineered > WWTP > Aerobic digester > Activated sludge | place...
TCGAGCGAGAGTTCCTCGAGGTGCGGCAGGTGGCCGGCGACCCGCGCCTGGCCGACGGCTGCCAGGCTCGACGAAGGCAGGTCGTGGATCGTGCGCAGGCCGCGCAGCGCCGGGCTCGCGAGGATCGCTCCCAGCGAATCCCAGAGCGAATAGGGGAACGTGAGGGTTCGCAGCGTGGACCACTCCCTCGCCGCGAACACCTCGGCGACGCGCTCGGGCTGCAGCGTCGCGATGCGGCCCCTCGCGAGGAAGCCGCGCTCGAAGGCCCGCCCCTTGGTCTCGAGCCAGCCATCGAGCGGGCCCGCCCAGGCTGCGCCGTGCGCGTCCAGGAGCGCTTGCGCGCGCCGCGCTCGCTCCGGCGTGGAGTCGGCCGACAGCTGCGCGGCCAGGAGCTCCCCGCGCGGGTCGCCCCGCTCGGTCAGGAAGTCGGCGTACACGCGCCGGAGATCGTCGTCGTCCGGGGCAGCGTAGAGAGCGGCGAGGAACTCGGCGTCGCCGCGCTGCTTGTTCGTCGCCGCCTTGGCCACACTGGCGAAGAGCGCCTCGAGGCGGGTGAGCGACGCGAGGTCCGACACCTCCGACACGCGATGCTCGAGCTCCGCGACGAGGGCCTTTTCCTTGTGGGCGAGGAGCCAGTAGGCCTTCGCCCGATCGGCCACCGGCCGCGAGGCGAAGATCTCCCCGACGCGTCGATCCCCGAGGGTCCGCAGGCGATCGAGCAGCGGCTCGTACAGATCGACCGCGACCTGCTCGTCGTAGGCAGCCGCGACGATGAGGCGCGCGAATGCGACGGCCAGCCGTGGGTCGTCGGGCCAGTCGAGGAGGACCTTCATGAGATCGCGCGCCGGTCGCCAGAGCTTCGGGAGCGGCATCGCGAGCAGACGACCGAGTTCGGTGGGTTCTTTGGTCGCCGCGATCGCGGCCCACACCCTGACTCGCTCTGCCTGGGTCTTGCCGACGATCGGTGCGCGCTGGGCGGTGATGCGCTCCGACACGCGATCGACCAGGTCGGCGATCCGGGGAGAGCGCTCGGCACGCCAGGCGTCGAGCAGCGCGACGAGCGCCGCCGGGTAGTCGGGGACCTTCGCCTCGAGGTAGGCGAGCGCGATCGACAGCATCGCAGGCAGCCTATCGCGGGTCCCCGCGCTTGCTCCGCGCTCGGCGGTTACGGGCAGCCGCGTGCGCCGGCACGACACCGCTCCTCTACGCGAGGGCGCCGACCTCGGCGAGCCACTCGAGGGCCAGCGGGAACGGCCCGAACCCCGCAGCCGCGTTGATGTGCCCGCGCCCGGGCAGGATGCGCACCCGCGCCCCGAGCTGCGCGCCGAGGGCCTCGAACTCGCTCGCCTCGGCGTAGTCGTCGTCGTCGCTCCCGACGATCAGCGTGCGCTGGGCGATCGGCCGCCAGCGCTCGGGATTGCGCGGTGGCGGCAGGAAGCTCTGGATCGGCTCGAACAGCGAGTACGGGGAAGGGGGCGCGACCAGCAGCGCCGCGTGCACGCCCTCCGCGCCGTGTGTGGCCAGGTAGTGGTCGACGGCCCAGCAGCCGAGCGAGTGCGCGACGAACGTGACTCGGCTCTCGCCGCGACCGAGCACGATCGTCGCCAGCGCCTCCACCCACGCGTCGCGCTGCGGGGCGAGGTTGTCCGGAAGGTCCGGGAAGCGAACGGCGGCGCCGCGCGCGACGAGCGTGTCGTTCAGCCAGTGCTGCCAGTGCCCCGGGCCCGAACCCTCGTAACCGTGCACGACGACGATCATCGCAGCAGCCTAGCGCGGCCCCGACCCTGGTAGCTTGGTCCGCATGCGCGTGGACGAGGTGGCGAGGCTCTGGGACGCGAACGCAGACCGCTGGACCGAGGACGTGCGCGCGGGCTTCGACGTGTTCCGCGATGCCTACAACAACCCGGCGTTCTTCGCGTTCGTCGGGCCGGTCGCCGGGCTCGACGTGCTCGACGCGGGGTGCGGCGAGGGCACCAACACGCGGCTCTTCGCCCGCGGAGGGGCGCGCATCGTCGGCGTCGATCTCTCGCCCGCGATGATCGCGCGCGCCCGCGCCACCGAGCACGAAGAGCCCCTCGGCATCCGTTACGAGGTGGGGTCGTTCACCGAGCTCGCGGGCATCGAGGACGCGGCGTACGACCTCGTGGTCTCGACGATGGCGCTCATGGACAGCCCCGACCTCGACGCTGCGGTGGCCGCGTTCCTCCGCGTGCTACGGCCCGGCGGCCGCCTCTGCTTCAGCGTGACCCACCCGTGCTTCACCAACGCCGCGATGGGCTTCGGCGAGGAGGACGGGGTCTCGTTCCTGCGGGTGCGGGCCTACGCGGTCGACGCCCCGGTGGTCGAGACGTGGAAGTTCGGCGCGGCCCCCGACGGCACGCCGCCGTTCCGCATCGCCTACTTCCCGCGGACGATCGCCACCCTCGTCCACGCGGTGCTCGCCGCGGGCTTCCGGCTCGACGGCCTCGTCGAGCCGTGTCCCACCGAGGAGGCTTGTCGAGAGCACCCGCGCCTCGCGCGGTACCGGACCATCCCGCACTTCCTCATCCTCGGCGCGCGCAAGCCCTGAGTCAGCGCACCCAGGCGTAGAGGTCGTAGCGGAACGCGCTCCAGTCGTTCGGGGGTGCGGCCGTGCCGGGCAAGAGGGGCGTGGCGGCGCCGAACGGCTCCAGCCGGACGCGGACGCGCGACCGGCCCGCCACGAGGTGACGCGGCAGCACGAACTCGTCCTCGCGGAACCGTCGGTTGCTCTCCTGCACGAGGGGCGTCATCGTCGCGAGCTCGCCGCCGACCGGCGTGTAGAGGCACCGGTTCGATCCCGCCAGGTGCCAGACGCCGGCGAGCACGAACGGGGCGCCGTCGCGGTCGTCGGCCACGAACACCCGCGCGCGCTGGTCGGCGAAGCCGTAGTCGAGCTTGCGGCGCAGCAGCGCGCCGACGTTGTCGGCAGGGAGCCGCAGCGTCATCACCGAGGTGCCGAGCCCGTGGCGCCCCGTGTCGGTGGTGGCAGGGTAGATCTCCTCGGCGCCGAGGTGGTCGACGCCGAGCTCGAACCGGCTGGTGAGCGCCTCGACCTTCGGATCGCCGGCCCACTGGAACGCGTGCGCGGCCTCGTCGGCGACGTCACCGACCTTCACGCGGTCGCTCCGCACGAGGCACGCGCGCGGCGCGCCGTACCAGTAGGTGACCGTCTTGTAGCGCTCGGCGGAGTCGTTCGCGCCGCCGTGCTCGAGCTGGATGCGCGCGTTCTTGCCGAACGGGAACAGGTCCGACAGCAGGAACCGGTAGGCCGACTCGATGCCGTCCTCCGCGTCCTTCGCGGCGTGCATCGGCGCGCCGACCGGGTGCCCCGCGAACGGCAGCGTCATCGTGCGCCCGCCCCAGTAGTCGCCGCCGCCGCCCCACTCCTCGCTGCCGGTGCCCTGGGCCTGCGGCGACTCCGCGTCGTCGAAGAGGAAGCGCGGGTCCCCCTCGAGCGTGCGCAGCTCGGCGCGATCCGAGAACTGGTAGGTCGTGCCGACGAAGCTCCCGCAGAAGTCTCCCCCGCCTTCGACCGTGGTCGTGTCGAGCAGCACGTGATCGTGGCCGGGCTTGCCGACCCCGTGGTCCCGGAACGTGGCGTGGAAGTACGCCAGATCGACCGGCTCCGCCGGCAGCGGCGCGGTGCGCACGTGGACGGCGAGCCCTTCGATCGCGACGCCGTCCGAGACGAGCTCGATCTTCGCGCGCTCGAAGAACGGCATGGGGAAGTACGTGGAGAGCTCGACCACGTCGCGGTCCTTCGGGAAGCGGACGCTGACGGGAAAGGCTTTCACGAGCCACTCCTCGGCCGTCCGGCGGTAGAGCGTCCCGGCGCCGAAGAACAGGGCGATCGGCGCGTCCACGGAAGCGTCCTTGCGACCGTCCCACGTGACGCGGAGTCGCGCGCGCCCGAGCTCCACGGCGCGGGGGGCCGGTGCCGTGATCCGCAAGGCGCGCACGCTCCCCTGACCCACGAGCTCGGCCACCACGATCCCTCCCGAGGCGGGCAGATCGACCGTGCGCTCGAGGGCCGGCGTGTCCTTGGGGGCGAGATCATCACCGGTGCGCGACAGCAGCGCGAGCACGTCGGGGTCGGGCCGTTGCCCCGGGTCCCAGGCCACGAGAGGTCGCGAGAGCGCGGCGTCCGGGTCGAAGCGCGAGAAGACGTAGTACCCCGTCGAGTAGAACATCCGGCCGTAGCCGAGCGTGAAGCCTTGCGTGAACCCGATGGGGACCCACGAGAGGTCGGCGCCGCGGGTGACCGACCACGTGTACGTGAGCGGTGATGGGAAGGCCGCCGTCGGCTCGAACACCGAGCCCTCGACGGGCTTGGTCGGGTCCTTGGTCGTCGTCTCCTGCACCACGTGATCGGCGCCGTCGACGACGTAGTGCCATGGGCTGCCGTGCCAGTGGTTGGTGCGCACGAACGAGAGCAGGCCCGGTCCCTCGAGCGCGAGCGGCACCACCACGCCGTCGGCCCGCTGGTGGAGGTGGTGCGCGGCGTCCGCGGACTCGTTGCCACCGGCGCGGTCGTAGGTGCTCCGCAGGTACGTGCGCATCCCGCGGCGGATCAGCGGCCAGAGGTCCCAGCGGCGGATGGCGTCGAGGCCGACGGGCAGGGGCGGAAGCGCGCCGGCCGGGGCGGCGTCGACAGCCCCGGTGTCCGTGAAGACCACGTCGCTCTCGCCGTCCGTTGGCGTGGGTCGGTCCGCCGTGGCCCCGCACGCCGCCACCCCCAGCAGCAGCCAGCGCGCCTGCATCGCGGCCAGTCTAGCGCGCGCAGCCCGCCGATTGACAAGTAAGGAGTCCTAACTTAGGATTCCGAATCATGTCCGGGAAGAGCTTCTTCGACGTGCACAGCGAGCCCCTCGAACGCCGCATCGCGACAGCGCTCGCCAAGGTCGGCACGGCCCTCAAGCACCAGAGCCTGCAGGCAGCCGGCGAGCGCGGGCTCTCGCCGCTGCAGGCGCAGATCCTGGTCCAGCTCCACCTGTCGGGCGGGGAGCGCCCCTCCGATCTGGCCGACCGCCTCGCGGTGCGCCTGCCCACCATCAGCGACTCGGTGCGGGTCCTCGTCGACAAGGGTCTCGTCGACCGCCAGCGTGACGCCGACGACGCGCGCGCCACCCGCCTCGTGCTCACCGAGACGGGCCGCACCGAGGCGCGCAAGGCCGCGGGGTTCTCCGACTTCCTCGCGAGCGCCGTCGAGGCGATGAGCACCCTCGAGCAGGAGGTGTTCCTCAACGGCATGCTGAAGATGATCCGCACGCTCGAGGAGAGGGGACAGATCCCGCTGAGCTCCATGTGCGTGAGCTGCACGCATTTCCGGCCGAACGCACACCCCCGCGAGGACCGCCCGCACCACTGCGCGTTCGTGGACGCACCGCTCGGCGCCCGCCACCTGCGGCTCGAGTGTCACGAGCACGAAGCCGCCGCGGCGCCGCAGGCGGCTGCTCAGTTCCTTCGCTTCTCGCGCCCCTGAGTCTTCCGAGTCACCGACGCGCGGTCGTGGCCTCCCGATTCCCGGGGGGCGTGGATCGTCGCGCCCTCATCCTGGAGAAACCATGTCCGCAATCCCTGGCTACACCCACGGCGCCGTCGCTCGTTCCCCCATCTCCGAGGCCGACTTCGCGCTCATGCGCAAGACGGTGCTCTTCGACGCAGAGGACGAGCGCTGGCTCCGCCTGTCTCGTGAGGTGCTGGCCGACCAGACCGAGGCCGTGCTCGACGTCTGGTACGGCTTCGTCGGCAGCCAGCCCCACCTGCTCGCGTCGTTCACCGACGTGAGCGACGGCAAGCCCCTCGGCGACTACCTCGGCGCCGTGCGCCGACGGTTCGGGCAGTGGATCCTCGACACCGCCGCCGCTCGCTACGACCAGGCGTGGCTCGACTACCAGCACGAGATCGGGCTGCGCCATCACCGCGCCAAGAAGAACCAGACCGATGGCGCCCGCTCGACCGACCTCGTGCCGTTCCGCTACCTGGTGCCGCTGGTCTTCCCGGTGACCCACACGTTGCGACCGTTCCTCGCGAGGAAGGGGCACACCGCGGCCGAGGTGGAGGGGATGGTGCAGGCCTGGGTGAAGTCCTGCCTCTTGCAGATCACCTTGTGGAGCCACCCCTACGTGAAGCCGGGCGACTTCTAGTCGCTCACTCCCGGGGAAGGCCCGGGAGCAGCGCGGCGCACACCGGGGCGAGCGCGGCGCCCTCGAGCAGCGCGCCCGGGTGGGCGATCGTCGGCGCGAAGGCGATGAACGCGCCCGCGTCGCTGCCGTCGGTGTCGCACTTGCCGTTCTTGTTCCGGTCGACGAAGAACGCGACGCGCTCGGTCGGATAGGCGCGGCCCGGCATGTTCCACGTCAGCGAGAGCCGACCGGCCTCGACCCCGCCGAAGGAGAGCTGCGCCGCGACGGGGCGCTCCGCGGCGACGAGTCCGCCGAGGACCTGGTGGCCCTCCACGGCTGCGAGGTTGGAGACGACCACGTTCGCGGTCCGCGGCGACATGGCCGCCACCGCGGCCTCCTTCTGGGCGTCGCCCGGCACCGAACCGAGCGCGTACGCGACGTCCTCGTCGCCGAGGGTCGCGTAGCGCTGGCTGAACGTCGCGCGGGCGACGTCGGCGCTCACGGTGCCCACGGTGCCGGGGCGATACACGACCGCGGCGATCTGCGGGTACATGTTGGCGCCGTGCGGGACGCACACGCACGTCTCGAAGGCGCCGCCGGCGACCACGGTGCGCCCGAGCGCGACGTCGTGCGGCATGTCGAGGCCCTTGCCCTCCTCGGTGAGGTAGCGCACCGCGAACTCGACGCGCGCGCCGTCGAGGCCGACGAGCCCGGCGGCGTGACCGCGGACGGCCTGGGCGGGCTCGCCTCCGCAGGTCGCCTTCACCTCGGCGCAGGACGCGGTGGGCTTCCACTCGGGGATGGCTCCGGCGTCGTCGGTGGGCTCGGCGGCGGGCGTGACGATGGCGCAGTGGGTGGTCGCGAACAGCAAGGCAAGGGCGAGTCGCTTCATGCCCCTCAGTGTGGGGCGCCGAAGAGTTCGCGCCATCAGTATGATCCCAATGCGATAGTTTCACGCATTGGTACAATCCAACGAATCGGCGAGGGTTCACCGCCGCCTCGCAACGGTCCGTTGCGGTTCGTCGACGATGCGTCTCGTCGCGTGGTGTGTACCTTCGCAGGCATGTCCTCCCGCCCCGTCACGCAGGTGCAGACCTCCCACCGCCAGAAGGAAGGCGGTGGCTTCGTCGTCCGCCGCCCGTTCCCGAGCCGCGGCCTCGCCTCCGCAGATCCGTTCCTCATGCTCGACGAGATGGGCCCGGTCACCTATGGCCCGGGCGAGGCGCTCGGCGCGCCGGACCACCCGCACCGCGGGTTCGAGACCGTCACCTATCTGCTCGACGGCGAGGTGCAGCACGCCGACTCCGCCGGCCATCGGGGAGTGCTCGGCCCCGGCGACGTGCAGTGGATGACGGCGGGCCGCGGCGTCGTGCACGCCGAGATGCCGTCGGCGCGCCTCCGCGAGACCGGCGGTCGCATGCACGGCTTCCAGCTCTGGGTGAACCTCCCCGCGCGCGACAAGATGATGGCGCCCCGCTACCAGGAGATCCCGAAGGCACGCATCCCGGAGGCCCGCACGGCCGACGGGCTCGCCTCGGTCCGCGTCGTCGCCGGCGAGGTGCTCGGCGTGAAGGCGGTCATCGAGACGCGCACGCCGATCGCCTATCACCACTGGACCCTCGAGCCGGGCGCCGCCGTCGAGGTCGCGCTGCCGGCGGAGTTCACGGCCTACGCCTACGTGTTCGAGGGCGCCGCCGAGATCGACGGCACCCACGTGGCCGACGGCCAGCTCGCGGTGCTCGGCGAGGGCTCGCACGTACGCCTCGCCGCGAAGGAGCGGGCGAGCTTGCTCTTGCTGGCCGGCGCGCCGATCCGCGAGCCGGTGGTCTCCTACGGGCCGTTCGTGATGAACACGGAGGAGGAGATCGCCCAGGCCATCACGGACTACCGCGCAGGTCGGATGGGGCGGATCGACGATGCGGGGGCCCGTCGCTAGTTACACGCCCCCGTCGTTTCGCTAAGAGCGCGGCGATGAAGTTCGTCGACCAGGTGCGGCTCGAGGCGAAGGCAGGCGACGGCGGCAACGGCGCGATCGCGTTCCGGCGGGAGAAGTACATCCCGTTCGGCGGCCCGGCCGGCGGCGACGGCGCGCGCGGCGGCGACGTGATCTTCGAGGGCGACGAGGGGCGCACTTCGCTCCTCGACCTCGCGTCGGGCCCCAAGCTGCGCGCCAAGAACGGCGAGCACGGTCGCGGCAAGGACCAGTACGGCCGCGCCGGCGAGGACCTGATCGTGCGGGTGCCGGTGGGCACCGAGGTTTACGACGCCGAGACCGACGTGAAGATCTGCGACATCACCGGGCACGGCGAGCGGGTGATCGTCGCCCACGGCGGCAAGGGCGGTCGCGGCAACATCCACTTCGCGACGCCGTTCGACCGGGCGCCCCGCCGCGCCGAGCCGGGCGCCGAGGGCGAGGATCGCCGGCTGCGGCTCGAGCTCAAGGTGCTGGCCGACGTCGGTCTGCTCGGGTTCCCCAACGTCGGCAAGTCCACGCTGGTCGCCTCCATGTCGCGCGCGCGCCCGAAGATCGCCGACTATCCGTTCACCACGCTGCGGCCGCACCTCGGGGTCGTGAAGATCGGCGGCCGGTCGAGCAGCGCGAGCTTCGTGATGGCCGACATCCCGGGCCTCATCCCGGGCGCCAGCGAGGGGCACGGGCTCGGCACGCGCTTCCTCAAGCACGTCGAGCGGTGCCGGGCGCTCCTGCACGTGGTCGCGCCGCCGACCGACCCGCTGCGCGACGAGGGGCGCGATCCGCTGGGCGATTTCCGCACCATCACGGCCGAACTCGCCCGCTTCGCGCCGGACCTCGCCGCGCGCCCCACGGTCGTCGTCATGTCCAAGGCCGACCTGCCGGAGACGCGCGAGGCGTTCGAGGTCGAGAAGAAGCGCTTCGCGAAGGCCAACATCCATCTCCGCCTCGTGAGCGCCGCGACGGGTGAGGGGCTCGTCGAGCTGGCGCGCGAGCTCTACCACCTCGTCCGCGGTCGCCTCCCCGAGGTCGACGACGGCGAGGCCGTGGCGCCGGCGGCCGTCGCCGAGTGGGAGACGGAGAAGAAGGCGCCCGCGAAGAAGAACGCGCCGGCGAAGAAGAAGGCGCCGGCGAAGAAGAAGGTCGTGCCGGCGAAGAAGAAGGCGGCGCCGGCGAAGAAGAAGGTCGTGCCGGCGAAGAAGAAGGCGGCGCCCGCGAAGAAGAAGGCGGCGCCCGCGAAGAAGAAGGCGGCGCCCGCGAAGAAGAAGGCGCCGGCGAAGAAGAAGGCGCCGGCGAAGAAGACGGTGCCCGCGAAGAAGGTGCTGGCGCCGAAGAAGAAGGCGAAAAAGGCCACGAAGCGCGCCCGCTGACGCAGGGACCGACGAAGAGCGAACCTTCGCTTACGAGGACGGGGGGTACGTGCTACCGTCCGCGGTCGGATGCTCACCGTCGGCTGCGCGGGCTTCGCCGTGCCCCTCACGCGCTACGTGAAGGAGTTCATGTTCGTCGAAGTCCAGGAGACGAACACGCAGACTCCTGGCCGCGGCACGCTCGGTCGCTGGAAGAGGCAGGGCCCCGAGGGGTTCGAGTTCGCGCTGCTCGGGCCGCGCGAGGTCGGCCAGGAGGGGTTCCGCGAAGGCAAGGTGGTCGAGACCAGCCTGGCCATGCTGAGCGACGTCGCCGAGGAACTCGGCACCAAGACCGTCGTCTTCGTCGCGCCGCCCGATTTTCCTGCCAGCAAGCAGAACCGGCAAGTCGTCCGCGACTTCCTCACCTCGGTGCGCAAGCGCTTCGACCGCGTCGTCTGGGAGGCTCCCCCCGCGTGGGATCCGGAAGACGCGCTCGGTCTGGCCCTCGAGGCCGGCGCCGTCGCGTCGCGCGACCCGCTCGCCCACGGCACGTACAAGTCGGGCTTCGGCTACTACCGCCTGCCGGGCCCCGCGGGCCACAAGTCGCGCTACGAAGACCCGGCGCTCGAGAAGCTGGCCGAGATCGTCAAGGCCGCCAAGCACGACGCCAGCGTCTGGGTGTTCACCAACGTGGACATGTTCGCGGACGCCAAGCGCCTGAAGAAGCTCCTCAAGCTGGCGTGACGCGTGGCCGGCCGGTCGTCCGGGGGCGTCCCCGCCGCAGCGTACGGGCGCCTCCTCGCCATCGCCGCCCACGATCTGCGATCGCCGCTCGGGGCCATCGTCGGGGCCCTCGATCTGCTCGACGAGGACGCGAACGAGGACACCCGGAGCCTCGTGCGGGTACTGCGTCGCTCCACCCAGGCGCTCACGAGGCTCGCGGCCGACATGTCCGCGCTCGGGGGTTCGCGGGGCGAGGTCGTCCCCGCCGAGACCCGGCTCGCGGACGTCGTGCGCGGGGCGCTGGCGCGGATCAACGAGCTCGCGACGGCCCGAGGGGTCACCCTCGAGGCTGACCTCGAAGAGGTCGTCACGGTGGTCGACGGGACCGTGTTCGGGCACCTCTGCGACATCCTCCTCGACGACACCATCGCCGCGAGCCTGCGCAACGCGACCGTCCGCGTGCTCCTGCGTCGCGAGGCGACCGTGGACGTCGCGACCACGCTCCTCGTGATCGAGGGGGAGGGGCCTCCGCCCGACGACGCCGCTGCGTACTTCGTGACCCCGCGCACCCGTGCGCGCGGAGGACGCGGCTCGGGCATCGCGCCCGTCGCGGCCGGGGTGCTGGCCGACCTGCTCTCCGTGTCCCTCTGCGCCGAGCCCGCGAGCGCGGGCGGCGGCGTGCGCTTCCTCGTGCGGCTCTGAGTCACTTCACTTCCGGAGCCGCGACTCCACGCCGTACTGGGAGAGCTTGTAGTACAGGTTGCGCCGGCTGATCCCGAGCACCTGCGCGGCGCGCTGCTTGTTGCCCCCGAGGTGCTCGAGCGTGCGCAGGATGAGCGCGCGCTCCACCTCTTCGAGCGTGCTGCCCACGCGCACCGAGAGCAGGGGCGCCTCGTCGCTCTCTGCCTCGGCCGCCGCCACCCGCGGGCGCACCGCCGGCGCGTCGAGGTCGAGCTCGAGGTCGCGCACGTGCACCTCGGGGCCCGTGACGAGCACCGCCGCGCGCTCCATCATGTTGCGCAGCTCGCGGACGTTGCCCGGGAAGTGGTAGCCGAGCAGTCGCTCCTCGGCGTCGGCGCCGAGCTTCCGTGGCTCGCGGGTGGGCGCGTAGCGCTCCGAGAAGCGCGCGAGGAAGTGGCGCGCGAGGGGCACGACGTCGTCGCGGCGCGCGCGGAGCGGCGGCAGCTCGATGGTGAGCACGTGGAGGCGGAAGAACAGGTCCTCCCGGAACCCGCCCGCCCGCACCGCGGCCCGCAGGTCGCGGTTGGTCGCCGCGATGACGCGCACGTCGGCCACGAGCTCCTTGTGGCCGCCGACGCGCTGGAAGCGGAGGGTCTCGAGCACGCGGAGCAGCGCGACCTGCACGTCGTGCCCCATGGTCCCGACCTCGTCGAGGAAGATGCTCCCCCGCCGCGCCGCCTCGAACTTGCCGTCGGTCGCCGTGAGCGCGCCCGTGAACGCGCCGCGCTCGTGTCCGAACAGCTCGGAGGCGACGAGATCGCGCGGGATTGCCCCGGTGTGCACCGGCACGAAGGCGTTTCCGTGCCGCGCGCTCTCCTCGTGGATCGCGCGCGCGACGAGCTCCTTGCCGGAGCCGCTCTCGCCGACGATGGTGACCGGCGCGTCGGTCGGCGCGATGCGGCGGATCTGCTCGAAGACCGCGCGCATCGACGCAGAACGCCCGTACATCCCCTGGAACCAGTCGGGGTGGTCGTCGCTGGGCGGGCCGCGCCCGTGGCTCGCCGCGTCGGCGAGGAGCTCGTCGAGGAGCCCTCGCAGGCGGGGCGCGTCGATGGGCTTCTGGAGGAAGTCGGAGGCGCCTTGCTTGAGCGCCTCGACGGCCGCGTGGACCGAGCCCTCGCCCGTGAGCACCAGCACGGGTAGCTCGCGGCCCCCCTTGCGGAGCGCCATGATGAAGTCGATCCCCGTGCCGTCGGGGAGCACGAGGTCGGTGACCGCGGCGTCCACGTGCTGCCGCGCGGCGATGGCCAGCGCCTCGGCCACCGTGGTCGCGCCCACGGTCGTGACCGTGGGGGTGCGCGCCATGCGGAGCAGCACCTCGAGGTAGTCGATGTCGTCCTCGACGAAGAGGACCGTGCGCGGAGCCGCGCGGGTCGAGATGGGCGCCGCTCTAGCGGACACCGGGCTTCACGCCCCACCGAGCTTGTTGCGGTCGACGTACTCCGGCCGCGGCGTGAACAGATCGACGAACCGCGACAGCGCGGGCGGCGTGTTGCCGTGCGTGCGGCGGTGCGCGACGATCGCGTGGGCGAGCTCCTCGATCACCAGCTCGACGGGCACCGCCTCGAGCTCGACCGAGATGCCGGGGCGGCCGGGCACGCGGTCGCCGTCGGTCGGACCCTCGGAGGCGCGACAGAGCGGCTGGTGGTGCACCTCGCCGAACCCGCCGTCCTCGTCGAGCACGCAGGTGAGGATCTCGACGAAGTCGAGGTAGAGCGGGTGCACGAGCACGACGACGCGCGAGCCGAGCGTGTCACCGCGGAGGCCGCGGAGCACGTTGGTGGGGGCCATGGTGGTGGGGGCGGAGGCGCCGTGCTTCTCGAGCGCGGCGCGGATGCGGGCGCGTCGCTCGACGTCGTCCTCGACGCCGAGGAGCGGCGCGTAGAGCGCGATGGCGGGGGCCCCGACGCTCGGCGCGTCGATCTCGAGGGCGTCGATCCACGCATTGCGACCATCGACGTCGAGCGAACGATACGTGAGGGCGGCCGCCCACGCGGCCTCGGGGTCGTGCGCGAGCGCGGCCAGCCAGACCCGCCAGGCCTTGGCGAACCGTGCGTCTTCGTGGACCTCGGGCGCGCCCGTCGCCGCGCCGTCGTCCTGCTTCACGGTCGCCATCCCCGGATCCGGGTAACGCAGGTGGCGGAGTGGGGCAACGAGCAGCCCCGGTCGTTCGTCCCGTCTGCGTGGCAGGGTTTCGCTTGACGCCCCGCCGCCGCGCTCACGCGATCCAGGTGTGGCGTCCGCGCGCGACTCGCTCCTGCAGGAGGGCATGGCGCTCCTTGCCCAAGTGGCCCGTCAGCTCGGCAAGCAGCTGGGCCATCGGGTCGAGGCGCGCGAGCTCGAGGGGCACGCCCACGAGGCGCTCACCGCGATCGTCGACCGGTTCGATCCGAGTCGTGGCGTCGCATTCCGGTCGTACGCCCGCCTGCGCCTCCGCGGGGCGATGCTGGACGGGCTGCGCAAGGAGACCGACCTGCCGCGCGGGGTGCTCACCCGCCTGCGCGCGGTCGAGGCCATGGACCTCTACGCGGAGGGCAAGGCCGAGGACGTCGCGGTCCGGGCCGACCAGGCCGCCACCGCCGACTCGCGCCTCGGTAGCTACCTCGCGGGCCTCGCCACCGCCTACGCGACGGGCCTCGTCTCGCGCGGCGAGGACGCGGTCGAGGAGCGCGAGCCCGAAGACCCGGAGACGCTCACCGCCCAGCGACAGCTGCGGACCCGGATCGAGGCGGCCCTGGTCGACCTCGGCGACCCGGAGGCGACCATCCTGCGCCGGCACTACCTCGAGGGCGAGGACCTGAACGACGCGGCCGCGGCGGTCGGGCTCTCCAAGTCGTGGGGGTCCCGGCTCCACGCCCGGGGCATCGAGAAGCTGCGAAAACGCCTGGCGGACCTCCGCTAGCGGTCCCTCTTCGGTGCGCCACTGCAAGAACGGGAGAACTTTCCCGTTCTCCTGACGTCTGTGTCCGCGATCGTCGGTACGTTCACCCGCAGTCGTCACGGATCAGGGCCTCACGGCCACGAGGGACCACATGGGCAAGCAGCGCTCTCGCGTCACCACTTCGGCATGGATCCTCGGAGTGCTCGCCGCCGCGGGCTGTGGGCCGGGCGCGAGCCGGACCGGGGGAGGCCCCACCACCGCGCCGGCCGTCGCCGCGGGCCCCGCCGAGCACCTCGCGTTCAGCCAGGGCGGGGACGTGCCTCCCCCTGCCAACGCCCCGAAGCCCCTCGCCTACAAGGCGTTCGACAGCAAACACGATCTCGAGGCGCGGCGCCCGCTCGTGCCGCAGCCCTCGGCCACGCCGCCCCCCAAGACCAAGGGCACCGTCGACGAGTCCGGGGACGAGACCGCCCTCGTCGACGTGCTGATCGGCACCGCGGCCGGCGCGCAGGAGAAGGACTCGGTCGTCGACACCGATCTGGCGAAGGTCCCCGGTGGCGTGCGGCTCGTCGTCGACTCGCCGTACGAGATCTTCAGCAAGGTGGGCACCTACATCCACGTGGGCGCGTGGCTGCCCTCGTTCGCGCCCGCCGCGGGGGCGCGCGTGTTCGTCGACGGCAAGCTGCGCGGTCGCACCGACGCGACGGGCACCTTCGTGTTCCGCGACGTCCCCGACGCCACCGGCGCGGGGGGCGGCTCGCACCACGTGATGGTGCTCGCCGGCGCGGGCCAGGGGCGCGTGCAGGGCGGCACCAACTACAACGCCTACGCGCGCACGGCGGCCTTCGAGCGCGCGAACCTCTACGTCTACACCGACCGCGGCGTGTTCTCGCCCGGCGACACGGTGAAGGTGCGCGCGTTCGCGTGGAGGCTCCGCGGCGACTACCGCCCGTTCTCCGGCGCGCCCGTGAACGTCATGCTGCGCAAGGACGGCAAGATGATCGGCGGCGGTCGGGTGCTGACCGACAAGCTCGGCGTCGCGTTCGTCGACGTGCCCCTGCCCACGACCGCGCCGGAGGGCTCGTACGAGATCGCCGTCGAGCACCTGGGCGAGCGTGCCACGGGCCGCCTCCAGATCAAGCGGATCGTCGCGCCGGCGGTGAAGATCGAGCACACGCTGCCGCGGTTCCTGACGCGCGAAGAGAAGACGTTGCCGTTCGAGGTCACCCTCGCGAGCGCGACGGGCGAGCCGTTCAAGAGCGGCACCATCGTCGCTCGCTACCTCGACCCCAAGGGCAAGGAGGTCGCGCGGGAGACCCGCGCCGTCACGGGCCCGGGGCCGCACAAGCTCTCGATCGACCAGGCCAAGCTCGACTCGATGCGCACCGCGTTCGCCGACGACCAGCTGGCCGCGGTGGTGATCGAGGTCACCGACGCGGCGACCGGCCGCAAGGACGAGCTGCGCCGCGACCTCCGCATCTCGCACGCGCCGTGGCGCCTCGTCGTCGAGACCGACCGCAACGAGCACGTGGCCGGTGAGACGGTGAAGGTCGTGGTGCACACGACCGACCTCGAGCAGTCCCCGGCGCCCGGCATGGAGCTCGAGATCACCGCGCACTCGAGCAACAGCGAGGACACCGACCCGACGAGCAAGAAGTCGGTGATCGTGAAGACCGACGCCGACGGCCTCGGCAAGGCCACGTTCACGATGCCGAAGGGCTACCTCGACATCCAGGCCAAGCTCGTGAAGGCGCCGAGCGTGATGGGCGCGGGCTACGTCTCGGTGTCGCCGCCGCGCGCGATGTTCGCCGACGTGCCGGTGCCGAGCGTCACCGAGCGCGCCAAGACCCCGATCGAGGTGAAGTTCCCCTCGGGGTACGCGCCTTCGGAGAAGGTCGTGCACGCCGACGTCGTCGACTCGTCGGGCGCGCTCATCCACTCGTTCCTCGTGCCCATCACGTTCGAGAAGGGCGAATACGTCGCGCGCGGCACCTTCCCCGCGCCGTCGTGGGGCTCGATGCTCATCACGTTCTTCGCGATCGGCGCCGAGAAGGGCAAGCAGGGCCTGCCGGCCTCGATCGGCCTGCTCACCGATGGCGCCAACCTGCCGGTCGTGGCCTCGCGGCCCATCGCCGTCACGCTCAAGGCGCCCGGCATGGCGACGCCGGGGCAGACGGTGAAGGTCGACCTCTCGGTCAAGGGCCCCGACATCGCCGGCAAGGCCGAGCGCCCGTTCGCGGTCGGCGTGTCGATGACCGAGGACGCGCTGCTCGCGCTGCTCGACCCGCTCGAGCGCACGCCGACGCAGGTGCTCTACAACCCCGAGCGCAAGGTGATGGCGTCGACCGGCGCGCAAATCTTGACCTGGCCCGTCGTGCAGAAGACGTGGGGCTCGTGGAACTACGACATCGCGCTGCCGCCGTTCGGGTTCCGACCGGGTGGCCTGCCACCGGTCTACAACGGCAAGAACGCGGGCGGCTTCGGGCAGCCCGTCGCCGCCGACGAGATGGGCGGCGGCGGCTACGGCTACGGCGTCGGCGCCGGCGGGCTCGCGGGCGCGGACAAGGCGAAGGGCGCGCCTCCACCGGCTCCTCCCTCGATCGCGAAGCCGGGCGCGGCCCCGATGCCCATGGCCACGAGCGCGCCGGCCAAGGCGACCGGCGAGGCCTCGAAGAAGGCCCCCGCCGAGGCCAAGCCAGACGTCTACGCGGCGCTGCCCGTCCCCGGGGTGCCGAAGAAGGACGTCAACATCACCATCCGCACCGACTTCTCGCCGACGTCGCTGTGGATCCCCGATCTCGTGCTGAACCCGGGCAAGGACGGCGTCGCGACCAAGACGTTCGACGCCAAGCTGCCCGACTCGATCACGACCCAGCGGCTCACGGTGGTCGCGACCGACGACCGCGGCGCGGTGGGCATCGGCAAGGCGCTCATCAAGGTGGACCAGGACGTCTCGGTGCGCAGCGACCTGCCCGCCGAGCTCACCATGGGCGACGAGGTCGAGGTCGGCGTCGCGGTGCGCAACACGCGCAAGACGTCGGTGAGCGGCACCGTGAGCCTGTCGTCGACCGGCCTCGCGCTCGTCGGCGCGGGCACGGCCCCCATCACCGTGCCGGCCGGCAGCAGCGCCGCGGTCCGGTTCAAGGTGCGCGCCGGCGCCGTCGGCAGGACGCCGTTCTCGGTCACCTTCACCGAGGCCGCGCAGAAGGGTCGCGTCGACACCGAGCAGCGCTCCCTCTGGGTGAAGCCGCACGGCGCGCCCTCCGAGCAGCGCGTCGCCGCGACGCTCACGGGCGGCAAGATCGTGGCCTTCGACGTCGTGCGCACCAAGGACGATCTCCACCTGGAGGCCGACCTCTCGGTCGCGTTCCCGAGCGCCGTCCCGCTCATCGAGGGCCTCGAGGATCTGGCCGACGAGAAGCTGATGGGCGTCGATCCCGACGCCTCGCGCGTGCTCGCCGCCATCGCCATCGAGGGCTACCTCGTGCGCACCAAGGCCCCGCAGACGGTCGTGGCGCGCGTGCACGAGAAGCTCCAGCGCGCGACGGCGGAGCTCCTGATCGACCAGCAGCCCGACGGCGGCTGGGGCTGGCGCTGGGACACGTGGGCCGCGCAGCAGGGCCTCGGCTCGGGGAGCTCGCCCTACGTGACCACCCACGCGCTGCAGGCGCTCGGCAAGCTGCGCTTCACCAACGTGCCGGTGCCCGACAGCGCGATCGCGAGCGGCCGCACCTACCTGCTCGACCACCTCGACCAGAACTCCGACGTCGACGTCAGCAACGTCGCGTTCTGGGAGGGCGACGGCCCGAGCAAGCGCCGCGCGGCCACGATGTCGGCGTTCCAGGCGATCGCCCTCACCGAGAAGCACCAGAAGCTGTGGGGCGCGCAGCTCACCAAGATGAACGTGCTCGCCAAGAAGGCCGAGGACATCGTCAAGGGCGGCCCCGGCAGCGAGGACCCGCTCACGCTGACCAGCGCCGTGATGGGGCTCTGGCTGCACGGCCAGGCCAGCAACCAGCCGAAGGCCGACCTCGTCGACCAGGGCGTCAAGTCGCTCCTCGCGAGCTACCGCGGCGGCTACTGGGAGCCCTCGTGGTTCCACGCCTGGGGTGGGCGCATCGAGGCCACCCGCGGCGTGATCGAGCTGCTCACCAGCGTGGCGCCCGGCGCCTACGACGCCGACCTGCACGACGCGGTCGACTTCCTCCTGCAGACCAAGCCCTCGTGGGGCGCGTGGCACAACGCCTGGGGCACCGCGGCCGCCATCGAGGCGCTCACGTTCCTCGATCCCACACCGCCCGAGAAGGCCGGCGCCACGGTGACCATCGCCGTCGACGGCAAGCTCGTGCGCACCGTGAAGATCGACCCCGAGGACCCGTTCACCAGCGCCGCCGCGCTGCGCGCGGTCGACCTCTCGCCGTTCATGGCCGAGGGCAAGCACGAGGTGCGGCTCGCCTACGACGGCAACCTCACGGTGCCCGCGAGCGTGTCGCTCAAGCGCTGGACGCTCGCCAAGAAGGACGACCCGACCCTCACCATCGAGCGCGCCCTCTCGGCCTCGAGCGGCGTCGTCGGCGCGACCTTCAGCGCGCAGATCACCCTCGACACGAAGGTCGCCCGCCCCGAGCTCACGATCGTGGTGCCGCTCGCCGCGGGGGTGTCGATCGACGCGCGCGCCCTCGACGCCCTCGTGAAGGCCGGCACCATCAACGCCTACCGCGAGGGCGGCTCGCTGTTCGTCTCGCTGCGGGACGTGCCCGTCGGCAAGAAGTCCTTCGCGCTGCCGCTCGTCGGCGCGCGCAAGGGCGCGTTCTCCCTCTCGCCGGTCCGTGTGTTCGCGACCCGGTCGTCCGCCGAGGCGACGAGCACGGAGGCCGCGTTCCTGGTGAAGTGAGGCTCTCAGGCGGGATCGAGGCGCAGCAGGGCCGCGCGGGCCAGCGGTCCGACCGCCAGTGGCGCGGGAAGCTGCGGCCCCGAGCGAACGCGGGCGTCGTCGACGAGCGACGTGAGCGCCGCGCGCACGCGGGGGCCCAGCTCGGGTTCGCGGGTCGCCACGCCGCCGACCAGCAACAGCGCGGACAGCACGGTCGCGACGTCCTCGGGGTGCTCGAGGCACCCCAGCACCGACGCAGGGCGCACCGCGCGAGCGGCGCTCTCGAGCTTCTCGGGATCGAGGTACACAGGGCCCGTGCGGTCACCGACGTCCCACCGTGAGTGGAGCGCCTCGATCGGCGGGATGGGCGGTGCACCGAGGCTCCCGTTCCTGACGAGTCGCGTCGCCTCGGCGCGGACGGCGGGAGCCTCGTCCGGATCGTCGAGGGACGCCGAGAACACGGCGTCGACCGCGTCGACCGAGCGCGGGTGGTGGGCGACGATCCACGCGCGCGCGCGCACCCGCCCCCGGCCGCTGGCGCTTCGATCGGCGACGTACGCCGCGAGGCCCTCGGCGATCGCGCCGACGACGAGGTCGCCCCACAGCGAACTCGGGTCCCGCGTGAGGGTGGAGAGGTCGACGTCGACCTCCAGCGCGCGCCGACATGCGTCGACGAGGCCCGCCGCGATCCGTTCGGGCGGCCAGCTGGCGGCGCGCACCAGTCGCCCATAGGCCTCGAGCGCGCGCGTGGCGATCGGTACGCACGATGCGTTGCCCTCGTCGACCACATCGCCGTCGGAGATCCGCGCGCGCAGCAGGGGATCGAGCGCGTCGGCGACGCCTTCGTACCAGTCGAGCAGTTGCGAGGTAGAGAGGAGCGCCTCGACGACCTCGTCGAGTCCGGCAGACCTGTCCGAGAGCAGCGCGAGGAAGGGAGCGGGATCGTCCGCCCATGGCAGCGCCTCGCGGCGCACATCGGGTCGGAACCCCTTGGCGCGGAGCGCGGCATGGCACCCCGGTCGCTGGGTGTAGATCCACGCGGCGATCGACCGGGCCCGATCGAGGGGCACGACGCCTGGCAACACGTCGAGCCAGAGTGGGATGAGTGTGGGGTCCATGGGCAGCGCTGCGCTCGCGGCCGACCGAAGCGCCTCCGGCTCACCGAGCGCACCCACCACCCGCGCGATCTCCCCGGCCGCCCGGGGCACGAGGCCGAGGGCATGGATCCTCTCCAGGGTCGCGAGTCGCGTGTCCACGGGTCGCGCCGGGTCCGCGAAGCGCGCGAGGAGCCGCGGGACCGCGTCGATCGACGGATGTGGGTAGAGCGCACCGACGTTGCGATCGAGCGACGCTTCGATCGCTTGCTCGACGACCTCGTCGGCGAGCCGTGCACCCGAGCAGCGGGCGAGGGTGGCGTGCGCCTGCTGCGCGAGCTCGCCGACCGTGATGGACCGCGCTGCTGCCACGCTTCGCGCGTCACGGATGTGGCGGCGCACGTGTGGCTCGATGCGTCCGGCCCACGCCGGGTCGATCGCCGCGAGCCGCTCCGCGATCGCCAACGCCACGCTCACGCCGTCGGAGTCGTCGCCGTCCGCGAGCACCGCCGCGACCTCGCCGGGATCGACCAGGTACCAGTCGACCTCGCTCGCGTCGTCGTCGACAGCGGCCCACTCGGTGACGGTCGGCAGGGTACGCCGGGGCCAGAGGGGGTGGCCGCGCAGCGCGGCGACCCGCTCGGGGCCGGCGGCGTGGAGCCCGGCGAACGCCTCCCGGCGTAGGCCGCGCGGCGCCGCAGGGTCGCCGAGCTGCGCCAATCGCAGCAGCTCGAGGGCGGACAGATCCACGGACCGAAGGGTATCATCCGCCAGATGGGCGACACCTGGTGCAGCTATCGCGCGTTCGCGGCCGAGGCGTTCGAGGCGCGCTGCTTGACCCTGGGCCCCACGTTCTCGGAGGCGGAGTGGGCGGCACTCTCGGCCAAGCGGCCGGCGGATCCGGCGGTGCGCGCGGCCTACCAGCCGGCCATGCTGTTCGACGAGCCCGAGTGCGACGACGAGGGTGAGCCCCTCGAGACGACGCGGGTGCCCGCGCTCGTCACCACGCCCGAGCAGGCGCAGACGCTCGTGGACGCGTGCTTCACGGACTGTGGGGCAGCCTTCCTCGCCACGTACAACCTCGTGCAGGCACTCGGCGAGGATTCCGTCGCGCGTGCCCTCGCGGGCGCGGCGAACCAGGCGGCGCGTGACGCGTGGGGGCAGCTGGGTCGCGCCGTCGGCTACCCGAACACGAACGCCGGGATGCCGTGGTGGTTCGAGCGAGCCTACCCACGCGATCACTGGATCGGCGTCGTCGGACCCGCCGAGCTGACGCGCCTCGTGAGCGCGGTGCGGGCGAGCCGAGTCGTCGACGCCGCCGCGGAGCTGCTGCAGCCACGCGCTCCGGCATCGGCGTCGGTCTTGCTGCAGGTGGTCGAGTTCTACACGCGCATCGCCGACGCGGGGGCGCACTGGGTGCTGGCCGTCGAGTCTGGGTCCTGAACGGCAGAAGACGACGACCTTCCAGATCGCGACCTCGTTCAGGCCGAAGCGAACGCGCTCCGCGGCGCGAGCCGTGGCCACGGCGCCGCGGCCTCGAGCTCGAGGGCCAGCTCGAGCAGCGTGCGTTCGTTGCCGTGCGCGGCGGCGAACTGCACGCCGATCGGCACACCCTCCGCGGTGCGGCCCATCGGCAGCGACACCGCGGGCGCGCCCGCCACGTTCACGAGCCCGGTCAGCGGGCCGAACGTGAGCAGCCGCGCGAGCGTCTCCCCGAAGGGCTGGTCGGTCGCGAGGTGCCCGAGCAGCGGCGGCACCTCGGCGAGCGTCGGACCGATCAGCGCGTCGAACCCCGCCATCACCGCCGCGTACTCCTTCGGGAACGCGCGCAGGCGTGGGATGGCCGCGAACGCCGCGCGGGGCTCGGCCGCGAACGCGCGCGCGAAGCCGCGGCTGAACGGCTCGACCTGGGCCTTTTCGTAGCCACCGTGGGTGAGGAGCGCGCCGCCGGTCACCTGGATCCAGGCGACGAGCCCCCAGAGCCGGATGAAGTCGTCGACGACCTGGCCGTCGAAGGGGCAGGGGAGGAGGTGGACGTCGTGCCCGAGCCCTTCGCACAGCTTGGCCGTCCTCGTGATCGTGGCGCGCACGGCGGCGTCGACCGGCGTGTGGCGCGGCGACTCCACGAACACGCCGAGGCGCAGCCGCCGCTGCGTCGGCCCGGCGATGGGGCCGATGGGCGCGAGCCGGCGCCGCCGCCCGCGCTCGATGGCGTCGAAGAACGCGATGGTGTCGCGCACGGTGCGGGTCACGACGCCGTCCACCGCGATGTTCACGGGCAGGAGGTTCGAGCCCTCCATGTCGAGGCGATGCCGCGACGGCTTGAGCCCCACGAGCCCGCAGCACGCCGCGGGGATGCGGATCGATCCACCACCGTCGCTGGCGTGCGCGATCGGCACGACGCCCGCGGCGACCAGGGCCGCGGCGCCGCCGGAGGAACCACCGGGCGTGCGGTCGAGGGCCCACGGGTTCTTGCACGGACCGAAGCGCAGGGGCTCGGTGGTCGCGGTGAGCCCGAACTCGGGCGTCGCGCTCTTGCCGAGGCTCACGAGCCCCGCGGCCTCGAGGGCACGCACGATCGGGTCGCTGCGGCGCGAGACGTATTCACCCGAGCTCGCGGACCCCCAGGCGGTGCGCACGCCGCGCATCTGGGCGAGGTCCTTCACGAAGGTGGGGACGCCGGCGAGGGGCCCCGTGGCCTTCGGCGCGGCCTCGCGCGCGCGCTCGAAGGTCTTCGTGACGATGGCGTTCAGCGGCGCGACGGCCTCGGCGCGGGCGCACGCCGCGTCGACGACCTCGGCCGCGGAGACGTCACCGCGGCGAATGCGGTCGCGCGTCTCCACGGCGTCCCACTCGGCGAGCTCCCACAGGCCTGTGCGCATGCGGCGGCACGGTATTGGGTTTCGGTCGGCGGGATAGTGGGAAGCGCCGTCCCCAGCGCCGGGACGCTGCCGGGTCTCCCGAGAGGCCAGAGGACGGGTCGGGCACCACCGACCCGATGGGCATCAGCCCCCCGTGCCCTTGCTGGGGCGTGGAAAGATGCCATAATCAAGTGATGGAGCAGGCGGCGCTTCCGGTCTGCGCGCACGGTGGGGCTCGCCGGGGCGCCGGCCGTCCCGCGAAGCCGGGCAGCGTGTCCCATCGCCGCCGGCCGACGGTCTCTGCCAACCACCCCTTGCACGTCACGCTGCGCTTCGCGGAGCACGTCTGGAACCTCCGCGCGCAGCGTTGCCTGCGTCCGATCGACCAGGCCCTGCGCGCGCTCCTCCGCGGGGAGCGCGTCCGGGTGACCCACTTCTCGGTGCAAGGGAACCACATGCACCTCGTGGTCGAGGCCCACGACCGGCGCGCCCTCTCGAGCGCGATGGCCTCGCTCACCATCCGCATCGCCCGCGGGCTCAACAGGGCCATGGGGCGACGCGGTCGGGTGCTCGCGCAGCGGTACCACGCCCGCGCGCTCCGCTCGCCGACCGAGGCACGCAACGTCCTGCGCTACGTGCTCGCGAACCACGCGCGTCACGTGCCCGGCGCAGCAATCGCCGATCCATGGTCGAGCGCGCCAGTCTTCGTCGAGTGGAGCGCCGTGGGCCTCCCAGTGGCTGCGGTCCGCTACGCGCTGCCCGACCGTGGCCCGCCTGTGGCCGCGCCACGCAGCTGGCTGCTCTCCGTGGGCTTTCTGCGCCCCACGCGTCGACCCGTCGCTCCATGACACCTGCTCACCCTTCACAGGCGTGGTCCGCCGCCCTCCCGTCCGAAGGCGTGGCTCGTCGCCTGAAACCGTCGCCGCATCCACCTCAGGTCCGTCGCGGTGCCAGGCGCAGGACCATCACCGCCGCGAGCGCTATCAGGAGGAGCGATACGAACTGAGCTTGGCTCAGCGCGAGTGCCCCGACGACGAATCGGTGGTTCACACGAACGAACTCGATCAGGAAGCGCTCGATTCCGAGGACTCCCACCCCCAGCCACCAGAGTGAGCCGGGGGTGCTGGCACGACGAGCGAGGAGCGCGAGTCCGACGCCTGCTGAAGCTGTGATTGCAGCCTCCCACAAGGAGGTCGGCAGCACGGGGTGCCCGGGCGCTCCCGCGACGGCGTGCAAGTAGTCGCAGGCGAAGAGCCAGCCCTGCCGAGTCGCAGGCTGGCCCCAGCATCCATCGCCCGCCAGGTGGCAACCAAAGCGACCGATGCCATAGGCGACCAGCACGCCCCCGATCGCGCCATCGGCGACCACGGCCGCACGCCACTGCAGGCTTCGCACGCGCCACCAGACGGCGCCCGATGCCAGGATCAGCCCGCCGAGCACGTTGCGTGGCCCGGTGATGCCCGACTCGCGGAGCTGCGAGATCCAGGTGTAGGGAGAGCCCTCGGCGACGTGCGCCAGCCGCGCGCCGCCCAGTCCCACGACGAGCGCCGCAAGGGCGATGCCCCAGATCTCGATGGCCAGGTCGGCAGGCCCGGGCTCGTCGGTCGTCGAGATGCGGACGCCCCTTCGCTGCAGCGCCCGAAGGCTGCTGTAGGAAACGAGGGAGCCAGCCACGAAGGACGCGACGAGCGCCGCGCTCCAGGTGGGGATGCGCTGACCGAACAGGAAGAGGTAGGGGTGCACGAGGCCTCCGAGGAGAGCGCGACGCAGATCCGCGCCGCGCCGCGCTCTCCGCCGACTTTCAGAAGAGCACCGCCGACGACTCGAAGCCGACGAAGTACAGCACCGTCTTGTCGTCCTTCCTGCACAAGAGGGCGTTTCCCTTGAGCAAGGAGTAAGCTCCCCGGCCTGCCTCGCCGGTGCCGCTGCAGTCCTCGCCGGCCAGCAGGCAGCCGAACTTCAGCCGCCCCAAGCTCGCGAGGTTCAGATCCGCTCCCCAGCTCGACGTCGTGTCGCGCGTGCCATCCGAGGCCGAAGGCCCGTCCGCCCAGACACGGCTGTACTTGAAGCCTTGCAGCTCGTCGCCGGAGTAGCCCGCCACGCCGCCGCACTTGCTGACACCAGAGCTGAAGCCGTCCTTCTGCTTGGCAGGCATGCTGACGCCAGGGCACTTCTTGAGCTGGCCGTCGGTCCACGGACCAGACAGCTGGAGCTCGAACGGACCGACCTTCAGGCCGCCCGCGCCAGCCTTCGTCTTGACGTCGCCCTTCTCCGCCATCAGGTCAGGCGTCGTGGCGTCGCAGCACTTCTTGCCTCCCGGCGGCTGGGTGAGCTGGGGCGCGAAGCCATCCCCGAAGTCAACCGGGGCGACATCATCGGCCGGACAGACGTAGGGTTGTTCCACGTAGGGGTCCTCGATGTCGACGGTGGTGGTGCTCGGGAACCCAGCCGCCAGCGCCGTGAGCTCGACGACCTCAGCGTCGGCGCCAGCTACGGCGAGCGCGGTCGAGCCAGCCAGCAGCAGCTCGCCGAGTTCGCTCCCAGAAGCAGCGAGACGTCGGGTCGCACTGGTCGCGAGCCCCCCGACGGTGATGCCGACCTCGTAGGACCCCTTCCCCTGGGTGAAGCGCAGCTTCCGGAGCCCGTCCGTCGTGACGATCGTCGCCGAGAGCCGGTCGGCAATCGCCACCGCGAACGATCCGTCTGCGCGCGTCGAGACCCGGTAGCTCAAGGCGCCCAGCGTCGGGCTGTCGACCACGCCAGTGATGGTGCGATCGACTGGCTGCGGATCGATGGCGCTGCCGCTGCACCCGACGAGGATGCTGGAGGCGCCGATGACGATGGTTGCAAAGCAGTTGCGCATGGTTCCGCTCCTCACTTCTTCTTCTCCTCGATGTCCTTGATCTCCTTCTCGATGTCGTCGGGGATCTTGTTCTCGAGCTTGGCGTCCTTGAGCTCCTCGGCCTTCGGCTTGTCTCCGCAGCCCGTGAGCACCGGCATCGAAACGCAGAGCGTCGCCACAGAAAACGCGGTCAGAACCACGGACTTGATGACATGGATGCGCATGGTGATTCTCCTCACTTCTTCTCGAGTCCGCCCTTGACGAGAACGCCGCCTCTGTTGTCACCAGAGCCGGAGTAGATGATGAGCGCGCCATTGGCGCCGAAGATGATGGTGCGATCTCCGATGCCAGGCAGGCTGCCGCCGAAGCCGATGCCGCCGGCACCGTTGAACACCGTTCCACCAGCCTTGTCGTCGATGGCCCGGATCACCGACGAACCCTTGGCGGTAGCCGTCCCGTCGCAGTTCAGCGTGACCGTGACGTTGGCGATCTCGATCCAGGCGAGTCCCGCATCGAACTCGGCCTTCATCGTGTAGGTCGGGGGATCGGTCGACACGGTCCCGATGGTGACGCGCAGATCTTGGTTTCCGGTGACCTCCCCGTAGATGGGCAGGCTGAACGAGACCGGCACCGAGACGATGCCGGTGAACGTGCCGTTCGGCGGGTTGGTCCACTTGCACTTTGCCGGCGGTGGCGGGTCTGCCGGCTTGGCCGGCGCCGCGGGCTCGGTCGGTGTGACTGGCGTCGACGGCTCGGTGGCCGTCGGCGGCTCCGCGTAGGCCGCCTCGGCTCCGTCGGCGACGACGGCCGTCGTCGTGGAGGCGACCGGACTGGACTCGTCGATGGCATCGAATGAGCACGCCGTACTCGGCAGACCGATCGCTACGACGGTCGCCAGCATCCTGATGTCTTGGAACCTTGTCATGGTTGGCCTTTCCTTCTCACGGCACCCTTCGCCGGCGAGGTCAGGGACCTCTTGGTGGGTGACGCCGACACGAGGCCTCGGGAAGGCCCGGGCGGTTGATGGAGTGGCAACCCTCTGAGCAGTCGTCGTGCCAACACGAATGCGGCTTGCGCCGACTTGCAGGTGCGCAGCGCGCGGCGGTGGCGAGCGGCCTTGGTGCGTCGCCTCGTCACAAGTTGAGCACGATGGGCACAACACGCGCGCCGGCGCGGCGGCCCAGACCGGCGCTCGTGCGATCGCCTGTGTCGGCACGCGGACTGCAGTCGGCCGAAGTCACCCCACTCACTCGGAGTAGCCCATGAACAGTATCCGTCCGCTCGTTCTCTCGCTGCCGTTCGCCCTCGCCCTCGCGTGCTCGAGCCCGAGTCCAGTGGAGAGGCTGTCGACCAGCGCGAGCGAGCTCACCACCGATGACCTGAAGAAGTGCGGATTCCCGGTCGGCGCCTGCGGTGCGCCGTTCGAGTCGAAGTCGGACCCGCCGGACGTCAAGGATCTCAAGTGCAGCGAGTTCAAGTGCTACGACGTCAACAAGATCGTCCCTGACAAGACCGATCCAAAGAAGTTCACCATTCCGGCGACCGCCTACGTGGAGTGCAAGGCCACGCTCCCGTTCTGTTTCGGGCTCGGTGAGGACATCGTGGCCAGCGACGAAGCCAAGAAGGGAAAGTGCAATGCCTGGGCGGGCCCGTCGGCGAACGGCGCCGGCCTCCCGAAAGAGCCGAAGCCCGGCTGTTCGAACCTCGGCGTCTGGAACTGCATTCGTGCCGGTGGCCTCGGCAACGGCAACATCCTCTACGTCACCGACCCGAACTCCGCCACGGTGACCCCGACGCGCGCCGCCACTTGCTCGGAGATCGGTGCCATCTTCGGCAGTGGGGCGAATCCGGCGGGGCCGGGCAAGGGGGACCCCACCGACACCAAGAAGTTCCACTGGAAGAAGGGTTCGGAGCTCAAGTGCAAGGGGGTGAAGATGACCGCAGCGCTCACGCCCACGACTCCTGGCAGCGTGCTGGGGACGGCCACGAGCGAGTCGGCGGCGGTCTCCGAGCTTGTCGGTACCAGCGCCTTCGGCGACGGCGACTGCGCGGAGTTCGAGGAGGTGCCGACGTGCACTGGGGAGGAGGTGGATTGCTCGCTCGTCGACTGCAGCACCGTGAGCGACGAGTGTGCCCCCTGATTGGCTACCCCTTGCGGGGGCGCGTGAACCCGTAGGCGTCGAGGCGTTTGACGAAGGTACGGCGAGGCATGCCCAGCATGGCGGCGGCCCGGCTCTGGTTGCCGCCACACACGGTGAGCGCGTCGAGCATCCGGGCCCGCTCGTGCTCGCGAAGCTCGGCACGGACGCCGCCTTCGTTGGGTGCGGGGGCGGCCGGCGCAGCCGGGGGTACGATGGTCGCCTGGGAGGAGTTCGTCTGGCGGCCGAGAGGCTCCGAGGTGCGCCGAGGGGGCGGCGCCGAGAGGGCGAGGTGGCTGGTCTCGATGGCGCCGGTCGAGAGCAGGACGGCACGCTCCACCACGTTGCGCAGCTCGCGCACGTTGCCCGGCCAAGGATGCTCGAGCAGCTGGGCGCGCGCCGCCTCGGTCCAGATCGGTTGCGGTCGAGCGAGTCGCTGCGCAGCCAGCGCCGTGAACCGGTCCACGAGCGCGGGCAGCTCGGAGGGTCGCTCGCGCAACGGCGGCAGCGTCACCACGACCCCAGCGAGTCGGAAGTAGAGGTCGCTGCGAAATCGTGCCTCGGCTGCCCAGGCCTGGAGGTCACGGTGGGTCGCCGCGACGAAGCGGACGTCGATGCGTTTGGGCTTGTGGGCGCCGAGGCGCAGCACCTCCCCGTTCTCGAGCACCCGCAAGAGCTTGGCCTGTGTCGCGAGGGGCATGTCGCCGATCTCGTCGAGGAAGACGGTGCCGCCATCGGCGCTCTCGAAGAGGCCGGCGCGGCTCTGCGTGGCGCCGGTGAAGGCGCCGCGCTCGTAGCCGAACAGCTCGCTCTCGAGGATCGACTCTGGCAGCGCCGCGCAGTTGAGGCGCAGGAACGGCTTGTCTGCCCGGGTCGATCGACGGTGCAGCGCCTCGGCGAACACGTCCTTGCCGACCCCTGTCTCGCCCAGCACGAGGACCGAGATCGGGGTGGGTGCCACGATCTCGAGCAGGGCGTACGCGTCCCTCATGGCCGGAGCGGCTACGATGGTCGTCGAGTCCGGTGCCTCGGCGGCAGGCCGGGTCAGGCGAACGAGGATGGTCGTCTGGCCCAGCTCGATCACGGCACCATCGACCAGAGGTGCACTCTCTCCGCGTCCGAGGGTGCGCCCGTTGAGTCGAGTGCCGTTCTTGCTGCCGAGGTCCTCGAGCGTCGGATCTCGGCCGCAGACGATCCGCGCGTGCCGACGCGAGAGCGCATCGTCACCGATGGTGAGGGCGCACGCCGAATCGCGGCCGACGTCGATCACGCCTTCGCGCGGGAGTGGGTGCAGTGACGAGGCACTGGGCGCGCGCACCACCAGGACCGATTCGGGCTGGGTCGGTCCCACGGTACGGGTCGATGTCGACTCGGACACGGCGAACGACATATAGGCGATCCGAGGGAAGGTCGCTCGCGTATCCTCGCGACATGGGCCGCAGCAGCAGTGGTCGGAGCGCGCCGCTGCCCCTCTTGCGCGAGAGTCCCCGCTTCCTCTGCGAGCTCGGTCGCGGAGGCATGGGCGTGGTGAGCCTGGCCGTGACCTTGGGCCCGGCCGGCTTTCACAAGCTGAAGGTGGTCAAGAAGCTGCACGACGAGCTGAGCTCGGACGCGGCCGTCGTCGCGATGTTCCTCGACGAGGCGCGGGTCAGTGCCGCGCTCCACCACCCCAACATCGTCCAGATCAACGAGGTCGGCTTCGATGGCCGGAGCCCGTGGCTCGAGATGGAGTACCTCGAAGGCCTCGGCTGGGACGTCGTACGCAACCAGGCATTGCCGAGCCTGGAGATGTGCGTCTGGGTCATCGGTCAGGTGCTCGAGGGCCTCCAGTACGCGCATGAGGCGTGCGCCGCCGACGGGCGAAGCCTCGGCCTCGTGCATCGCGACGTCTCACCGCACAACGTGGTGGTCACCTACGACGGCGCCGTCAAGCTCGTGGATTTCGGGATCGCGAAGGCGATCGACCGCCTGAGCGACACCGCGGCTGGGGTGGTCAAGGGCAAGCCGACCTACATGGCGCCAGAGCAGGCAGCAGGGGAGCCGGTCGATCGCAGAGCCGACATCTTCGCCGTCGGCGTCATGCTCTGGGAGGCGATGACCCGCCGACGCCTCTGGGCCGGGCTCGAGGAGCCCGTGTTGCTTTCTCGGCTTCGAAGAGGGGACTACCCGCGTCCTTCGTCCGTGGCCGACGTGCCCCCCGATCTCGAGGCGACCTGCCTGCGGGCGATGGCTGCCGATCCGAGCGACCGCTACTCGACGGCCGTCGAGATGCAGCTCGACATCGATGCCTGGCTCGAGAAGACCCCGAGTCGGATCGGACATCGGGCACTCTCGAACCACCTCCAGACCACGTTCGCGGAGCGGAGGGCCGCGCGACGCAGAGAGATCGAGCAACGGCTCCTGCGTCTCGACAGCACGCTCGAAGGCCCGGCGCGCGCGCATCGGCCCACGGCGAGCACCACCTTGCCGGCACCGAGCGACCCGACCTCCACTCGAACCGTCCACGAGGGCTCGATCGAGCAGGCGGTGGCCAGGGTGTTCGAGCTGTCGGTGAGCCCAGCCAAGCACGACCTGGACGCGCTCGTCGCCGAGGCGAGCGCCGTCGCCGCGCGGGCACCGGGCGGGACGTCGACCGGTCTCGCCCACCTCGCCATCGCGCGGGCCCAGCGGCTCCGCGGTGACAACGCTGCTCTCGCCGCGGCCGGCGCCGTCGCTGCGCAGAACCTGCCTGACGGGAGTGCCACCTGGTTCGAGGCCGTGGCCGACGCTGCGCTCGGCCACGGCCGCCTCGGAGACCTCGCCGGGCTGGAACGCTGGGCGTGGCGAGCCTCCGAGGTCGGCGACGACGGCAGTGCCGAGGCGGCCGAGGCGCGGGCGCTCTCGCTCTGTCGCATCGCGATCGACCTGTTCTATGTCGGTGCCTCCGACCTCGCCCTCCGCCTCGCGGCCCAGCTCGACGCCTTGCTACCTCCGCTACCGCCCCACGTCGTCGGCGCGCGCGCGCATGCACGCGCCGTCCCCGCGCTGATCGCCGGCCGTCTCGAGGAGGCGCTGCGGCTGTTCTCCGAATCGGCGGAGGCTTTCGCCCACGCGGGGGCGCTCGAGCGACGGAGCATAGAGCTGAACAACGTGGCCTTCGTGATGCTCGAACTCGGGCTGTTCGAGCCCGCGGCGCCCACGCTCGAAGAGGCGCTGCGTCTCGGCCGAACGCTGGGCGTCGGCCCTGTGGAAGCCGGTGCGCGCGCCACGATGGCCCTCTGTCAGCTGCGCCTGGGCCGTCCGAGGGAGGCCATCGAGCTCGCGTGCGAAGCCGTCGCCTACGCCGAGACGCAGGGCATTCCGCGCTTTGTCGGTGCAGCGCACCTCTACGAGGGCCTGGCTCGGCTCGCGCTCGGCGAGACGACCGGCGCCGAGACGGCGGTGAGCGCCGCCATCGCCGACTTCGCCGCGACCCCCGCCTATCGTGCGTTCGCGCTCGGGGTCCGGGCCCGCATTCGACTGCAAGGACCCGAGCCTGCCAGCGCCGGGGCCGACGCGCGCGCGGCGATGGCGCTCCTCCGTCAGCTCGGCGGGCTCGAGGCCGGTGAGTGCCTGGTGCGCCTGAGCCACATCGAGGTGCTGGAGACGGAGGGACGCGCTGCGGATGCGCGTCGCGCCGCGAGCATCGCCCAGAACCAGATCCGGCTGCGCGCGACTGCCATCCTGGACCCCTTCATCCGAGCGCAGTTCATGGCGATTCCCGAGCACACCGCCGTGCTGGCGAAGGCCGCTTCATGAAGCCGCCGCGCGCGCCGTTCGACAGCTGGCCGGCGCACCGGCCGCTCGGCGAGTTCGGCCACGCCTGGTGGGCCGAGCCCGCCGTGCTCGTGTTCCAGAGCGCGGTCCCGCACGCCGACGTCGCCGGGGCGATCGCGCTGCAGGACCTGATCGACGACGTCCGCGCCGCGGCGGCCCCCACCATCCAGGCCGAAGGCGGCCTCGTCTGCATCCACGATTTTCGCTCCCTGAAGACGCACGACAGCGCTGCCCGCGCGAAGTTCGTGGAGCGGATGCGGCGGAGACCGAAGGGCTACCTGCGCGCGGCGGTGGTCGTGCTCGACACGCAGAACCGGTTCCTGCGGCTCGCGATCGAGACCGCCAACCTCGTCGCCGCCACGTTCGCGAGTGGGAGGGTCGAGGTGGTGAGCACCCCCGTCGACGCCATCGCGCGCACCAATGCGCGACCGGGACGGCCCGGCGCACGCTTCCCGGGGACGTGATGGACGTTCGACGCGCGCTCGAGGAGGTCATGTTCCGCGCCGCCTGGCGCGAGCCCGGCTGCGTCGTCGTCGACAGGCCGAGCCTCGCCCAGGTCGTCACCCCCGCGATCCCGTTTGCCCATGCGAACGCGGTCTATCGATTCGTCGACGACGATCTCGAGGGGGCGCTCGCCGCGTTCGGAGATCGACCGTTCCGGTTCCTCGTGACACCGAGCGCGCGACCGACCGACCTCGCCCGGCGCCTCGTCGCCCAGGGGCTCGAGCTCACGAGCGAGCTCGCCGCGATGTGGGCGCCGACGGCCACGCCGATCGCCGTCCCCACCGACGTCGTGGTCGAGCCGCTGCGCGCCGAGACCCTCGAAGAGTACTGCGCGACCAGCATCGCCGGCTGGTCGATGAGCGAAGCGCAGGGCGCGAACCTCCGTCGCTCGGTCGCCGTCTATTCCAGGCTCGATGCCTACCGGGGGTTCCTCGCTCGGGTAGGGGGTGTGGCCGTGGGCGCCGGTCTCGTGCGCATCTACGAAGACGGCGTGGGCTACCTGCAAGGCAGCTCGGTCCACCCGGCGTGGCGCGGGCGCGGGGTCTACCGGGCGCTCGTCGCCCACCGCATGCAGGTGATCCGCGAGGCGGGCGCCGCGGTCGGGTTGATCCATGCCCGCACCACCAGCTCCGCCCCGATCTGTGCGCGCCTCGGGTTCCGGACCGAGTTCCAGTCCGCGTCGTACGACCGGACCTGACCTGTCGACGTCAGATCACGACGGGCGCCTCGTCGTCGAAGCCGTATCCGTCCCAGATCATGCCGCGCTCGAGGTGCGCGAGCCAACCCGGGTCGCTCACCGTCACCGTCAGCACGGCGGCCGGCAGCCCCGCGAATCGCTGCGCACCCGTGCGCCGATAGGCGGCGTCGACCGCGTCGTAGTACGCCCGGGAAGCGGCCGCGTGCACAGGACCGGCGCTGCGACCGAGGCCCGCGCGATGGAGCCCGTCGGGGTCGGGGCGCACGGCGAGCGGTGGGACGTTGCGAAACGGTCCATAGGCGACGTCGGTGATCGGCTGCA
>Ga0154020_10001129_pt1 | contig 32910 bp, 24 predicted proteins | sample Klosneuvirus_201_FD_109709 | JGI IMG/M metagenome (GOLD analysis project Ga0154020, IMG submission 109709) | Active sludge microbial communities from wastewater, Klosterneuburg, Austria - Klosneuvirus_20160825_MG | ecosystem: Engineered > WWTP > Aerobic digester > Activated sludge | place...
ACGGTTTCCCGTATACAAACTTTCCAGGCTTGCTCGTTCGACCACTCTGACAGGTCTCCGTTTAAAAAAGGAAGGCAAATTTACTAAAAATCCTTACTCTTTTGTCACTTTAAGACTTGTTCGTCTGTTTTTTGATTTGCCAGCTTCCGTCCCATTATCGGCAATCGGGAGGTCTGAGCCATAGCCTTTGGCACTTATGCGATTTTCCGCTATGCCTTTTGATACCAAATACTTTTTTACTGCCTCGGCTCTGTTTTGTGATAATTTCAAATTGTCATCTTCCTTTCCTGTATCGTCAGTATGTCCTTGAATTTCAACACACATAGTACTTTTAGCCTTCAGCACTTCCACCAAATTATTAAGGGCATTGTTAGAACTGGGTTTTAGAGTGGCTTTCCCTGAATCAAAATAAACGTTGTCCAATACAAACTCCCTGGCTGGCTCAATTTTGATCCGCACATCATACTCCGCTTGTTTATCGGCAGGCAAAATCATTTTTGTATAATCCACGTCCGTGGTAAAGTTTCTATACTTCAGTGAATACGTGGCGTCCACAGGAATCAACAACTCAAATTTGCCTTTGGAGTCGGTCGTGATTTTAAACACCGCTTTGGTTTTTTCATTCACCAATAAAATCACTTCATTGCTTAAAACCTTTCCTTTAAAACTTGTTACCACCCCGCGCAAGACCGCCAGGTTATCAGTTGGAGTTAAGGTTTGAGAATTGATCAGACCTAAAACGGTTGAGAAAATAAATGTGAAGAGTAGTTTTTTCATGGTCAAATGAAAGTATAACTACGGATTGCGTTAAGGGTTACATTGAATTCCAAAGCACCTTTTAAAACGGAGGTTCGTTCAGGTCCTCAATGTCGTTCCGTTTAATGAGCTCGCTGTTAACCTCATCCTCACGGTCCCAGTTTTTTGAAACCACCGTTTTGGTGCCTGCCGCCAGAAAATCTTCGTTTTGCTGCAATCCACCTGAGGTGTTTTGGCTGTAAATCAAATCCTGGCCTTCGCTGTAATCCAGATCGGCAAACTTGGCATACTGACCAATGAACCTAAGTTTAACGGTATCCAGAGCCCCGTGACGGTTTTTGGCAATGATGAGTTCGGCTTTTCCACGGGTTGGTTCGTTGTTCTCGTCTACTTCCAAACCGTAGTATTCCGGACGGTAAATAAACATCACCATGTCAGCGTCCTGTTCAATAGCACCCGATTCTCTTAAATCGCTCAACTGAGGGCGTTTGCTGCCTCCGGGGCGATTCTCCACCTGACGGCTCAATTGGGACAAAGCAATGATGGGAATCTCAAGTTCTTTTGAAAGGCTCTTCAGGTTTCGCGAAATGTGAGAAATTTCCTGCTCACGGTTTCCTTTTGCATCCGCGCCTCCGCTCATCAACTGAAGGTAGTCAATAATGATCAGTTCAACTTTTTGATTTTCCTTCAATCGCCTCGCTTTGGCCCGCAGTTCAAATACCGAAAGGGCCGGTGTATCATCAATATACAAAGGGGCAACCGAGAGTTTTTTAATCCTCTCATTGAGCTGAACAAATTCGTGGTTATCCAGATTTCCTTTTAAAATCTTATCCTGGGCAATTTCCGTTTCACTGGAAATCAAGCGTTTCACCAACTGAAGACTGCTCATCTCGAGACTGAAAATAGCAACAGGTTTATTGAATTCAACCGCAGCGTTTTTAGCCATGGACACCACAAACGCGGTTTTACCCATACCCGGCCTGGCGGCAAGAATCAAAAGATCCGATTTTTGCCAGCCTCCTGTAATCCGGTCAAGGGAAGTAAATCCACTGGGCACGCCCAAGAGACCTTCTTTTTGATTGGAAGCCACCTCAATCTCAACAAGGGCCTTGGCAATGAGGGTACTCATTTTGTCGTGCTGTTTACGCACATTGGAATCCAGGATCTCAAAAATATTTTTGGTGGTTTCGTCCAGCAGTTCAAACACATCGGTGCTGTCTTCGTAGGCCACCTTTATGGTTTCGGTGCTCAGCCGGATCAATTCGCGCTGAAGGTATTTTTGTGCTACAATGCGCGCATGAAATTCAATGTTAGCTGCAGAGGCGATTCGGTTGGTGAGTGCGCTCACGTAATAGGCGCCGCCCACCAGTTCAAGTTCTCCCGTGCGTTTTAATTCTTGCGTCACAGTAAGAATGTCCACCGGCTCAGAGCGGTTGAACAAAGCCACCATGGCCGCAAACACACGTCCGTTCTGCTCTTTGTAAAAGGCTTCTTTGCTGAGGATATCAATCACCGTACTAAGGGCCTCGCGTTCCAGGAGCATGGCACCCAAAACAGCTTCCTCCAGTTCCACGGCCTGAGGTGGTAGTTTTCCGATTTCTCCGGTTACAGCCGGCGCAGGGTTAAGTAAACGTTTTCTGGTTTTATTTTGATTGTCTTGATTCATAGAGGGGGGAGCAAAAATGCAAAAAAAAGCCTCCCTTTAAATTTACTGAACAAGGCATTCTTTTTATAAAATGTGTATAACTAATCTTCACATGTCCTAGCTCTTTAAATCAGGCAGGTTCAGGCCTCCCCTCTTGTTCATAAGATGAAAAAGCAATTTTAAACACCAATTGTGTTAGGGAATTGTTAATTGTTTATCCTGTTTCATTTTCAAAGAATTAAACTTTAAATGCTTATCTATCCTTTTATTTGTACTTAATTTTTAGCTACCATGCGGGTACTTTTTGCCGACTCTAACCATCCCATTTTACACGAAATGCTTATCGAGGCAGGTTTTGATTGTGATTTGTTTTGGAACAAACCCGCAAAGGAGTTGACGGACCTTTTACCTTCCTATGATGCACTTGTGATACGCAGCAAATTTAAACTCGATGCTGCGCTCCTTAAAAAATGCAAACAATTAAAATGCATAGGGCGCGTTGGTGCGGGAATGGAAAACATCGACCTGGCCCATGCGCAAAACCAAGGCATTAGGTGTTTAAGTGTTCCCGAAGGCAACCGCGATGCCGTTGGTGAACACGCCATTGGCATGCTCTTGATGCTGCTCAACAACTTAAAAAGAGCAGATGATGAGGTGCGCAAAGGCCTGTGGATACGTGCCGAAAACAGGGGCACAGAGATCATGGGGAAAACAATAGGCATCATTGGTTACGGCAACACAGGCAAAGCCTTGGCTTCAAAACTTTCAGGTTTTGGCTGCAAGATTCTCGCCTACGACAAATACCTGAAAGGATATAGCGACCCTTATGTTGAGGAAAGCAGTATGGAAGTTCTTTACAAGGAATGCGATATTGTGAGTTTGCATTTGCCCCTTAGCCCGGAAACCACACACTTTGCAAACGCCGGATTTTTTAGCGCATTCAAAAAAAACATCTATTTTATCAATACGGCCCGTGGCGCTTGCCTGAATACAGCCGAACTCATCCCCTTTCTGGAATCCGGAAAAGTAAAAGGTGCCTGCCTGGATGTTCTGGAGTTTGAGTCCGTTTCTTTTGAAAACACCAGCGCCGCCGAATCGGAGGTGTTTCATTACCTTAGCCAATCAAACAAAGTGCTGCTAAGCCCCCACATTGCCGGCTGGACCCATGAGAGCAATTTTAAAATGAGCAGGTTTTTGGCAGAAAAAATGATCGCTGAATTTAAGCAAAGAGCTACTCGGTGAGCGTGCGTGTTAATGTTGCGGTGTTCGTGCGGTTGTTCTGCAAGTCGATCATGTAAACTTCAAATTTGAGGTTCTTGGGTTTAGAAGGGGTGCGGAATTCCGCTTCATTCAAGTAAATGTAGCCTTGAATGGATTTGTCCTTGTAATACCCATCGGCGGGCTGAAGCACCACCCTTGAAAAGATAAGATCGGTGAGGTATTTTCCTGAATCTGCATTCCAGGCCAAAGTTTTGAAGATGAGGTTGGGCCCTTCATCATTCCGGTCGCGGAACAGATCCCCGTCGGAGTCTTCATAACTCAACTTAAACATCGCGGAATCGTACCCTGAAGGACCGACCTTTTTGAAATCAATAAATTCAAGTTTTGGAATGGGGCCAATGGACTTTTTTTTAATGCAGGAAAATGCAAGAATAAAAACGAGTAGAAAAGCGAGATACCTCAACATGGCATGAATTCAATACATAAATTTACAAATTAATAAAACAGCCTTCAAGTAATTTGTGTTAAACCCTGAAAAAATAATCTCCCGGTCCTTAAACGAGGCCGAATTTACAAGGTATTGCCTGGAAGTGTTCCATTATCAGGTGAAGGAAAATGCGGTTTACAAAAACTGGGTCGACCTCATTAAACATGATATTTCTGCCGTTAAACACATTCAGGACATTCCCTTTTTGCCTATAGAACTGTTTAAGACCCACAAGGTGGTCTGCACAAAGGACATGGAGCATGGCCTGATCTTCACCAGCAGTTCAACCACCTCACAAATCCCATCCAAACATTACGTGAACCATCCTGAGGCCTATCGCCTAAGCTTTACAAGAGGCTTTGAGTTTTTTTACGGCGACCCCAAGGACTATTGCATACTGGCCCTACTCCCAAATTACCTGAGCCGGCAGGGTTCTTCTCTGGTTTATATGTTCAAGCATCTTATCGAACAATCCGCCCATGCACTTTCCGGCTTTTTTCTTGACGACACCAGGGAATTGATAAGGAGAATAAATCTTCTGAACAAAACCCCTCAAAAGGTTTTGCTCCTTGGGGTTTCTTATGCTCTGCTGGATCTCTGCGAAATGGGTCTTGATCTGGGTGATAATTTTATTGTAATGGAAACCGGAGGCATGAAGGGCACACGCAGGGAGCTGATGAAAGAAGAATTGCACAACACCCTGCGTTCCGGCTTAAAAGCCAAACACATTCACAGCGAATATGGCATGACCGAATTGTTAAGTCAGGCTTACAGCAGAAATGGCAATGCCTTTGACACTCCACCCTGGATGCATTTCCTCATCCGCGAAATCGAAGATCCTTTTCAGCTTCAAAGCAAAAATCGAAGTGGGGGCATTAATGCTATTGATCTGGCCAATCTGTATTCCTGCAGTTTTATTGCTACCAAAGATATTGGTCGCATCACCGAAAATGGTCAATTGCAATTGCTGGGACGTTACGATAACAGCGATGTAAGGGGGTGTAACCTGATGTACGGCAGCGAAATTTAATTCTGACGACCGGCGAGCAGAAACATCACCGCCATGCGAACCGCCACCCCGTTCTCCACCTGCTCAAGTATTATGGATTGTTTGCTATCGGCCACATCGCTGGTAATCTCAACTCCCCGGTTAATCGGGCCCGGGTGCATCACGATGATTTTTTTAGAAAGGTCATCCAGCAGGTCTTTGTTCAGACCATACATCATGGTGTACTCCCTTAGGGAAGGAAAGTATTTGATGTCCTGACGTTCGAGTTGTATGCGCAACATGTTGGCTACATCGCACCACTCAAGGGCTTTTCGCAAATCGGGTTCCACTTCCACACCAAGTGAAGTGATGTATTTTGGAATCAGGGTTTGGGGACCGCAGACTTTTACCTCAGCACCCAATTTCTGAAGGCAGAAAATATTTGAAAGGGCCACCCGCGAATGCAGGATGTCCCCGACAATCACCACCTTTTTTCCTTTTAAATTACCAAGTTTTTCCTGCATGGAAAACGCGTCGAGCAAAGCCTGTGTAGGGTGTTCGTGGGCGCCGTCGCCGGCATTGATGATCTTTGCATTTACCCGTTTGGAAAGGAAGATGGCTGCACCAGGGCTTGCATGGCGCATCACGATGATGTCCACTTTCATGGCCAGGATGTTGTTCACCGTATCCACCAGTGTTTCTCCCTTTTTTACAGAAGAGTTGGAGGCTGAAAAGTTCACCACATCAGCGCTAAGCCGTTTTTGCGCCAATTCAAAAGAAAGGCGGGTGCGTGTGGAGTTTTCGAAAAACAGATTGGCCACAGTAATGTCCCTGAGCGAAGGCACTTTTTTAATGGGGCGATTAAGGACTTCTTTAAAATTTTTTGCGGTGCTGAGAATGAGTTCGATGTCGGATTTGCTGAGTTGTTTTATTCCTAGAAGGTGGTTGACACTTAAGCTGCTCATTCTTTCTGAAACTTTGGTTTCAAAAGCTAAAAGTAATTATAAAATTCAGATTACAGAATTTATTTTAGGTAACGCTCTTTCAAAACCTCCAAATGATGCGTCAAATGCCCGCAAATGGCGTAACCCAGAGCGTTTACAGAGATGGTGCCAGCGGGCACCTTACCACGCATTTGCAGGGCAGACTCTGAAAAACCCTTGAATAAAGAGATGCTTGCAAACCTTACGTTTTTAAAATCCTCCAGTATGGCCTCCGAAGTTTTGGAATTGGCTTCTGAATGCCTGGCATAGGCGTTTTCATCAAATGCCGGCAATAGTTGAGTTTCTCCTCTTGCAAAAGCCATGGCTCTGTAAGCAAACACGCGTTCGGTATCTATGCTGTGAACCACCAGTTCTTTAACTGTCCACTTGCCCGGAGCATAGGCGAAACTCCATTTTCCTGATGGAATTCCCTGCAACACATTCAGGCCTGCTGTTAAATTAAACTCAAGCGCCGAAACTGCTGTGTCTTCCTTCACTTTTGAAATGTAGGTTTCAAGATAAGGAAAGTAGTCGTTTTTTCCCGGACGCATTATTTGTCAACTAAGGTTACCCTGTCCTTGCCTTCGGTTTCCTTCCATTCCACCTTCACGTTTTGCGAAGAAATGGAATCAACTTTTATGCCTGTGTATTTGGCTTGTATGGGAACGTGACGGGAAAATCGGCGGTCAACCAGAACCATTAACTCAATGTCTTTAGGACGTCCAAAGTCGATCAATGCATCCAAACCTGCCCGAATCGTTCGTCCGGTGAACAACACGTCATCCACCAACACCACGTTTTTGTCCTCAATTAAAAAGTCAATATTGGTTTTGCTTGGAATGAGTTCCTTTTTTCTGAAATCATCGCGGTGAAAGGTAATGTCCAAATCGCCACACAAAATGGTTTTGGTTTTTAGTATGCTTTGCAACTCTTTCTGTATCCGGCGGGCGAGGTAAATGCCCCTGGGTTGCAAACCAATGATCACGGATTCACTAAAATCGTTGTGCACTTCAATCAATTGGTGGCACAACCGTTTCAGGGTTATTTCAAAAAGTGTTTTTTCGAGAAGGATTTTAGTTTTCACAGCCTGTGTTCAAAATTTAAAGGTATTAATTATTCCTTGGTTTTGCTATCCATAAAAATGGTCACAGGTCCTGAATTCACCAATTCGATCTGCATGTTTGCACCAAACACACCCGTTTGTACTTTGTTTCCAAAGAGGGTTTCAGAAGCAGTGATGAAGTGATTGTATAAGGCCATTGCCTTCTCAGGTTTTGCGGCCGCAATAAAAGAAGGTCGGTTTCCTTTTCGGGTAGAGGCATGAAGGGTAAATTGGCTTACAATCATCACCTCAGCTGCTATGTCTTTCACGCTCAGATTCATTTTCCCTGTATCGTCTTCGAAAATTCTCAAATTCACCATTTTGGATGCAAGGTATTCCGCATCATCCGGTGTATCCGCTTCTTCAATCCCAACAAACACCAGCAAGCCTTTTTGCATGGAAGAATACAGATTTTCATCGATACTTAGCCTTGCATAAGTTACACGTTGAATTAAAAGTCTCATTTATGCTTACTTTTATGGAGTGAAAATACACATTCGTTTTTTAAGTCGTTTTACTTCGCTAATCCTGTTCTTCTCACTTTTGTCCTGTCAAAAGAAAGAGGTTTTACAAGAAGAAGAACCAAAGGACATGGATACCACTCAGCCTCTTGTTTGCCCTGATTGTATGTTTCCGGATACGGTTTGGAAGACCAGCTCCACTGCGAAACAATTTATACTTCGCCTAAAATTTGACAGCATGCAGATCAGGTTGAATGACCTGGGTCAAGTGTCTTCGCCTGCTGCAGGAACAGGCGCCCAATCTCCCACCATCAGCGGCATGAGTGTAAATTACATTGAACTGATGCCTGATGCGGGCGCAGCACCTGGAAGTGGCGTAGTCATTTATAAAACAAAAGAAACCAATTGTGGAGGCGCACAAGCACTTAATTTTTGTAAAGGCCTTGTGGTTGGTGAAAATGAAATACTGCTTTCTGTCGATCTCAATACCATTCCACCAGGTGCTTATCCCTGGATCAGAATATCCATTGCTTATCAGGAACTTATTGTTCAGGCCAGGTCACTTTCTGCGGGCAATACAACGGCTACTTTAGCCGGATTTTCAGCCGATCTCACTTATCTGTCAAAAACCAAAATCCAAACAACGGTTTTAACCCCTACCCTTGGCGGCGTTGGCAACAAAAGCAGAGGGTACTGGTTGTATTATCAAAAGGTATTTAACACCGCTTACCAACTTGATGGTCAATCTCCTCACACCACAGTTGTCAACCCCAACCCCATGGCTGTAAACACAAGCAGTTTAAGTTTTGTGTATGGTCAGTTTGTAAATTCAAGCACCATGAACACAGAGGCCCTGGTTATAGGCACAAACGAAACGACCGATCGGGAGGTCATCCTCTCCATTTCGACGAATGGGTCTTTTGAGTGGACAGAACTCACACACGATGGTCGGTTTCAGCCTGAAATTGGAGAAACCGTCCTTGATTTTGGCTGCCGTGGTGTAATCCCTCTATTTTAAAATAGGTGACTATCCCAAATACTTTATACATTTGAGTTATCATGGTCAAATCATAACAACCATAAGGAACTGCAAATTATATGGATCTGAGTCTGAAAATTGATCGAATTGACGCTTCTGAAAAGGACCTTTTTTTTAAAGCGTATTTCAGCAAACAAAAACCCGTTATTATTTCTGGTTTGGTGAACAACACAGCGGCCGCCAACAAATGGAATCTTGATTATCTGAAATCCAGGATTGGCGATACCGAGGTGATGGTATTCGACAATGCCATAAAAAAAACAACGGCCTATACTGGTGGCGACTACAAAATGAAATTTTCAGAATTTGTTGACCAGATCCGAAAAGATGAGGAATGTAAAGTCCGTTTGTTTCTCTTCAATGCTTTTAAATACTGCAGCGACCTAAAAAAGGAATACCCCTGCCCTTCCATTTTTAAAGGTATTCTAGACAAGGTGGGATTTATGTTTTTTGGCGGAAAAAACACACACGTGCGTATGCATTTCGATATCGACATGAGCAATGTGTTGCATACGCAATTCGAAGGAAAAAAGAGGATTCTGCTTATTTCGCAGGAATACAATGACCTTTTATATAAAACACCGTTCAACACATACAGCATAGCTGATTTTCAAAACATCGACGAAACAAAATTTCCGGGTTTGAAATACGTAAAGGGCTACGATATTGTTTTAAACCCCGGGGAATCCCTGTTTATGCCGGGAGGTTACTGGCATTACATGATCTACCTGGAGGGCAGTTTTGCTGTGGCATACAGAAAAATAGCCTATGGAGTGAAAAACACTTTGATTGGAATAAACTACCTTACCCTTAAGCTCTGGACTGATAAATTCCTGAATTCCACTTTGGGTAAAAGATGGCCCGAATACAAAACCAAGGTGGCTCATCAAAGAGCTGAGGCGGCCATTAAAAAAATCGAAAACGAGGGGGAAGAGGTAGTGGCCTCTTAAAAAATAAAATTGTATTCAGGACTTTTGCTTGAAAGCTTGAATGGCATTTACCGTAAAATCGGAAAGCACCAGTTTGCCGCTCATGCCAGCACGTTCAAGCAAGAGTGAGTCCCAGTTCTCTGTTCCTTCCCACATTACTTTTTTAAGCATTTGCATGGCTTCGGGGTTGCTGAGTGCAAGTTTATCAGCCAGGGTTTTTACTTTTAAATCCAATTCCTGTGGCGAGGCGCACACTTCAGTATACAAGCCTTTTTCTCTGGCCCACTGTGCAGTTTGCCATTCACTCGCGTTGATGGTCAATTGACAAAAAGCCGAAGTACCCACCTTACGTTCAACCGCCGGACCAACCACAAAGGGGCCAATGCCAACGGCCAGTTCGCTTAATTTTACAGCAGCCGATTCATGGGCAATGGCATAATCCGCACTTGAGGCAATGCCCACACCACCTCCAACGGCTTTGCCTTGTACGCGTGCAATAATAAATTTTGGTGCCTTACGCATGGCGTTGATTACCATGGCAAATCCCGAGAAAAAATGCAATCCGGTGTCAATGTCTTTTATGGAAATAAGCTCGTCAAAACTCGCCCCGGCACAAAAGGCCTTTTCGCCTTCGCTTTTTAATACGATCACTTTTACGGCCTTGTCCTTTCCCAATTTTTCAATTTCAGCGGCTAAATTTCGCAGCTGAACACCGGGCATGGAATTGCTTTGGGGATGGAAAAAAGTAATGGTGCCAATACCGTTCTGTATCTCTGATCTAACAAATGCGTCCATAAAAAAGAAGTGTTTCTGTCCTTCACAATTTAAGAAGGACGATAATTAAGCCAATATCGTTACCGGATTTTCAATAAACAGTTTTAAGGTTTGCAAAAACGCCGCGCCTGTTGCGCCATCCACGGTTCGGTGATCACATGCAAGTGTAAGTTTCATCACATTGCCTGGAACCACTGCTCCAGCTTTCACCACCGGCACCTGACGAATAGCCCCAACGGATAAAATGCAGGACTCCGGGGAGTTGATGATGGAAGTAAAGGATTCAATACCAAACATACCAAGATTGGAAACCGTGAAGGTGTTGCCTTCCCAGTCGGAAGGCTGAAGTTTTTTGTCCTTGGCCCGTTTGCTCAGGTCCTTCACCTCAGCCGAAATTTGTGTCAGGGATTTCTGATCGGCAAAACGGATCACCGGAACTAAGAGTCCATCTTCCACCGCCACAGCAACGCCAACGTGTATGTGTGAGTACTGCCTGATCTTATCGCCTAACCAGCTGACGTTCACTTTAGGGTGTTTGCGCAAAGCGGCGGCACAGGCTTTGATCACAAGGTCGTTAAACGAAACTTTTGTATCTGGCAAGGCATTAATGGCATTGCGGGAGGCCATGGCATTGTCCATGTCCACTTCAATGTTTAAATAAAAATGTGGTGCCCCGTTTTTGCTTTCCAACAAACGTCGGGCAATGGTTTTGCGCATCTGCGAAACCGGTTCATCGGTGTAACTTTCCGTTCCAGGGACAAATCCTGAAGCTTTGGAACCGCTGTTTGCCTTAGCAGACGGTGTGTAATTTTCAATATCGGATTTTACAATTCTTCCCTGCTCCCCACTGCCGTGAACACCACTCAGATCGATGCCTTTCTCACGGGCAATGGCTTTGGCCAATGGGGAGGCTTTTATTCTTCCATTCGAATTTGTTGCTACAGAGGCAGAAGGTTTGGATTGGGATTGAGATTGAGCCCCGGTAGGTATCGGGGGGGATTGAGGCTGTGGTTTAGCAGGTGCCGTATTTAATGATTTTAAGATTTCCTCCACATTCTCTCCTCCTTTGCCAAGTATGGCTAAAACATTGTCCACAGCGGCACCCTGACCTTCTTTAACGCCCTGATACAATAAAACGCCGTCCTGAAAGGATTCAAATTCCATGGTGGCCTTATCGGTTTCTATATCGGCCAGGAGTTCCCCGCTTTTCACTTTGTCTCCGGGTTTTTTGTGCCACTTGGCCACCACCCCTTCAGTCATTGTATCGCTCAGCTTTGGCATTCTTACAATTTCCACACCTTGAGGTATATTAGTTGAGGTTGCGGGTGCCATAGCAGGAGCAGCAACACTTGCTGAAGAAGGTGCAGAAGGTGTTTCGGCTTTTTGAACAGGAGCAGAGCCCCCATTGAGCAGAGAGGAAATATCTTCTCCCTCTTTGCCTAATATAGCGATCAATCCATCCACTGGAACCGTTCCTTTTTCCTGTACGCCAATGTGCAACAACACCCCATCCTGAAAGGATTCAAATTCCATGGTGGCTTTATCGGTTTCAATGTCAGCCAGCAAATCCCCGCTTTTCACCTTGTCTCCAACTTTTTTGTGCCATTTCGCAAGCACCCCTTCACTCATGGTGTCGCTTAGTTTGGGCATTTTTACAATTTCCGCCATAATTTATTTCTTGTTTTTCCGGAACCCTATTTTACACTTTCCGGCGCTACTTGTTTTATGTTATGCCAAATCTGTTTTTGTTATTCAATGATAAAGGGATAACCCGGTTCTGAATACACGTCCTGATACAATTCGGACGGATCAGGATAAGGACTTTCTTCAGCAAATTTTACCGACTCATCAACCAGGGCTTTTACCTTTTCATCGATGGCTTCAATTTCCTTCTCGTTAATCCAATTGTTTTCCTGAAGTGTTTTGAGTACCTTTTGAATAGGATCCTGTTCCTGGTATTCTTTTACTTCGTCCTTGGTGCGATACGTTTGAGCATCACTCATGCTGTGCCCTTTGTAACGGTACGTTTTCATTTCCAATAAGGTTGGTCCTTCGCCTTTTCTGGCGCGGGCTGCAGCTTCTTCTATCGCCTCGTGTACAGCTTCCACACTCAATCCATCAACCGGTTTGCTGGGCATGTCGTATGCCAGACCCAGTTTCCAGAGATCGTGCACATTGCTTGTACGCACAACAGAAGTCCCCATGGCATATAAATTATTTTCTATGATAAAGATCACCGGTAATTTCCAGGTCATGGCCATGTTAAACGCTTCGTGCAAAGCACCTTGCCTCACGGCACCATCACCCATTGAACACACGCAAATGTTGTCGGTGCCTTTGTATTTTTCAGCGAACGCGATTCCGGCACCCAATGGGATCTGTCCACCAACAATGCCGTGCCCACCCACAAAATTGTGTTCTTTACTAAAAATGTGCATGCTGCCGCCCTTGCCTTTGCTGCACCCCGTTATCTTGGCGTACATTTCGGCCATCACGTATTTTGGGTGCAAACCCAAACCAATGGGATGGGCATGATCACGGTAAGCGGTTATGTGTTTGTCTTCCTTTTTTGTAGCGCTCACTGTGCCGGCCACAATGGCTTCCTGCCCAATGTAGAGATGACAAAACCCCTTGATCTTTTGTTGAACATAAACCTGTCCGGTTTTTTCTTCGAATTTCCGCATCAGCAACATGGATTCATACCACTTCAGGTACTGCTGTTGGGTAAATTTTGTTTTCTTAAGTGCAGCTGTCTTAGCCATAGCGGAGTTTTGGTGTCACAAAAATAAAGAAATATACGAATTAGCATGTTGTTCTGCCCTAAGGGAATTCAAAGCCCTTAATCTGATGGAGGAGCCATATTTGTACTTCCCGGAATGGTGTCTGAATTTGTAAGACTTACTCCTCAATCTCCTCAAAACGAAAAGGGATCTTTGTGGTTCTTTGCAATACTTCCCCCTGGTCCAGCATATCCATATCACCATGCTCGTATTTCCAGACAATTTCCAGATCATCCTCCCCGGGCACCATTTTTTTAAGTACTTTGAGCATGGACAATATGGCTTTTGTGCTGGATGTATCAAGGTATACCAGATCGATTACAAACCGGATGCGTTGAGGAGAGTGGGATTTCAGCTCTTCGAGCCAGGTAAATACCGGCATGAAAAAATCAATAACATTTTGTGGAAGGGAGATCCCATTCAAATGCAAATCACCATTGCTTTTGAACACAATTTCGGGGGTTTTACGGGTCGGTTCTATAATGAGGTCACGCATGCGTTTTTGTTTCAGAGTATACCTTCAATTCAAAAAAATGGTAAGTGCACTGAGTTCATTTTTACAACCGTACCATCCGGTTTTTGGGTTCAATTAAACCACCCGGGCCTTCTTTCTATTCTATCGTAATCTAACCACCTGAGCCAGTTTCAGCAGTTCGAAGATACAAATATTTGAGTTTTAAAACAGATGTAGGAAAAATAATTCTCTCCTTTAAAATTAGGGTACATTTGTGGCGATACCATGTTGCTGAGTTACATCCCCTACGCGCTTGAATTTATCCATCCTTTTGCGGTGTTTGGAAACACCCGTTTAAGGACCCCAAGCATTATGGTAAAAATTGAAAGTGAGGGGCATACGGGGTATGGCGAAGCCTGTTTACCGCCTTATCTTGGGGAAACGGTAGGCAATACCACCGCCTTTTTAAAACGGGCCACCAAGGTGTTGAATACGGTAACACCTAACATGGGACTTGACCTTATCCTTTTAATGTTGAAGCCATATATGAGCGCCGATTATGCCGGAATGGCCGCTATTGAAATGGCCCTTAACGATCTCTATGCCAAATTTGAGGGGAAAAGTTACAGAGCATGGAAAGGGTTTAATAAGGCGGTTTCACGCGACACGGCTCACACCATTGGCATTGGTGATCCAGAACAATTGCCCGGAAAAATTAAAGAAGCCGGGGAATTCAGTATTCTCAAAATAAAACTCGGCACCAAACGCGACCGTGAGATCATCGAATTTATTCGCCAACACACCCAAAAACCCCTTTATGTGGATGTGAACCAGGGCTGGAAAGACAAAGAGCAGGCGCTTGAAATGCTGAGCTGGCTTCATAGCCAAAATGTTGTGCTGGTGGAACAACCCATGCCCATTGGCATGAAAACGGAAATGATCTGGCTTACGGAAAGGAGTCCAATTCCCACCATCGCCGATGAAAGTGTGAGACGGATGCATGAGCTAAAAGCCTTGAATGGAAGTTATGCCGGAATCAACATCAAACTCATGAAATCAACAGGTTTGGGAGAAGCCATGCGCATGATTGAGTACGCCAGAAGCGAAGGCTTAAAAGTCATGCTGGGGTGCATGGCCGAAAGTTCATGCGGCACCACAGCCATGGCACAGCTTATGGAATTTGCTGATTTTATTGATCTTGACGCCCCTCTGCTTTATAAAAACGACCCCTTTACCGGCTTGACTTACAAACATGGCAAGATTGTTTTGAATGACTTGCCTGGAATGGGTGTGGAACCAAAGCCCGGACTTTTCGAAAACGCCCTGAGGTAATTTTTATCCGCAGGGAGTGCCAAATTCCCCGTATCCACCTCTGTGGAATGGTTTAAGAATGGCAAATAATTCTACTTTTGTGTGCTATTTTAATTCATGGTTTTCAGCAGCATCACTTTTTTGATCTATTTCCTTCCGCTTTTTCTGCTGGCCTACCATTTGGTTCCCCATAAAAACAAAAACGCCATTATTCTTATTGCGAGCATTGTGTTCTATAGCTGGGGCGGTCCGAAATTTATATTTGTTATCCTTGGCACCACCCTGCTGGATTTTTACCTGGTCAATGCCATGCACAAACAAAGCGGCAAAAAGGGAAAACGGCGTTTTCTGATCATTTCCCTGTGCCTTAACCTTGGTTTGCTGTTTTATTTTAAGTATTGTAACTTTTTTATTGAAAACATCAATGCGGTGTTAGGCACTGAGATCAAATGGCTCAACGTGGTTTTGCCTATTGGCATTTCATTTTACACGTTCGAAAGTTTAACCTACGTGGTGGATGTGTACAGAGGCATTCATAAACCTTTGAAAAATTTCTGGCATTACCAAACCTACATTTTGCTTTTCCCCAAACTCATCGCAGGCCCCATTGTGCGCTACCATGATGTTGCAGACCAAATCACCCATCGCGAAAAAAACTACACAGCCGATGTTAAACTCAGTGGCTTTCTGATTTTCTGCATAGGTTTGGGTAAAAAAGCCATACTGGCCAACACCCTCGGCATGCAGGCCGATGCCGTTTTTAATTTGCAGGTCTCTGAGATTGATACCGCAGCCGCCTGGACTGGTGCCCTGGCTTACACCTTCCAAATCTATTTTGATTTCAGTGGGTACAGCGACATGGCCATTGGATTGTGTAAGATTATGGGCTTCAGAATTCCGGACAACTTCAACAACCCATACACCGCCTCCAGCATTACCGATTTTTGGAGAAGATGGCACATCAGTTTGGGTAATTGGATGAAAAACTACCTCTACATTCCTTTGGGAGGAAACCAGGTGAGTACAGCGAAACTTTACCGCAATCTGATCTTTGTGTTTTTGCTTTCCGGCTTGTGGCATGGGGCCAGCTGGAGTTTTGTAATCTGGGGCGCCTTTCATGGTACATTCCTTGTACTGGAGCGTTTGTTTTTGGGTGACCTATACGCCCGACTTGGCAAATTCATTTCCATCCCCCTCACCTTTCTGATCGTGGTTACCGGCTGGGTGTTTTTCAGAATTGAGGATCTGGGCTACGCCAGCCAGGTGATACAAAAAATGTACAGCTTTGATTTTTTTGATGGTAAATTCGCCATGAACAATGACTTCCCGACCATGCTGATTCTGGCTCTGTTTTTCTCTTTTTTCACCTTGCCTGCCTTCACGTCTTCCATTCAAAAGAAAGTGTATGGCGAATCTTTTACTGTAAATGGTCGCCGACTGGCATTGTTTGCAGGACTTGCCTTGTTCTACATTTCCCTGAGTTTTATCTCGGCCCTCGACTTTAACCCATTCATTTATTTCAGATTCTGATGTCGGGTAAAACAAAAACATATTCTCCGCTTTTGCTTTTGGCACTTTTTGGTTTGATGTTGCCCATGTTACTCAGCTATTTGAATTATGCCAGTCGCAGTTCAAAAGAAGACCTGGATTACAACAAACCAAATTTAACCGGCATCGTGATCAGCGATATTAAACCCGAATTCAGCAAATCCAGTTGGTTCAATGTTTCTTATCAAAAGGAAAGCGATGATTACAATAACGATCACTGGGCGCTGAAAGAAATTATGGTGAGGTGGAACAACCAATTGTATTATAATTTGTTTCGCCAGATCCGTGTGAATGGTTTTGTTAGCGGTAAAGAAGATTACATTTTTAGCGAGGGGTATATCTTTTCAGCCTTTGGCGATGACCTCATCCCGGAAAAACGGATTACATCCCTTTTACAAAAAGCCAAAGTGGTGCAAGACACCTTAAAATCAAAAGGCATTGACCTGCTTTTGGTATATGCCCCTGGTAAAGGTCAGTACTGTAAAGAATTTATACAGGACAAATACAAACACCCTGTGAAAACCACCAACCACAGCCGTTTTGTAAACTACAGCAAAGTATTTGGACTTCAGCACCTGGACCTCTTATCGTATTTCGAAAACCTTAAAAGCAGCACGCCTTACCCTCTGTTTCCCAAATTCGGGCACCACTGGAGTTACTATGGCGCTTGCATTGCCAGCGATACCATTATCAGAACGATTGAGTACTTGCAGAAAAAGGATCTGCCCGAGCTGAGCTGGAAAGAAATGGAAGTGTCAGACACTGCCAGAAGCCGAGATGCTGACGTGCTCAAAAGCATGAACCTGCTTTCTTCACCCCCACAGAACATAAAACTCGCTTACCCTAAATTGTTGTTCGAACAAGACAGTTTAAAAAACACCACGCGTGTTCTCACCATAAGCGACAGCTACTGGTATGATCAGGTCTACATGGGTATACCACAAAATTGTTTTGCGGGAGGACAATTCTGGTACTACAATAACAGGGTGATTCCTTCCCCGCGTCAGGGAGAGAAAGTGGAAGTCTGGCAACTCGATCTGAAACAGGAAATTGAAAGCAATAAGGTGATCATGTTGCTTTACAGCGATGGTAACCTTCCCAAATTCGGCAACCATTTTATTGAGGACGCTTATGAGTTGTACACTTCCCCTTCAAGTTATTATGTTCGAACCGCAAACAACAAACAGATTCAGCAATTTGCCAAAGAAATACGCGAAAGTCCGGTGCTTCTGAAAAAAGCAACTGGCCATAGCGAAGCATTGCAAATTCCTTTGGACAGCGCCATCCGGCTCGACGCGATGAAAATGGCCGGTCTAATAAAATGACAAAGGGCCTTATACCTGTTTTAAATCCGCTTATATAAACAAGAATTGAGCACCTTTGACAATTAAATCACTTCTTTCAATACAACTAAAAATGAAAAAATTACTGTTTTGTTTTTTACTGCTTAGTGCCTTTGCAAAATCCGACGAAGGCATGTGGATGCCGCAATTGGTAGATGCACTTAATTTTAAGGACATGAAAAAAAATGGCTTTAAACTGAGCGCGGAACAAATATACAGCATCAACAAAGCCAGCATGAAAGATGCGGTGGCCATTTTCGGTGGAGGCTGCACCTCAGAAGTGATCTCCAACAAGGGCCTTATCCTCACCAATCACCACTGTGGATTTTCATCCATTGCGGGATTAAGTACAGTACAAAAAGATTATTTGAAAAATGGTTACTTCGCCATGTCAGCAAGCGAAGAGTTACCCTGCAAGGGTTTAACCGTCACCTTTATAAAACGAATTGAAGACGTGAGCAGTAAAGTGATGGCAAACATCCGCCAAACGTATTCTGAGAAACAAAAAGACTCGGTGATGAAGGCCAATATAAAAACCATTGAGACCGAAGCCAAAAACAACAGCCATTACGAGGCTTTTGTGCGGCCTTTTTATTATGGAAATGAATATTATTTATTTGTCACCGAAGTCTTCAAAGACATTCGTTTGGTGGGCACACCACCTGAAAGTTTAGGCAAGTTTGGTGGCGAAACCGACAACTGGGTGTGGCCGCGTCACAACGCCGATTTTAGTTTGTTCAGAATCTATGCCGGCAAAGACAACAAACCCGCAGAGTATTCAAGTGAAAATATCCCTTACACGCCGCTCTATTCTTTTCCAATTTCCATAAAAGGAAACAAAGAAGGAGATTTTACCATGGTGTATGGATTTCCCGGTCGCACACAGGAATACCTGAGCTCCTATGCCGTTGAACTTTTAATGAAACAACAGGACCCCTTGCGCGTGGGTTTACGCGAAATCCGTTTAAAAATCCTTGACGAAGACATGAAAACCAGCGATTCCCTGCGTTTGATGTACACTGGGAAATACGCCAACATTGCCAATGCTTACAAAAAGTGGAAAGGGGAAATGCAGGGTTTGGAAAAATCAGATGCAGTGAACAAAAAACGCAATTTTGAAAAGGAATTTCTAAACTCACTGGCCGCTGAACCCGAAAAACAAAAAAAGTACAGCGATCTGATGTCACAATTTGAAAAAACCTATGCAGAATACGCTTACCTGAGCAAACAGTTCGACTATTATTCCGAATGCCTTTTGGCCATTGATGGAATTCGTCTGACTGGAAGTTTTGTGACTGTGTTCGGTGAATTAAAAAAGAAACAAGCAGGGCTTGACAACCGCTTTGATAAAGTATTTAAGGAAAGCAAGCCTCATCTGCCTTTTAAAAACCTCAACAAAGAAACAGACAGGAAGCTTTGTAAGGCCATGCTCGAAACCTATTTTATCAATGTGCAGGCTGGTGCGCGTCCCCCTTATCTGGATTCGCTGTTCAATGCCTTTAGCGGAAACGTGATTGCCATGAGCGATTCCCTTTACAACTCCTCTTCGTTCATTGACAACGATAAGGCCAAGATCATGTTCGAGGATTTTGAAAAGAATGCATCACAATATGAAAGGGATCCCTTATATCTGCTGGGTGAAGCCATCTTCAACCACTATCAGAAAAATATTATTCCGCAAACCACCTATCTTGAAAAACAGATCACTGAATTGCAAAAAGAGTACATGAAGGGATTAAAAGACAACGTTAAAAACAAAACCTTTTACCCTGATGCAAATGGTACACTGCGTGTGGCTTATGGAAAAGTAGAAGGGTACAAAGCCCGCGACGCCGTGAATTACAGCTATTATACAACGCTTGATGGTTTGGTAGAAAAAAACAGCACTGGAGCGGAGGATTTTTATGTGAAAGAACGTGTTTTGGAACTTTACAAGAAAAAAGATTTTGGTCCCTATGCGGATAAGGATGGCAAACTCAGGACCGCCTTTATCGCCAGCAATCACACCACGGGAGGCAATAGCGGGAGCCCGGTTTTGAACGCAAAAGGAGAATTGATAGGCACCAACTTCGATCGCAACTGGGAAGGCACCATGAGTGATGTGATGTACAATGTGAGTTTTTGCCGCAACATCACCCTGGATGTGCGTTTTACGCTGTGGGTGATTGACCGCTATGCCGGAGCCGGGTATTTGTTGAAGGAAATGAAAATTGTAAAGTAAGTCTCAGGCTCTGGCGATGGAGCAGAATATTTTTTTGTTTTCCTTTATAGCTTTGTGGTGGTAAACCATCACCGTTCTTCCGCTGATGGTTTCGCACAACAGCTCGTAACATTTGCCATTGAACACACAGGATTGTACCTGCAATTGAAGTTGCGCCTGCTCAGATGAACTCAGAAAAACAAAGGTGTCGGGCCGTACAAACGTTTTTTTATCGAACAGCTTTTTTGATTTTTTTTCCAGGTCTTCCTGATACAACACATTAAAATCTCCTAGCAACCCGGCCAGGCGCGAGTTGAGAGGGCGATAATACAACTCCCACTTCTCTCCTATCTTTTGAATTTTACCCTTGTCCATAATGGCAATGCGGTCGCTGTATTTTAAAGCTTCCTCAGCAAGGTGGGTAATCAAAAGCACAGCGGTTTTGTGTTTTCTGACTTCTTTTACAATAAAGGCAAACAATTTATCACTTAGCAGTTTGTCCAGATTGCTGAAGGGTTCATCAAGCAACAACACCTTCGGCATCTCAGCAATCGCGCGTGCAATGGCCAGGCGTTGCTTTTGACCACTGGAAAGAAAACGGGCTTTGGTTTGGCGCAGAGGTTTTAATTCCAACAAACCCAATACCTGATCACAGCGTTTTTGTTTCCATTCATCAGAATAGGCAATCAATTTATCGAACACATTTTCCTCAACACTGTGGTTATCGAGCACATAATAATCCTGACTCACCAAACGCATGTCCTCATCTCCCGGCATTAGCTTAAAAGATGGTCCCAGCACTTTTCTCTCGCCCATCCATACTTCGCCTTTATCAAGGTCTTCCAAACCGTAAATGCATTTTAACAAGGTGGTTTTGCCGCTCCCGCTTTTTCCCACAAGCGCAAGAATTTCACCCTCCCTCAGTTGAAGGGACACATTTTTAAGTCCGGCAAAATAGGTTTGGTTGGAGTAATTAAAGGATATGTTGTTCAGCCTGAGAATAGCTATCGAAAAAGACTGAGTGATGTTTTGAGCTTGTATTCCTTAGCGTCGGCGCCTTTTCCTTCTGCAATAACAAAATAAGTTCCTTCATCGCAGGGCAATCCGCTGGTTGTCCTCCCGTCCCAAAAACCGTTTACAGTTTCCCAGGCGGCCACTTGTATGCCAAAGCGGTTGTAAATTTGAATCTTGAGGCTAACTATGGCATCCAGCTTATTCGGTCTAAATACATCATTGATCCCATCGCCGTTGGGTGAAAATGCCGTGGGTAATTCGAGTTGAGACTTGTCGGCCAGGGTAAATTTATAAGCGGATGTATCGTTGCAACCCTGAGGTCCTATGGCAATATGCGATACGGTAAAGGTCCCTGTGGAGGTATACATCCGGCTGGTTTGCGCGGAGGAATCCTTGCTGGTGAAATCATTATCAAATACCCAGTAAATTTTGGTTGAGTTGATAGAATAATCGGTTAGTTTGATCTCATTTGGTAAGCCATAGGTGGTGAGACTAGCATTAAAGGCCGACTCTGCAGATCGGGTGACATTAACAGCAATGGTTTTTGTGGCAGCCCCCAGGCCATCAAATTCCCAACGCAGTGTTATGACATACCGCCCGGGGCTTGAAAACTGCACTATAAACAAAGAATTGCTTGGTGAAGCCTGTAGACTTACCCCGGTTAATGGTGTAACGCTCCAGTCAATGGTAGTCGGCACCGCGGTGGTGGATTGAGCGGAAAACGTGGCGGTTCGGCCAGAACAAATGGTAGAAGGTGAAACCAGAATGGTAGGTGTTGGGGCCTGCCCAAGACCAATGAGGCTGAGCAAAAACAAAATTGAAAAAACAAAATGGCTTTTCTTCATACTGACCGTGATAAATGTACTAAAAAATCCAAAGTATTTACACCGTCGGCAAATTCACTAATAACAGGCTTCTGTGAACAACCAAATGGGGTATGGTCCTTTCCAACCACACACTGCAAGGATTCACGGTTTTTTTTCAGGTAGGACCCAAGTTCCTGCTGGTCTGCATACTCCTGATAAAAAAGCACAGAAATGGGAGAATGGAGCTCCTGGCTTTCCTTAAGAATGAGAAAATTATTGTCTAAAAAGGGCAAGGATTCGAGGAGGTAGAGCGAGCGGTGGTAGTCGTAATTATTACCGTATTTGTTGTTGTTGACCACATCTCCGTAACTGAATATTCCTTCAAAAAACGCATTAAAATTATAGCCTTTTGGAACCAAAAGTTTACCCACATTGCGGCAACCCAGGCCGTAATACGTAAAAATATCCTTGCCCAGGGCTTCAAAGTCCGCAGGCGTCTCTTCCCCTGTTAACACGGCCATTGAACTTCGGTTTTTGCGAATGATATTGGGGTATTTTGAAAAATAAAATTCAAAATGTTTGGCCGTGTTGTTACTGCCTGTGGCGATAACGGCGTCAAACTCACTCAATCTGCCATGGGCAAACCTTATTTTTTCATCAAAACGGGGTTCATAATGCACCAAAAGTTTAAGAAAAAAGGGCAGGAGAAATTTATCGTCCTCCGACATTTTCACAATCAATTGATGACCACTCAGCAACACACACAACACGTCATGAAAGCAAACCAATGGAATGTTCCCCGCGCAAATTACCGCCACCCGTTTTACCCCAATGTGTTCAGGAATTGGCTTGCAAAAGGATTGAAGCTCCTTTTCCTCCAGCAAAAAGGCAATGTTTTTGAGTGCCTCCTCGGTAAAATTTCTACTGAACCAGCCATTATAGGCAAATGCAGTGTCGATAAGGGCATTTAATCCTTCATGCAAATTGTTTTCTTCGGGTAAATAGGATTTGGAAAAATGACGGTCGAGGAAGGATTTTAGTCGAACAAATGCGCCTATTCTTTGTTGTTTTGTCATGGAATTAGGTCGTATATTTGCAGACTGTTTTAAAAACGCAAAACTAAGCAGAAAATGGCAATTAAAATAACTGACGAGTGCATCAATTGCGGGGCCTGTGAACCTGAGTGTCCAAACAACGCCATCTATGAAGGCGGCGCTGAGTGGCGCTTTGCCGATGGAACCGGAGTAAAAGGCACAGTGAAAGGACACAACACCGGAATGGAAGTGGATGCGGATGCGCCTCAGACCCCGGTAAGTATGGATGTTTATTATATTGTTAGCGATAAATGCACCGAGTGTGTTGGTTTTCATGATGAACCACAATGCGCTGCTGTTTGTCCGGTTGATTGCTGCATTAAAGATGAGGACAACGTGGAAACGGAAGAACATCTTTTGGCCAAAAAAACGGCTTTGCATCTGTAATTACCCGTTTTCCTAAAAGGTAGGGTTTCTAAGGTTTCGCTTAACATCAATTTTCCTGGAATGAAACGGCTCTTTCTGGCAACCAAATTCGTTTTGGTTCGTATACCTCGTTTTAACATTTGAAGCCTCGATGGACAAGGAATATTTCTATCTTTGCTTTAGCCTGATTTTGCTCGTTTGTTGCGAAATTCCGGTCACGTACTGAACCAAAAATGCACCTTAAATGAGCCCACTGAAAAGAAGTCTGTTTTTAAGTATACTGAGTTTTCTGTTTTTCTCCTTTTCAGTATCCAACACCAATTCCCCGTTGGTTAAGTCCCTTTCATTCATTGAAAACAAAGGACAGGTGCACGATGAAAACAATGCTCCGCGTCCGGATGTGTTATACAGTGGCTTTGATGGGCAAATGACCTACCACTTCGGTAAAAACGGGTTCAGCTATCAATTGTACAAAGTGGAGAGCTGGAAAAAGGTGATGGACCCGCGAACGAAGACTGAAGACAAATGTCCTGAAAAAACCAGCATTTTCAGAACCGACCTGATTTGGTTAGGGGCTAACCCAAGTGCCCTGCCAGAAGGTGCTAATGCCTTGAGCGAAACCAGTAATTATTTCGTCAACTCAGGCGAGAAGGGGATAATGGGTGTTAGAAGTTTTGAAGCCCTTAGGTACACCAATTTGTACAAAGGCATTGATGTGAAATGGTATCACAGCAAGGGGCAATTAAAGTACGATTACCAAGTGAAGGCCGGGGTTGATTACCACCAAATTCGTTTACAGATTAAAGGCCTGAAAAAAATACACCTCAACAAAAAAGGGGAATTGGTCATGCAAACGCCTTATGGGGACATTATTGAGCAGGCTCCTCTGGTTCTTCAAAACGGTAAGGCACTCAAAGCAAAATGGACCATCAAACAAAATGTAATAGGTTTTGAAATAGAAAACCTCGATCCTGCATTCCCTTATGTTATCGACCCGGCTGTAAGACAATGGGGCACCTACTATGGAGGAAACAGCATTGATAATGTGAAATCCATTTCTACCGATGGCTCGAGCAATGTGTACATGACCGGGTGGACGGTATCCGGAAACGGGACGTCCATTGCCACAGCGGGCGCGCATCAAAGCACTTTAATAAGTGCGAGTTACCAGGCTTTTCTTGTAAAATTTAATAGCAGCGGCATTCGCCAATGGGGCACCTATTTTGGAGGTATCTGGGACGAAATTGCTTACGGCTGTAAGGTGGATAATTCCGGCGATATTTATATCACCGGACACTCTACAAGCCCTACAAGCACAGACGTTGCCACACCCGGAGCGCATCAAAGCACACTTGGGGGAAATGCGGATGCGTTTCTTGCCAAGTTCAATACCAGTGGAGTGTTGCAATGGAGTACTTACTACGGAGGAGCGGAAAGCGATGTGAGCTTTGTGTGTACAACGGATGGTTCGGGCAATGTGTATATGGCAGGAGCATCCGCTTCCACAATAAACATTGCCACTGGCGGGTCGCATCAAAATGCTTTTGGCGGTGGCACCTCCGATGCCTTTCTGGTAAAATTCAACAGTGCAGGCGTTCGGCAATGGGCTACGTATTATGGAGGGGCGGGAAATGAATCCGGGTACGGTTGCGCAGTAGATGGTTCAGGCAATGTGTATTTAACCGGGCTTTCTACCGTTGATGTTGGAACCGTTATCGCTACAGCTGGCTCTCACCAATCCAGTTCAGGAGGTTCATACGATGGGTTTCTGGTGAAATTTGACGCATCAGGTGTTCGGCAGTGGGGAACCTATTATGGAGGCAGCGGGGATGAATACGCTTATGGTTGTGCAGTAGACGGCTCGGGAAACATTTATTTCACAGGCCACACCAGCTCAAACAACGGAACTTCGGTTGCAACGGCTGGCTCTCACCAGAGTTCCCTTTCCCCTGCCAGTTATGACGCTTATTTAGCGAAATTCAATTCGAGTGGTGTCAGGCAATGGGCCACCTACTATGGTGGTAGCGGTTATGAAATTGCATTTACCTGTATAACCGATCCTTCAACAGATGTTTACCTTAGCGGTTATACAAGCACCAATACGGGTACTGCCATAGCTTCAAGTCCTGCCTACCAAAGCTCATATGGAGGGGGTAGTTACGATGCATTTTTAGTGAAATTCAGCAGTACCGGCGTTCGGCAATGGGGAACGTATTACGGTGGAAACGATCAAGACGAAGGATGGTCAATTGCCCTTGATGCTTCTGGGAATATTTTACTTGGAGGCACAACGCGATCACCCGGTGTTATGGCGAGCCCAACCGGACATCAAACAAGTCAGGGTGGAGGAGGAGAAGATGGGTTTTTAGCCAAATTTAAAGATTGCGACATTACCAGTTTAAGTGCCAGTTCAAATGCTCTGCCAGTTTGTGAGGGCAGTAACCTGAATTTAACCGGTTCGGTCACATCCGGTTTAAGCCTCACCTACAGTTGGACAGGCCCCAACTCTTTCACATCCACGGCACAAAACCCTGTGATTAACAATGTCACGCCATCTTCGAATGGCACGTATTTTTTTACAGTTAACGATGGGGCCGGTTGCCAGTTGACTGCCACCCTTGGGGTAATGAATATCGATCCAAGTACAACCATTTCAGTAAATTCAGGTACAGTTTGCAGTGGCGCTCCATTCACCATAACACCTTCCGGTGCCTCAACGTATACAATTAGCGGTGGGTCATTTGTGGTTTCTCCAGTTGTAACGACTACTTATGCGATCACCGGATCGGGTGGTTTAGGTTGCCCCTCTACCAATACTGCAATTGCCACAGTAAGCGTGAATGCGGTTGCTTCCTTAAGCATTTCTTCCACCAGCACCTTATTGTGTTCCGGAAGCACAGGAACACTTACCGGAAGTGGGGCCGGCAGCTACACCTGGAGTGGCGGACCAAACACCGCGTCTTATGCAGTAAGTCCAGTTTCAAATACCAACTACACGCTCAACGGAACAGCAGCGAACGGGTGTACCACATCGGCTGTTCAAACAGTTTCTGTTATTACAGCGCCCCCGCTCACCATCACACCAAGCAGCACGGTGATCTGTTCGGGTAAATCGGCCACCTTAACCGGAAGTGGTGCCAGCACCTACACCTGGAACGCAGGACCAACAAGCGCCGCTCATGTTGTGAGTCCTTTATCCAATACCAGCTATACGCTTTTTGGAACTGCAGCGAATGGCTGTACAACCAGTGCAGCTCAAAGCATGTCGGTAAACGCACTTCCTGTATTAACAATTACACCAAGCAGTTCCGTTATCTGTAGCGGCTCAAGCGCAACATTGACCGGAAGCGGCGCCAGCACGTATACCTGGAATGGAGGCCCGGCCGCCGCGGCCTATGTTGTGAGTCCCCTAACCACAACCAATTACACCCTCGTTGCCACAGCCGTCAATACGTGTACAAACAGTGTCGTTCAATCTGTTTCAGTTATGGCAAGTCCAGTGCTTACCATTACCCCAAGCAGCACCGTTATTTGCACAGGAAAAACGGCTACCTTAACCGGAAGTGGAGCAAGTACCTATACCTGGATATCAGGGCCCAGCACAGCAGTTTACACAGTGAATCCCATAACTTCAACCAACTACACGCTAACCGGTTCTGCGGGCAATGGTTGTACCACCTCTGCCGTTCAATCCCTTTCAGTCAACACGACTCCAGTCTTAACTATTACACCAAGCAGCACGCTCATTTGTTCTGGTAAATCAGCAACGCTTACCGGCAGCGGTGCATCAACCTACAGCTGGAGCGGAGGACCAACTTCGGCCGCTTATGTGGTAAGTCCAACGTTAACGGTCACTTACACGCTCACAGCCACTGCTGCAAATGCCTGCACCAATTTGGCTGTGCAATCCATTTCAGTAAATGCAAGTCCTTCAGTGAGCATAAGCCCAAGCAGTACCGTAATTTGTACCGGAAAAACAGCCACCTTAACAGGCAGTGGCGCTAATACGTATACCTGGACAAGTGGGCCATCCACTGCTAATTACACAGTTAACCCATTGGTCAATACAAGTTATACTTTAACAGGTACGGCTTTAAATTCCTGCACCAATTCTGCAATACAAAATATTTCGGTAAATATCACACCGGTATTGACCATCACACCCAGCACAACACTCATCTGTTCCGGCCAAACAGCCACCTTTACAGGAAATGGTGCCAGCACTTACACCTGGATCTCCGGACCTTCAACAGCTGCTTATGCGGTGAGTCCAACAGTAAACACAACGTATACCGTAATCGGAACAGCCGCAAACACTTGCACGAATAACGCAAGCCAATCACTTTCTGTGAACGCAACGCCCATCCTCACCATCATTCCAAGCAGCTCAGTGATTTGTTCCGGCAATTCCTCTACCCTCAGCGGAAGTGGGGCCAACAGCTATACCTGGAGCGGTGGACCGAACACTACAACTTATCAGGTGAGCCCCATCACCACAACAAATTACACATTAAGTGCAACGGCTTTAAATGGCTGTACGAACTCTGCTGTTCAGGTACTTTCTGTTAATGCAACACCTACCTTAGTTATCACACCAAGCAGCGGTCTTTTCTGTTTAGGGAATATTCTTGCGCTTACCGGAAGTGGAGCCAGCACTTACACCTGGAGCGGGGGGCCTCTTACTCCCCTCTACCTTGTAAGTCCACTTATAAATACCAATTACACGCTTTCAGGAACTGCACCTGGCAATTGTACGAGCACAAGCACCTACTCCGTTGATGTCAATACACCACCAACCTTAAACATCACGCCAAGCAGCACGGTCATCTGTTCAGGAAAAACCAGCACCCTAACAGCAAGTGGAGCAAACACATACACCTGGGCTGCAGGACCAGCTACAACAGTGTATGTTGTTGGACCCATGACTAACACCACATTTACGGTTGTGGGCACAGCAGTAAATGGCTGTACTAATTCAGCAGCACAAAGCATCTCTGTAAACGCCTCTCCTAACCTGAGCATCACGCCCAGCAATTCCCTGGTGTGTTCATGGACCACAGCCACTTTAACCGGAAGCGGAGCAAACACCTACACCTGGACGGGTGGCCCCTCAACGCCGGTATTTACCATTAGCCCTTTCAGTTCTGTAAATTATACATTAACCGGAACCGCGGTGAATGGGTGTACAAACGATGCGGTGCAAAGTATTTCAGTAATTCCATCACCAACATTAAGCATTACCCCAAGCAGTTCCATCATCTGTTCCGGTAACTCCGCCACGTTAACCGCAAGCGGGGCCTTGAGTTACAGTTGGACCGGAGGACCAAACGGTTCAAGTTATGTTGTGAGTCCGGCCACCACCACCAATTACATTTTATATGGCACAGCAGCCAATACATGTACAGGCTCCGTTGTAAAAACCATTTCAGTAAATGCCACTCCGGGTCTTACCATATTACCAAGCAGTACCGTGATCTGCCAGGGCAGCGTGGCCAGTTTAACCGCTCAGGGCGCAGCCACCTTTACCTGGGCCGGAGGTCCTGCCACCTCGGTTTACACTGTGAATCCGGTTTCAAACACCACCTACTCGGTTATTGGAGAAACCAACAGTTGTACAAATTCTGCGGTGCAAAGTATTTCAGTGAATGTTTCACCAACATTGATCATTGTTCCAAACAACACGGTCATCTGTTCGGGCAATGTGGTCACCTTCTCTGCTAGTGGCGCTGTTTCATACACCTGGGAGGGTGGGCCCACAACCACCACATATGCGGTCAGTCCATTGATAACAACCAGTTACACCTTGAACGGCACTACTGCTGCAGGCGGCAATTGCAGCACCAGCGCGGTGGCGACAATTTCCGTCAACACAACCCCTACCCTTTCTGTAAATAGCGGCTCGATTTGTTCAGGCAATAGTTTTGTGATCTTACCTGGTGGTGCGTCCACCTACACCATTAGCGGAGGAAGCGCAACGGTAAGCCCGATGGCAAACACCAATTACACGGTAACAGGAAGCAGCGCAGCAGGATGCCCGGCTTCCAACAGTGTGGTAAGTCAGGTAACGGTTTACACCACGCCTACCGTTACAATAAACAGCGGAAGCCTGTGCACCGGCAATTCGTTTACCTTGATTCCGGGTGGAGCAAACACCTATACCATTTCCGGTGGCTTAAGCGTTGTCACACCTTCCATCAATAGCAGCTATTCCGTTACCGGCACAAGTTCTATGGGTTGTGTTTCAAACAACACTGCAGTAAGCATGTTAACCGTAAATCTGACACCAACTGTATCCGCTTCAAACGGCATCATTTGTTCTGGTGAGGTTTTCACCATCACACCTTCCGGTGCAAACACCTATTCCTTTAGTGGTGGCTCAAGTACAGTAAGTCCAGCAGCAAATAGCAGCTACTCCGTAACCGGGACCAGCAGTTTAGGTTGTGTTTCCGCGAACACAGCAGTTGTTTCAGTGAGTGTAAATCCATCGCCAAGCATAGCAGTAAATAGTGGTAATCTGTGCTTCGGACAAAACTTCACAATTACACCTACAGGCGCATTAACCTATACCATCTCAGGAGGCACCGCCGTCGTAAGCCCTGCCGTGAACAGCACCTACTCCGTTACCGGAACCAACCTCTTTGGTTGTGTATCCAATGCGCCTGCAGTTGCCACAGTAGTTGTGATCCCAAATCCAACGGTTAGTGTAACCAGTGCCTCGCTTTGCTCCGGTGTATCCCTCACCTTGCAAGCCTTAGGTGCAAACACCTATTCCTGGAGTACAGGAAGTACCGGTTCCAGCATCGTTGTGTCGCCTTCCATTAGCAGCACCTACACGGTTACCGGTACAGCCGGTAATGCCTGTACAGCAATCGCCATCAGCACTGTGTCTATTCCTACTCCGGTTAACCCAAGCATTACCCCCAGCAGCATTTTCTTTTGCATGGGAAATTCACTCACCTTAACTGCCAGTGGAGCACCAAGTTATACCTGGGACAATGGTTCACAGAACAGTAGCATCATCGTCAGCCCGGTGAGTACAAGTTCTTACACGCTTGTTGGTTCTTCCGGTCCTGGTGGTTGCAGCAACACGGCCGTGTATGTGGTAACTGTAAACCCTAGCCCCACAGTTTCCATTTCAGGCACTAGCCTGGTGTGTGCCGGATTTGCAACAACACTTTCAGCCCTTGGCGCCCTTAGTTACACCTGGAACACTGGTGCCATGAGTCAGTTTGTTGTGGTGAACCCCACCGTGACCAGCAATTATACCGTGGTTGGAATGAATTTTGAAGGATGTACTGACACCGCCTTCTATCAATTAAACACCACATCGCTGACCACACCTTCCATCTGTCTGGTGACCGTAGATAGTTTGAGTAATTACAATGAGATTTACTGGGACAAAACGCTTTTCCCTCAGGCGGATACCTTTATTGTTTACAGAGAATCCAGCGCCTCGGTGTACACAGCCATCGGACGCATCCCAAAAAATGTTTTCAGTGCATACGTTGATACAAACAGAAGTATAGGGCCAATTACCGGCAACCCCAATTTCTCTTTGCACCGCTATAAATTACAATACGTTGACAGTTGTGGTAATTTAAGTGCCCTCAGTCCTTTCCACGAAAGTGTTAAGATTACGGATAACCTCACAGGCAACTTTAGTTGGAACTACTATGCCATTGAAGGCGTTGGTCCATTGCAAACTTTAAATTATGTGCTTACACGAAGAAATGTGATCTCCGGCATCACCGTTACAGTGGCTGTGGCAGCCGGCAATCAATTGAGCGACCCTCAGTACGCAGCTCTCTCCGCCACAGGAAACATGAAATGGTACGTTTACGCAGATGGCTTTAGTTGTAATGCAAGTTTAAAAACCAGTGAAACTGCTGCCGTTAAGAGTCGCACCAAGAGTAATAATACGAATGAAAGGCAGTTTCCTACAGGGTTTGAAAAGCAGTTCGAGATGATAAAACACCTCAGCATTTACCCAAATCCCGCTAACGATGTAATTAATATCAAAGCAGCCGGGGAATTAGAAAAAGTAAAGTTTCAAATTATGGATCTTGCTGGTAGACGACTGTTTGAAGGTTATTTTAGTGGCTCAGACTATATTCTTGACACGAGAGAAATAAACAATGGCATCTATCTATTGACTTTAAGCATCAATGGTAAAACTGCTGTTAATCAAAAAATAATTATTCAACATTAACTCGATTGTTACGCTTTCGACAATTCCTCCTCCTTTTCTGCCTTCTCTTTTTGATTGTAGAAGAAGACCTGGCCCAAACCGGCAATTACTTTGTAAGAAATTACCTTCCTAAAGAGTATCAGGAGTCTGGCAACAATTCAGGAATCACCCAAAACAATGAAGGGCTGATTTTTGTCGCAAACAACAACGGGGTCCTGGTATTCGACGGCATCAGTTGGGACCAGTGCAAACGGGAAGATGAAGTGTCGGTATTTTGCATTGCCAAAACTTCCGGTGGGGAAATTGTTGTTGGCACCGCCGACGGAGACATTGCCAAAATCGTAAAAAATCAAAAAGGAAAATATACCTACGTTTCTTTATTGGATGGAATTCCAGAAGATCAACGTCCGAAAGAAATCATACGTCAGATTATCACCATAGGTGCAAATACCTATTTTTTAGCTGCGGATAAATTGGTCGAATATTCCGATGATAAGCTCAGCGTTTTTAAACCAAAAAATGCCTTGCACAACCGGGCCTTCAATTTGGGTAAACACCTTTACGTAATCGATGTTGGAAATTCAATCTCCCTATTTGAGAAGGGACAGTTTATTCCTGTTCCGGGAACCGAAAGCCTTTCAGAAGAAAAACTGTTTTACTGTTATCCTCTAAGTCCTGTTCAATTTGCGCTGGGATTCAGAACCATTGGCACTGTGCTGGCGCATTACGATTCGTTGAACCCCTTGCGTTTAAAATTTGAAACCAAAAGTGTGGACAGCGATCAGGAGATAATAGCGTCAGAAGCCAACAATGGCCAACTTTTAAAGAATGGCCATTTTATCATCACAACCAATAAAAAGGGAGCGTTTGAATTGGATCAAAACCTAAACATTGTTGGCAGGTTCAACTCGAGAAAAGGAATTTTTGACGATAACATCAAATCCGCCTTTCAGGATATGAACGGAAACTTGTGGTTGGCTTTATACTACGGTATCGGATTTGTTGAAATAAACTCAAGACTGTTCCACTACACCAGAGACAATGGCATTGCGGGTCCGGTTCAAAGCGCCTGTTATTTTAATAAGCGTTTGTTTATTGCAACTGATAAAGGTGTTCAGTATTATGACAGTTTATCGGATAAATTTCAATTCCTTGAAACCCTCGACAAACAAGCCTGGATCTTACTCCCCTTAAACACTCAACTCTTGATCGGTACCGCAAAGGGTTTGTTGGTATACGGCAAAAGCGGCATTGAACCTTTGAATGAAAGCAACACCTTTTGTTTGTATCAGTCTCAAGACTCAAAAAGGACGCTTTATGCAGGCACCGATTACGGTGTAGAGATTTATAAGCCGGGACCTGAAGGCTTTCAAAATTCTCAAACCCTTGAATTGGGAAGCGGGGTTAAAACCATTGCGGAA
>Ga0154020_10001130_pt1 | contig 32908 bp, 20 predicted proteins | sample Klosneuvirus_201_FD_109709 | JGI IMG/M metagenome (GOLD analysis project Ga0154020, IMG submission 109709) | Active sludge microbial communities from wastewater, Klosterneuburg, Austria - Klosneuvirus_20160825_MG | ecosystem: Engineered > WWTP > Aerobic digester > Activated sludge | place...
CACCGCCACGCCCATGGCCACCGCCGAGCCGACGACGATGAAGCGGCCCTTGGTGCGCGAGAGGTCTCGCTTGATCAACGTGGAGAGCTTCATGCCCGAGCCTCCGGCATCAGCCGCCCATTCTCGAGCACCAGGACCCGGTCGGCGCGGGAGGCCACCCGGCGATCGTGGGTCACGATGATCACCGCGCAGCCGTCGCCCTCGCGCTTTCGGATCGCGTCGAAGACCGAGAAGACGGAGGAGCCGGTGTTCTCGTCGAGGTTGCCGGTGGGCTCATCGGCCAGCACCAGCCGCGGATGAGCCACGATGGCCCGGGCGATCGCCACCCGCTGCCGCTCGCCGCCCGACAGATGCGCCACCGACTCGCCGCCGCGATCGCCGAGGCCGACCAGCTTCAGCACCTCGAGCGCGCGCGCTTGTTCGTCGCCGTCCGACTTGGTCGCCTCACCGAGCCACAGCGGGACCTTCACGTTCTCCTCCACCGAGAGGTGCTCCAGGAGATGAAAGGACTGAAACACGAAGCCCACCAGGCGATTCCGGAGCCGCGTGCGCTGATCATCGGGCAGCCCCAGGAGGGGCTGACCAAAGATACGCGCCTGACCGTCGAAGCTGCCGTCGAGCGCGCCCATCACGTTGAGCAAGGTGGTCTTGCCTGATCCGCTGGCCCCTACGATGGCCACCAGCTCGCCGGCCTTCACCTCGAGGTCGAGCTCAGCCAGGACCGCCTTGTCGCCAAAGCGCTTGCCGAGCTTCGCTAGCTCAACGATCGGCTCGCTCATTTCTTCACGGGGGCGAAGTTGAGGCGGAGGCTGAGGAGCACGCCCTCCCCAGCCGGCTCGATGCGGGCCTCGATCTTGGAGAGCCGATCCATCAAGGCCAGCGCGCGGCCGACGATCGTGCGGATGATCATGCCCTCTGCACCGCCGGCCAGCTGCGCCAGGTCCACCGCGCGGATCGCCGCGGCGAGCGGGGCCACGCGCAGCTCGACGATCGCGCCGCCTTTGCCGCCCAGGGGATCGGTGCCCGCGGTCGCCGCCGCCGTCACCGCGCGCTCCGTCTCCCCCGCAGTGTTGGTGATGATCCACGCGCCGCCTACCACCGCCGACTCCATCAGCAGGGGATCTTGCCCTTCGAGCGGGGTCTTCAGCTTCACCATCTCCACGTCGAGGTCCTTCAGCTTGCGCTGCTCGCGGACGAGGCCGCGGCGCTCGAAGGCCGGGTCGAGATCTTTGCTCATGAGCGAGAGCTTCTTGCCGTCCTCGGCGGACTTGAGGCCGAGCGAGGTAGAGCTCCACAAGAACTTGGCCGGGGTCATGAGGAAGGTGCGGACGTCGCTGAGGCCCTTCAGATCGCCGATGCCGATCGCGAAGGCGGAGTGACCGCTCATGGCCGGGATGATCTGGGTGCGGACGTCCAGGCCAGTGTCGCTCTTGAAGGCGGTGAAGACGTTCTCCACGTCGCGGCCGAGCTGCGTGCTCGGCGGCGCTACGCCGGCCAGGAACTTCGTGACGTCGCCCGCGCCGAGCACGGTGAGCACCGCCTCCGGAGAGAGCGTGGCCAAGACGCCCGGGGGAACCTTGCCGCCCGCGCTGAACATGGCCTGCACGTCCTTGTCGACCGCGGGCGTGAAGCGCACCCGGCCGATGACCGCCAAGGACTTCTCATCGAGGGTGATCGACCAAGCGGTGCTCTCCACCGCCGCCGCGAAGCCTTCCTTGGGCGCATCGGGACCGAGGCGATCCATGATCACCTTGGCCTGGGGCACCAAGATGCGCACCACCGCGTCCGGCACCGTGGACTTCACCAGGCTGGCGTAGGCCGGGAGCGCCTCGAGGCTCTCTTCCTTCTTGCGGACCAGGGCCTGCTTCACCAGCTCGGCGGCCTTCTTCCCGGCGCCCACGAAGGCGTAGCCCTTCTGGATGGTGAAGGCCGCGACGGGGACCTTCTCAGTGCCCCAGGAGCTGAGGAAGATGAGCAGCTTTCCGCCCTCGATGGCCTCGTCCTTGGTCTCGTCGATGTTCGAGCGCGACTTGATGACGTCGGTGATCGTCTTCTCGAGCTTGGCCTTGTCGGCGCAGGGGATGACCCAAAACCCGCCGCGACCGCCCTCGATGATCTCCCCCGCGACCGCTCCGCTGGCCGGCAGACCAGCGGCGGCCAGGCCCTCGGCGGTGGTGGGATCGAAGCCCAGGACGCGCTTCACCTCACCGACGGCCGCGTCGTACTGCTCCTTGGTGATGATGCCCTCCACGCGATCGCGGAGCAGCGCGTTCTTCTTGGTGGGCGCGGTGATGTCGGGGATCTCGACGACGATCTCCGCGGCCTGCGACAGCCAGCGCGTCGGCGCCTCGGTCGGCTTCTGGTTACAGCCGCTGCAGCCCGATGCGAGGGCGAGCGCGGTGATGAGCAGGGATTGCGCGAAGCGCAGGCGGCCAAGACGAACCACGCGGTCGGCCTACCAGTCCCCTCGGCGATCGGTCAATCGCCAGTCCGCTTGCGGGGATCGGAAGAAGCCTGCGACACTCCCTACGTGGCGGCCGACGCAGGAGATGAGGTCCGCACCAAGGTCCTCGGCGCGCGGTTCTCCAGCGCAGGCAGCTACCTCGTCCGCGTCCTGAGCGGTGAGCTCAAAGGCGAGGAGGCGATCCTCAGCCCCGACGCCCCCTTCGTGATCGGCTCGAGCTTCGACGCTACCCTGCGGCTCCCCGATGGCGCGGTCTCGCGTCGCCACCTGGAGCTCACGCTGGACGGCGGCGTGGTCAAGGCCAAGGACCTCGGCTCGACCAACGGCAGCTACTATGAGGGCTCGCGCTTCGCGGTCCTCGATCTGGGCCCCGGCGCGGTGGTGCGGGTGGGCGAGACCGAGCTGCAGCTGATCGCTCCGGACAAGACCGATCCCCTCCCCCCGTCCGAGGCCACCGAGTTTGGCCGCTTGATCGGCAAGAGCCGGCGCATGCGCGAGGTCTTCGCCATCTTAGAGCGCGCCGCCGAGACCGAGGCGACCGTCCTCGTCTCCGGTGAGACCGGCACCGGCAAGGAAGAGGTCGCGGCGGCGATCCATCGCGCCTCCGCCCGCCGCGATGGGCCTTTTGTGGTCGTGGACTGCGGCTCGATCCCCGCCAACCTGATCGAGTCCGAGCTCTTCGGTCACGTCAAAGGCGCTTACACCAGCGCGGTGGCCGATCGCGTGGGCGCCTTCGAGGCCGCCAGCGGCGGGAGCATCTTCCTCGACGAGATCGGCGAGATGCCGATGGAGCTGCAGCCCCGGCTCCTCCGCGCGCTCGAGACCCGCAGCATCAAGCGGGTGGGCGCCAACGACTTCCGGAAGGTCGACGTGCGGGTGATCGCCGCGACCAACCGCGAGCTCGAGGAAGAGGTGACAGCCAAGCGCTTTCGGGCCGACCTCTTCTTCCGCTTGGCGGTCGTGCGGGTGAACGTTCCGCCGCTGCGCGCGCGACGGGAGGACATCCCGCTGCTGGCTCGGCATTTCCTGGCCGAGTCCAAGGGCGCGCTCGATTTGACGCCCGAGCTGATGGCCACGCTCAGCTCCTACGACTGGCCCGGCAACGTGCGCGAGCTCCGGAACGTGCTCCACCAGGCCACGTCGTTGTCGAGCCAGGGGCTGTCCTTGGCGCTGCGCCTGCGCCAAAACCAAGAGGGCGCCCGATCGGCAGATTCCCCTGGTTTTGAGGCCTTTTTGGACCTCCCTTACAAGGAGGCCCGCCGCCAGGCGCTGGAGGCCTTCGAGCTGGCCTACGCCAAACACGCGGTCGATGCGGCGGGCGGGAACGTGAGCCGGGCGGCGGAGACGGCGCAGGTGCACCGCAACGTGCTCCATCGGATCCTGTCGGGGAAGAAGGACGGGGAGTAGGGCCTCACTTCGTGGTGATCGTGACCAGCCCCGCCGCTTGGTCCAGCGGGCCTCCCGCGCCCTCAAAAGCAGCGCCCACGGCGCGGTCAAAGAGCAGCTCCCGCGCGAAGTAGGCCGTCAAGTAGCGCACCGAGTAGGCGAGCACGACCGCGGGGTCGGCGCTCCCGGCCGGATTGCACAGCGCGCACAGCCGACACTCCGCCGGATCCTCGAAGGCCACGTGGCCGGCGTTCAGCGCCGAGATCTTCACCGCCGGAGCGCTCGCCGCGGCGTACAGCACCTCGTAGTTGTCGGGCGCGGGAGAGCAGGCCCCCGAGACGGTGGCGCCCAAGAACGCCAGCGGGAGATGGAGCGCGCCGAGCGTATCGCGGGCGTCTACGCCGCCGCTGAGCGTCGAAGCATCGATGGGGTCGATCCCAAACCACGCCACCACTTGCCCCACCGGCGCCGTCTCGGCGGCGATCAGCGAGGCCTTGCCTCCCCGCGAGTGTCCCCCGAGCCCGACCCGCGAGACGTCGATCTTCCCAAACAGCGGGCTCGCGGCGTCGGCGTTCATGGCCGGGAGCCAGGTCCCCACCAGGTACAAGAGCGCGCTCGTCGCTGCGGTGGTCTGGACCAGCGCGCCGAAGTCATCATGGGAGATGGCGATGATCCCGTGGCTCGCGAGGCGCCGCAGATAGGGGACGTAGGCCGCCGAGCGCTGCTGCAGGCCCGGTGACACGCTCACCAGCGGGTGCGGGCCGGGCGTGCTGGGGATGAAGACGTGCTCATCGAAGCTGCGCATCCCGGTGTCGACGTGGATCGTCGCTTCCGTGACGACCTCGGGGCCGTCGCGATCGTAGGGGCCGAGGGCGGAGGGCGGGCCGGCGTCGATCGGGGCGGGTACGTCTGCGGCGCCTGCATCGCCCGGGACAGCGTCGGGAGCGAAGCCACCGTCGGTCGTGGAGCCACCGTCGACGACGAAGCCACCGTCGGTCGTGGAGCCGAGGTCGTCCGCGATGCCAGCGTCATCCGCGAAGCCGAGGTCATCTGCGACGGCGTCCTCCGCGAAGAAGGCGTCGATCCCTGCATCATCGGCAGCGCCAGCGTCCGCCGCTCCGAGCACGTCCTCCCCTCCCCGACCATCGAGCACACGCTCCGCGTCGGGGCCCGCAGGCAGGTCCTTCGAGCAAGCCACGAGCAGGCAAAGGCCAAGGGCGACCCACTGAGCGCCGCGATCGCGCCCGCAGGCCCGTTCATCCCGCCGACAACGGGCAGAGACTCCCCCGCGACGCATCGCGCGTAGTCTAGCCTAACGGTTGCTCTTGTTGGGGGCCTGGCTGATGTCGTACCCCGCCTTTTCGGCCGTCTTCAGGAAGGCATCGCGGGCCTCCTGCTCCGCCTTGGACGCCGGCTTTTGGTCGGTGTGGATCAGCTTCTCCACTTCGTGATCAACCAAGGGATCGTCGCCGGCGCGGACCCCGCTATCGAGGATCGACTTCAGCGTCTTGTATTGGTCGGTCTTGCCAGTGTCGGGCGGAGGGCGGCGATCGACGGCCGCCTGGCTGGGCGTCTTGCGCTCGAAGCGATCGACCACCGCATAGCGGTGCGGCGGGGCTGGCGGGGCGCCCGCGTCGATCTTGAGCGTGCCGTGGTATTCGTCCCCCAGGCTGCGGGGTACGGAGTTGCTGCTAGAAGAACCTACGGTGGTCATGCCGCCTCGCGATTGCAGGGTGCGGGCCAAGCGCGAGCCCGGTGGCGGCGACGAGCATCGCGCCAAATCCGCGCGACGGAGCTCTACCGTAGCGCCGTTTCAGCGTCGCTCGCGGGCGGAGAGGCCAAACTGCTTGAGCTTGGTGACGAAGGTCCGCAGCGGCATGGAGATCAGCTCCGCGGCCCGCGTCTGATTCCCGCCGGTCACGGCCAGCGCCTCCGACATCCGCGCCCGCTCGAGCTCCCGCACCTCGTCCTCGATCGGCCGGAACTTCCGCTCGTCGCCGGCGGTCGGCGCCGTTGAGGCGCTCTCGGCCGCGAAGGGCAAGGCCCAAGGCTCGATGCGCTCGCCCTCGGCCATCGCCGCCGCCAGCTCCAGCACGTTCTTCAGCTCGCGGACGTTGCCCGGCCAGTCGTGGGCCAACAAGCGCTGCAGCGCGGCGTCCGAGAGGCGTCGCTGCGGCGTGAGCTCGGCGAGGATCGCTGCCGCCAAGATCGGGATCTCGGCGCGTCGCTGGCGCAGCGGAGGCAGCGCCACCTTGGCCGTGGCCAGGCGATAGTACAAGTCTTGGCGAAACCGCCCGGCCCGCACCTCCGCCTCGAGGTCGCGGTGAGTGGCGGCGACGAAGCGGACGTCGACCGGCCGCTCCCGCACGTCACCGAGGCGCAGCACGCGCTGGGTCTCGATGACGCGGAGGAGCTTGGCTTGGATGGCCAGGGACAGCTCGCCAAGCTCATCGAGGAAGAAGGTCCCGCCCTGGGCCGACTCGATCAGGCCCGCCTTGGCGGCGTCAGCGCCAGAAAACGCCCCTTTTTCATGGCCGAAGAGCTGGCTCTCGGCCAGCGTCTCGCTCAGCGCCGCGCAGTTGATGACCACGAAGGGTCCGCTCCGGCGCCGCGGAGAGCCGAAGTGCAGCGCCTGCGCGACGAGCTCCTTGCCCGCGCCCGTCTCACCGTTGATCAGCACGGAGACCTCGGTCGGCGCGAGGCGATCGACCAGCGCGTAGAGGCGCTTTACGGCGGGGTCGGCCAATAGGATCGTGCGATCGCCGACCTGACGCCGCACGGCCGCCTCGGTGGCTTGCCCTACTCGGCCCGCCGCGGCCAGATCCAGGCCGGCGATCGCCGCGGCGATCAGGGCGTCGGCGTCTCCAGCGTCGCGCGGACAGGCCGCGACGCCCGCGCGCGCCCGGGGCCCGACCGCGCCCACCAGCCGCTTCGCGCTGACCAGGGCCTCCTCGCCATCTTGCTCCGGCAGGAGGAGCGCGAAGTTCCGGCCCGGCAGCCAGCCCGGCACGTCGATGGTGCGGGTCTGGCCGGCCAGCGCGCGCACCAGCGCCGCCCGATCGAGGTCTGGGCCTGCGTCCACCACGATCAGCGCCGCGGGGCGGTGATAGCTCTGGGCGCGGATCAGCTCTTCTTCGAGGCGGGCGCGAAACGGGGCGGCCTCGAGGAGCGGCCTTTCGCGCGCGCGGGCGCGGTCCCGGTGATAGATGGCGGTGACGGTCGGTGCCAGCTCCAGCACGTCGCCGGAGATCAGCGCCCGCGCCGCCTCGAGGCGCTCCCCGTTGACGCTCGTGCCGCCCGAGCTGCCGAGATCCAGGGCCCGAACCTCCGATCCGGCGATCATCAGCTTGAGGTGGAGCCGAGAGACCGAGGGATCATTGACGCGGACGTGGGCCTCTTGCGCCCGGCCGATCACCAGCTCGCCGACGCTGGGCAGGGCCACGACCCAGGAGGAGTCGCCATCGACCACCACCAGCTGGGCCTGGGTGGGCACCGCGTGGAGCGGGCCAGCCTCGAAGCTGAGCGTCAGATCGTCGGTGCTCATCCGTCCGACAGTTCTGGCGGAGCAGGGAGGGGATGTGCAAGCCTTAGCCTCGGTGCGGAAGGCCGGGGACGTCGTCGGCTCGGGCTATGTGCTCGCCTCGCTCCTCGGGGAAGGGGCCTCGGCCGAGGTGTGGCTGGCCCACCGCGGAAGTCAGGCGGTCGCGCTCAAGATCGTGCGGCCCGAGTATGCGCGCAAACCCCGCTTTCTCCAGCGTTTCGAGCGCGAAGTCGGGCTCCTGGCGGGGCTGATGCACCCTGGAATCCCAAGGCTCTACGACGCCGACCTGCGCCCAGAGGCCCCCTTCGTGGCGATGGCGGTGGCCCCCGGCCTCCCGCTCGATCGCTGGCTGCGTGAGCGGGCCGAGCGCGGCCAGAGCCCGGCGGTGAAGTCGATCACGCGCATCCTCGAGGGGGCCGCGGAGGCCTTGGGCCACGCCCACGCCCACGGGATCATCCACCGCGATCTGAAGCCCGCCAACATCGCCTGGGACGAGGAGAGCGGGCGCGTGATGGTGCTCGATCTCGGCCTGGCCAAGCGCGTCGACGAGGTGACCAGCGATCAGACCACGGTCGGCCGCGTGCTGGGGACGCCGCTGTATCTCGCGCCGGAGCAGGTGGAGGCCAAGGCGGTGAGCCCCCGAACCGATGTCTTCGCGCTCAGCTCCATCGCCTTTGAGCTCTTCACCTTGCGCCACGCGTGGGGCCGCGATGGGGAGGACCGCCCGCTCACCGTGCGGGTCGCGGTCGACTCGAGCGATCCCTTCAACTCTGCGCTGGCGATCGCGCTCCGGGTGCTCTCGGGTCTCCCGCCGCGGGTCACGGCGGTGGCGCCGGCTTGGCCCGCCACCCTCGACGACGCGCTGGCGCTCGGCTGGGCCAAAGATCCGGGACAGCGCCCCGAGACCCCGGAGGCGCTGGCCGCGTTGATCACCGCCGGCGCTGGCGGACAAGCGGTGCGAAAGCTCGCGCCTCCGCTGGCGAGCACGGAGATCGGACAGCGGAGCGACACCAAGCCGATGTTGCCCGCGGCCTCGGAGCACACCGATCCTCTGGCCACCCCGCCGGCGCGAACTGCCCCGCTGGCGGAGGCGCCGGATACCGCGCCCTCGTTGCCCGCGCTGCTCACCCGCACCGCGCTGAGCCCTCGTCCCGCCACGGCCTCGCGATGGCCCTGGATCGCGGGGGCCTCGGGGATCGCGGGGATCGCGGTGGTGCTGGCATTGCCGCGCCCAATGCCCCCGCCGACCTTGACCGCCGCGACGCCCACGCCGACAGCGTCCGCGCCGACGGTGCCCGCCGCGACCGAGGCTGCCCCGACAGCGCCCGCGCCGACGGTGTCCGCAGCGACAGCGCCCGCGACGAGCCAAGCCGCCGCCGCGCCGGCGGTCGCCTCGCAGGTGGTGGCCACGCCGGCGCCCACAGCCCCGGCTGCGCCCGTCGGGGCTCGAGTCGAGCTCAAAGCAGCACCCCGGGTGCGAACGAGCGCCGCCCCGCCCAGCCTCCCGCCGCCGAGCGCCCCCGCGAGTGCCGCGCCCCTGCGCGATCCGCCGACCGGCGAAGTCGATCTCGAGGCCGAGCTGCGCGCCCTACAAGCCCAGCCCGGCGACGGCGCCCGCCTCACCGCCTTCGTGGAGGCGATCATGCGGCGCGCGGCGCGACTGCCCGAAGCGAAGCGGCGCGGTCCCGAGGCGCTAGCCCGGCGCGCCCTGTTCGGTGGGGGCCCGGCGCAGGCGAAGGCGGCGCTCGAGGCCCTACGCCGCGCCGAAGCCGGCGCTCAGTAGGTCGATCCCACGATCACCCCGAGCGCGCCGAGGAGCAGCCCAGCCCCGAGCGGCAGCCAAGGGAGCTCCTCCGGGTCCTGAAACCAAGCCCCGATCGCGCTGCTGGCCCCAAGGCCGATGAGCCCCAAGGCCACCGCCGCCATCGGCACACCCGACGCTGGCAGCTCGGGAGCGCTGGGCTGAAACCCAAAGTCGATGCGCCGCGGCGGCGGGCAGCTCTTCAAGCTGGCGACCCCGCCGAGGCACAACGCCCGGGGATTGGCGGCGCTGGCCAGACCGATCGCCGCGGCGCCGATCCCCATCCCGACGAGGCTGAGCGCGCTCCCGCCGATGATCGCTGTCGTATGCGGCCACTCCATGGCCTCGCGCAGAGGGGTCACGATCTCCACCCGGCGCTGCTGCCCCGGCATCAGCACGATCTCCTCTTCCCACGGCGCGCGCGCCGGCTGGCGGAGCACGACCCGATGCGCACCGCTCGGGAAGGGGCGCAGACGCCGCTGGCCCGTAGGCAAGAGCCCAAGATCCTCATCGTCGAGATACAGACGGTAGCCTTCGATCTCGGTCGCCAGCACCAGCTCGGCCGCCGGTCCCCAGGCGCCTTGAGCCGCCAGGAGAGGCCTCAGCACCTCGAGCAAGTGAGCAGCATAGTCCGCTCGCTCGAGCGCAGCACCGACGGGGCGCGGACGGGCCTCGCTGTAGCTGAGCTCCGCGTCGATGCGCGACTCCACCGCGCTCTCCCAGTCCTCGGCCGAGCGGGGAGCGTCGTGCCAGATCGCCAAGGCCCGATCGGGGTCGAGCACCGCGGTCACGGCCGATCTCTGCCCGCCCGAATCCAGGATCGAGACGACGATCAAGAGGCGCACGACCTCATTGCCTCGCTCACGCTGCGCTTCCTGGTGTGCCGCGTAGGGCAACAAGGTGCCGCCGCCGTCGTGGAGCTCTCCGCGCACGTAGTCCGGCCGAGCCGCGCGCGCCAAACAGGCAAAGCCGCCCTGACAGGCCGCCACTGCGCCAGGCTCGAGCACCTCCACGACTGCGGCGCTGGCCTCCTCGATCGCCGCCACCAGCGCCGGGCCGAGCGCCTCCGCTGCTCCGGATGGACCCGCCACTGCCAATGCGATGCGCAGCGAAGGCAAGAGCAGACCGGGCATGATCTTCGTATAGCGCGAAGCACCGCGACGAACTATCGGCGCGCGCGCAGGCCAGGGCTCTCGTAGAGCGAGACCTCGGCGTGGGCCCCCGTGGGGAGCGTGTCCCGATCGCGATTGGCGTCGTTGTAGCCCTCAAAGTGCTCGGTACCTCCGATGACCGCGACCGAACAATCGCTGCGCCGCACCGCCACGGCTCCGAAGCGAGCCGGCGTGATGCGACCAGCGGCGCTCCAGCGCTGGCTGCGAGGATCAAAGACCTCGACCAAATCCGTGGCAGTAGGACCACCGACGTCACCGCCGATCACCAGGGTCCGGCCGTCGCAGAGCTGGACGAGGCCAAAGCCCCAGCGCCGGGTGAGCAGCGCCGCACCGGGTCGCCAGCGATCGCTGGTGGGGGAGTAGATCTGGGTGGTGGTGGTGGGCGTATCCGCCAAGACGAGGCCGCCCGCGCGGTCCATCGTCACGCCCAAATTCCCGGCGACCGCGAGGAGCTCGCCCTGGGGGAGCGCGATCAAGGGGGCGCTACGGAGCGGGCGCGGCTCAGCCACGCTCTGCCAACTCCGCGTGCTCAGATCCAAGACCCGCGCGTTGGTCGTGGCCCCATGCCAGGGCGTGCTCGGCAGCGCTCCGAAGACGAACAGGAAGCGCGCTCCTCCCAGGCTGGCGACGGAGGGGAAGGCTGCGGTGTCCGGCGATCCCGGAAAGGCGATCCAGCGCTCCGCCGCGACCTCGAAGATCTCCGTATCGGTCGCCATGCGCTCCCGGCTCCCGTCGTGGCGGGACCCCTCGGCGATCAGGAGGTCCCCACCTGGGAGCACCACCGCCTGCGCCCCGAAGAAGCGCGGCTCGGGCGGGGGGCTCACGAACGGCGCCGAACGCCCATCGGGCTCGACGACGAGGAGGTTCGCGGGCGCGCTGGTCCAAGTCGGTGAGTTGGTGCCGCCCACCAGGAGCAGCCGATCGCCCGGCCAGGGGACGAAGGTGCTCTTCAGCACCGGCTCGGTGAGCGGCGGCCCAAAGGTCCAGCGATCGTGGGCCGCGTCGTACAGCTCTACGCTGTCCAAGGTCATGTGGTCGTCGTTGTTCCCGCCCACGGCGATGAGATCGAGGCCGCCCCTCGAGCCGCCGGCGAAGGCGAAGCGCGGTACGTTCAGGCTGGCGAGCTGGCGCCAGCGGTAGCAGACCCCCGCCGCGTCGAGGAGAAAGCCGCTCTCGCAGACGTCCTCCGCCACGCAGCGCCCCGACCCGCCGTCGTGTTGTCCGAGCGGGCAGCGCTCCTCGGCCACGCAGCCGAGCCCCGGGACCTCGAGAAATCCTGGGCTACACGTCGAGCTCGCCACGCAGCTCCCACCGCCGCCGTCTCGCCACCCAGCGATGCAGTGCGGCGCGACCAGGCAGCGACCGTCTCCGCCGTCGTGATAGCCGGGCGCGCAGCGATCAGGAGGGAAGCACTGCCCGCCGCCTCGATCGCTGAGGCCCGGGGCGCAGGTGCCAAGGGGCGCGCAGCGGCCGCTCCCGTCGTCATGAAAGCCGGGCACCAGGCGACAGCTCCCGGGGCGATGGCAGGTCCCCGAGGCGTCGTCGGCGATCGATCCGGCGGGGCAAGCCGAGACCTCGAGGCAGCGCCCTCGTTCGTCGAGCACCAGGCCCGGAGCACAGCCGCTCGGCGCGCAGCGTCCCGAGCTCGGCACCGGGGTGCCATCCGCGCAGCGATCGAGGCAGAGTCCGTCCGCCGTTCGTCGCGCGCCTTCTCTACAGCAGCGCCCTCGCTCGTCAGCCAGCTGACCCGGGCAGTCCGCGCAGGCGATCCTGATCAACCCCACCCCCGGCGCGAGATCGAGCAGCCGCCCGCTGGCGGAGAGCCCAGCTCGGCGGACCTGCCGCGCGAGCATCGGCTCGGGCAATGGCCGGCAATTTCCGCGCGGGATCGGGCCGGAGGCGAGCGCCAGCAGCGCCAGCGTGTCTTCATACTCGAGGAGCACCACGGTCGAGCTCTCGCTCAGAGGCAGCAGCAGTGGCTTGGCGCTGAAGTCCTCGCGGCTTTGCGCCCACAGCTCCGGTTCAGCGCGGCCTCGATCCACCGCCACGATCACCGCCTGCGTGCGCGCATCGAGCGGGACCGCGACCCGCACCGCGACATCGCTACAGCCGAGCAGCAGCAAGAAGAGAACGCTGAAGCGCCGTCGCACGATCGAGCCGCGTATACCGCAGCCGGGCGCGAGGGTCACCGCACCCTCTGCCACGCCGATGGGGCGCGCTGAATCGGCGCGATGGAGCGCAGCTTCGGCGCGGCAGCTCCCGGATCGCATTCGGGGAATGTGGCCTTGCTCCTGCAAATCGTGACACCCATGCGAAACGCCCATCCAAACCACCGAAGACCCCTCGCGCTCGGCCTGCTCCTGCTGGCCGCTTGCGGAGGGACGCCCCCTGAAACCTCCGAAGACTCGACCGCCCCCCTCCTCGGAGGCCTCACGTTCACCGACGAAATGTTTCCGAACATGCGCTACGGCGATGTTGATCTCGACGGTCGCGAGGACTTCGAGGTCATGGTTCGCCCAACGTTCGGGGTGGTGACCCGGCAGCCCCAGCGATCCGTCCTCGGCGTGACCGCCGCGGGGCTCTACGCCAGCTGGCTCGTCCACGAAGATCCCACGATCGACAGTCGTCCGCTGATGGGCGAGTACGTCGGTGACCTCACCGGCGACGGACGCGCCGACTTCTTCCAGTCCGACGACGTGGGTTGGAGGCTGTACTCGCTGGTTCCGACCGGTGGAGTGGTGACGCATTGGCGGTTTAGGAACGGAGACGTGATCGATGGAGTCACCCTCAAACCCTACACGACGGTGACGACCGCTGACCTCGATGGGGATGGCAAGAAGGAGCTGGTGGTGAAGACGTTCGAGGGCTACGCCTTCTATCGCGTCGACGGGAGCGGTCTGCGGCTCTACAACCGGATCCCCACCGGGCAGCGGTTGGCGGGCGATCGGGTCACCCTCGGCTCGGACTGCTACACCTATGCGGTCGGCCACTTCTGGGGCGGCAGCACCGACCTCTTGTTCATGCGGTGCATCGCGGGCTGGGCGCTCCTCTACGTGCTCGATCGAGCCTACCTGCCGGGCGATGCCTACGCGATCAACTTCGCGCCCATGAACGAGATGCAGGTCGGCGGCTGGCGCCTCGGCTATGACATCGTGCAGGGCGTAGGTGACTTCAATGGGGACGGCCAAGATGATGTCGTCGTTCGCAGCCACTGGGGTCTGGGGGTCCTCACCGCCTCCGATTGGTCACAGCCCACCTCGTTCCGAACGCTCGGGGCGATCCAGTGGAACGCCACCCTGGTGGACGGCGCCGCGCTGGCCGCGACGATCGACGGCCGGGTCGCTGTGGGAGACTTCGACGGCGACCGCCGCCCAGAGATTCTGATCCGCGACGACGTCACCCAGCGGCTCGTAAACGTGGTGATGAGCCCGACGGGCGCGCTCGTGGGCCGCTATACGCTACGACCAGGTCAGCTTGCGGGAGGTTGGCGCTACGGAGGCGAGGCGGTGTTCACGGGGCTCGTGGGCAAGTTCGGGCGCGCGGACCGAGACTCGATCGTGCTGCGCAGCCCCTGGGGCATCGGCGTCATCGGTGTCGGTGAGGCCGGCTTCATGAGCTACGGCGCGTCGCCCTACGAGGTGATCACCTCCGCCCCGCCTCCCACGACGACGACCCCGCCTCCTCCTCCGCCACCCCCGGCGACCGACACGATCTGGACGGTCATGAACAAGAGCACCGACACGCTCCCCGAGCAGTGGACGCTCAACGTCGCGGCCTCCCTCGGCTCCAAGAAGATCACGCGGCTCCAGATCCTGGACGCTCACCCGCTGAGCGTGGACGCGTATTTCTCCGTCGGCTTCGTGCCGAAGGGGCATGACCCGGCGTATTGCTACACCGACGCGGCCGTCATCTGGGTCGATGAGGGCCAATCCTTGAGCGCCACCCAGCTCGCCACGCTGATGGGGACGAGCTCTCCGACGCTGTGGTCTGGTCTCCGCCTCACGGGCTGCGCGGTCTCGAGGACCTCGACGTACCTGGTTCCCACGTCCTTCAGCGTGGCGGCCACGCTCGTACCGTAGAAAGCCCGCCTGACTGCGCCGACCGACACCCAACAAGAGCCACTGACGCCTGAGGGGCCGGCGAAGGTCATCTTCACGCCAGCGATCGGTCTGGCCCTCGGCGTGCAAAAAGCTGGACGATGGTCCGCGTCGCCGCCTCGCCCAAGCCAACCGCCCTCCCCGAGACCGCGGCAGACACGCCCACGCTCGTCGCGAAGACCCCGGATCCTCAACCGGAGAAGCCCGAATATCAGCGCAACGCGACCGCGCTCGTTGTCGTCAAAGCTCCGCCCGGTGCGACAGAGATCCCCGTCTCCTCACCGCCCGAGCTCCAAGGCGAGGTCCAGCGGCGCCTGGTCGAGGCCAAGCTCAGCGCCGGCAAATCGCCGCGGACGCCGCCGAAGGAGGAGGACGACAACGGAGGCGGACGCGACGCGACGCTGAGCGGGATCGACGCCGGAAAGCAGACGATCCAGGCGATCCTCGGCGGCGAAGAAGGCGTCGAAGAAGGTCTCCACGCGCAGGCCGGACCCGGTCGCCTGATGAAGGGCTTGGCGGTGGTCGGCGCGATCGGCGGCGGACTCACGGTCGCCGATGGCGTCGAGCAGATCGCCAACGGCGAGACCGCCGAAGGAACCAAGAACGTCACCTCAGGCGGGATGGGCACCGCGGCCGCCATCGGTGAGCTCGTGTGGCGCGGCCGGCTCGCCGGCACCGGCGTCCCGCTGCTCGCGGGCGGCGCGGCGATCGTCGATGGCGGCTACGGCCTGGTGAAGGGAATCCAAGAGCACGACACCGAAGGCGCGACGGTCGGCGGCGTGAAAGCGGTCGGCGGCGCGCTGATCGCCGCATCTCCCTTCGTGACCAGCTCCGTGATCGGCGTGCCCCTCGGCGTGGGGATGGCGACCGTCGGAACCTTGCTGGTCGGCGGGGCCGCGCTCTACGACTATATCGAGCGCTGAACTCAGGGAGGGCAGAAGACGCCGACGTCCGTGGCATCGAAGCTGGAGGTGAGCCGGACGCCGAGGTCGGCTTCGAGCTCGGGCCCCGTCGTGCTGAGCCAGCCCGCACGCAAGCCCACGCCAGCGAGGAACATCTCCAGTCGGCCCCCGAAGGCCGCGCCTAGGCCGAGCCCGCGCGGGCCGAGCTCGAGCAGCCCAGCGAGCGTCAACGCCCCGCCCGGGCCAAATCCGAGGGCCTCACCCCGGGAGCGCACGACCTGGTCACGACGGCAGGCATTGCCGCTGAGCAGCGCCATCGGAAAGAGGTGCCCGCCCGCGGAGAGCCGCGCTCCGTCCGGCACGACCCACTGCAGCTCGACGTCGACGCCCATCGGGCTCGGCGCGCCGAGGCTCGTCCACGAACCGCGAAAGCCGATCAGCGCCCGAAAGCCCTCGCCACCCCAGCTCACGCCGGCGGACACCGTCCCGGCGTACAGATCATAGGGCCAGGGCCCAGCGGCCGCTGCGGGGGCCGAAGATAGCGCGGAGATCATCGCAGTTCCCAATACCCACTTCCCGCCGAGCATTGGCAGGCTATACCGCAGCCACCAACCGGCGGGCCACGATCTCAGCTTGCGAATATCCGGCCGGCCATCGGCGGCATGTGCGGCCCTCCCACATCGACCGGCTCTCATAGCCTTGGTAACCAGTGCCATGCGGGTTCGGTCGGCGGTGCTCTGGTTCGCTTGTGCCAGCACACTCGGCTGCACGAGGCTGCCCGAACCAGGGCCAGTCCAGCCGGAGCCAGCAGACGCCGGCGGCAGCACTCAGCACGACGCGATCGCGCGAGGGCGACACTCTTTTCGAAGCCTGCGCTGCGCCAACTGCCACGGGGCAGACGGACGCGGTGACCCCAGCTTTCCTGGCGCGCCCATCCTGATCGGGCGTACAGCCGAAGATCTCGATCACGCGGTTCATGACAGCTGCATCGATCCCTTCGACTTGTCCTGCCATCCACTCAAGTTACCCGGCACCCCGCTCGAGGTCCTGGCAGACATCGCAGCCTACCTCAGCGATCTGGCCGGGAGCTCCACCGCGAAGCCCGATCCGGGGCCGCCCTGCGACGACGTGCCCGGGAGTATCTGCACGCTGGCCGGCAACGGTGTCGCCGGCAACCGGAAGGGAGACGGCTATCTGGCGCGGGAGCAGTATCTCTTTTGGCCACAAGACGTGACGCTCGATCCCCAGCACCGCGTGATCATCACGGACTGGAACAACTATCTCATCCGCCGGCTAGAGACCGCCGGCTGCGTGGACGGTGACTGCCCGCTGACCAACGTCATCGGCGCTGGGGAGCTCGGAGATAGTTGCTCGACTCCAGCCGCGCCGGTCGCTTCCCGGAACGCCCAGATGAATCACCCTTCTGGCCTGTGGTTCACCGAAGCAGGCAACGTCATCCTATGGGGCTGGCACCAGTGGAAGGTCAAATACATCCCGGTAGCCGCCGACGGGTCCTACGGAGAGATGTATTGCCTGTTCGGAAACGGCCGCGGCTTCTCAGGCGATCAGCTGGCGGCCGGCCTCAACCTGGATGGTCACGGGGGGCCGACGCGCTTCAACCTGCCAAGCTCTGCGGTCCGCGATCGGCGCGGCAATTGGTATATCTCCGACCAAGGAAACATCCGCATCCGGATCGTGCGCCCTGACTTCAACGATGTCCCCGAGTCGGCTGGCGTCCAAGCCTTTGTGAGCTCGCTCTCCGATAACATCATCACCACCCTCGGCGGTGGAGAGCCGCGGACCTCGACCGGCGATCACGCCCGGACGCTGCCGGACTACTCCAACAGCGGGGACGGCGGCCCGGTGCGAGACGCCACATTTTTGGTCCAATTTAGCTTTGACGCGATCCCCCAGATGCGGATGGCGATCGACGATGCCCGCGACCGACTGTACGTGGCAGACTCGCAGAATGGACGGATTCGGGTGATCGATTTGTCGCGCGATCCTCCGGTGATCGACACGTTCGCGGGGGGTGGGGAGGACCTCGTGGCCGACCATGTCCCGGCAACCAGGGCAAAACTTTCGCAGCCCAGCGACGTCGACGTGATCCCCGATGGGAGCGGCGACGTCCTGATCACCGACGCGCTCAACAACTGCATTCGTATGGTCGACTTCGAGACCAAGTTGATCCGAACCGTGGCGGGCCAATGCGGCGCGAGCACCGGGGGCTATGAGGGAGATGGCGGGTCGGCGCTGCTCGCCAAACTATCCGAGCCCGGCGGCGCAGGGGCCGGTCCCGACCGAACCCTCTACATCGCCGACACCTTGAACCACCGCGTGCGACGCGTGAACGCGGAGCCGCGGTGAAACGGGCAGCAGTCGCCGTCCTCGGCGTGCTGGCGGCCTGTCGACCAAGCCCCGCAACGATGACCTCGCCCGACACCGGCAGCATCAACGCGATGACGGCCATCCGCGGCCTTGAGCTGTATGCCGATCAGGGCTGCGCCGCCTGCCACTGCAACTCAGCGTCGGGCGGCTGCAACCTCTCCGCGCCCAATATCCAAGGCCAAAGCTTGGAAGCGCTCAACGCCAACCTTCGGTTCGCGACTACGGCTCTGGAACGACCCGACGAGAATGATCCCGTCGATCCCCACCCCTTCAAGCTACCGAACCTCAGCGATCAGCAGATCGAAGACCTCGCGGCGTTCTTGGGGAGCCTGAGCGGCGGGACGCCCATCGAGAACGAGACTTTGATCGCCAAGGGCTTTGGGCTCTATATCTCGGGTGAGTGCATCAGCTGCCACTTGATGAGCGCCCAAGGGGTGAATCAGGGAGGCTTGGGATCACCGATCGCGGGCGTGGATCCGGACAACTTGTTCGCGGCCTTGAGCGGCCGGGTTCCCTGCCATCCTTATCAGCGTCACGCCTCGACGAGCAGCACCTCCCAGTGTTCGCTCCTCGGACAGATCGTTACCAACAACCCGACCGTGGAGATACTCACCGACACTCCTCCACCCGACGCGGACAAAGAGCGGGCCTATTTGTCCTATTTTCTAGCCTTCATCTCTCCGCCTCCGTCGAGCGGGGTCGTGGATCCTTGCAACGACGTGGCGGGCGAGATCTGCACCGTCGCCGGAAATGGAGTGGGCGGGTACACCGGCGACGGCGTGCGGGCGACCGACGCCCTGCTGTACTATCCCCAAGGCCTAGAACTTACCGACTGGAACCGGGATGGTCGCAGCGATCTGGTCATCGCCGACTGGAACAACCACCGGATACGGACCGTATTCCTGGACCAGGATACGGACGGGGTGTGGAATCGAATAGAGACCATCGCCGGCAATGGAAAAGTACAGGGAACCGACGCGCTCAATCACCCCGTCGACGTCGCCTTCGACGCGAACGGCAATCTGATCGTCGCCGGTTGGCACAACCAAAACATCTACCGCTACATTCATGACGCGCCGCCTGGAACCCAGCGAGATCAGCCCGCCGGCGTGTGCGATCTCAAGTGCACCCCGGACGAAACTCCGACCTTGGGGCGTACCACCCCGCTCGGCTTACCTTCCGGGATCGAAGTCCTGCCCGACGGGAGCTACCTCGTCTCAGAGAACGCCTGTGGTCGAATTCGCCAGCTTACGGTGGGTGGAGATGCGCAGCTGATGCAGCCGAACAACTGCATCGACCCGGTGCGGCTGTTCGTCGACACCCGCTTCGACACCATCGCCGGACAACGCCAACTCTTCGGCTACGCCGGGGACGGAGGGCCCGCGCGCTTCGCCAAGTTCAACTCCGTACCCGCCCCCACCGTGGCGAACTTCGGTATTTCGCTGGAGCGCGGCCCGAACCCGCGGCGGCTTTATATCGCGGACTCCGGCAACAACGTCATTCGCTACGTTGACCTCAGCGTCGACCCACCGACCATCCAACTCCTGGCTGGCACGCCCGGGACGGCTGGCTTCAAGGACGGCCTCGCGCTCCAAGCCAAGTTCAACTTCCCGGTGGCGCTCTACGCACACACCGACGGAGCTGTGTATGTGGCCGACAACCGCAACCATGTGGTGCGCAAAATAAAGGATGGGGTGGTCACAACGGTCGCCGGGACAGGCCGAGCCGGCTTCAACGGAGACAACCAGGTAGCGACGAAGGCCCAGCTTTCTGGTCCGAGCGGCGTCATCCTCCACCCCGACGGCCGCCTCTTCATCAGCGACACGAATAACAACCGTGTCCGCGTCGTGCGCCCCTAGAGCGCCGAACCGCTAATCAGACCGGCTGCGGCCGAAGAATCACCGGCGACTGCTCTGGCGGTGAACTCAAGTCAGGGTTTATGGTCGCCCCGTCGTGGCCAAGATTCCCCAAAAATTAGCACTTCTCTGCCTCCTCAGCGCCGCCGCTGGATGCGGAGGAGGAGGCCCGACGCCGGGGCAAGACGCCGCGCCCGAAACCGATGCTGGCACGGGCACGGACGCGCTCCCGGTCACCGACGGAGCACCTCCGCTCGATAGTGGAACCGACGCGGGCTTTGATAGTGACGGCGCACCGATCAATACGCCGCCGGTCGTCTCGATCGCGCCGGTCCCCGACGTAACGCTCCCCGCCGTCGCTACCCTCGACGGAACGGTCACCGATGATGGCCTCCCCGTCGGAGGAGCACTAACGATTCAATGGGTCAGCCTGAGCGGTCCGGGGTTAGTGACCTTCGGTGACCCCACTCAAGCCGATACCACCGCGACTTTCAGCGTCTCCGGCGACTACATGCTCGGCCTGAATGCCAACGACGGCGCTGTGATGTCCTCGGCCAACGTCATCGTCCACGTCAGCGACGCCCCGCCGGACTCTGAAATTATCGGCCAGATCGGCGCTCGCACGGTCGACGTAGGGAGCACGCTCACGCTCAATCTGAAGAAGGCCGGCGCGACCACCAGTACGTCGGTTCTCTTTGGGGCGCTCCCGGCTCCACTGGAGGCAGGCATGTCGCTCACGCGAACGACGGGCGAGTTCAAGTTCGCGCCCAGCCTCGCGCAGATCGGCCCCCACGTGATCACGTTCTCCGGCACCAACGCCGCGGGCACTGACCGGGAGACCATCACGATCACCGCGGTCGGACCGCAACCAGGGGCGCCGACCGCGCTCTCCGGCCGTATCCTCAATGCCAACGACGCCGCGCAAGGCATCATCACGCCCATCGAGGGCGTCACGATCCGCAGCCTCGATCAGGCGCTCGCGGTGACGAGCGGAGCGACCGGCTTCTTCACCCTCGCGGGGCTGACCCCCGGGGAGAACTATATCGAATTCGATGGCAGCACCGTCCCCGGTCAACGCATCGCGGGCTACCGGGCGCGCTACAACTTACCCGCTGGTGTGAACACCATGATCGATCGGCCGATCTATCTCATGCGCATCGAGGTTGCCTTCGAGGTCCCGGTGAACCCGTCGCTCACCACCGAGGTCAACAACACCCGAATCGGCGTGCGCCTAACCATCCCGCCTTTCACGGCCAAAGCCGACGACGGGAGTGACTACACTGGCAATATCTCGATCTCCGAAGTGCCCGCGATGTTCACGCCCGGCGCGGGCCCGCCAGATCTGAGGCCAGGGATGGTGGTGACAATCCAGCCGATGGGTATCACTTTCCTCAACCCGGCGCCGGTGGTGTTCCCCAACATCGATGCCCTGCCCGCGGGTGCCTTGATGCAGGTCTGGTCGCTCAACCATCGGACCGGGCGCTTCTTCATCGCTGGTACGTCGTCCGTCTCACCGGACTCGACCTCGGTCGGATCGGTCACCGGCGGTCTCAGAGAGGCCTCCTGGCACTTCGTGCTCCCGCCGCGCCCCAAGGCCAAGAAGCCGAAGACCGAGACTACCCAGTCGGTCTGCATCCCCTGCCGAATCAAGGACGCGCTGACCAGCGTGTCCCCCCATGACGGGAGCGTGCAGGTCGAGCACCGCATGCCGGGTGGCTCCTCCCTCGGCACGGACTTCGGCCTTTCGCTCACCTTCGACTCCCGTCGGGCCTGTCCAAAGCCGGTAGTGGAGAGCGACAGCACAATCCCGATTCGTTCGGCAGTGCCCCCGCTACAGTCAAATTCGCTCAGCGTCGCGGGTATCGACCTCGGGCGAGAGGTCTTCACCGACACCAGCCACCTCGGTGAGAACGTGGAGAACGTCACGCGGCAGAGCTACCGGGTCGACGCGCGCGATTTGCCCACCGGAAACTATGACTATACGATGCGCACCACCAACTATTTTGGGGCCCAGGCGGTGTCCTCGTTCCAATCGGGGACAGTCATCGTCAACAACGGCATGATGAGTCCCTTTGGCGCCGGTTGGAGCTTTGCCGGTTGGAGCCAACTCTATCCGGGCGCTCGTTCTACCCTCCTCGTCGAAGGTCAAGGCAAGGCGCTCGTCTTTGGTGTGCCCTTTCGCCAAGCCACCGCGCTCGGAAACTTGCGCAGCTTAGTGCCGACGATGAGCTCCAACGGCAATATGGTCCGCGCCGGGGACTTCGACCAGGACGGCTTGGTCGACGTGGTGTCCTTCTCTGGCCAGATCGGCCCGGGGGGTCGTCAGTTGGTCGTGTACAAGAACACCGGGACGACCTTCAACGAGACGTTCCGCATCGCGCTCAACGGGCAATTTGGTGAGTCACCGCTGGCCGTCGCGGACCTCAACGGTGATGAAGCGCTCGACATCGTCTACGGCTCCGGCCAGGGCATGACCGGCTTTGGCATACCTCAGCTGGACGTGCTCTTCGGCCTGGGAAATGGGCGATTTCGCGCTCCAGTGAGCTACACCCCGACCAGGCACGGGACCGACATCGCGGTCGGCGATGTCAACGAGGACGGTATGCCCGACGTGGTCTGGTCGATGGTCAACGGGGGCGCCGAGATCTTCTTGAACAGTGCGACCGGGGCGTCGCTGAGGCCCGGCGCGACGGTCGCCGACGTCTCGAGCACGATCGAACTGGCTGATATCAACCGCGACGGCCACCTCGACCTCCTCGAGATGCAGGGCAGCGGAGACAGAAGGGTGCGCGCCCGCTTCGGCGCGGGTGACGGGACCTTTGGAGCTTCTACGCAGATCGCGCTGCTCGATGTGCCACAGCGCTTCGAGGTCGCCGATCTCGACAAGAACGGATACCTCGACCTCATTAGCTATGGCTCGCAAGGCGCGCGCGCAGTCGTGTCCATCGCGCTCGGCTACGCCAGCGGCTTTGGGCCATCCACGCCGGCCCTGCTCGGCAACTTCAACACGGATGAGCGCGCGATGACGCTCTCCGACATCGACGGGGACGGCATCCTCGATATCATGGTGGTCGAGTCAAGCCCGGCCCGCGTGCACGTCGCGATCGGCGATGGCACCGGTGCCTTCCCAGCCGCTCAATTCGTCAGTTTCCCTGTGCCCGTCGCGGCCGGGGCCCGAGTCAGCGCGCCAGTCCAAGTCACCTCCGTCCCCGGGACCCAGCCAAACGCCGCGACATTGGCCATTGTTCATAGCCTCAACGCTGCCCTCGAAGTCTCCTTCCTCGATCTCACGATCACCGCCGAGCCCACGCTGCGCTCGCCGCCCGGAGAGACCAGCACGTTGATACAAAACCCCGACCGCACGTACACCCGGCGATTGTTGGATGGGACGCGCACCGAGTTCGACGCCACGGGCCGGCTGACGAGCCGGGTCGACGATCGCGACCACGTCACCACCTGGAGCTACGACGCGATGGGGCGCCCGGACTCGCTCGCCGACGACCGGGGGCGTACGGTGATGTTCCACTGGGGCCCCACCGGCGTGGACATCGTCGATCCCGCCAATCGCACGACCTCCCTGGCGATCGACGCGGCGAACAACCTGACGGGCATCACGGACCCGGATGGAGCGGTCCACGCGTTCGGCTACGACGCCAACCACCTGCTGACCAGGGAGACCTCGAAGAACGGCGACGTTACGACGAACACGTACGATGGCAACTGTCAGGCCCGAACGATCGGCAACTTTCAGCCCGTGCCGCTCACCGTTTCACCCGGGACCGCGAACGTGGGCGCGAACCTGAATGACACCGTCGGAACGCGTACCAACCCACTGCCAGTGACGTTGGCTGCGCCGAGCATGGCCACGCTGACCAACGGGGCCGGCACGGTCACCAACCTGACGCTCGATCCCCTCAATCTGCCCACGGGAATCCAGGCCGGCTCGACCCAGGTACGCTTCGATCGCAATGGCGATGGGCGCGTCACCGGGTTCACCGATCCGCTCGGTGATGTCACCCACTATAGGTATGGTCCGAACTTCGGAGCGACCAGCCAAACGGATGCCGTGGGCACGCCCTACGAGCGCGAGAACACGCTGGCCGAACAAGGCTTATGCATCTCTGGCGCAGACTTTAGTGACGGCAACTCATGGACTGTCACGAACCCACCCGCGCGGTGCGAGTTCATCTCCATCAGCGACACCCAGGGCAATACGCTGACGACGACGTACGATGCTCAACACCGCCTCACGCAGGTAGACCGGCCGAGCTCGGGTCGTACTCAAGTCAGCTACGACGCCTTCGATCGCCCGACCAGCTTCACGGACGGCACCGATGTGACCACCCAAATCGGGTGGTCGTCCGCGGACAATGCGACCTCGATTGTTCGGGCTCCTGGCACACCCGCCGAGGATCGCATCGACATCACCTACGACTCGATGAATCGACCCACCTCGATCACCTCCGCCGTCGCCGGCCTCACCAGCTACGAGTACGACGCCAACGGCAACGTCGTCCGCACTGTCTTTCCTGGGGGTCGGACGATCCTACGGAGCTACGACGCCGCAGATCAGGTCACGATGGTCGATGACTCTTGGAAGGGCGTTCAGACCTTCGCCTACGACGCGACAGGCAATGTGACCGACGAGATGAACGAGGCCGGGGAGATGACCCACTATGAGTACAACGGTCAAAGAGAGGTCGTGGCGGTCAATACTCCGCGGGGCCGCGAGGTCTACGGTCGCGACAACGCTGGGCAACTCACCAGTTTCCAAGACACCAACGGGCTGACGACGACGTTCGCCTATGACCCGCTGGGGCGACTGATCACGCGCTCGGACACCCTCGGCCGTCAGCGCATCTATGGTTGGGATAGTCGAGATCGCCTGATCAGCCTACGCAACGAGCGAAGTCAGACCATCGCCAGCACCTACGACACCTCGGGTCACCTGACCGGGCGATCGGGTCCTGCGATCACCGAGAGCTTCGGCTACGACGCCGCGGGCCGCCTACTCTTTGCCCAAGACTCCGATAGTCGCGTCGAATTCACCTACGACGCCGAGGGCAAAATCCTCACCCAGCGGACCGTCGATCTCGGGTCACAGACCGCGGTCACCCTGACCAACACCTATGACGAAGCGGGCCGGCGCATTGGGATGGCCGACACTGCGGGCGGCAATACGAGCTGGGCGTACAACGCGGTCGGGGATATCACCCAAGTCACTACCCCTGGCGGCCTCCACATCGATCGTACCTACACGAATGGACGCCTGGACTCGGTGACCTGCCCCAGCGGCGTGGTACAAACCTATACCTATGGCGCGAGCCTGGGGCCCGCCACGATTCACGTGGCCAACGGGGCCACGACTATCGACGACATCGTCTACACCCGCACAGCGTTCGGACGGGTCGTCTCGCGGACCGACCGCGCGGGGACCTCGAACTTCACCTATGACAACGCCAACCGCCTGATCACGGCCGGCAGCGCGGGTGCTCCGGAGAGCTATACCTTTGACGGAGCAAACCGTCGCACCGCCTCCCATCGCTCCGCGAGCTATACCTACGACGCGGGCAGCCGACTCGCCACCGACGCGACTTATACTTACACCCATGACATGACTCGAAATCGCGTAGCCCGCCGCCAGACGAGCAACGGGGTCACGCTGAGCTACGGCTACGACGCGCAGAACCAACTCACTTCGATCACTGGGACGGGCGTGAACATCGCCTACCGCTACGACGTGCTCGGTCGCGTGATCGAGAAGCGGGTCGGCGGAGCTCCCGTGCGGCGGTACATTTGGGACGGCTCCAACGTGGTGATGACGTTCACCGGCGCGAATGTCCTCGAAGCGCGCTACATCCATGGCAGCGATCTGGACCGGCCTTACGCGCTGGAGGTCGGGGGCCAGACCTACTGCTATCACGCCGATGAGCTGGGCTCGGTCTTCGCGATCACCAACAGCGCCGGCGCGGCCGTGAACCGCTACGCTTACGACGCCTACGGCAACATGACGACGCGCGTAGAAGGCGTGGCGAACCTCTTCACCTTCATAGGGCGGGAGTGGGATTCGGACGCCGCGCTCTACCAAATGCGCACGCGCTTCTATGACCCCAACGTCGGCAGCTTCCTTCAAGCCGACTCGTTTGGCTTCCTCGGCGGCAACGTCAATGAGTTTGGCTACGCCAATGGCGACCCGATCAACCAAACAGATCCCTGGGGACGCGGGGGGCCCGAGCCCGATCCTCGGATTACGCCGCGTGACATGCGGACGACCGTGCTCCAGCAGGTGTATCGCGGCGCCCAAGAGGCCGGGCTGAACATCGTAGGCAAAACAGCGGTCGAGGTCATCGAGCAGGAGGGACTCCCGCCGCGGCTCCGCCTCACCGTGCGGCTCGACGAGAACGGTCAGCCCCTCAACCGCCTCGAAGATGCCAAGCGCGACGGAGGAAAGGTGGCCGCCTCCACGCTGGTCATCGAGGTCAACGCGTTCTGGGGCCTTGATGGATACTATTGGCGAACCGACTCCAGGGTCGTCGACAACAACAAGGGCAGGTACACAGCCGCGGCCGGGTGCGGACCCTCGAAGGAGGACTGGCGAAGAGCACGCGCAGGCCGTCCCGACTGGGTTGCGTTCAACGACCCGGAGACCGTGCGCGAGCTCAACACGCTGTTCCCGACCGAGGTCAACGACTCGGTTCGAACCTCGATCGGGAGATTGAAGACGCAGGACTGGCGAGTTCATCAACCAGCGCCAAGCCCGAGGTGGAATCAGAACCGACCACAGCGCTCGCGCGGGAGATGAGCGGGGCCGGAACCTAAGGTCGCGCAGCCCGGATCTCACGAGGAGCCTCAGGCAAGGCGCGCTGCCCCTGACTCACTCGCCCTCGCGGGCCCGCACCGCCTCCGCCACGATGTCGTCGAGGTGCGCGAGCAGCCCTTGCGCCACCGCCTCCATCCCCACGCGTCCCCGCGCCGCGAAGCCGTCCATCGAGACCGCGCCGCTTCCGGCGATCTCCTTCTTCACGTACTCGGCGCAGGCCTCCACGATCTGATGGCGATCGACGAGCTCATGCAGCGTCGCCCGCTCGCCCTGCGTCATCATCCCGTGCCCGACCACCGACTCGAGGAGCTCGCGGTCTTCTCCGGTCGCGCGCTCGTGCAGGATGAGCAGCGGCAAGGAGGGCCGACCTTCGAGCATATCGCGGAGCGCGTCTTTGCCGGTGACCGCCGCGGGGGCGACCAAATCCGCGAGATCGTCGAGGACCTGAAAGGCCAGGCCCATCCGGCAGCCCCAGGCGATCGCCGGCTGCACGTCGGCGTTGGCCCGCACCAGCGCGAGCCCGGCCGCGAACGGCGCCGCGAAGGCTTGATAGGCGGTCTTGTCCACCAAGGCCCTCCGGAGCGCGGCCTCGTCGTCACCGATCCGCCGCCAGCCGAGGAGATCTTGGAACTGACCTGCGCCGGCGTGGCACAACGCGTCGAGGATCAGCGTGCAAGCCGAGGTCTCGCCCGTGCCGCCGTCGGGCATGAGGTGGCGCATGGCGAGGACGTTGAGCATGTTGCCCATGACGATCGCCAGATCGCGGGCCACCTGCCACTCGATCGAGGGGTCGATCTGCTGGAGCGCGACGCGGAGCGCGGGCTTGCCCCGGCGCTGGGTGGCGTTGTCCATGACGTCGTCGTGGACCAGCAAGAACAGATGCAAGAGCTCGACCCCAACTGCGAAGCGTTCGAGGCGGGTGTCCTCGACCGTGCCGCCACCGGCGATGCCGCCGATCAGGACGAGCTGCGCGCGAACCAGGTGCTTGGGCGCGCGGCTGATCGCCAAGATCGCGTCCACCGCGCCCCGCCACGCCGGGGTGCTCCCATAGGCGCTGATGCCTTGGATGGCCTCGTCGACGCGGCGAGCGATGCGCTCGAGCGCCGGGCCCAGCTCCACCAAGGCGGTCGTCGCGCTGCTCATCTCCGCTCTATAGCCGCAATCGCGACCTTCGACTACCGCTTGAGCATCGGGTGCGCGTCCTCGCCCGGCGTCACCAGATCGTCGCTCCGCAGGTGCTGCGCCAGCTCCAGCGAGGGTCGGACGTCGTCGATGCCGAACCCCTTGCCAGCCAGCATATCGCGGTAAATCACGGTGTGGAGGTCGGTGAAGCCTTCCGAGAACTCAATCTCCTGGCCATCGACCGTGATCGAGCGGTGCGTCGACTTTTGGCCCGGGACCGGCGGCGTGGGCAGATCGCTGGCCTCGACCGAGAGGAACCACCGCACCCGCGCTCGTTCGAGGTGCAGCGCACCGGCCATGCGGCGCGGCTGGCGCAGGTGGACCGCGTGCGACTCCACCCCACCGAACAGCCACACCAACAGGTCGAAGAAGTGGATGCCAATGTTGGTGGAGACGCCACCCGACTTGTCGATGGCGCCCTTCCAGGAGACGTCGTACCAAGCGCCGCGCGCCGTCACGTAGCTGAGGTCGACCTCGTAGGGACGGGAGGGACGATCGCGGAGGAGCTTCTCCCGCAGCTCGATCAGCTTGGGGTGCACCCGGAGCTGCAAGACGGTGTAGATGCGGCGCCCGGTCTCCGCCTCGAGCTCCTTGAGCGGATCGAGGTTCCAGGGGTTGATGACCAGCGGCTTCTCGCAGATCACGTCGGCCCCCACGCGCAGCCCGAGGCGACAGTGCGCGTCGTGCAGATAGTTGGGAGAGCACACCGTGAGGTAGTGGACCCGCTCCGCCTCTGGGCCGCGCCGCAGCTTCTCCAGGTGCCGGTCGAAGCGCTCGACCTCGGTGAAGAAGCGTACGTCGAAGGCATATTGGTCGAGCATGCCCACCGAGTCTTTGGGATCCGCCGCTGCGACCAGGCGGTTTCCGGTGTCGCGGATGGCCTTGAGGTGGCGCGGGGCGATGTAGCCGCCGACGCCGGTGACAGCGAAGTTCTTGGGAGTAGTCGTCACGGCGCGGGGACGCTAGCACGAACGCTGAGCGGTCTCTCCCGAAAACTCACTCCTCGCCGCGGAGCTTGCGGGCCAGCGTATTTCGGCCAATCCCGAGCAGCTTAGCCGCGGCGCTGCGGTTTTGGCCGACCTGCTCCAGCACCGCCAAGATGTGCGCGCGCTCCACTTCGGCCAGGGTCTTTACGCGCTCCACTCGGCCGTCAGGCTGGGTTTCCTGCGCGGGGATCCCGGAGACCGCGCGGGGCCACTGCGGCGGAGGCTCGAGGTTCGGCATCGTCGGCGCCTCATCGGCCGACAGCAGGCTCACCGACGCCGGCAGCGGCAAGTGCTCCGGCAAGATCTCGTCGCCGTCCATCACCACCACCGCGCTCTCCAACGTGTTCTCCAGCTCCCGAACGTTCCCCGGCCAGGGATAGCTGATCAAGCGCTGGGCCGTCAGCTCCGGGAGCCGCGGTACGGGCCGCCCATGGCGACGGGCAGCTGCGCCGATGAAGTGCCGCGCCAGACGCAGGATGTCCTCGGCGCCGCGCGCGCGCAGCGGGGGCAGCCGGATCTCGACGACCTTGATGCGGTAGTAGAGATCGGCCCGAAACTGGCCGGCGGCGACCAAGCGCTCGAGGTCACGGTTCGTCGCCGCCACTACCCGCACGTCAGCGCTGACGGTCTTGCCGCCGCCGATGCGATCGAACTCCTTGTCTTGGAGGACGCGGAGCAACTTACCTTGCACCGCCAGCGGCAGCTCCCCGATCTCATCGAGGAATATCGTGCCGCCTTGGGCCAGATCGAACTTGCCCGGCGAGCGCTGCTCCGCGCTGGTGAAGGCCCCCTTCTCGTGGCCGAAGAGCTCGTTTTCGATCAGCGTGGCGGGCAAGGCCGCGCAGTCGACCTTCACGAAGGGCCCCTCGGCGCGGGGGGAGTTCACGTGCACCGCCCGCGCGAAGAGCTCCTTGCCGGTGCCGCTCTCGCCGCGGATGAGGACGGTGGCGCTGGAGGCCGCGGCCTTGGCGGTCAGGCGGCAGGCGCTGCGCAGAGCTTCTGACTCCCCTACGATGCGGTTGAAGCGGGCCGACAGCGGGATCGAGGCCTCTTCGGTGCGGCGATCGCGGGTCAGCTCCTCGTAGAGGGTGGTGGCCTCGATCGCGAAGGCCGCTTGCACCGCCAGCGCCTCGAGGGCCCGCGCGTCCTCGGCCGAGAAGGTCCCGGTGCGCTTGTTGAGGAGCTGGATGACGCCGATGATCGCCCGGCTGCGATCGCGGATCGGCGCGGCGAGGATGGACACCGTGCGATAGCCAGTGCGCTCGTCGACGCCGGGGAAGAAGCGCGCCTCGCCCCCGGTCGTGGGCACGTTGACCACGTCGCCGGTGGCCGCCACGTACCCAGCCACGCCTTGGCCGAGCTTGAGGCGGATCTCGCCGAGCTCAGGGGGCAGATCAGCGACCTTGGAGAACACCTCGCCTTTGGCCCGATCGACGAGGTAGATGGTGCCGCGATCGGCCTGCATCGCCTCGCGGATCTCGTCCACCAGCCGCCGCAGGAAGTCGTCGATCGCGATCTCGCGACCGAGCAGACCTCCTACGGCGCTGAGGATCGCCTGCGCGTCGGGGCTACTGCTCATCCCGGCGCGCATCGTACCTTGCCACAGGCGCGGCGCAATCATCCGAGGCTCACCGTCGTGCCTTCCCGGGTGGCGAAGGTCGGGAGAAACAGCGACCGCGCCTCCCGCTCGATCCCGTCCATGACGCTGTCGTCGTGGCTCGGGTCGTGGTGAAACAGGCCAAGCGCCTTCACCCCCGCGGCCTTGGCGATCTCGGCCGCCGCTCCGTAGGTCGAGTGCCCCCAGCCCTTGCGCGAGGGCCCGACGCGGCCCTCGTATTCGTCGTTCGTATACTGCGCGTCGTACACGAAGAGATCGGCCCCCTTGGCCAGCTCGAGCAGCGCCGGATCGATCCCCTCGGCGAAGTGCTCCACGTCGGTGGCGAAGCAGAACACCTTGCCCCCGGCCTCGATCCGGTAGCCCAGTGAGCCCTGCGGGTGGCTGAGCGCGCGCGCCTTCACCGAGAAGCCGTCCCGCGTGATCGTCGCGCCATCGCCGATCGTGTGGAAGATCTTCTCCGCCCGCATGGCGTTCAGCGGCACCGGGAAGTTCGGCGGCGTCATCTGCCGCTCGAGCGAGTGCTCGAGATCCAAGGCCCCGCTCTCATCGCTCGGGCCGAAGAGCTCGAGCGAGGTGTCCGGACGGAAGCCCGGCGCGAAGAACGGGAAGCCCTGGATGTGGTCCCAGTGCAGGTGCGTGAACAAGAAGCTGGCCTGCACCCGGCGGCCGAGGGTGCGCGCCTCGGCGATCAGCTTCTCGCCCAGCCCCCGGAGGCCCGTGCCAGCGTCGATGATGATGCGCGCGCCTTGGTGGGCGACCTCGATGCAGGTCGTGTTGCCGCCGAAGCGCTGAAAGCTCGGCCCCGAAGTCGCAATCGAACCCCGAACGCCCCAGAACGTGATCTCCATCTTGGCCTCCTCGCGACGTCGCCGCCGCGCTGAGCCTTAGTGCGAGCCGCGTGCCGGACCCCGAGCGGCGGCGCTTGGCCGCTTGAGGCGCCGGCGCCGCACCGGCCCTGAGCAGGGCTGCACCGTTTTGGGGCAGATCGCACCGGTTCGGAGCGACCCTCTCGGATGTGTGGCGGATGAGGGCTCAACCCCTCACCAAGTCCAGCATTTTCGGATACCTGAGTGAAGTTGGCCACCTGTCGAAATGTAAGAATACGCACACCATCGGGGCCCCTCTGCCCGAAAACAGGGGGACATGATTCCTTCCCTCACTCCCCGCGGACGCCTCTCTTTTGATGCCCCGACCATCGAGCTGCCCCCGTTCATGCCGCGGAAGAGCCTGATCACCTCCGTGCTCCCCCCCGCGCGCCACCGCCTCGAGACCTACTCGAGCGCGGGCAGCCTCTTCAGCGCGCTGCGCGACAGCCCAGCCGCCAAAGCGGTCCTGATCGGCGCCGGCGGCCTCAGCCTCTTCGGCGCAGCCACGGCCCACGCCGCCACGGTCAACACCGAAGCGACCACCGCCCCAAAAGGCCCGCGCAGCATCGTCTACGTCGGCATGAACAAGGACTCATCCTACGAGGTCGCCGGCCTCAAGGGCAAAATCGGCGAAGCGGCGGTCACCTACCTCAGCCCGTCCAAGACGCAAGACTCGCTGTCGTACAACGGCAAGACCTACGACCTCACCAAGGCCGAGGGCCGCGCGGACTACGCCAAGGCGCTGGGCCTGCCCGCCGATCGCGCCGCCGCGCTGGCGGAGATCTTGGAGAACACCCCCGAGGGCGCTCGCGATGAGGCCGCGCAGCTGGCCCGGACCTTCCGCGAGGCCGAGCAAGGCAAGCGCTATATCGAGCGCATCGTGCTCTCCGGCCACAGCGTCGGCAGCGGCGTGTGGGGCGACGGCAACGGCACGCTCTCCCTGAGCACCGTCGGCAAGCTCACCCTGCTCTTCCCCAAGGCCGCCGCGCAGGTGGAGGACTTCATGCTCGCCGGCTGCTACTCGGGCGGCGAAGGATCGATGGAGACCTACCGCGCGATGTTCCCCAACCTGAAGACCGCTTGGGCGTACACAGGCTCGGCGCCCGGCTCGGTCAGCGGCGCGGTCCCCCACATCCTCCGCTGGGAGAAGGCCACCCGCGGCAGCGGAAGCGACGCGCTCAAGCGCTCCCTCGCTGATGGCACCCGCAAAGGCGAGAACGTGGCGGTCTGGACGGTCACCAAGGGCTACGACAACGGACAGCCGCAGATCTCCCTGGAAGAGGCCCGCGGCATGTACAACTCGAGCGCCGGGCTGGTGGCCAGCTACGCCTCCGGCGAATCCATCCAAGACAACCCGCAGTCAGGCCCCCTCCGCGATCACTACAACTCGATCCAGCGCCTCCTGGCCCGCTCCGACCTGCCCACCACCGACCGCACGCAGCTCGAGGGTGAACGCGACTTCGTGATCCGCCTCCTCTTTCACAAGAACGTGAGCGCGATGTTCCAGGCCACCTATGGATCGAGCATCAGCAGCGCCTTCAGCGAGCTCGGCCTGCCCACGCCGGACTTCAGCAAGCTCTCGCGCCAGGACGCGCTGGCCAAGATCGCTGAATTCGACGCCAAGCTGGCGGCCAAGCCGAGCGCCTCGGCGGCGACCAAGGCCATGTCGACGCGGCTCAACGACACCCTGAAGAGCCTCAAGCCCTCCGCCGTCCCTCCGGCCTGGATCTAGGGCCCGCGGCCGCATACGATCCCGGGGTGGTCACCGAGGCGATCCTCTTCGACATCATGGGAACGGTCGTCACCGAGCCCTTCGAGGCGGATATCCC
>Ga0154020_10001131_pt1 | contig 32902 bp, 29 predicted proteins | sample Klosneuvirus_201_FD_109709 | JGI IMG/M metagenome (GOLD analysis project Ga0154020, IMG submission 109709) | Active sludge microbial communities from wastewater, Klosterneuburg, Austria - Klosneuvirus_20160825_MG | ecosystem: Engineered > WWTP > Aerobic digester > Activated sludge | place...
TGCTGGCGACGGGGCTCATCGTCGCCTACGGCTACGGCGTCGAGGTCTTCACGGCCTGGTACAGCGGCAACGAGTTCGAGTGGTTCATGGTGGTGAACCGCCTGACGGGCCCGTACAAGTTCGAGTACTGGATGCTGATCATCTGCAACCTCGCGGTGCCGCAGCTCATCTGGTTCCGAAAGGTACGTGAGTCGGTGCCGATCCTCTTCGTCATCTCGATCATCGTGAACGTGGGGATGTGGCTGGAGCGCTTCGTCATCATCGTCCTCTCGCTCCACCGCGACTTCCTGCCGTCCTCGTGGGGCATGTATCACGCCACCATCTGGGACAAGTTCACGTTCATCGGCACGCTCGGCCTCTTCTTCTCGCTCCTGTTCCTCTTCATCCGCTTCCTTCCGATGATCTCCATCTTCGAGATGAAGACCATCCTCCCCGGCGCCGACGAGCACAAGAAAGCGGCGGGCGCGAAATGACGAGAAAAGGACCCAAGCTGTACGGCCTCCTTGCCGAGTACCACTCCCCGCGCGAGATCATCGAGGCCGCGAAGAAGACCCGTGCGGCGGGGTTCCGTAAGGTCGACGCCTTCACCCCCTACCCGATAGAAGACCTGAACCACGCCCTCGCCTTCGAGCACTCGTACGTGCCGCTCATCACCTTGATCGGCGGCGTCCTCGGCTGTCTCGGAGGCTTCGGCCTCTGCTACTGGTCGTCGGTGATCGAGTACCCGCTCAACATCGGCGGCCGGCCCTTCAACAGCTGGCCGTCGTTCATCCCTCCCACGTTCGAGTGCACCATCCTGCTCGCCGGCTTCGGAGCCGTCTTCGGGATGCTCGCGCTCAACGGGCTCCCCATGCCGCACCACCCGGTCTTCGGGGTGAGCCGCTTCAAGCTCGCCTCGCGCGACCTCCACTTCCTCTGCATCGAGGCGAAGGACCCGCAGTTCGACGCCGCGAAGACAGCCGAGTTCCTCCGGGCCACCGGCGCCACCGACGTGTTCGAGGTGGAGGATGACTAGCCGCCTTTCCCGAGCGCTCGGGCTCCTGGCCTCGTGTCTCGTGGCCGGCGCCTGCCGGCAAGACCTCTACAACCAGCACAAGATGAAGCCGCTCTCGGACAGCACGTTCTTCGCCGACGGCCAGGGCTCCCGCCCGCCGGTGCCGGGAACGGTGGCCCGCGGGTTCCTCCGGGAGGACAAGGCCTACTTCACGGGCCAGGCCGACGGCAAGTTCCTCACGGCGGTTCCCGTTCCGATCACCCGGGCCCTCCTGTCGCGCGGGCAGGAGCGGTTCAACATCTACTGCACCCCGTGCCACGGGAAGCTGGGCGACGGCCACGGGATGATCGTCTCGCGCGGCTTCAAGCAGCCCCAGACCTTCCACAGCGATCGCCTGCGCACGCAGGCCGTCGGCTACTTCTATGACGTGATGACCCAGGGTTTCGGCCAGATGTCGAGCTACGCGAGCCAGGTGCCGCCCGAGGACCGCTGGGCGATCGCCGCCTACGTCCGCGCGCTGCAGTACAGCCAGCATGCCCCCGCCAGCGAGCTGGCGCCGGCCGACCAGAAGGAGCTCGAGAAGGCGAAATGAGTGTGAGCTCTTCCTACAACCCGCCGGAGGATCTGGCCGGGCTCCGCCGGAACGCCCTGATCGCCGGCGTCGTGGGCCTCGTGCCCACGGTGGCCGGGGCCTTCCTGAGCCCGCAGCAGTTCTACCGGTCCTACCTCGTCGCCTTTCTCTTCTGGCTCGGCGTCGCGCTCGGCTCTCTCGGCATCCTGGCGCTCCATCACCTCACGGGAGGGGCCTGGGGCCTGATGATCCGCCGGATCCTCGAGGCGGCCGCGCGGACCAGCCCCGTCTTCGCGATCCTCTTTCTTCCCGTGTTCCTGGGCCGCGGGCACCTCTTCCCCTGGGCCGATGCCGCGAAGGTGGCGGCCAGCCACGTCCTGACCCATCGTCAAGGGTACTGGCAGGTGCCGTTCTTCCTGGGGCGAGCCGCCTTCTATTTCCTGGTCTTCTGGGCCGTGTCCGCGCTCCTGAGCTCCTTCTCGAAGCGCCAGGACGAGACGGCCGATCCGGCCCTCGTACGCAAGATGCAGTTCGTGGCCGGTCCCGGGCTCATGGCCTATGCCGTCACGAGCACCTTCGCCGCGTTCGACTGGCTGATGTCGCTGAACGACAGGTGGTTCTCCTCGCTCTACGGCGTCTGGTTCATGGAAGGGCAGGTCCTCTCCGCGCTCGCGTTCGTCATCCTCGTCACGCTCTTCCTTTCGAGCCGCGCGCCGATGGAGGGCGTCTATCAGCCCCGCCACTTCCACGACTACGGCAAGCTGCTGCTCGCCTTCACCATGCTCTGGGCGTATCTCTCCGTGTCGCAGTTCCTGATCATCTGGTCGGGAAACCTGCCCGAGGAGATCACCTGGTACAAGGGGCGTATCGAGGGGAGCTGGGCGGCGTTCTCGCTGATCCTCGTCTTCCTCCACTTCGTGGCGCCCTTCGTCCTCCTCCTGTCGGCAAACCTGAAGAAAGACGTGAAGCGGCTTTCCATCGTGGCGTCCCTCCTCTTCGTGATGCGCTGGGTGGACCTCTACTGGCAGGCGGCTCCCGCCTTCTGGCCCGCCTTTCACATGAGCTGGCTCGACGTCACCTCCACGCTGGCGATCGGCGGGATCTGGGTCTGGCTGTTCGTCGGCCAGCTGCAGAAGCGCCCCCTGCTCCCGGTGAACGACCCGCAGCTCCCGCAGGCGCTGGCCCATGCACACTGAAGCTGAACCGCCCCCCTGGCCAGGTTCGCTGGCCTTTTCAGGGCTCCCAGGCCGGCCAGGTTCGCTGGCCTTTTCGGGTTCGCGGAAATTCCGGAGGTTGGTGAAATGAGCGGCGGACACGATCACGGACACGACCATGCGGAGTTCGACAAGGACGTCAACCTGAAGCCTATCCTGGCGTTCGGGGCGGCCCTCGCCGTCAGCACCCTTCTGTCGTACGTCGCCGTCGAGCTGATGATGAAGTACCTCAAGAGCGACGCCGCGGCGAAGGACCCGAAGTCCGAATCGCGCCTCCTGAACGCGAACGTCTCCCGCGTCCCGCCCGAGCCGCACCTCCAGGAAGCGCCGCAGCGCGACATGCGCGAGATGCTGGCGCAGCAGAACGGCGTCCTGACGAGCTACGGCTGGGTCGACAAGCCCGCCGGCGTCGCGCGCATCCCGATCGAGCGCGCGATATCCATCCTCTCGAGGGGCGAAGGCGCGAAGCCGTCCGCCGCGCCAGGGAACGCGGCACCTCTCGTTGCCGCGGCAGTGAACGAGTCCCCCGGCGCGGAGAAGCCGGCGCACGCTCCCGGGGAGGGGAAGTGAGGCGAGGGAAGCGGCTCGCCGCGTTCGTTCCGGCATTGCTGGCACTCGCCCTGACGCCGAGCCCGGCGTCCGGGGAGGCTCCCCTCCCGTCCCCGCCCCGCGAGGTCGGCTTCGACCAGAAGCTGGGACAGCAGGTTCCGCTCGACCTCACCTTCAACGACGAAGGGGGGCGGTCCGTCCAGCTGAAGGAGCTCTTCGGGAAGAAGCCGGTCGTCCTGTCGCTCGTCTACTACGACTGCCCGATGCTCTGCGGCCTCTCCCTGACAGGCCTCGTCAGCACCCTCCGCGGGATGAAGTTCGATGCCGGCAAGGAGTTCGACGTCCTCACCGTGAGCTTCGACCCGCGCGAGACGAGCGATCTCGCCGCCAGGAAGAAGGCCAACCTGCTGGCGCTCTACCACCGCCCGTCGGCGGAGGCCGGATGGCGCTTCCTCACGGGTTCCGAGTCGAGCATCAAGAAGCTGACCGACGCCGTCGGCTTCCGCTACGTCTGGGACGCCGAGCAGAAACAGTACGCCCACGCCACGGGGCTCGTCGTCCTCACCCCGGACGGTCACGTCTCCAAGTACCACTTCGGGATCGACGTAGCCCCGAAGGACCTTCGTCTCGCGCTGATCGAGGCCGCCGACAACAGGATCGGGACGCCCGTCGACCAGCTCCTCCTCATGTGCTTTCAATACAACCCCCTGACAGGCAAATACACGATGGTCGCGATGAACGCGATGAAGGTCGGCGGCGTCCTGACCATCCTGGGGCTCGCCGCGTTCTTTTTCGGGATGGCCCGGCGAGGAAGACGCCTGTCGCAGGAGGCCAGGGCCTAGCGATGTTTCCGAACTCACCGCTTTTTCCGCCCGCCTCGTCCGCCATCGCCCGCCAGGTCGACAACATCTTTTTCTTCGCCCTGGGCGGCACGATCTTCTTCTCGGCGCTGATCTTCATCCTCGTCCTCGGTTTCGCCATCTACTTCCGCCGCCGGTCTCCGGACGAGATCGGGCGGAACGTGAAGGGCTCCGCCACGGCCCTCGAGGTCACCTGGACGCTGATCCCGCTCGGCATCCTCCTCTTCCTGTTCGTGTGGGGCACCCAGATCTACTTCGACGCGGTGAGGCCCCCCGCGGACGCGATCCAGTACTACGTGATCGGACGCCAGTGGATGTGGAAGATCCAGCATCCGGACGGCCATCGCGAGATCAACGAGCTGCACGTCCCCGTCCACCGGCCGATCCGGCTGTCGATGATCTCCGAGGACGTCATCCACGATTTCTTCATCCCGGCTTTTCGCGTCAAGGCCGACGTCCTTCCCGCCCGCTACACCACGCTCTGGTTCAACGCGGACAGCGTCGGCACCTACTACCTCTTCTGCGGCCAGTACTGCGGCGTGGAGCACGCGAAGATGGTGGGGCGGGTCATCGTGATGGAGCCCGCGGAGTACGAAGCCTGGCTTGCCGGGAAGCGGGGCGAGCAGAGCCAGACCCTCACCGGTGAGGCCCTCTTCTCCCAGCTCGCCTGCAACAGCTGTCACCGGACCGATACCGCGGCGCGCGCGCCGTTCCTCGCCGGGATCTTCGGGAAGCAGGTCGACCTGGCCGACGGCTCGAAGGTCACGGTGGACGAGGCCTACCTCCGCGAGTCGATCTTGAACCCGCAGTCGAAGATCACGGCGGGCTTCCAGCCGATCATGCCGACGTTCAAGAACCAGCTCACCGAGGACCAGCTCGTCCAGCTCGTGACCTACATCAAGGAGCTGAAAGGCCCCTCGGAACCGACCGGCTCGGGGCCCCAGGTGAAGAACCCGGAGACGAAGAAGCTATGAGCCAGACGACCTCGGCCGCCGCGCCGCGAAACTACCTGAACGCCGAGTACGGCCTGAAGTCGTGGCTCCTCACCGTGGACCACAAGCGGATCGCCATCCTCTACCTGATCTCGGTCAGCGTCTTCTTCGCGCTGGGCGGCCTCATGGCCGTGCTGATCCGACTGGAGCTCGCCACGGCCCAGGGCGACGTCTTCCAGCCCGACATCTACAACCGGCTCTTCACCATGCACGGCATGCTGATGGTCTTCTTCTTCCTCATCCCGGCAATCCCGTCGGTGCTGGGGAACTTCCTCCTGCCGATCATGATCGGCGCCAAGGACCTGGCCTTCCCGAAGATCAACCTCGCCAGCTGGTACATCTACAACATCGGCGGCCTCTTCACCCTCTGGTCGCTCCTCCACGGCGGCGTCGACACCGGCTGGACGCTCTACGCGCCCCTCTCCACCAGCTACTCGAAGACCTACGTCATCTCGGCGGCCGTCGGCATCTTCATCAACGGCTTCGCGTCGATCCTGACCGGCATCAACTTCATCGTGACGATCCACCGGCTGCGGGCGCCCGGCATGACGTGGATGCGCCTTCCGCTCTTCGTCTGGGCGAACTACGCCACGAGCATCATCTTCATCCTCGGGACGCCGGTCATCGCCATCACCATCCTCCTCGTCGCGGTCGAACGGCTGTTCCACGTCGGCATCTTCGACCCCGCGGCCGGAGGCGACCCTCTCCTCTTCCAGCACTTCTTCTGGTTCTACTCGCACCCCGCCGTCTACATCATGATCCTGCCCGCGATGGGCGTTCAGAGCGAGCTGATCGCCGCGTTCTCCCGCAAGAAGGTGTTCGGGTACGGCGCGATCGTCCTGTCCAGCGTCGGCATCGCCACGCTGAGCTTCCTCGTCTGGGGCCACCACATGTTCGTGTCGGGACAGTCGGCCTACGTGTCGACCGTCTTCTCGCTCCTGTCGATGCTGGTGGCGGTCCCGTCCGCCATCAAGGTCTTCAACTGGACGGCCACTCTCTACAAGGGCTCCGTCTCGTGGGAGACGCCGATGCTCTACGCCCTCGGGTTCATCGGGCTCTTCACGATCGGCGGCCTGACCGGCGTGATGCTGGCCACGATGGGGATCGACATCCACGTCCACGACACCTACTTCATCGTGGCGCACTTCCACTACATCATGGTCGGCGGCGCCATCATGGGCTACATGGGCGGGCTCCACTACTGGTGGCCGAAGATCACCGGGAAGATGTACCCGAAGTTCTGGTCGATGGTCTCCGCGCTCACGGTCTTCATCGGCTTCAACGTCACGTTCTTCCCGCAGTTCATCCTCGGCTACCTCGGCATGCCGCGCCGCTACCACAGCTATCCGCCCGAGTTCCAGGTGTTCAACGTCATGTCGTCCGCCGGCGCCACCATCCTGGCGGCGGGCTACCTCTTGCCGGTCATCTACTTCGTCTGGTCGATGCGCTACGGCCCCGACGCTCCCCCGAACCCGTGGGGCGCGCATGGCCTCGAGTGGCAGACCAGCTCTCCCCCGCCCACCCTCAACTTCGACCAGCCGCCGATCGTGACCGACGTCTACGACTACGAGGACAACCCGGCCGTGATGCCGCCCAAGGAGGCCCCCGTTGTCGCATGAGATCGTGGCCGAGGGGCAGGACCACGAGCACGTGGCCCTTCCGGGACTCGCCCACCACTTCGACAGCTACGAGCAGCAGAAGGAATCGGCCTCGCTCGGCATGTGGCTGTTCCTGGCGCAGGAGGTCCTCTTCTTCGGCGTCCTCTTCACGGCCTACGCCATCTTCCGCTGGAACTACCAGGACGCCTTCCAGGCCGCGAGCCATCACCTGAACGCCGGCCTGGGCCTGTTCAACACCGGCGTCCTCATCCTCAGCAGCCTCACGATGGCCCTCGCGGTGCGGAGCTCCCAGCTCGGGCGGAAGGTCCAGCTCCTCGGCTTCCTCCTCGCCACGTTCGCGCTCGGCGCGGTCTTCCTCGGCGTGAAGGCGTACGAGTATCACCACAAGTGGGAGGAGGGCTTCATCCCGGGCCTCGACTTCCACTTCGACGGACCGCACGCGAAGCACGCGCAGATGTTCTTCATCCTCTACTTCTGCATGACGGGCCTTCACGCCCTCCACATGATCGTCGGAATGGGCATCCTCCTCTGGATGGTCATCCCGACGCTGGAGGGGAAGTTCACTCCCGAGAATCACAACTTCGTCGAAGGGATGGGCCTCTACTGGCACTTCGTCGACATCGTCTGGATCTTCCTGTTCCCGCTGCTCTACCTCATCGGGCGACACGGGCCGCACTGAGGACACGAAAAATGGCCGTACACGTCAGCCCCCTTCGCATGTACTTCGGCGTCTTCCTGGCGCTGATGGTCTTCACCGCGATCACCTACGCCGTCGCCCTCTACGACCTCGGCCCGCTGAACAACATCGTGGCGCTCGGCATCGCGGCGATCAAAGCGTCGCTCGTCGTCTACTTCTTCATGCACGTCAAGGACGCCACGAAGATGACGGGCGTCGTCATCCTCGCCGCGATCTTCTGGCTGGCGATCCTGGTCCTGATGACCGGCAGCGACTTCTACTACCGCGGCGCGATCGGCGTGCCCGGTAAGTAAGAGAGTCGCCCCAGCTCAGAAGCGGTAGAAGGCCGAAAGGACTCCCTGCTGCGACGACGGCGACGTGTCGAAGGCGACGTCGATCGAGAGGTGGCGCGCGATCGACACGCCGACGCCGAACGAGATGTGGTTCTCGGCCTTTCCGCCGTCGAACGAGGTCGCGAAGGCATCTGTGTACGGCGGGCTCGTGAGGTTGGCGGCCGTCGAGCCGGGATCGGGACGGCGGTCGCGATCCGCGTCCGGATAGAGCTGGATCTTCATGCCGTGCGCCGGCTCCCTGTAGTAGCCCGCGCGGAGGTTCAGGATCGTGGTCCCGAGCGTGAAGGTGTACTCGGCCCCGGCCCGGTACAGCGTTCCGTCATCGCTCTCGCCGGAGCTGACGTAGCGCTGGCCCCCCACGACGTAGGCGAAAAGCGGAACGAAACCGTCGTTGAGCTGCGAGTAGCGGACCCGCTGTACCTCGAGGGCGATCAGGAGGTCCTGCGTGAAGACGTTTCCGGAGATCCCGATGGAGAAGTCGTCCGGAACATGGAACGTCCCGCAGGCGCTCGAGCCGCTGACCTGGTTCACGGTGTCGTCGCGGCCGCACGCGAAATCGGCGACGACCCGGTTGTCGAGGGCGCGCGTCGCCCTCACCGAGTAGTCGATGTCGAACGTGGGCGACTTCCGGTAGACCGCGCCGATGGAGACGCGGGAGGCTTCCCACAGGTCGTAGCGGATGCCCACCGACCACCCCACCTTCGACCCGGAGGTCGAGGCCGTGACGTCCGCGTCGATCGTCGGGTAGCTCGTCTGGGCGATGCCGCGATTGACGTCGTTCACGGTGAACGTGTGCCGGTTCCGGGTGCCGTCCCCCAGCAGGTCGAAGCGGAGCTTGTTGACGTTCACCGAGCCGCCGACGTTCAGCGGCCCGAAGCGGGCGGCGACCGCTCCGCCGTACATCTCGTTGCGGAGGTCGAGCCCGCCCTGCTCGTCGAAGGAGATGCCGTCGGTGCCGCCCGAGTTGATGAAGAACGCCCGATAGCCTTCCTGCCGTTCCGCCTGGCCCGTCACCCGGATGTCCGAGCTGTCGAGCCTGAAGCGGAGGTTCACGGCGCGGTAGAGCGCCACCGAGATGTTCGAGGTGACGGGGCCGACGACCGAGGCGAACTCGAGATCGTAGGTCTGGTCCTTCGGGCGGTACACGTCCAGGGTGTCTCGCGTGAAGGGCGCCGTCGGCGAGGTCGAGAGGTAGTTCTGGGTGGAGAGTGACGGCTCGAAGATGAAGGTCTTCCCCGACGCGCCGACCTGCCAGCTGGAAAGCTGCGTCAGCCCCGCCGGATTCGCGAACGCGGCCGTGGCGTCGTCGGCTACCGAGACGAACGCTCCGCCCATCGCCAGCGACTTGCCTCCCGGGTTCACGATGTTCGGCTGGACTTTCGAGAAGAGCGGCGATTCGAGCTGGGCGGCGGCGGGCCCCGTGAGGAGTGCGACGACACCGGCGACGACGAGGGTCTTCTTCATGCGGCCTCCGTAAGATCTCGTTTTCAGTCCAAGAGGTTGACGGCCTGCTCGGCCGTGGAAAGCGACACCGTCTTCACCTGCTCACCGGAGCGGATCTCGACCAGAAGGTCCTTCGTCGCGCCTCCCGCGCCGGCCGCGAGCTGGATCATGTAGACGCCGGGCGGGAGCTCGAGCCGGACGGGCGTGACGACGTCGGCGGCGACGGGCCTCGCCTGGCGGGTCGTCTGGTCGACGATCGACACCACGCGCGCCCACGGCACGGCGTCGAGCGCCAGGAAGCCCGGGCCGGTCGCGAGGACCGCCGGCGTGGGAATCGCCGCGGTGGCGACCGGTGTCGGCTTGACGTCGTCCCGGGAGCGGAGGAAGAGCACGCCGCCGCCGACGGCGACGACGAGCGCCGCCGCGATCCCCGCGACGAGGAGGGCGCGCGACCCGGTTCCCTCGGGGCGCCGGTGCTCGCCGGTGAGCCCGCTCACCACCGTTTCCGCGACCTTCGGGACCGCGAGCGGCATGGCCTGCGTGGGGAGGAGGTCGGCCTCGCCCCCCTGCTTCGTGACGGCCGACTTCTCGTAGCGCGCCGTCACCGCGGTGTCCAGCTCGCCGCGCGGCACCTGGGCCGTGCGGGGCGAAGGAGACCGGAGCGTGGAGTAGGTCGGCTCCACCACCGGCAGGGACTCGAGGAAGCGCGAGATGTCGGTGCGCGACTCGGGCGCGAGCTCGGGCATCATCGTGTCGACGATCTCCCGGTAGCTCTGCGGCCTGTGCTCCCGGTCCTTCTCGAGCATCCGGAGGATGAGCGTCGCGACCGAATCCGGGATGGGGGGCCGCCCTTCAGGAGTGACCATCGGCGGCGGCGGCTCGAAGAGGTGCTTCGTGATGAAGGCCGCGGGCGTCTCGGCGTCGAACGGCAGCTCACCGGTGAGCGTCCTGTAGAAGATGACCCCGAGGGCATAGACGTCGCTGCGCCAGTCGATGCCGTCCCGCGGCTTCTCGATCTGCTCGGGCGACCAGTACTGGGGTTTCCCCATCAGCATGCCGGTCATGGTGAAGTTGTGAAGGGTCTCCTGACCGGTCATGTCCTTCGCGATGCCGAAATCGAGGATCTTCGCCAGCTTCCGCCGGCCGTCCTGGACGATGAAGATGTTGTCCGGGGAGAGGTCCCGGTGGACGATCCCACGCGAGGCCAGGTACTCCATCCCCTGGCAGATCTGGATGAATAGGGGCAGGAGCTCCTGGAACGGCAGCGCCATGTAGGCCCGGAGGCTGGCGCCTGAGAGGAGCTCCATGGCGAAGTAGCTCGTCTCGCCCTGCAGGCCGACGTCGAAGAAGCTGACGATGTTCGGGTGACGGAGCCCCTCGAGGATCTTGGCCTCGCGGACGAAGCGGCGGGCCGTGTCGTCGTTTTTCGAGCCCTGGCCGCCCTCGGAGATGACCTTCAGCGCCACTTCGCGGCCCGGCTCGCGGGTGTCCTCGGCGCAGTAGACGACGCCCATCCCCCCCTGTCCCAGCTTTCGCAGGGGGCGGTACGGGCCGATCATCCCGGAGCTCGTGGGAGGCATTGGCCGAATCGTACCGCGGAGATGGACGACAATGGCGGCGATGCGCGTTCTCGTCCCGCTTCCGGACCGCGACTTCGACGTCACGGAGGTGGCGGTCCCGTGGAAGACGTTGACGAGCGCCGGTCACGACGTCGTCTTCGCCACCGAGACGGGGGGCGTTCCGGCGGCCGATCCGCTCCTCCTCAAGGGGGTGATCTTCGGGCAGCTCGGCGCCGAGGCCGAGCCGAAGGCGTTCTACGACGAGCTCCGGCGGACGGCCGGGTTCGAGAAACCGATACCGTGGCCGTCCATCGATCCCGCGGACTACGGCGCGCTCCTCCTGCCGGGCGGTCACGCCCCGGGGATGCGTCAGTATCTTGCGAGCGAGGCGCTGCAGTCGAAGGTCGCGGCGTTCTGGAAGCTCGGCCGCCCCGTGGGGGCCATCTGTCACGGCGTCCTCGTCCTGGCCCGTGCGAAGGACCCGGAAACCGGCAAGAGTCTGCTCCACGAGAGCCGGACCACGTGCCTGCCGAAGTACATGGAGCGGACGGCCTATCTCTCGACCGCCTGGAAGCTCGGACGGTACTACCGGACGTATCCGGCGTACGTGGAAGACGAGGTACGCGGCGCGCTCCGCGACCCGGCGCGCCAGTTCGTCCGCGGCCCCGTCCACCTCTTCTCGAAGGGGACGGCCCGTGACGACCGGGCCGCCTTCACGGTGGAGGACGGTCGCTACGTCTCGGCGCGATGGCCGGGCGACGCCTACCTCTTCGCCCGGAAGCTCCTCTCCCGGCTCGTATAATCCGCCGCCCTGTTTCGAAAGGAGTCCTCGTGAGCTCGAATCCCCCGTACGACGTCGTCATCATCGGCTCCGGTCCCGGCGGCTACGTGGCCGCGATCCGTTGCAGCCAGCTCGGCCTCCGGACCGCCATCGTCGAGAAGGACGCCAGGGTCCCCGGCGTGGGGCTCGGCGGCACCTGCCTCCACCGCGGCTGCATCCCGACGAAGGCGATGCTGAAGTCGGCCACGCTCCTCGAGGAGGCCCGTCACAGCGACGACTTCGGCGTGAAGACGGCCGGGGTGGAGCTCGACTTCCCGGGCGTCGTGAAGTTCCGTGACAAGGTGGTGCTGAAGGGCGCCAAGGGCGTCGAGTACCTGATGAAGAAAGGGAAGATCGACGTCCATGCCGGCTGGGGCCGCATCGCCGGGCCGAACCGCGTGTCGGTGTCGACCGGGAGCGGCGAGACGTTCCTCGACACGAAAAACGTCATCCTGGCGACCGGCTCGGTCCCGCGCGATCTGCCGTTCCTGAAGGCCGACGGCCAGCGGATCGTCAACTCCGACCACGTCCTCCGCTCCACGTCGGTGCCGAAGTCCCTCCTCGTCATCGGCTCGGGCGCCGTGGGGAGCGAGTTCGCGTCGTGCTACGCGCGGTACGGCACGAAGACCACGCTCGTCGAGGTGCTGCCGCGGCTCCTCCCGGTGGAGGACGAGGAGATCTCGAAGGAGATCGAGCGCTCGTTCAAGAAGAAGGGGATCGAGTGCTGCACGAAGACCGGCGTCGAGTCGGTCACCGACAACGGCAACGGAACCGTGCGGGTGACCGCCAGGACGGCGGACGGCGCGACGAAGATGTGGGACGTCGAGACCGTCCTCCTCGCGGTGGGCCGCAAGCCCGTCACGGAAGGGCTCGGCCTCGAGGCCGCCCGTGTCGAGACGGACCGGGGCTACGTGAAGGTGGACTCGCACCAGCGGTCGAGCGCCCCGTGGATCTTCGCGATCGGCGACTGCACGCCCACCGTCTGGCTGGCCCACGTCGCCTCCGCGGAGGGGATCGTGGCCGCCGAGACCATCGCGGGCCACAAGACGTACCCCGTCAACCGTGACCAGGTCCCCGGCTGCACCTACACCGATCCGGAGGTCGCGTCGATCGGCCTGACCGAGGCGAAGGCGAAGGAGAGGGGCTTCGACGTCCGCGTCGGGAGGTTCAACTTCTCGGTCCTCGCGAAATCGATGATGGAGCACACGAACGAGGGGTTCGTGAAGATCGTCTCCGACAAGAAATACGACGAAGTGCTGGGCGTCCACATCATCGGTCCACATGCCACGGAGCTGATCGGTCAGGCCGCGGCCTTCCTGAAGTGCGAGGCGACGACCGAGGAGATGATCCGGACCATCCACGCCCACCCGACGCTCTCCGAAGCTCTCCATGAGGCGGCCGAAGCGGTCCACGGCCACAACATCCATGGCTGAGGACGACGGTCGCGGCTGGACGCGCCAGAACTTCGCCACCGGCACGCCGTGGGAGCCGCTCGTCGGCTACTCGCGCGCCGTGCGTGTCGGTCCTTTCGTCCACGTGGCCGGGACGACGGCCACCGACGAGACGGGTGTCCTCGTCGGCATCGGCGACGCGCGGGTCCAGACGCTACAGATCCTGCGCAACATCGAGAGGGCGCTCGAGAGGGCGGGCGCCCGGCTGAGCGACGTCGTGAGGACGCGGATCTACGTCGTCGACATCGACCACTGGGAGTCGATCGGCCGCGCGCACGGGGACGCCTTCCGCGACATCCGCCCCGTCACGACGATGGTCGAGGTGAAGAGACTCGTGTCCCCCGACATGCTCGTCGAGATCGAAGCGGAGGCGATCGTCACGGCCCTCACGACCGCGCCGACCGACGCGACCTAGAGCCCGGACCGTGACGCGGCGCGCCTGCGGGGCCTACGGCTCCGCCGCCAGGAGACCTCGAGCCGCGGAGTCGTCCGGCGCCAGCAGGAGAGCGTGCTCCAGGTGGCGGCGCGCCTCCGCCCTTCGCCCCTTCAGCCCTTCGGCGCGCGCGAGGCCCACGAGCGGCTCGACCTCGTCGGGGGCCTGCCGGTGGGCACGTCCGAAGCTCTTCAGCGCGCCGTCCACGTCGCCCTGGGCCAGCTCCAGGTCGCCGCGCATGGTCATCAGGTAGGCCGGCGCGGAGGACTCGTCCGCCCGGCGGAGTATCAGGAGAGCCGCCGCCCGCCGGCCGTCCCGGAGCTCGAGCATCGCCCGGTTGTAGAGGAGCGCCGGATCGCGGGGGGCGAGCCGGAGCGCCTGGTCGAACAGCGCGGTCGCGCCGGGAGCGTCGCCCAGGCGAAGCTTCACGACACCGAGGTTCCCGAGGAGCGTCGGGTAGCTCGGAGCGAGCCGCGCGGCGATGTCGAGTCCCCGCGCCGCCGCGGCAGCGTCATCGGCCTGGAGATCGCCGATCGCTCGGTTGCTGAGCGCCACGGCCGCGAGCTCGGCGTCGTCCAGCAAGCGGACCAGCCCGAGGGGACCCTCCCGGTCCGCGCTGAAGTCGTACGTCCGGAGCCGGTTCCCCTCGGAGAGGATGGCCACCACGTGGGAGCTGACGACGATCAGGCTCCCCTCCCGATCGCTCCTCTTCTCGCGGCGCACGATCGCCGGGTAGACGGGGACGCCCATGAGCCTCCCCATGGAGATGAAGAGGCTGGTGAAGGCGACGCAGTTGCCCGACATCTTCTCGAACGCCGCGGACGCGTCGTACGTGCCTCGCGCGTCGTACTGGAAGCGAAAGGGCCGGGTCGAGCCGCCGCCCGCGTCCTCACCCGCGAAGAGATAGGCCTGCAGCGCCAGGAGCTTCTCGTGAGGCGTCCCGTTCACGGGCAGCGTGGCCGCTGCCGCCCGCATCGCGGGAGACGGCGCGAGGAGATCGACGACATGGCTCGCGTCGACGCCGTGCCGGGAGACGATCTCCCGGAACGTCGGCTCCGGCGGCGCCGAGGCGCAGCCCGAAACAAGGCCGAGAAGCGCGGCGCACGACGCGGCGCCCGCGAGGTCAACGCGCCCGGGATGGCTTCGAGCGGGGCGCTTCGGATCGGGCATGGCTCCTCCTCCCGGACATCGTGGGTCGCGGGCTTTCCGGGTTCGTCCCGCGAAGTCGCTGGAACAGCTCCTCGAGGCACGTCTCGCGGTAGCGCGCGAAGGCGGCCTCCGGATCGGGTTCGGCCAGCCACCGGAGCATCAGGCCGTCGAAGAGGCTCCGCAGGATCATGGCGGCGCGGTCCGGGTCCTGGGGGGGGAAGAGACCCTGCGCGATGCCGAGCTCGATGATCTCGCGCTCGAGCGTCCGGCAGCCGCCGTAGAACCGCTCGTTCACCTTGCGGAACGACTCGTGCCGGACCGAGAGGGAGCAGAAGTCCGTGTAGACGGAGAAGAACGCCCGGTTTCTCGCGGGCGACGTGAAGATGACGTTCACGAGGCCGACCAGGCGGGCGCGGGCGTCGCCCTCGCGGGTCGCCTCCTTCATCCGGCCGTGGAGGCCCTCGATCACCCACTGGAAGAGCTCGCGGAAGAGCGCCTCTTTCGATTCGAAGTAGTAGAGCGTGACCCCTTTCGAGACGCCGGCCCGCTCCGCGATGTCCTCGAGCGTGACGGCCGAGAACCCGCGCTCGGCCACCTCGTCGAACGCGGCCTTGAGGAGGAGCTTCCGCTTTTCCGACGGCTCCTCGCTCGGCTCGGCGGCGGGCTTCGAAGGGCGGGGGGAGCGTTTTCGGATCATGCGGATCATTCTGACTGACCAGTCAGAAAAAATATAGGGTGATCTGACCGGTCAGTCAAGGTCTATCCCGAACGGTCATCCGTGCGGGAATCCCGAGGCGTGGACAATCCTCCTGACAGGTTTCCCTCGGCTATTTCGGCGTCTGCCCTTCGAGCATCCAGACGTTTCCGGTGGACTCCCCCAGCTCGTAGACGATCTGATCGCCCCGGGGGGACCAGGCCGGATACCGGACGTAGACGTTGGGCCGGCTCAGCTTCGTGAGCTGCCGCTGCTCCTTCGTCGTCCGCGAGACCCAGTAGACGTTCCAGAGGCCGTTGCGGTGTCCGGCAAACGCCACCTTCTCGCCGTCGGGCGAGAAGCTGTGCGCCCAGCTGTGCCCCCGTTCGCTGGTCAACGCCTCGGGGACGCCGCCCTCCATCGGGAGGGTCGCCACCTGCGTGTCCTCGCCCCTCTTCCAGTCGACGGCGAGAACGCGGCCGTCGGGAGACCAGCAGGGAAAGCTGATGGTCGCGTTGTCCTCCGTCAGGACCTTCGGCGCGCCGCCGGACAGGTCGGCGATGAAGACCGTCGTCAGGCCGCCGCCCTTCTGCGCGTTGAAGGCCACGTGCTTTCCGTCGGGCGAGAGGCGCGTGAAGTCCGCGGAGTCGGGGAGGTCCAGGAGAAGCGTCTGGGCCTTCGTCGCGAGGTCGAGCCTCCAGAAGGCCTTCTTCCCGTCCTTGCTCGTGAAGTACGCGACCTGGCGGCCGTCGGGGAAGAAGGTGGGCGCGTAGGTGCCGCTCTTCGCGAATCCCGTGAGCTCCTGAACGTCCCGGCCGTTCACGTCCATCATCCAGACGGTCTCCGTCACGCCGAGCCGCCAGCGGTTGAAGGCGAGCCGGGAGCCGTCCGCGGAGAAGACCGGCCGCGCGTTGCGACCCGTCTCGGCCGTCAGCGGACGCGACTCGCCGGCGGGCTCGCCGGCCGCCGTGACGGGAAGGCCCCAGAGGTTGCTGTTCACGGCGACTGTCGCGTACGCGAGCCGCCTGCCGTCCCTCGCCAGCGTGAGGTGGCGGAACGGACCGAGGCCGCCGATCGCGAGCTCCACGCTCTTCCCTGCTGGCTTTCCCTGCGCGTCGACGGGAATCCGGTAGAGGCCGTAGATCCGGTCCTTCGAGATGGCGCAGTAGTGAAGCCAGCGGCCGTCGGGCGAGAGGACGGGGTCGTAGCAGTACGGCTGGTCTCCGACCACCTTCGCGAGACCCGAGCCGTCCGCGGCCATGGTCCAGATCGCCGCGCTCCGCATCTCGCCCGCCACGAAGAAGAGCCGCTTGCCGTCCGGCGAGAACGACGGCGCGCCATGCCCGCCTTTCGGCGTCCCGGCCTTCGTCAGCTGGCGCGGCCGCCCCTCCTTCGTGTCGACCGTCCAGAGGGTGGACGGCGGCTGGGCTGCCACGTTGGTGGACGCCGGATCGACGAGCGGGTCGGACTGATACACGACCAGCGTGCCGTCGGGCGACCACGCCGGGCGCGACCCCGTCTCGGTCAGCTGCGTCGGCGTTCCTCCCGAGACCGGGATCACCCAGATGCCGCCCCGGCTCTTCGACAGATAGGCGATGCGGCTCCCGTCCGGGGAGAACGCCGGCTGGAGGTTCTGCTGGCCGTCGGACGTCACCTGCGTCTCCTGACCGCCGAACGGACGGACGTAGACCTCGAACCTGCCGCCGCGATCGGAGCCGTAGGCGACGGCCGTGCCGTCCGGAGAAAACGACGGATAGACGTCGAGGCCCGTCGAGCTCGTGACCTGGGTCGACTTGAAGGACGTCGGGACGGGAGCGGCCGGCACGGGAGGGAGGATCGCCGGCTTCTCCCGGCCCTTCGCCATCAGGAGGACGACGGCGGCGATCGGCAGGAGCGCGCCCGCCGCGACGATCAGGAAGAGCCCGGACTTCCTGGCCTCGGGCACGGCGGGAATACTCGGCTGCGAGGCCGCGACCGTCAGCCCTTCGAGCGACCGGGTCACCTGGCCCACCGAAGGGAACCGATCCGCCGGCTCGCGCTCCAGGCATCTCAGGATCGTCTCCTCCCATCTCGCGTCGAGATCCGGTTTGTGGAGGCGTGGTGGCGGCGGCGCGCTCTTGAGCCGCTGCACCGCCGTGGAGAGCTGGTTGTCGCCGGTGAACGGACGCTTCCCCGTGACCATCTCGTAGAGGACGATGCCGAGCGAGTAGATGTCGGCCGCGGCCGTCAGGGGACGCCCCTCCACCTGCTCGGGCGCCATGTACGCCGGCGTTCCCAGCACGATGCCGTCCGCGGTGAGCGAATCGTCGAAACCGGTGCCGGCCGCCACGCTCCGCGCGATGCCGAAGTCGGTGACGACGGCCCGCATCCCGCCGTCGGTCTCGTCGGACGGAACCAGGATGACGTTCGAGCTCTTGAAGTCGCGGTGGACGATTCCGGCGCGATGCGCGGCCGCGAGCGCCTGGACCATCTGGCGGACGACCGGAAGCGCCTCGTCGGTGGTGAAGGGTCCTTTCCGCAGACGCGCCGAGAGCGTGTCGCCCCGCAGGAGCTCCATGGTGACGAACGTGATCTCGTCGTCCGCGTCCGCGCGCACCCGATGGTGGAAGAGGTCGTAGATGCGGCAGACGTTCGGATGCGTGACGCGGTGCGAAAGGAGGATCTCCCGGCGGAACCGATCGAGCGCCCCCTCGGCCGCGGCCGTCTCGGGACGGATCGTCTTCAGGGCGACCGGCTCTCCCAGCTCGAGGTCGAAGGCCTCGAAGACGTCGCCCATGCCGCCTCGCGCCAGGAACTTCACGATCTGGAAGCGGTCGCAGAGAACGTCGTTCGTCTTCAGGACGACGCCGGCGATCGGCCGGACGCCGCTGCCGGACGACGGAGCCCTCCGCCCCGAGGGCGTCCGCGGCGACGGCGCACGCTGGACCTCGGTCGCTCCTCCCGTCAGCTCTTCGGCGTCCGGAAGCCCCTCACCTTCCTTGTTCTTCTCCCCCACCACGGCCATTATCACCGGCGCGAGGCTGCCATTACCTAGAATGCGCGCCATGCGTCGCAGCCCCTTCGCCGCCCTTCCGATCCTCTCCTGCGCGGGCCTCCTCGCTCAGGCGCCGCCCCCGAGGGTCGAGAACATCCAGGACAACAGCTTCCTCGTGGAGGAGGCCTACAACCAGGAGACCGGCGTGGTGCAGCACATCAGCACCTTCACCCGGTTTCAGTCGACGGGCGACTGGGCCTACACCTTCACCCAGGAGTGGCCCGTCTACGGCCTCGAGCATCAGCTCAGCTTCACCGTGCCGCTCCTGGGCCTGGAGGATGGCGCCAAGGCGCGCAAGCTGGGCGACGTCGCGCTCAACTACAGATATCAGCTCGCGGGCGACGGCGACGCGGCCTTCGCCTGCTCCCCCCGGTTCAGCGTGGTCCTGCCCACCGGGGACGCGGACGTCGGATACGGATCGGGGGACGTCGGCTATCAGCTCGGGATCCCGCTCAGCGTCGCACTCGACCCCAGGCTCGCCCTGCACGTCAACCTGGGAGCGACGTGGACCCCGAGCGCGAAGAGCGCCGACGGCGATCGGGCGGGGACCTTCGCGCCCTCCGTGGGCGGGAGCCTCGTCTGGCTCGCCACACCGACCCTGAACTTCATGGTGGAAAGCCTCTACACGCGTGGCGAGAGCGTCGTGGGCCGCGGTCAGACGGCGAAAGACGAGTCGCTCTACGTCAGCCCGTCGTTCCGGGCGGCGATCAACTTCGAGAGCGGACTCCAGATCGTCCCCGGCATCGCGTTCCCGATCGGCGTCGGGCCGAGCGCCGGGGACCGGGCGATCTTCCTCTACCTGAGCTTCGAGCACCCCTTCAAGAAGCTCAAGGGGACATCGTGACGAGACTCTGCCCGGACGGCTTCTTCACGGCGGGATTCGTCACGCGGTCGAGGACGTGGGCGAGCCGGGCGCGGTCGATCGGCTTCGTCAGGTAGTCCGCGGCGCCCAGGTTCAGGCCCCTCATCGGCTCGTCCACCACGGTGAGGAGGACCACCGGGATGTGCGCCGTGACGGGGTCCGTCTTCAGCGCCTTCAGCGTGGCCCAGCCGCTCATGCCCGGCATCATCACGTCGAGCGTGATGGCGTGCGGCCGCCGCTCGCGGGCCAGCGCCAGCCCTTCCTCGCCGCTCCGCGCGCCCACCACGACGAAGCCGACCCGCGACAGGAAGTGGGCCAGGAGGTCGAGCACGCTCACGTCGTCGTCGATCGCCAGCACCGTCCGGACCTCACGCGGGCGCGGCGCCCGGCCGGCCGAGACCGCGAGCGGCGCTCCCGAGAAGATGGCCGGGATGCGGATCGTGAACGTCGATCCCTTCCCCGGCTCGCTCTCCACGGTGACGTCGCCCCCCATCATCCGGCAGTAGTGACGCGTGATGGCGAGGCCCAGGCCCGTGCCGCCGTACTGCCTCGTCATCGACGCGTCGGCCTGCACGAACGGCTGGAACAGCTTCTCCAGCTGGTGCGGCTCCATCCCGATTCCGGTGTCCTGCACCTCGAAGGTGATCAGGTCGCGGCCGTCGACCGACTCGCGCTCGGCACGGAGGGCGATGGTCCCGCCTTCGGTGAACTTGCTCGCGTTCGAGAGGAGATTGAGGAGCGCCTGCCGCAGCTTCACCTGGTCGGTCCGCACGGTACCGAGGTTTTCGGTCCCTTCGTGGACCAGGCGGTTTCCCTTCCGGCCCACCAGGGGACGGGCGGTGTCGAGCGTCTCGCGAACCGCCGCCGAGAGCTCGAAGACCTCGGGCGAAAGCTCCATCTTCCCAGCCTCGATCTTCGAGAGGTCGAGGATGTCGTTGATGATGGTGAGGAGGTGCTTGCCCGCCGCGCCGATCCGGAGGAGGTCGGGCTTGAAGGTGTCGTCCGCCTCCTCCTGCAGCATCTCGCTGTAGCCGATGACGGCGTTCAGCGGCGTCCGGAGCTCGTGGCTCATGTTCGCGAGGAACGTGCTCTTCGCCCGGCTCGCGGCCTCGGCGGCGCTCCGGGCCTCCTCAGCCTCTTCCATGGCGTGCGCGAGCTCCCGGGTCCGCTCTTCCACCTGCGCGAGGAGCTCGCGTCCGTACCGGGCCTGGGCCTCCTCCTTCTCCCGCTTCAGGGCGTTGATCCGGTCGGCGAGCCCGAGGGACAGGAGGACGACCTCGAGCGCCGAGCCTACCTGGACACCGTAGAGCGACAGGAAGCTGGGTCTGATCCAACCGAAGAACGCGAAGATGTAGAGCGACACGCCGACGATGAGGGCTCCCCACGCCAGGAAGAAGAAGAGGGCGGGCCGATAGCCTTGCCGCCAGGCGGCGACCCCGGCCGGCACGAGCAGCAGGCAGATCGCGAGGGAGACCCCGGCGAGGACGTTCTCGGCGAGCGCCCAGCGGCCCATCAGGGCCGTGACCGTCGCGCCCGAGATGACGACCATCCCCACGGTGAGGAGCGCGTGGAGGCGTGGAGCGAATCGCTTCGTGTGGAGGAACGACCTGGCGAAGAGCGCCACGAGGATGCCGGAGGACGCGGTGAGATAGAAGGTGGAAACCTTGTTCCAGGCCGGGTGCTCGGGCCAGAGGAGCTCGAACGCCTGGCCGTACTGGCTCATCCAGAGAAGGCCGAAGCTCGTGATGTAGAGGACGTAGTAGAGGTAGCTCGAGTCCCTCACCGACAGGAAGAGGAAGAGGTTGTAGAGCGTCATCACCAGCATGACGCCGAGGTAGACACCTTGCAGGTACTGTCCCCGCCGCTCCGCCGACGCGAAGGACCCGGCCGATTGCACACGCGGTGCGATCTCTCCGGGAGGATCGTATTGACGGGGGTCGGCCGCGAGCCGCAGAACCACGGTGGTTCGCTCGTCCGGGCGGAGCGAGACGCGGAAACGGGGCTCCCGGTCCTTGACAGGCCTCTGGGACAGCGGCACCAGGCGGCCGGTGCTCCCGAGCGACGTGGCGCGCCCGCCTGCCACGAGCGTGCCGTCCACGCGGTCCCACCGGGCGCCGGGGCTCAGGACCCAGTCGCCCCCCTCCGGGCTGACCAGCACCAGCCTCGCCCACGTCACGCCGGCGGACGGGTCGAACGGCTTGCGTCCGAACGGGGCGTCGGGCCGCAGCACTTCCGCGGGCGACGAACCCGGGTCCACCAGGGTCTCGACGTGCGGGGCGAGCGAGATCTCGCCGTCCCGATGGAGCACGACCTCGGATGCTGCGAGCTCGCGGGCGAAGAGGAAGGAGATCGCCACCGCCAGCACGCGGAGCAGACGCTCGCAGAACGGCCGGAAGGCGTGCCGGAGGACGCTCCCCGCGGGCTCGCCGTTCGCGAGGCGGACGAGCCTCCGGAGCTGCTCCACCAGCAGGTAGCCGGCGGGCATCATCACGAGGATCGAGAGAAAGTCCGGGACCTCGCCGCCGGCCGTGGACCAGCACATCAGGAAGTAGAGGATGGTCGTCACGAGGGTCACGACGGCCGTCCGACGCCCCCAGACGATCGGCCGGAACCCGAAGCGGCGCTGCAGGGTCAGCTGATCCTCCGGTGCGAGAAACCCCAGCATCAGCTCCCGCATCCGGAACGCGTCGGCAAGCTCGATCTCGGGGGTGAGGCCGTCGAAGGAGGCGTCGTTGACGAGCTGCTGCTTCGCCCTCCGCTTTCCGGTGAGGGCCGCGAAGGCTCCGTAGACGAGCGTCCCCAGGAGCGACCCGATCGCGCGGCCCTGGTTCCACGCCACCGGGAGCCGGAGCCCCGACTCGATGAAGCAGAAGATGCCGAACAGCGTGACGCCGATCGGGATGTCCTTGAAGGCCTGGCCTCCACCGAACGCCGTCACCGTGAAGACCATGACCGAGAACATCCCGAAGAGGAAGAGCGGCGCGGCGTTCATCAGAGTCAGCGTGGTGGCGCGGACGCCCCATTCGAGCTCCATCTCCTCCTGGACGTAGCCGGGCAACGCGCCGGCGAAGGGCCCGAGGAGAAACGCGATCGACCCCTTCGACTGTCGCGCGGCCTGGTCGCGCCGCGCCGCCGCGCGCGCGGCCTCGCTGGCCGGCGTGTAGTCCTCGATCGACCGGATCGCGTGGCTCTCGTCCCACGGGGCGAGCGTGTACAGCCTCCCGTCGTCCGGCGTCTTCCGGGCCTTCACGACCTCGAAGAGCTCCCCCTCCCAGCGAACCGCCGTCCCGGGGTGCTCCGCCGACGTCGGCGTCCGGTCGTGGCGCGGGACCCACCCTTTCGAAACCCGGCAGAAGAGGATGAGCTCCCCGCTCGGCCCCGTCTCGAGAATGTCGGTCCCGCAGGCGATCGGCACCGTCCCCAGTTTAAGGGAGCAGGCGGGCACCCTGCCGAGGTATCACGATTCGGAGCAGGACTTCCCGCCGGGAGGGACGCCCCGTCAGGGCTTTGGCGCGGGTGGCGGCAGGTCGCGCGCGGGACAGATGGACTGGAAGCCGGCGCGGTTGTGCGAGCCGTCGCAGAAGGGTTTGTTCTCCGAGCCGCCGCATCGGCAGAGGGACACGGCTGTCCGGCCGCCCAGACCGAACGGTTTGCCGTCCGCGTCGACGAGCGTCAGCTCGCCGGATATCAGAAGCGGACCGTTGTTCCGGACGGTGATCTTAGTCTCGCTCATCTCGGTTTCACCTTTCCCCTGTCGGCCTTCTCCGCCTGCGCCATCTGCTGCTTGGCCGTCCGGAGAAACCTCACCGTCTGCTCCTTGCTGTCCCAGCCGCCCGTGGTCAGAGCACCCTCAGCGCCAAACCGGGCGACGGCAAGGGTGGGAAAGCCCTGGAGCTGGAACTTCACCTGGAGCCGCTGCACGTCCGGCGGGTTGCGGCCGTCCTCGGCCACCCGGTCGACCACGGCGACGGGGATGTACTCCTTGTTGATGAAATCCGCGATCTGGGCATCCTGGAAGACCGCCCTCTTCATCATGTGGCAGGGCCCGCACCATTCGGCCGTCATGAAATAGAGGATCGGCTTGCCGGAGGACCTGGCTTCCTTCTCGCCGTCGATGACGGTGCGCCACTTGACGAGATCGGTCCCCGCGAGGAGGGGGGTGGACAGGGCGAGGACGCAGAGGAGCAGAGCGCGGCGGAGAGATGGCATGGACATGACTCCCTATTCTACGTTTCGCGCCGGGTTTGGTTTGGCGTCACGCTCCGTGGACCCCCTGCTTGGCCGTGGAGACGAAGTCGAAGAGGACCCTCACGTCTTCCGACCCCTCCGAGAGCTTCTTCAGGCCCTCGAGAAGCGCGGCGTGATCGTGCCGGTGCCTGTGGAGGATCCGATACGCCTTCTGCAGGGCCTCGACCCGTTCCTTCGAGTACCCCTTCCGGGACAGCCCGACGCTGTTCAGCTTCCAGGCCTTCGTGGGACGGTCGGCCGAAGTCCAGAGGAACGGCAGGACGTCCTTGTTGAGCGGCGCGAAGGCCCCGACGAACGCGTGCCGACCGACCCTCAGGAACTGCCGCACCCCGGCGAAGGCGCCCAGGATGACGTCATCCTCCACGACGCAATGACCCGCCAGCGAGGCGCCGTTCGCGAAGACGGTCCGGCTGCCGACCACGCAATCGTGCGCGACGTGGGTATAGGCCATGAAGAGATTGTCGTCGCCGATCCGGGTGACACCGTGCCCCGTGACGGTTCCCCGGTGGACCGTCGAGAACTCGCGGAACTGGTTGCGCGAGCCGACCTCGAGGCGCGTCTTCTCGCCGTGGTACTTGAGGTCCTGCGGCGGGGTTCCGAGGACCGCGTGACCGTAGATGCGGTTGTCCTCGCCGAAGGTGGACGGCCCTTCGAGGAGCGCGTGCGGGCCCACCGATCATCGCGCGCCCAGGGTGACGTCGGCGCCGATGATGGCGTAGGGTCCCACCTCGCAGTCGTCGGCGAGCCGGGCCGCGGGATCCACGATCGCGGTCGGGTGGATCGACATCAGCGCGTCCCCGGCTTGTCGAGGATCTTGCTCATCATCTCGGCCTCGGCGCACAGCTGCCCGTCCACCTTTGCGTCCCCGCGGCACCGGACGATGCCGTGGCGATACCCGAGGATCTCGACGCTGAAGACGATCTGGTCCCCCGGGACGACCGGCCGGCGGAACCTCGCCTTGTCGATGCCGACGAGATACACGAGCTTGTCCTTCGGATTCGGCGCGTCGGAGAGGACGAGCACCCCGCCCACCTGCGCCATCGCCTCGAGGATGAGCACGCCCGGCATCACCGGGTTGCCCGGGAAGTGGCCCTGGAAGAACTCCTCGTTGAACGTGACGTTCTTGATCCCCACCACCCGCTTGCCCTCGAGGCTCAGGATCCGGTCCACCAGGAGGAACGGGTAGCGATGCGGCAGCGTCTCGAGGATCTGGAGAATGCCCATCGAACGGGCCTTGGCTTCGGTCTCTGTCATGAGTCCTCACGTTTCGAAAGCCCGGCCTTCCCGGCCAGGAGCCGGACGAGCCGCGCCGTCTCCGGGAGGCGCCGGTACTCGACCAGCGATTTCATCGAATCACGGTAGCTCATGTGCGGGGATCCGTTGAGGTTCTCGCCGTCCGCCACGTCACCGTTTATTCCGGATTGCGCACCCACCTTGACGCCGTTGCCGATCCGCAGGTGCCCCGCGACCCCCACCTGCCCGGCGAGGACGACGCCGTCCCCGACCACCGAGGAGCCCGCGAGCCCCACCTGCGCGCAGATGAAGTCGTGGCGTCCCACCTGGCAGTTGTGCCCCACCATGACGAGGTCGTCGATCTTGGTGCCGGCGCCCACGGTCGTCTCCTCGAAGGTGGCCCGGTCGACGCAGGAGTTCGCGCCGATCTCGACGTCCTCCGCGATCCGGACGCCTCCCACCTGCGGGATCTTCAGGATTCCCTGCTTCGTCGTCGCGTAGCCGAAGCCGTCGGCCCCGAGAACCGCGCCGGAATGGACCTCGCTACGCGGGCCGACGGCCACGTCGTCGTAGACAACGACATGGGGATGGAGCCAGGCGCTTTCGTCGAGCGTGCAGCGTTGCCCCACCACGCTGTGCGCCTCGACGATCGCCCTCGCGCCCACGCGGCTCCCCGCGCCCACCACGACGTACGGCCCGATCTCCGCGGACGGGTCCACGGAGGACGTGGAGTCGACGAGCGCCGTGGGGTGGACGCCGGGGCGCGCCGTGCGGGGGGGGAAGAAGAGCCGCAGCGCGGCCGCGACCGCGGCCGAGGGGTCCGGGACCTCGATCACCGTCCGCCCCGGGAACGCCGCGGCGGAGCGGACGAGGAGCGCGCCCGCCTGCGACGCGAGCGCCTGCTTCTCGCCGCGGGCGTCGGCGGCATAGGCGAGATCCAGAGGCCCGGCCGCGCTCAGCGACCGGACCCCTCGAATGGCGAGCCCGCCGTCGCCGTGAACCCGTCCGCCGCACGTCTCGGCGATCTCGGCGACACGACGCCCTTCCGACATCTCCACCTGAGCTCCCCGGCTTCCCGGAGCTAGTTCTTCTTCGGAGCGGGGGCTGCCGTCGCGGGCTTCGCCGGAGCAGGGGCGGTTCCGGGCTTCGCGGCCGCCGGGCTCGCCTTGGCCGGCGTGGTCACCTGCGAGTTGAACTTCTTGATCACGTCGTCCGTCAGGTCGACACCCGGATCGGCGTGGAGGAGGCCGCTCTGGAACTTGTTGAAGAGGAGCGTGTAGCCCTGCTCCTTGGCCACGGACTCGATCACCGGCATGATCCGCTCTTCCAGGGCCTTCAGCTCTTTCCGCTGGATCTCTTCCAGCTCGCGCTGGGCGTCGTCCTGGAAGCGCTTCAGGTCGAGCGCCTTCACCTGGTAGTCCTTCTGGAGCTTCTCCATCGCTTCCTCGGAGAGGGTCTTTCCCTGCTCCTGGATCTTCTGCTCCATGTCGCGCAGCTCCTTCTGGCGCTTCGTCAGGTCTTCCTGCTTCTGCGCCTGGAGCTTCTGCACCCTCACGAGGCTCTCCTTGCCGACCGCCGACTCCTGGACGATGCGCTGGACCTCGATGATGCCGATCTTCTGGCCCGCCGTCTGCGCGAGCGCCGGAAGGGCGACGAGCGCCGCCGCCGCGAAAGTGATGAAACGTTTCATGAACAGACTCCTTCGTGTTTTCTGCGATCTCGCGCCCACGACACGTCCGGGCGAAAAGGCGCGAGAGTTTACCCCATGACTGAAGGAACGCCGCGCCGCGCCCTGAAATCGTCGGTCGGACGAGATGCCGTCAGGCCAGCGGGGCCTGCCTCAGAACGTCGTCCCGATCGAGAACTGGAAATCCGTCCGCTTCTCCACCCCGTTCGCCAGCGGCGCGCCGTTGGAGTCCCGGATCGTCTTCGGGTCGAGATTGATGCCGTAGATGAACCGGAGAGGCGCCTGGAAGATCGGGAGGAAGACCCGGAGCTCGAGACCCGCGGCCGAGCGCATCCCGAAGAGGTCGATCGACTGCCCTTCGATCCAGGCGTTGCCGGCGTCGAAGAAGGCGGCGAGCTTCAGCGGACCCGCGAGCGTGTAGACGTACTCGAAGTTCGCCACCAGGAACCTGTCCCCGCCGAGGAGCGCGCCCTGGTCGGTGAAGAACGCCCGGTTGTTCTCGTCGATCGGGAAGATGGCGCCGTACTGGAAGCTGCGGACCGAGCGGTCACCGCCGATGCGGAAGCGCTCGAAGATCGGGATCTCCTTGCCGCCGTAGGGCCGCACCATGCCGGCCTCCAGGTTGACCGCGAGGTTCGAGCGCCGCCCCGCCGGGACGTACCAGGTGAAGTTGATGGCAGGCTTCACGAACGAGAAGTCGCCGCCGAGGACGCCGCCGGCGACGGCGGCCGACACGCCGATCCGCATGCCCCGCGTCGGGTCGAACGGGTCGTTGCGGCTGTCGTAGCGGTATCCCGGGGTCAGGGCCGAGGTGATGCCCCGGTAGTCGGCGAACGCGATGGGCGGAATGCCGCCGCCCGGCGGCACCGGCGCCGGAAAGACCTCGTAGCGGCTCTTCGTGTCGGTGTAGCCGTAGAAGAGCGAGGTGCCGTCGAACAGGCCGAGCTGCCGGCCGATCGACAGGTTCAGCCCCTTGGACGTCTGGTCGGTGTAGAGGTAGTTCAGCGAGCGGTTGAAGATGGCCGCGCCGATGGACATCCGCTCGTCCAGGAACCAGGGCTCTCCGAACGAGACGTCGAAGAAATTCGAGCGGTTCCCCCGCTGGAACTGGACGCCCAGCGAATCGCCCCGCCCCAGGAGGTTCCGCGTGGAGAACTGGAACTGCCCGAAGACGCCGTCGAGCTGCGAGTAGCCCGCGCCGAACTGGACCTCGTTGCGGTTCGTGTCCTGTCCCTTCACCGTCACGTCCACGGCCTTGCGGTCGGGCGCGACGCGGAAGTCGGGATCCTCCTCGATCTTGAAATAGCCGAGCTGCGTGATCTTGAAGAGCCCCTTCTTGAAGCCCTCCATGTCGAGGATGTCTCCCTCGTTCAGCTGCAGCTCCCGGCGGAGCACCTTGTCCTTCGTCGTCTTGTTGCCGACGAACTCGACGCGCCCGAGACGGTACTGATCGCCCTCCGTCACCTTGACGCTCACGTCCACGACCCGGCCGTCCCTCTCCGTGTTCTCGGGGTTCATGAAGGCGTAGATGTAGCCCCTGCCGCGGTAGAGGGCGTCCATGATCTTGATGCCGTCGACGAGGATGGAGCGATTGAGCGGCTTGCCCGGCTTGAAGTAGAAGAGCTTCTCGAGCCGGGCCGGCGGGAAGACGGTGGCGCCTTCCACCGAGACCTTGCCGAAGTAGAACTGCTCGCCCTCGACGACCGGTATCGTGATCTTGACGCGGCGCTTGATCTTCCCCTGACGCGTCTCCTTCGGATTCACCACGATGGTCTCGATGATGGGGTCCTTGACGACGACGTCCTTGTAGCCGTTGTCCTGGTACAGGTGCCGGAGCGAGTCGACGTCTTCCTCGTAGCTGGCCTGGTTGTAGACGTCTTTCGAGTCCCAAAACCAATACCAGTGGGTCTGCTTCGTCTTCTTCATCGCCCGGCGGAGGCGCGACTGGCCGAAGACGGTGTTCCCGGAGAAGCGGATCTGCTCGATCTTGATCTTGTCGCCTTCGTCGATCAGGAAGACGACGCGCTCCTCGGTGGCGGAGATCGTCTCGAGCGCCGTGTCCACGGAGGCCGACCGGAAGCCCTCCGCGCGGTAGGCCTCCTGGATCACGTTCTTCGCCTTGGCCACGTCGCGGATCGAAACGCCGCCGCCGAGCTTGATCTCGGCCTTCCCTTCCTTCAGCTTGTCCTTGAGCTGCGAGGACGTGAGCTTCTTGTTGCCGCGGAACTCGAGATCGGAGACCTTCGTCTTCTCGACGACGATCGCGATCAGCCGGATCCCGTTCGGCGTCTTCTCGCTCTCGACCCGGAGGTCCTCGAAGAGGTTCGACTCCCACAGCCTGGCGAAGTTCCGTTTCACCAGGGCGTCGTCGTAGGCGTCTCCCACCTTCACGCCCAGGTAGAAGGCGATCGTGTCGGACGTGACCGACTTGGCGCCTTCCACGGAGATCTCGACGACCTTCGGCCGCGGCGCGTCCGGCACCGGCTCGTTCGACATGGTCGCCTTCGGCATCATTCCCTGGAGCGGCGAATCCTGAGAGGACGTGGAAAGCAGTCCCGGTGTCGGCGTGGGTGCCGGCTTGGCCTGGGCCAGGACCGGGCGTGTCGCACCGGCCGCGGCGATCAGGACCAGCCCGCACACAGATGTCACCACGTCGGCCCGCCGGCCGAATGAACTCTTGGGCGTCACCCTGCTTACCGCGCGAGGCCCACGGGCTCGATGGTCCGGCTCTGCACGCTCAGCTCGCCCTCGACAACGGTCACTTCGACGCACTCTAATGGCTCTCGCGACGCAATTAGCAATTCCGATACCGCGTCTTCGACGTGCCGCTGGATGATCCGGCGGAGGGGTCGTGCTCCCGAGTGGACGTCATGTCCCGCTTTCGCGAGAAGCCAGTCGATCGCCTGGGCGTCCGCGACCAGGGAAAGTCCCTGATGCTTCAGCGTGGCCGCCACGTCGTCGAGGAGGAGGCGCCCGATGCCCCGGAGCTCCTCGATGCCGAGCAGGTTGAAGACGATGGCCTCGTCGACGCGGTTGATGAACTCCGGTGAGAACTCACGCCGCAGCTCCTTCAGGACCATCTCTTCCACCTCTTTCGGAGGCGGGTTGCTCTTGGCGTCGCCGAAGCCGACCTTCGAGGACGTGACGAGGTACTTGGTGCCGATGTTCGACGTCATGATGATCAGCGTGTTCTTGAAGTCGACCACGTTGCCGTAGGCGTCGGTCAGCTGCCCGTCCTCGAGGATCTGCAGCAGCAGGTTGGCGATGTCGGGGTGGGCCTTCTCGATCTCATCGAGCAGGATGACCGAGTACGGCTGGCGGCGGATCCGCTCGGTGAGCTGACCGCCCTCCTCGTGCCCCACGTAGCCCGGGGGCGAGCCGATGAGCTTCGACACCGCGTGCTTCTCCATGTACTCGGACATGTCGAAGCGGACGAGCGCCTTCTGGTGATTGAAGAGGAACTCGGCGAGACGCCGCGCGACCTCGGTCTTCCCCACGCCCGACGGGCCCAGGAAGATGAACGAGCCCATCGGACGGTTCGGGCTCTTCACGCCGAGGCGCGAGCGGCGGATGGCACGGCTGATCGCCTCGATGGCGCGGTTCTGCCCGATGACGCGCTTCGTGAGGGTCGCCTCCATGTGGAGGAGCTTCTCGGCCTCTTCCATCTGGAGGGACGTGACGGGAATGCCGGTCCAGCTGGAGATGATGTCCTCGATGTCGGCCCGATTCACCTCGGAGATGGCGGCCTCTCCGAACGAGGAGGCTTTCGTCCGCTCGATCTCTTCCTTGATCTCCACCTCGCGCTCGCGGAGGAAAACGGCGCGCTCGAAGTCCTTGTCGGAGATCGCCTTCTTCATCTCCTTGACGATCTGCTTGACCTCGTTCTCCAGCCGTCGCAGGTTCTGCGTGTCGGCCGTCTTGCGGAGCTTCACCTTCGCTCCCGCCTCGTCGAGGAGGTCGATCGCCTTGTCCGGAAAGAAGCGGTCGGGGATGTAGCGATTGGCCTGGTAGACCGCGGTCTTGATCGCTTCCGCCGTGTAGCGGACGCGGTGGAACCGCTCGTAGCGCTCGCGCACGCCCTCGAGGATCTGGAGGGTCTCCTCCTCGTCCGGCGGCGTCACGGTGATGGCCTGGAAGCGCCGGAGGAGCGAACGGTCCTTCTCGATGTACTTCCGATATTCCTTCAGAGTGGTCGCGCCGATGCACGCGATCTCGCCCCGCGACAGCGCGGGCTTCAGGATGTTCGCGGCGTCCAGCGAGCCCTCGGCCGAGCCGGCGCCGATGAGGGAGTGGATCTCGTCGATGAAGACGATGAGGTCCTGGTTCTCCTTCAGCTCCTTGAGGATCCCCTTCAGCCGCTCCTCGAACTGGCCGCGGTACTTGGTGCCGGCCACGATGAGCGAGAGGTCGAGCGCGAGGATCTTCTTCTGCGCGAGGAAGAGCGGGACGGCGCCCTCGATGATCCGCTGGGCGAGCCCTTCCACGATGGCCGTCTTGCCGACGCCCGGCTCCCCGAGGAGGATCGGGTTGTTCTTCGTCCGGCGGGAGAGGATCTGGATGATCCGCTCGACCTCTTTTTCACGGCCCACGAGGGGATCGAACGTCCCCTGCTGCGCGAGGAGGGTGAGGTCCCGCGCGTACTCCGCGAGGAACGGCAGCTCTTTCTTCTGCTTCGACGCCTCGCGCTCCTTGATGAGCGCGATCGTCTCCTCGCGGACGCCGTACAGGTTGAAGCCGTGGGCCACGAGGATCCGGCCGGCGGCAGACGGGTCGACCCGGAGGATGCCGATGAGGAGATGCTCCGTTCCGACGTAGGGATGCATCATCGACTCGGCCTCGTGAGAGGCGTAGGCGAGGATCTTCTTCGACTCCTCCGAGAGCGGCAGCTCCTGCGTGGACGAGACGCGCTCGACGAAGATCCGATCTCCCTCGATCTCGCGCCGGATGTCGTCGGGCTTCACGTTGAAGCGGGAGAAGATCTCCTTGATGATCTCTTCCCCTTCGCGGAGGACCCCGAGCAGGATGTGCTCCGACTCGATCACCTTCGAGCCGAGCTTCGAAGCTTCGTATCGTGCGAAGAAGAGGGCGCGACGGGCTTTTTCGTTGTACTTCTCGAACATGGCTTAAGCTGGCTTTCCAAGCGGACTCCCGCCTCGGCGAGACCACAGACATCGTAGCACGCGCGGCCGGGCCCGGTTCAGTCCGGAGAGACCGGGTCGAGACCGGCCACCGTCAGCCGGAGCTGGCGCTCGCAGCGGCCCGCCAGCGCGGCGTCGTGCGTCACGAGGACCATCGCGCCGGCGCGCTCGCGGGCCACCCTCACGAGGAGGGTGAAGACCTCGTCCGCGTGCGCCGGGTCCAGGCTGCCGGTCGGCTCGTCGCACAGGAGGAGCCGGGGCCTCCTCACGACGGCGCGGGCGATGGCCACACGCTGCCTCTCCCCGCCGGAGAGCGTCCGCGGAAACGCGCCGGCGCGCCCGGTGAGCCCCACCTCGGCGAGGAGCTCGCGCGCCTGCTTCCGTCCGTCGCCCTCGGAGACGCCCGCGATGAAGAGCGGCAGCGCCACGTTCTCCTCGGCCGTCAGCTCGGGAAGGAGGTGGTGGAGCTGGAAGACGAAGCCGATGGCCTCGCCCCGCAGGGAGGCCCGGGCCTCCAGGGACAGCTCGCCCCAGCTCTTCCCCAGGAGGCGGATCTCGCCGCCGTCGGGCTTGTCGAGGCCCGCGAAGAGATGGAGGAGCGTCGACTTGCCGCAGCCCGACGGCCCCGCGATCGCCACGAAGTCGCCGGCGGCGATCGTGAGGCTCACGCCGGCGAAGATCTCGACGCGGGCGGCGTCGGCCCCGAAGCCCTTCCGGACCTCCGCGACGGAGAGGAGCACGTCAGGCGGCACGGAGGGCCTCCGACGGGTCACGGCGCGCCGCCGTCCGCGCCGGGAAGGACGCGACGAGGAGCGACCAGCCGATGGACAGGACGAGGACGAGCGCGAGATCCAGGACGTCGACGCGAAACGGTACCGACGACAGGGAGTAGAGCTGCGCCGGAAGCGGGATGGCGCCCGTCCGATCGAGGAGGGTCGCGGTGGCGGTACCCACCGCGAGACCGGCCAGCGTCCCGACGACGCCGATGGCGCCGCCCGCGGCGAGGAAGACGGACGCCACGAGCCGCGGGGACGCCCCGAGCACGGCGAGCACGGCGGCGTCGCCCGCGCGCGTGGCAGCGAGCATCGCCGAGGTGGCCGCGAGGTTCAGCCCCGCCACGACCACGATGAGGAAGACCGTGGCGAAGAGGACGATCCGCTCCAGCTTCAGCGCCAGGACGAGGGACCGGTTCGCCTCCTCCCAGGTCTTCGTCGTCACGTTGGCCCCGAGCCGCGCCTCGACGTCGCGCCCCGCCTCGGCCGCCCGTTCGGGGTGCCGCAGTCGCACCTCGTAGCCCGTGGCGGCGTCGTCGGGCAGCGCGAA
>Ga0154020_10001132_pt1 | contig 32876 bp, 25 predicted proteins | sample Klosneuvirus_201_FD_109709 | JGI IMG/M metagenome (GOLD analysis project Ga0154020, IMG submission 109709) | Active sludge microbial communities from wastewater, Klosterneuburg, Austria - Klosneuvirus_20160825_MG | ecosystem: Engineered > WWTP > Aerobic digester > Activated sludge | place...
CTTAGCACAACTGCACTAGGAGGAACGTATGATCCGCTTCCAAGTCGGCGACAAGGCGGTCTACCCGGCTCAGGGCGTCGCAGAGATCGTCGGGATCGATGAGAAAGAGATCTCTGGCAAGATTCATCGCTTCTACTGCCTGCGTATCCTGGACACGGATATGCGAATCCTGGTTCCCATCGACAAGGCGGACCAGGTAGGCCTGCGCGAGGTCGTTCAGCAAGACCAGATCCAAGAGGTCTACGACATCCTCCGCGAGAAAGAGGTCCACATCGACAAGCAGACGTGGAACCGGCGCTATCGCGGCTTCATGGAGAAGATCAAGACTGGCTCGCTGTTCGAGGTCGCCGAGGTCTTCCGTGATCTCTACCGGCTGAAGAATCAGAAGACGCTGTCGTTTGGCGAGCGGCGCATGCTCGATACGGCGCGGACGCTCATTGTCAAGGAACTCTCCGTCGCCAAAGGCACCACGGAGAGCAAGGTCGAGCGCGAGATCGAGAAGCTGTTCTCGGCGTAGTCGCCCGATTGCCGGTTTGAAGTGTTGCAGCACTGTCCGCAAGGGCGCTGCTGCTGTTGGCGTTTAGGCGATGCGCTGTGTCGTCGGGGGGAGCGCAAATTTGCTGCGTCTTCGTCGGAGATGCGCGCCTTTCCATAGGAATCGCAGAATTTCAAGCCTTTACTGTTTTAGTATTTATCGTTACTAAATTTCGTTTGTTAATTACGCAGCACTCATCAATAATCCGGGGCCGTGACTACCCGAATTGACTGTGCTTTTGTGTTCTTGGGTCGTGTCTCAGCGCTTGCGATGTGGTTGATGGCGCTGCTTCTGCTAGGCTGCGGTACGTCGCCGTCGCCGTGTCCAGCGGAGACCTGTTTGGCTGTCGAGCTTGTTATCTCGCCAGCGTACACACTGAGCACCGTGCTGGTCATGGTGCGCGATGGCGAGCAGCTGACGCGGCGCGAGTTTGTCGGTAGTGAGCTGGCAGCGGGGGCAGTCGCGGTTCCGCTGGCTCCATCGTCGTCGCCGAGCGAGCGGCGAGCCGTCTATGTTCGTGCCGATGCCGACGAGGCGGGTGGTCGCCACGAGCTGGTGGGCTTTGTCGAAGGGGAGCGGAGTCAGCTCGATCGTGCGGTGGTGATGCTGTCGGAGGCTTGTGCGGTATCGCTCTGTTCAGGACCTTCGCCGCGACGGGGGGCGGCGATGACCTACGTGCCCGCGCTTCGTCAGATCTTGCTCCACGGCGGCGCGGGATTGAGCGGTCAGCCTCTCGATGATCTGTGGGCTTGGAACGGTCTGTGGTGGCAAAAGCGCACGGCAGACTCGACGCCGCCTGCCCGCAGTCAGCACGGCCTGGCCTTCGACGAGGCGAGCGGTCAGGTGCTGCTGTTTGGCGGTCAGGGGAAAAGCGGTGTCCTCGGGGATACTTGGTTACTCGACCCCAAGACGATGGTTTGGCAGCGGCTGAGCACGACCTCACCGACCGGCCGTAAGCAGGCTGCCCTGGGTAGCGCGCCGATTGGCAGTTCCAGTGGACTGCTGCTGTTTGGCGGGCAAGATGCCGCCGGTGAGGTGCTGGGAGACTCCTGGCTCTGGGATGGAAACGGTTGGCGAGCGGGGGCCTCGTCGCTGTGCGATTCTCGACCGCTCCTGCCGAGCCTGCTGCCGCGCTGCCGGATCGGTGCCGCGCTGGTGCCGCTGGCGACGAGCCGAGAGTCCCTGCTGATTGGTGGTTGGCTAGGGCCGCAGCCGGCTGGCTCGTTGGAGCCCGACGAGGTGATCTGGCGCTTCGACGGCCAACAGTGGTCGGTGGCGCCGCTGTACCGTCCTCCGTTTGTGCTTAGCCGCTACCAACATGGCGCTGCGACCCTGCAAAGCTCGACGGGACAGAGCGCGGTGTGGGTGGGCCTGGGCGACAGCTCCGTCGGACTTCGCCAAGACAGCTACCTGCTCGATGAGTCGACGGGGCAGTTTCAGCCGCTGCTGGGTGGCGCACCCTCCCCCCGTAGCGAGTCGGCGATCGCCTTCGATCGCGAGCGCGAGGAGCTGGTGATCTTCGGCGGACGCAGCGACGCTGGGCTGCTCGACGAGACGTATACCTTTGCGGTTGAGACCGGCTACCAGCGGCATCCCTAGCCGTTAGTGCTCGACGGCAATCACCGCATCACTGCTCTTGAGCAGATCGCCGTGACGAAGCGGCGCAGGACCGAGAACCGTCGACTGATCCTGGCGATGCCAGACCACCGTCGGATGACCGCTCCACCACAGCTCTCGCTGCGAGACCCAGACCTGACCCAGCCGCAGGGCACCGCCGAGACGCGCTAGTGGCGAGCCGCTCAGCTCCAAGTTCGACCACAACATCAGCGTCGGTGGCGCCCCACTGGCAAAGCGATCCCGTCGGATCAGCAGCACGCCGATCGCATCGCTGTCGTCGGTAGCCGGTGAGATACCCGGTCGCGAGCTGGCACGCAGCAAGCTCCCTTGGACCCCCAGATGTTCGCCAAGACGGACCAGGGCACCGTCGGGAAGCTGGGTCAGCCGAGCACCAATTCGCTTGTCGTTGACGAAGGTGCCATTGCTGCTTTGGTCGAGCACGCTCAGTCGGTTGTCGAGCCAGATCAGCACCGCATGCTCGCGGCTGATGGTCGCGGTCACCGAATCGAACTCTGGCGACGGCAGGGCCTGACAGACCATGTCGCACTCGGACTGTTTGCCGAGGACGGCGCGCGGACCCACGATTACGTCGACGACCTTGTCGCTGTGACCCAGCCGAGACAGGCGATAAAAACGTGGCGAGCGACGGCGCTCTCCGTCGCGAGTTGCGCGCTTGGGACGTTGGCTGACCGCTTCGTGAAACTCTTCGAGCATCGCCATCGCCGACGGAAAACGCGCCTCCGGCTGCTTCGCCAGCGCGCGCACGAAGAAGGTATCGAGGGCCTCGGCGTTGCGCAGCCGCGGGGCGAGCGTGCGCAGCGGCGGAACGGGCGCTGACAGGTGCAGCTGCATCAGCCTGTGTGGATCGCTGGCCACAAACGGGGGTCGACCGGCCACCGCCTCGAACAGCACCGTCGCCAAGCCGTAGCGATCGGACGCCGACGACACCTCGCGACCATCGCGGCACTGCTCGGGACTGCGGTAGGCGAGACTGCCCGGCTGCATCGGTAGCTCCAGCAGATCAGCGGCCAGCACCTTGGCCACCCCGAGGTCGACCAGCACCAGCCGTGGCGGCTGATTGGGATCTTCAAGTAGCAACAGGTTTTGCGGCAGAAACTCTCCGTGGCACAGACCGAGCGCCGCCGCTTGATCGAGCGCATCGGCCAGGGGCATCAGCAGCGACAGCAGCGTCTCGGGCGCGATCCCATCGGCAAGATAGCTGCGCAGGTCGGGACCCTCGATGGGATCGGTGGCGATCCACGGAATGCCTTGCCCGCTCGTCGACAAGGTGCGTAGCCCCAGCTCCTGGGTGGCCTCCTGATTCGGTCCCCGAGTGCTGTCAGCGCCACTTTGCAGCACCCCAAAGGCATGCACTGCGGCCAAGTGACGGTGGCTGAGCAGCATCGTCCGTTCGGCGATGTGTCGAAATCGCTCAATGTACGCCGGGGTGCGACAGGCTTCGGCGTGGAGGATTTTTACGACGACGCTGCGACCTTGGGGACGCTGCTCGGCCAGGAAGCTCTCGCCGTGAATCTCCTCGCCCAGCCACGAAAGCAGCTGTAGCTGCGCGTTCAGCCACCGTCCTGGTCCCAGCCGCATCGTCCCTCGATTACCTGCTCAGATAAGGTCCTTGCGGGACATCGATCGTCTGAGCCGGTTGAGCGCCTGCTCTTGAATCTGGCGGATTCGCTCTCTCGAAAGATTGTATTTGTCGGCAATCTCGGAAAACGTCAGCTCTTGCTCGCTCTCGAAGCCAAAGCGCAGCCTCAGGACGTCCGCCTCCATGTCGCTCAGGCTCCGCAGCATTTTTTGAACTTCACGCAGCATGCCCTCGCTGAGCAGTCGCTCGCTCATGCTCAGCTCGGCGCTTTCATCTTCCAAGAATTCGACGAACGGCCGGCGGTCGCGTTCCGAGATCTCGCGATCCAGCGACACCGCATCCTCGACGAGCGAGAGATCCATCTTGTCGATTTTGTCGGCCTTCAGCCCGGTCGCTTTCGCCAGCTCGTCGGTGGTCGGCACGCGCCCCAGCTCGCGGGTCAGCCGTTTTTTGTGACGGAGCAGCGTATACATCTCCGCCATCATGTGGACCGGCAGCCGCACCACCCGAGACTTGTCGGCGACCCCGCGTGAAATCGCATGGCGAATCCACCACGAGGCGTAGGTTGAGAAGCGATACCCTCGGCGATAATCGAAGCGCTCGACGGCCTTGATGAGTCCGACATTGCCTTCCTGAATCAGGTCCGGCAGCGGCATGCGACCGAAGTGGAAGCGCCGTGCAATCGACACCACCAGCCGCAGGTTGGCCTTCACGAAGTCTTCTTTGGCGCGCTGGATCAGGTGGGCAATGACGCCTGTGCCTTGGACGTAGTTTTTCCAGATGTCGTCGCTGATGGCTTCGGTCTCGGTGCGGCGTCCGTCCTGGCGCGAGTGATCGAGCAAGCGAATCTCATCGAGAACAAGCCCGACGAAGATCCGATCGAGATCGAGCTGACGCAGCTTCGCCGAGAGCGGTCCCAGCGCCAACGACAGCGACTTGACCGACGACTGCCCGGTTGCCAAAAGCTCAGCGGCAGCCTTTTCGACCGTCGGAAACTCGGGCGGTGACTTGCCCAGCACCTCGGTCAGGATCGCCAGCAGGTGCGGCGTGAGCGGAGCCAGCGACAGAATCTGGACCCACAGCACCTCTTCCATGATGCCGATCCGACGGGCCAGCTCATACTCCGCCGCCGGCGACAGGATCGGCAGACGGTGGATCTCCTTGAAATAGCGCGTCACCAGGTCCGGGCCGGCCTTCTTGACCCCCGCTCGCTTGCTGTCTCCATCGACCGGCAGCTCCCCGACGGCTTCGCCCGGCTTCTTGCGACGCTTGCGTGACACCTTCATCGTGTTGCGTCGCAGACGCTTGGCCGTCGGAACCGCCGTAGGGATAGGAGTCCGTCGACTAGAAATAGCACTCGGCTGCTCGCTTCCGGCCTCGGGGCTGCGGACTGACTCGCTCGGCGGTGCGGCCTCGGGCCTGGTGATCGTCGGAGAGGACTTGCTCTTCGGGCGCTGGGCCATGCTTCACGCTCCAACCACTCTAGGGCACAGATTACGGCAAAGCGGCGCCCAAACCCAGCAAGCTCCTGCCACCGTGCCTCGCGGGGCGGCTGGTCACATTCGGTCCGTCAGAAAGCGCGCAAGATCTGTCGGCAGCTCACTCGACACTTCCACCAGATCGCCTGTGCGTGGGTGGGGAAACTTCAGCCCGGCGGCGTGCAGCGCGTGGCGTGGCAACGGCAGCAGCCCGGCCACTGCGGCATCCCCTTCGTCGGACCACTTCATGAACAGCTCCTCGTCGGGATAGAGCTTGTCGCCGACGATCGGATAGCCGACGTGCCACAGGTGGACTCGGATTTGGTGCTGGCGACCGGTATGCGGCAAGCACTCGATGAGGGTGCAATCGGGAAAGCGCCGGAGCACCCGCACCACCGTCTGTGCAGGCAGTCCCCCGTCGGTCACGGCGCGAACTGCCATCCGGACCCGAACCGTGGTCTCCGCCGGACCCAGCGGCTGGTCGATGGTCAGCTCCGCACCGTCGGCGAGGTCCAGCTCTCCATGGACAATCGCGAGGTAGCGCTTGTGAACGAGTCGTCGCTGAAAGGCCGTCTTGAGCCGCGAGCCGGCCTCTCTGCTTCGTGCCACCAACATCAGCCCCGAGGTCTCGCGGTCGAGCCGATGGCACACCTGAAGCGTCTCGCCGACAAAGCGCTCGCGCAGCACTGCCGTCAGCGTCGAGTAGTGATAGCGCGCCGTCGGATGAATCGGCAGTCCAGCCGGTTTTTCGATCACGTAGAAGTCTGGATCGGTGTACACGACGCGGATGTCGCGCGGGACCTCGGGCTCGGTGGGCGCTGGGCGACGGAAACTGACGAGCTGACCGGTGTAGACCCGCATGTTGGGACGGGCCTTACGACCCCCCACGTCGCAGTCGCCGTGGATGACGCGCTGGATACGGGCCCGCGACAAGCGACGAATCTTTTTTTGCAGAAAGCGGTCGAGGCGGTAGCCGTGGCACTCGGGCTCGACGACGAAGCGCTGCTCGACGGTGCTGGGACGATCGCTTGTGGCCGGCAGGACGATGGTGCTGATCGTGCGACCGTCCGCGTCCAGGTCCGACTCGCTCTCGGCGACTTCTTCCTCATCCCAGCCGGCCTCGAGGTCGGCGTCGTGGCTGCTCTCGGTGGACTGCATGTCAGCTCACCGTGCAGAGGATAAACTTCAGGTAACGGCCCTCGGGGAAGGCGGGCAGCGTCGGATGGTCCGCCGGTTGACCACGAATCTCGAGCAGCTGCACGGCCCGCCGCTTGGCGACGGCAGCATCGCAGATTGTCGACAGAAACGCCTTCTCGTCGATGTGACTGCTGCAAGAGGCGGCGGCGAGTAGTCCGCCGGCGGCGACGAGATCAATCGCCATCTCATGCAGCCGTCGGTACGCGGCCAGGGCGCCCACCACGGCTTGCTGCGTCGGTGCAAAGCTCGGCGGATCGACGATCACCAAGTCGAATCGCTCACCGCGGACCTTCGAGCGCTGTAGCGCCGCAAAGGCATCCTCGGTGAGAAACTCATGTGCCTGAAGCGGCAGTCCGGCCAGCTGAAAGTTTCGTCGAGCTGTCTCGATCGCGGCGTCGGCGCGATCCACCGAGACCACTCGCGTCGCCCCGCCCAGTGCTGCGGCCAGCGAAAATCCGCCGGTGTACGAAAAGCCATTCCAGACGCTGAGCCCGCGCGAGATGTCGCGAACCAAGCGCCGGTTCTCGCGCTGATCGAGAAACAGGCCGGTCTTTTGACCATGCTCGACGTCGACCAGGAGCCGCATGCCATGCTCGCGAATCGCCAGCTCGAGCGGGTGACGTCCGCGCTCTCCGTCGGGCAGGGCTGGCGGCTTACCCCACAGTAGACCACCGCCGCTGCCTTGCCGTCGCTGATGGCGTTCGTAGATGGTGCTTAGGCCCAGCTCGGCAGCGCGGCGAATCAAACAATTGCTGACTGCCGGCAGCAGCGTCCGCGCAGCATCTCCGTCGGTGATCAGCACTGCAATTGGGCCATAGAGGTCGATCACAATCCCCGGCAGGCGATCGCCTTCACCGTGGCACAGTCGGTAGCCGGTGGTCTCGGTGCCGAGTCCATGGATTGCTCGGCGGCGCACCGTTAACGCTGCGGCAATTCGCCGATCGACAAGCTGGTCATCGACCGGCTCCTGCGGATCGAGGGTGTAGATCCGCACGGCCAGCGGCGAGCTTTGGTCATAGAGCCCGCGGCCCACAAAGCCATCGCGATCGACGACATCAACCACAGTCCCCGACGGCAGACCGGGCGGCGGCTGGAGCGCCTGGCGATAGACCCAGGGATGGCCCAGCTGGAGCGACTCGCGCAGCGGGCGAAGCAGGCGAAGCGCAGGCAGGCTCGCGCGCTGCGAAACAGAAACAGTTCGTCGGTCAGACAGAGACTCGCTGCGCATAGTGGAACCGGCTTAGTAAGACCACGTCGCAAAAAACGCAAGCGCTTGCGATGATCGGGTCCGTGCTTAAAGAAGGTTGGTCAGCGCAACCGCGCCGCCCTCGATTAAGGAGCAAATGAAGCCATGCGCGTCGATAAGTTCACGAATAAGACCCGCGAAGCCCTCCAGTCTGCTCAGCAGCTTGCCGCCGAGAAGGGGCAGGCCGAACTGACGCCGGAACATCTGTTGTGGGCACTTCTGACTCAGGAAGGGGGCGTGGCGCCGGCGCTGCTCGGCAAGCTGGCGGCCCGTGAGGGTGGGACGTTCGATGCCGAGCGCCTCGTCGCTGATCTGGATCGCCACATCGACCAGCAGCCACGGGCCCAGGGCCAGATCGAGGTGGGCCTGTCGAGGCGGGCGCGTGAGCTTCTGGAGACTGCCGAGAAGGAAGCGCTCAAGATCAAAGATGAGTACACCTCGACGGAGCACCTGCTGCTCGGGCTGTGTGCCAAGGACTTTGGGTTCGCGTCGAAGCTGCTCCGTGATGCCGGCATCACGGGCGACAAGATCATGCAGGGTCTATCAGAGGTGCGTGGCTCGCAGCGAGTGACCGACCAGGACCCCGAGGGCAAGTACCAGGCGCTTGAGCGCTATACCCGCGACGTAACCGACCTGGCTCGCAAGGGAAAGCTCGATCCGGTGATTGGTCGCGACGAGGAGATTCGGCGGGCGATTCAGGTGCTGTCGCGGCGGACCAAGAACAACCCGGTGCTGATCGGCGAGCCGGGCGTCGGTAAGACCGCCATCGTCGAGGGCATCGCCCAGCGGATCATCGGCGGCGATGTTCCCGAGAGTCTGCGCAACAAGCGAATCCTCGCGCTCGACCTCGGGTCGCTCGTCGCGGGCACCAAGTATCGCGGTGAGTTTGAGGATCGCCTCAAGGCGCTGCTCAAGGAAGTCGGCCAGGCGGCGGGGCAGATCATCCTGTTCATCGACGAGCTTCACACCCTAGTCGGCGCGGGAGCGGCGGAAGGGGCGCAGGACGCGGCCAACATGCTCAAGCCGGCGCTGGCTCGTGGAGAGCTGCGCTGCCTCGGTGCGACCACGCTCGACGAGTTCCGCAAGCACATCGAGAAGGACAAGGCACTGGAGCGGCGCTTCCAGCCAGTCTTCGTCGGCGAGCCGTCGGTTGAAGATACGGTGTCGATCCTGCGCGGCATCAAGGAAAAGTACGAAGTTCACCACGGCATCCGGATTCGCGACGCGGCCCTGCTGGCGGCGGCGCGGCTGTCGGATCGCTACATCGCGGATCGTTTTTTGCCGGACAAGGCGATCGACCTCATCGACGAGGCGGCGGCGCGGCTGAAGATGGAAATCGACTCGATGCCGGCGCCGATCGACAAGCTGGAGCGACGGATCATCAGCCTCCAGATCGAGCAGCAAGCGCTGGCGAAGGAAAAGGATGAGGCGTCCAAGGAGCGACTCGACGAGGTGGCCGACGAGATTGCCAACCTGCGGGAGCAGTCCTCGGCGCTCAAGGTGCGCTGGCAGCAAGAGCGCGACGTGATCAACAAGCTGCGGAGCCTGACCGCCGAGATCGACAAGAACAAGACCGAGACGGAGCTGGTGCAGCGCAAGGGCGACCTCAACAAAGCGGCGGAGCTTCGTTACGGCAAGCTGCCGGAGCTGGAGCGTCAGCTCACCGCCGAGAACAAGCGCCTCGCCGATCTTCAGAAGAACGGGGCGTATCTGCGCGAGGAAGTCACCGAGGAAGACATCGCTGGCATCATCGCCAAGTGGACCGGTATTCCCGTCGAGAAGATGCTGGAAGGCGAGATGGATCGGCTGGTCCATATGGAAGACCGGCTGACCGGGCGCGTCATCGGCCAAGAGCAGGCGATTGGGGCGGTGTCACGGGCGGTCCGTCGGGCGCGGGCGGGTCTGCAAGATCCCAACCGACCGATTGGCTCGTTTATCTTCCTGGGTCCGACGGGCGTCGGCAAGACCGAGCTGGCGCGGGCGCTGGCGGAGTTCCTGTTCGACGACGAGACCAACATGGTGCGGCTCGACATGAGCGAGTACATGGAGAAGCACACCGTCGCACGGCTCATCGGCGCGCCTCCGGGCTACGTTGGTTACGACGAGGGTGGCCAGCTGACCGAGGCGGTGCGACGACGACCCTACAGCGTGGTGCTGTTCGACGAGATCGAGAAAGCGCACCCAGATGTCTTCAACGTGCTGCTGCAAATTCTCGATGATGGGCGACTCACCGACGGCCATGGCCGGGTCGTGAGCTTCCGCAACACCGTCATCCTGATGACCTCGAACCTGGGCTCGCAGTATATCCAGATGGCCGAGGACCTCGACTCGCCGGAGGTGAAGCGCAACATCGACGGGGCGCTGCGGGCACAGTTTAAGCCCGAGTTCCTCAACCGCGTCGACGACATCATCGTGTTCCACCGGCTCGGTCGCGAGCACCTGGGCAAGATCGTCAAGATTCAGCTCAAGCGGCTCTCGAAGCTGCTCACCGACCAGAAGCTGTCGATTGAGCTTTCCGACGCGGCGCTGGATCTGCTGTGCGAAGAAGGGTATGACCCGACCTTCGGCGCGCGACCGCTCAAGCGAGCGATTCAGCGACTGTTGCAAGACCCGCTGGCGCAGAAGATCCTCACCGGACAGTTCAAGCCGGGTGATACCATCTTCGTGGACCGCGACGGAGAGCAGCTGAGCATCGGTCAGGTCGAGTTCGCTCAGGGCAAAAAGTCGGAAAGCGCGTCGTAAACGCGACGGAGCTGTGCTGACATAGGTGATAGGATAGGTAAAAGAACGATGGCGCAGCCGGACTACTACAAGACCCTCGGTGTAGCGGAGGGCGCGAGCGCCGAAGAGCTCAAGAAGGTCTATCGGAAGCTCGCCAAGAAGTACCATCCCGACGCTACCGGCGGTGACAAGACCAAAGAGGCCAAGTTCAAGGAAATCAGCGAAGCATATGAGGTGCTTTCCGACGAACAGAAGCGCAAAGAGTACGATGAGCAGCGCAAGAATCCGTTCGCCGGCGGGATGCCTGGCGGCTTTTCGGGTGGTGGCTTCCCCGGCGGATTCCCTGGAGGCTTTTCCGGCGGGCGTGGTCGAGTGAGGACCGGCGGCGGAGTCGACATCAACCTCGAGGACATCCTCGGACAGGGCGGCTTCGGCGACATCTTCGGCGGAATGGGCGGTGGGATGGGTGGTGGTCGGCGGAGCCGGGAGCCGCTGCGTGGCTCGGACATTCAGACGGCGCTGACCCTGACGCTGGCGGAAGCGGCACTCGGCGTCGAGAAGAGCTTCACCCTTGGGCCAGGCACCAGCGACGAGCGCAAGCTGACGGTGCGGATTCCCGCCGGCGTGGACGATGGAGAGACCATTCGGCTGTCTGGTCAAGGCCGGCCCGGTCCTGGGGGCGGCCCGGCTGGCAACCTGCTCATCAAGGTCACGGTGCAGCCCGACGGGGCGATTCGTCGCAAGGGCGCCGATCTCGAGCAGGATGTCCATATACCCATCGACAAGGCGGTGCTGGGCGGTGCCATCGAGGTGCCAGTCATCGATGGTGGCGTGAAGGAAGTTCGCTTGCCACCAGGCACTGGCTCGGGACAGAAGCTGCGCCTGCGCGGCTTTGGCGTTTCCGATCGCAAAGGCGGGCGCGGCGATCTCTATGTCGTCGTCCAGATTGATGTGCCCAAGGACATCTCCGCCGAGGCGAAGAGCCTGATTGAGAAGTTCGCGCAGCTTACCCGTCGGTAATCCTTTTCAAAGTCGGCAAAGTCGGTCAAAGCAGATCGTTGTACGATCAGACTGATGACTACTGCCCGCATCCTGATCCTCGATGACCAGCGCGCGGCCAGGCGGGTCTTGCGGCAGATGTTAGAGGGACTCGACGAGGCGGAGTTTGCCGAGGCTGGGACGGTGGAGCAGGCGCTGACGCTCTGTCGCGAGCAGCCCTTCGATGCCTATCTGGTCGACATCCACCTGACCGAAAACCGGCTCGAGCGCGGCGGCATCGAGTTCATCAAGCAGGTCCGCAACGTCCAAGCGGCGCCGAGCGTGGTGGTGACAGCTTCCGTCGAGATGCAGGATCTGCGCGAGGCGATGAAGGCTGGCGCCGTCGACTACGTGCTCAAAGATCAGCTGTCGCCTGAGCTGATCGTGCCGATCCTCCGTGAGATCTTGGAGAAGCGAGATCTCCGCGAGCGGGTGCAGCTGCTCGGGCAGCGACTGGAGCAGAGCTATGGCCTGGGGGCGATTGTCGGGACCTCGCCGCGGATCGAGCATGTGCGGTCGCTGGTGCGGCGGCTGGCCGATGCCGATGCCACCGTGCTGCTGCGCGGCGAGAGCGGTACCGGCAAAGAGCTGGTCGCTCAGGCGCTGCATCAGTGTGGCAAGCGAGCCAGTCAGCCCCTGGTGACGGTCAACTGTGCGGCGATTGCGCCGACGCTGATTGAGTCGGAGCTGTTCGGTCACGAGCGAGGCGCCTTCACCAGTGCGATGTCTCGACGAATCGGCTGTCTCGAAGAAGCGGGGACTGGCACGGTGTTCCTCGACGAGATTGCCGAGCTGACCCCCGATTTGCAGGCCAAGCTGCTGCGTGTTCTCGAGGCTCGGCGCTTCACCCGCGTCGGTGGCAATGAGGCGATTGCCTTTCGCGCCCGCGTTGTGGCGGCGACTCACCAGGATCTCGAGCAGCGGATTCGCGAAGGCAAGCTGCGCGCCGACCTGTACTACCGACTGAATGTCGTGACGATTGATGTGCCGTCGCTGGCCGAGCGGCGCGAAGACATCTCGGTGCTGTGCAATCATTTCGTGTCGCAGTTTGGTAGACCGCTGCGCTTCACCAAGGAAGCGCTGGCGTCGCTGGAGCAGCGGCCGTGGCCGGGCAATGTCCGTGAGCTGCGCAATGCGATTGAGCGGCTGGCGCTGCTCTGTGAGTCGGAGATCGTGACCGAGACGGCGCTGCACAAGGTGGTGCCGCTCCGCTCTGCGATTCCGTCGGACAGCGATGAAGTCGAGCGACTGGCGCGGCAGTTTCTGGCGCGCGACATGGCGGGGGAGAACAAGCTCGACCTGATGGAGCGGACGATGGTGCGGATTGCCATGGAAGTGGCGGGGCACAACCAGTCGCGGGCGGCCCGCATCCTCGGGCTGGAGCGCAAGGCCCTGGAGCGGCGCTTCAAGCGGCAGATTCAGGACACCAGCGCCGACGGTCGGTCGAGTCGTTCGTCGACGTCAGCGGGAGACTCGGACGAGCACCTGACGTGAGTCGGCCCGCCCCTGCTCGTCGACGACGCGGATCAGGTATTGGCCGGCCTGCGGTCGCCACAGCAGCGGCACATTGGCGCGGCTCTTGCCGAGCAGCTGGTCATTGGCAAACCAGAACACTTCGCTGACATCTCCGTCGGTGGTGGCGGAAAGTCCAATGGTGTCGTGCTGATCGAGGCCGGGCCGCAGTGTGTAGGTGACCCCGCGCAGTGGCGAGGTGATCTTGGGTGCGATGCCTTGGCTGCCGACGTGGGCGAGCTTGCAGCCTGGTACATAAGGCGGCGGTGTGCGACGGGGCAGCCCAGCAATCCGGAACAGCCGCAGCAGGTCGGACGGCCAGAACTCGTAGACCTCGCTGCGGATGGTGCCGGCCTGCCCCGGACAGGCGCGCAGGCCGGTGCGGGTGTCGATCTCGACGGGGCGATGGACCTCGCAGGTATCAATCGGCGACCGTCCCGGCACAAACCAGGTTTGCTTGGTCTGCCGGCAGTAGCGCGTCGGCATCTGGCCCGAGACGGCGCAGACCGGGACGCGGCGCAGGTTCTTGTGCAGCGGGCGCGCGGCGGTCGAGAGGTCGTGGAGTCGTTCGAGCAGGGCATCGACGATGGCAAAGAACAGTGGCGCGGCGGCGGTGACTCCGACAAAGGCCGGGTTGCTCTCGCCGTTGAAGTTGCCAAGCCAGACCAGCAGCACGTACGGACCCATCACGCCCGCCGTCCACGCATCGTGAAAGCCATACGAGGTACCGGTCTTCCACGCCACTTTGTCGACGCCGAGCAGCGACCGCGTGAGCAGCGTGTCCTCGGGTCGTGGGTTGTCCTTGAGCATCTCCAGCGTCACAAAGCTCGCTTCTTCCGACAGCACGCGGACGCCGGCGCTGAGCGGCTCACTCGTCTGGAATCGCAGCGGTCGTAGCAGGCCGCCGCCCGGCAGCACCGCGTACAGCATCGCCAGCTCCTCCATCGTCACTTCCGCGCCGCCGAGGACGAGCGCCAGTCCGTAGTGACTCTCGCTCTTAAGCCGCGACACCCCTGCCGAGCGCAGGAAGTCGTAGAAGCTCGGGTTGGTCAGCTTGCTCGCCACCCACAGCGCCGGCACGTTGCGCGAGCGCACCAGCGCCTCCTGGGCCGACAGCGGACCCGCGAACTTGCCGTCGAAGTTTTCCGGACTGTACATCCCAAACGCAAGCTGACTGTCCTTGAGCATCGTCTGCGGATGCAGCACGCCCTGATCGATCGCGAGTCCATAGATAAACGGCTTGAGCGTCGAGCCCGGCGAGCGCTTGGCTTGCGTGCCGTTGACCTGACCGAGAATCTTCTGGTCGTAGAAGTTGGCGCTACCGACGACCGCACGGACCGACATATCGCGGCTGTCGACGAGTATGGCGGCGGCGTTGTAGATGCCGTAGCGCTTCTGGCGATCGATGTAGCTGCGGATCTGGCGCTCCAGGATGTTTTGCAGCGGCAGCTCGATGGTCGTGACGACCTGGCCCGAGACTCGGCCCGACTGGAGCAGGCTGTCCACGAAGTGCGGCGCTCGGAACGGCAGCTCATGCGGATTGCGCAGCGACAGCTTGAGCCTCATCAGGTCGGCATCGCGCTGGGCCGCTGGATGCCGGGCCACCCACTTCTGAAACAGCGCTTGCCGCGCGGTCTGAAGCGCTTGGGTGTCGTCACCGCTAGAGGCTCGACGGGCCGGGCTCTGTGGAATCACCGCCAGCGTCACTGCCTCCGCCAGCTGGAGCTTGCTGACCGGCTTGCTCCAATAGACAAAGCTCGCCGCCGCCACCCCTTGGATATTTTTGCCGACGGGAACGAGGTTTAGATAGGCCTCGAGGATCTCGGCCTTGCTGTAGCGCAGCTCCAGCCACAGCGCGCGCAGGATCTGTCGGAACTTCCCGACGGCACTGCGCGAATACAGGTGGTACTTCATCCGCGCCACCTGCATCGAAATCGTCGACCCACCGACCCGCCGCTCGCCGCTGACGTAGGTCATCCAGATCGCCCGTCCGAGCGCGACCGGATTGACCGCAAAGTGATGAAAAAAGTGGCGGTCTTCGTGCAGCAGCACCGCCTCGATCAGCGTCGGCGAGACCTCATGGAGCGGCACCCACAGGCGATACTGCTCATCGTCGGCCAGCGTCAGCCGCAGCAGGCGCCGATCTTTGTCATAGACCGCCGTCGAGAGCGGGATTCCTGCCGACAGCGGTCGCTTGGGCAGATGGCGCAGCACCACCACCGCGAGCAGCAGCACGCTGGCGAGCAGTAGTAGCCAGCGCAGAGCGCGCGGCAGCCGGGGCAGGCGAGGCAAACGCACCGCCCCATGGTAGCGCGGACAATCGGCAGGTCGCTGCGAAGTGCAGCGGATTTGCAGCGGCGATTACTTGCGATAGAGCAGGGTGGTGCCGCCTTCGAGCCGGCGGTTCACCGACGTCGACTGCACGTACACCGAGAAGCCCGCGTGGTCGCCAGGTCGAACCTTGATGCGGGCGCCAATCGGCAGACCGAGCAGCGTCCGCGCGTCGTCGCCGACATAGATCTTGCCGGTGGCTTTCTCGACGATGGCGACTTCCTTGTACTCCTGCACCAGCTCCGGCTTGTTCAGCTCGTAGTAGCCGTTGCCCTTCTTGAAGCTGCCCGCGCCGAGCGCCTTTTCGACCAGGGTGCGGATGTCACAGTCGGCGGACACTGGCACGGTCACGAAGCTGCCGGTGGCCTCGGTGAGCGTGGTCTTGACCTCGGTGGTCGATACGGTCGAAAGGTCGGTGGTAAACACGCCGACGACGGACTTCTGTCCCTTGCTGCGCGCTTGGTAGAAGTTCTGGAGACCCTGCTGCATCGCCTGGCCAAGCTGCTTGAGGCCGGCTTGCGAGGTCTCCCAGGCGCGAATGTTGCCGGCGGGAATGCCGAAGCCCATCAGCGTCGACTCTCCACCCGGCGGCGTCAGGAAGGCGAGCGTCCAGCGCCCCGTTGCCTGCACCCGATCGATCATTCCCTTGAGGCTGCTCTTGTACTTGCGCGAGTTGTTCTCTGCGCCATCGGTGAGTACCAGGATCAGGAACGACACATTTTCCAGGTCCGCGCCGGGAATCGCCGACAGATCGACAATCGCTTGCCCGGTCGCATCGAGGAGCGCGGTCGTGCCGGTGCAGCGCAGCTCGGTCAGAGACGACACATCGGCAATCGGCTTGGCGAAGAAGCGCGGGGCATCGACGGTAGTCTGAAAGGTGTAAAACGACACAAAGGTCTGCTGCGCCAGCGACTCACTGCTTCTGCGAATCTCGGCGAGCTGCGCGTTAAACACTGCGATCACCTTGCTGCGGATGCCCGACATCGAGCCCGAGCGGTCGACCACCAGCGCAATGTGGTTGACGACAGCGCCGGTCTTGGCCATCTCCGCGGCTGGTTGCGCCGCCGCCACCAGATCGACCTTGGTGGTCGAGCGCTTGGTGGCGATAGGCTTCTTCGCCGCCGCCGGCTTCTTGGGAGCTGCCGGCTTCTTAGGAGCCGCCGGTTTCTTGGTTGCCGTCGCGGCGGTCTTGCCAGTGGTCTTGGTCGGACTTTTTTTGGTGGTGGCCTTTGGCTTGGCCGGAGCCTTTTTTCCTGCGCCAGTACGCGTAGTCATGAACCCCCCTACGAATCGCTATGAGCGGATGCACTCCCTATTACGGTGAGCGCAGGAGGAGGGGTCCGTCAACCTCGACGGAATTGGCTAGGAATTGTCGCTACTTAAAAGGGAGACTTAGAAGCCGCCGCTGCCGCCCGAGCCGCAGTTCTTGCACGCCGGGTCCATCGGATTCGTGTTGCAGCTGAGCGGGCAGTAGTTTACGCGGTTAAAGACCTTCTGCACCTTGTCACAAGTGACGGTGGTGCCATCGACGCTCATCTCGCCGTACCCGCCGCTCATCTTGAACTGCTTGGCGCAGGCAATCTGGGCCGCCGTGGTGGTCGCCCATGCCGGTAGCTGGGGCAGCGCTTGCGGCTTGTTGGCATCGACGTAATCACCTTCGGTACAGACACTCGACACCACGCAGTCGTTCGGCTGCGGGTTGTTGGCGTCGCCGGCCTTGAGGGTGTAGCAGAGCTTCCAGTGCCCCACGCAGTCGACGGTCAGCGAGTTGGTGGTCCACGGCGAGGTCGGCGGTTTCAGCGGCTTGCTCATCGACTGGCACTTCGGCACACCGCCCTCGATGACCGACGAAGCCGCCCCAATGTCTTCCGTGCCGTAGGTATAGAAGCAAGGCACCAAGTTATCGAGCGCCCACCGTCCCGCCGAGAAGCACTTGCAAGCATCGGCCCCCGACGTCGCTCCCGTGACCGGCGTCACGTAGCCCTCGCAAGCGCCCCATGCCAGGTTCAGCTCTCCGACCCGCGTGCAGGTGGTCTCGCCATCGCGACAGATGCCGAGCCCCCGGTTGGCGCGCAGTCCCGGCCAGCAGGCCCGCTTCTCTCCCAGCGTGGTGCACGGACAGCCCTGGCGGTTCTTGTCATCCGGACACTCCGGCGTTCCCCCCGGAGTCGGCGGCGGCGGCAGCGTCCCGCCATCCGGAATGCACGTCATAAGAGGTGGATCATCTGCCCAAAATGCATCCGGATCGTAGTGCAGATCAGGAGGAGGCGGCGGAGTCCAAACGGTGCTATCAACCGCCGCGTCCAGCGGTCCCTCGCCAATCTGAGAGTTGCAGCTCCAGATGGTGCCGATTGAGACGGCGAGAATCGAACCAAGAACGCTTCCCAGCGAGACACGCTTCCAGGAGGTACGCATACTCGGTATATAGCACCGCGCCGATTGGGATGTTAGGGGAACCATTTGGTGAGAGTGGGGGCGCAGCCGTCACCACCACAGACGTCGATGATCTGGCCGGTGCGGAAGAACGTCACCATCTGCTGGTTGTGCGCATCCAAGCGGCGTGGCTTGCTGTGAGGATCGCCGACCGTGTCGACCGGTGGATGATTGCCCGGCGTCGGCCACGGATTCCCAAAGTTGTAGAGCACCACTCCCGAGCCGCTGTACGGATACTTCTGTTCTGTCGCGAGCGGCACTTGGCGGTCTTTGTCGTAGTGCTCCATCAGCGCCACGCCCAGCTCGCTACGCACCGTGTTTTCGTTCGTCACAACCGCCACCTGATAATCTCCACGCGCCGGTGCGAGCAGCACATAGTGGGGCTTGTTGCCAGGGAAGGGCTCGGCGGTGACGTGCCGCAGCAGGGTCACGGGGTCGGTGCTGTCCCACAGCATCTGAATGGTCGCCAGCGCAACATTCTGCGTCACCGAGTCGCGATACGCCGAAGACACCACCGGAGCAAACTGCTCATAGTCCGTCGAGCGCTGGAGCAGGGTGTTGTAGTTGTTGCCGGGGACTCCCAGATGTCCGTACGTCACGTCGGGAGTCAGTGCCAGGAAGGAACCGCCGAAGATTCCGCCCTGCGAGATGCCCGAATAGAACAGCTCCGCCTTGTTGACCTGGATCTTTTTGCTGACCGCAATCGGGAGCTCTCCGAGTCGCTCGCGCATCGCCCGTGCCAGCAGCACCCACTCCACCAAGCCTTGATGCAGCCGGTCGGCCATCGAACGGAATCGCCCGAGCTCCGCCAAGATGCTGAGCAAGGGAATCGCGTCGTCTTCAGACATTCCCGTCAGGTCGGTCGCAAAGTAGATCAGCTTGTGATCGCTGGCGATCTTGCTGTTGCCGCCGCCTCTCACCTCATCACCGGCGTTGAGGAGTCCGTGCCCGTACATCACCAGTCCGTGCGGCGGTCCACCGAGCGCGGTGTGCGGAATCCGAACCCAGAAGCGCGGCTTGCGAGTCCCCTGGGCACTCGGCTTTCCTTGGCCCTCGCGATGAAGCTGCCAGCCGTCCCACTCCGTGATCTTGGTGGGCTCCAGATAGCTGGGAACCTCGAAGGTGCCGGTGATCTCCAGGCCGATGTACTGATCGACCGGACGGCCCGTGCCATCGTTGGTCTTCGCGTACTCCGTCACTTGACCGACCGTAAGCTCTGGACCCTTGGCTCCGACGCGGCTTAGCGCATCATCACGCATCGCGAGCAGGTCACTGTGCATCGACTCACTGCTCGCCGTGTGAAACTCCCAGGCAACCGACAGACTGCTCCGCGGGACTCCCTGTCCTTCTAGGAAGGTGAAGGTCTTGTCAAACCGTGACTGACGATCGCGCAGCGCCGCAATGTCCGCCGTCTTGCCATCGCGCAGCCGCACAAACGCCGGCGCAGGAGGAATCGGCTTGCCACTGCCATCCTTGAGCCCGCGCAGCGCCACCACATAGCGAGTCGCTTCCTTGAGAATCACAGCTGGACGGACAAACAGCGTAGGCCGCGTCGTCCCCTCATCCAGAGAGTCCTTCTCGACCCAGTAGGGAATCCTCCGCACCGTACTCCCAGAGACCTCGAACCACAGCAGCGGAGCATCCTTGTCAAGGGATCGCTCTACGTGATCTTCGCTCGCAAACGGCGTCAGATCGAGCCCCGGAATCACCATCAGCAGCGGAGTCCCCACGCTATAGCCATCCCGCTTGCGATAGCTCGCCGCATCAATGGGAATGCTCTGCTTGTTCTCGGGCAGCGAGCGACTCCCAAACGTCAGCGTATAGCCCGTCTTGCGCGTCGCGTCCTCCTTCAAATACAGACTCGAGGGCCAGGGCAGGGCACACGCAGGCGGAGTCCCGCCAAGCTCGCGGGTGTAGCTGTAGCCCGGCAGGATCGAATCACAGTCTGGTTCCCCTAGATAGGAATCGAACGGCGGGTCCTCAAGCTGCTGGTCTCCGTCGGACGGAACACAAGAAGTCAGCCCGCCAAGTCCCAGCGGCAGAGACAAGAGCGAAGCCAGCAAAACCGGAACTCGAGAAGTCAAGCGCTGCATCATGGCCGCAACCTAAACCGAGGCCACGACGAATCCAATAGAAAGAACACCGGCTGGTGATCTGGTGGTGGAATCCCGTTGCAAGGCAGGGGTGGTCCGCCAGAACATCGGAGCTGGCAAGGAGTCTGCTCTTATGTGGTCGCTCAATCCCCATCAGCCCGGCTGTTATTGGCATCCCTACGCAGAGCGCTTCGGAGTTCCCAACGTCAAGTGGTGTGAACAGACGCTCTGCGAGTTCGTTTCGGAGCCTGCCAATGCCTGGTCAAACCTCGGCTATCTCTTGGTCGCGCTGCTGCTCGCGATGCTGGCCCATCGTCGAGGCTACGGACCGCGGCTCACGCTCTATCCGCCGATCGTGTTTGTGCTCGGGCTGATGTCGTTTTTCTATCATCTGTCGAACTTCTACGGCTCGCAGATCCTCGACTTTGTCGGCATGTTTCTGTTTGTCGGCTGGGTGATCGGAATGAACTTCATCCGACTTGGCTGGATTCCGCAGCAGAGACTCCTGCCCTTCATCGCTACGTTGACCGTGGGCTGTGTTGGGGTGATGCAGGTGATGCGGACAGTTGGCCTTCCGTACCAAGCGATCATCTTGTTGGCGACGGGGTTTATCTTGCTCACCGAGTTCTTGGTCCGCAAACGGAAGGCTGTGAAGTATGGCTATTTTGCGCTCAGCAACCTGCTCTTAGGAATCGCCTTCGCGTGCTCGATCTCCGATGTGACACGGCGCTTCTGTGATCCCAAACAACACGGCTGGTTTTCGCAAGGTCACGCGCTGTGGCACTGGATTGGCGCGCTGTCCATGCTGACCATCTTCCTGCATTACGCCCAGCCCGAGCTGCGTGACCTCGACGCGCCGCTCGATTCCTAACCCTGCGGCCAGCTCGTATTGATCGTCTGGCGCAACAATCAGTTCCCCCCGCGACGTTACGCCGCCATGGGCAGACGCAACGGGGAGTACCTGCACTCTGACCGCGGACCAGGCGCGCTTGGCGATGGTCCACCACGACTTGCTGGCGGACCCACCCCACCCCACCCTACCCCACCCCTCCCCGATTCAGGAGACAGACACTTGTCTCTACAGATGGGCGACAGTCTGGGATAGACTGTCTGCTGTCGTCGCCCGCTCAGGCTCCGGTGCATATGATGACCGCCCGGGCCGTGGCGCCAAAAACTACTTGTAGGCTTCCTAAACGCCGAATCGGTTTTTGTCTACGCAACCATCTGCTGCTCTGAAGGGAGGATCGATGCAACGTCTGTTCTTGGTTTTGTCTTGTTGCCTGGGACCCGTGATCGCGCTTGCTCAACAGCAGCCAAGCTATGAAGAACGACAGTGCTTCACACGCCTGGTCACTGCGCCCGAAGGCTCCTCGGCGCGGACGCTGCGTGAGGTCCAGTTCGGACTCGAAAACTGCAAGCAAGTCTCCGACCAGCTCGAAGCGCGTCTTCAGACGGAGCGCGACTTCGTCACAGCAGACTCCAAACCCGAGGTCAAGGCCAGCTGGCAGGCGTTTCGGGAGCGCATCGAGAAGGTCCACGACAAGTACTGCGAGCGTGGTGGCAAGCCCGGGTGCGAGCGGTTGATCAAGCTCTACGAGTTGGAGAGTCCGAAGCCTTCGGCCGAGGTGAAGGCCAAGCTCGAAGCCCTGCGACGGAAGCTGGCGAGCTTGGACAAGCCGACACCGGTGCCTTCGCCTGCTGCTTCGCCGTCGCCGCCAGCTCAGCCGACCGTCGCAACGCCTCCTCCCGCCGCAGCGGCCCAGGCTGGCGGAGCCGATTCACCCGAGGCGCGGTGCCTCGAAGGCAACGACGCCAAGGCGTGCTACAAGCTCGCCAGCGGTCTGAACATCCCCGTTCAATACCTGAAAAGAGACCTGTTCCTCGGCAACAACAAGATGGAACAGGGCTTCATTACCACGCGCAATCGGCTGCTGCAGTTCGCCGTCAAGGGGTGTCTGCTCAACGATCAGAGAAGCTGCGGGCAGGTTCTTTCCGGCATCTCTCTCTACAACGGGCTCGAGACCAAGCTCGCCAAGCCGATGGTCGCGTACGAAGAGGGGCTCAAGGCCGCCGACCAGCTGTGCAAGGCCGGGCAGGAGCGGTTCTGTAAGGTACACGCGAGCGTCAAAGCGACCGGAGGCAAGCCTCTCGCCGAGGCGGTCTATGATCAAGACGTAGCAGCGACGCTGGCGCTGCTCAAGCAGAAGCGGTCGCTGGCCGGCGTCGACCTGTCGAAGAAGAAGCTCGACGGCATCAACCTTCGCTACGTGGATCTGACGGGTGCAAACCTACGCGACGCACGGCTCAAGGGCGCCGACCTCAGCGCTACCAAGCTCGACCGCGCCACCTTGGATGGATCGATGGCCGAGAACGCGAATGTCCAAGATGCATCGATCCGGGACGGGTCGGCGCGAGGCGCCACGTTTGCCGGCGGGAGAGGGAGATTCCTGTCGGTCAAGGGGACGGACTTCTCCGACACCTACCTGGGAGAGACGCTCGAGAGTACTCCTGATCGATTCGAGGCTCAGCTCGACGGAGCGACGATCAAGAGGTGCCAGTGGAAGGTAATGAACCTATCTGGGGTCAAGCTGCGAGGCGTCAAGCTACTCGGCTGCGCCTTCAACCTGTCGAACCTCTCAGAGGCGGATTTCTCGGGTGCCGAGATTTTTGATACCGAGTTCTTCAGGGCCAACCTGTCGCGAGCCAAGTTTGACGGTGCCAAGATGGTCGGGGTCTCGTTCGTGGACAGCGACCTGACCGGCACTAGCTTCGTAAAGGTGTCGGCCCACGGTCACGGTCTGTCGGTGGACTCGAACAAGCTACGAGGGGCGGACTTCACCGAGGCCAACCTCAAGGATTGCTCCTTCAAGGGAATCCTGGCGGGCGCCATCTTCGATCGGGCCACCATCTGCGGCACCGGGATCGAGAAGGTGAGCGGCTGGGATTTGGCGAGCAAGGCGGGAGCGCGCTATAAGTGCCAGTAACGCGCCCTAGCTGTTGCGCGAACCGCGCGGCTTACGGCTCGCTGTGGTTGTTTTCGTCGGGGGGGACGGGCGGAAGACTGGCGAGGGCTTGCTTTTGCTGCTCTGCGGACATCAGGTCGGTGGCGAGCAGCGAGGCCTCGGCCAGTCGATCACGATGAAAGTGCAGCTCCGGCAGTCGCTTCATCACGATCGAATCCGACAGCCGCGCCCGCAGAAACGGCGTCACCTTGAGCAGCCCCTCATGAATCTCTTTGAGCTTTCGGTCGACGAGAATCCGCTTCTCGCCCGCCGACTTTTTGGCCAGCACACCCTTGGTCTTTTCCGGCGGCTTGCGAATCGCAAACATCACCTTGGCGTTGCGCAGGTCGGGGCTTAGCTGGAGCGAGGTCGGCACCACCTCTTGCAAGCGCGGATCGCTCACTTCCAAGCGGAACAGGCGATACAACTCCTCGAACATAAGGTGTTGCAAGCGCACCACCCGAGAGCCGAGCGACTCCCCGCCATCGAGTGAAAACGGCTCGTCCGCATCGGCACCAGGGCGCCCTCTGTGATGTTTGGCCATGCCCACCTTGTAAGCGCACACAGCCCCCCTTGCCAAGCGGGTAGACTGGTTGGCATGAAGTTTCCCGATGAGGCCAATGTCAGTGCCGACAAGAAGGCGCAGCTCAAGGAGCGGCTGTTGCGGCTTGGGATCGACCTGCCAGCCGTCGAGGAACAGGCTGTGAAAGGCAGTGGGCCGGGCGGCCAGAAGATCAACAAGACATCCAGCGGGGTGCTGCTCCGCTATCGACTCGGCGAGGAGCTGCTGGTCATCAAGTGGACCCGTGAGCGGCAGCACAGCCTCAATCGCTTTCTGGCGCTGCGCGAGCTGTGTGAGGAGATCGAAGCCCGCATCTCGCCCGAGACCTCGGCCCGCGTCCGTGAGATTGCCCGCATCCGCAAACAGAAAGACCGCGTCCGCCGTCGCGCCACAAGCTCCAGCACCGAGTAGCTGCGCTGCGCTGGGCATAGGAAGCGTCGGCTGCTATGCTGCGCCGCCATGCGTAGGGATACTGCTTTGGCCTTGGCGATGCTGGTTGTGGGTTGTCGCGATCCGAATGTGAAGCTGGACCCCGTGCCTTCGAGCGAGCGACTCACTGGCGATGACTGTGCGGTGGCGGTCGATCTGTATCGGCAGAGGCTTTTGCTGCCGCGCCGCGCGGGCACCGTGGTGTCGAGTCGTCTGCCGGTGCGCAGCGAAGAAGAGCAGGCCCAGGACCTGACCGTGTTTGTGGCGCGCTGTAATGGTCAGCTCGTCGGGCGAGCGCGGCGAGCGATTGTCCGCTGCTGGCAGGACTCTGGCGACGCCGAGACCTTTGACTCATGCAATGACCGATTTTAGGAAGCAGGGAGTGAGCAGACGATGAGCACACAGACGAACACAGAGACGATGCAGGCGGTGGTGCTGGAGAAGACCAGCGAGGGAGCGTCCTTGGTGATGCGCACGGTGGCGCGCAAGCAGCCGGGACCCGGAGAGGCGCAGGTCACTGTGTATGCCGCCGCGCTCAATCGCCGCGATGTCTGGATTCGCCTTGGTCGTTATGCCGGCATCAGGCTGCCGAGCATCCTCGGTTCCGATGGCGCCGGGGTGGTGAGTGCCGTTGGGGCTGGCGTGCCTCTGGACTGGGTCGGCAAGTCGGTGGTGGTCAATCCCTCGCTCCACTTTGGCAGCAATCAGGAAGCGCAAGGCGCCGACTACCGCATCTTGGGAATGCCCGATGATGGGACGTATGCCGAGAGCGTGGTGGTTCCGGCGAGCAACTTGGTCGCGATGCCAGCGCACCTGTCCTTTGTCGAGGCGGCGGCGCTTCCTTTGGCGGGTCTGACTGCGTATCGAGCGCTCTGTGTCCGGGGTCAGCTGCGGCCCGGTCAGACTGTGCTGATTCCCGGCATTGGCAGCGGCGTCTCGACGATGGCACTGCTGTTTGCTCATCACCTGGGAGCCCGCGTGATCGTGACCTCTGGTAGTCACGACAAGCTTGCGGCGGCGGCGCGACTCGGTGCCAGCTTCGGTGTCTGTTATCGCGATGCCGATTGGGAGGAGCAGGTAAGCCGTCATCTCGGTGGCGCACTGGTCGATGTGGTCGTTGATGGTGCTGGTGCGGATGCGTGGTCAAAGAGTCTCAACCTGCTGCGCCCCGGTGGCCGCATCGTCAGCTATGGCGCAACCGCTGGCCTGGCGCAGATCGACCTCCGCAAGATGTTCTGGAAGCAGCTCAACATCTTGGGCACCACCATGGGCAGTGATCGCGACTTCGCAGAGATGGTCGCTCTGGTCAGCGCTGGCAAGCTGCGGCCCTGCATCGACCAGGTCCTGCCACTCTCCGAGGCCATGGCTGCCCACCAGCGCATGGAACACAGCCAACAGATGGGCAAGCTCGTCCTCAAGATCCGCGACTAACCCCATCTGTGATCTGCACGTTGTGCTGCTTCAGCAGGGTCCGGACCTTCCGCAAACGACTGATCGTCCCGTTTTGGAGGGTCCGGACCTTCCGCAAACGACTGATCGAGTCGATCGAACAGGGTCCGGACCTTCCACAAACGACTGATCGAGTCGATCGAACAGGGTCCGGACCTTCCGCAAACGACTGATCGTCCCGTTTTGGAGGGTCCGGACCTTCCGCAAACGACTGATCGAGTCGATCGAACAGGGTCCGGACCTTCCCGGACCGACCAATCGTCCCATTTGACCAGGGTGAGCTACCGCATCACGATCAGCAGCGACACGATCGATACGACCAGCCAGAGATTGAGACCCAAGAGGAGCGGTCTCCAGCCGACCGACTTGAGGGCTGTCTTCGACAGTCCTGCGCCGATTAGGAACAGTGTGGCGGCCAGTCCAGCCTTCGCCAAGTAGACCAGTCGGACGTAAATCGGCTCGCCCGTCGGCACAAGCGAAGCAACCGCTGACGCCGCGACGAAGCAGAATATGAACCACGGGACTGTCGCCTTGCTGTCCTTCTTCCGCACCAGCAAGGCTGCCCCAGCGGCCATCGGTAAGATCCACAGCGCCCGCGCCAGCTTTACCGGCACGGCAATCGCCAGCGCTTCGGGCGAGTAGCGGGCTGCCGCGCCGACCACAGAGCTTGTGTCATGGATCGCGATCGCGGCCCAATAACCAAACTGCTCGGGCGACAGTCCAACCCAGTGACCGACCACCGGGAACACAAACAACGCCACCGCATTGAGCACAAACACGCAGCCGAGCGACACCGACATCTCCCGCGCATGCGCTCCGAGTACTGGCCCCATGGCCGCGATGGCGCTGCCACCACAGATCGCTGTGCCGGTGGCAATGAGCTGCCCCGTCGTTTTCTCTACCCCCAGCAGCTTGGCCAGCAGCAGCCCAATTCCAATCGTCGCGAGCAAGGTTCCGGCGGTCAGCAGCACCCCCGTCGATCCGGCCTTGAGCACAGCGCTGAACTTGATCCCGAAGCCCAGACCCACCACCGAGGCTTGCAACAGATACTTTTGGACCGTCGCAGCGCGCCGCGCATCGGTGCTGCCGACCGTAAAAGCAAACAGGAGCCCGGCAAACAGCGCCAGTGGTGGTGTCACCCATGGCAACGCGCACGCCACGGTGAGGGTCCAGAGCAGTATGTTCTTCCAGCGGGCTTCATTCATGGAGTTGACGCTGGCCGTGCTGTTCTCGACCTGGGCGCGATGACTACGCCACTTTGGGGAGCTACAGACCGTTTGTCAAACAGACCGCGCCTCGTTACTGTCGCGCCCATGAGAACTGACCTCACGTTTTGGTGCGGCGTGCTGTCGCTTGGTCTATTGGCCTGCGCGGCGCCGTCCTCGGAGCTGCCCGATGAGGGCGACAAGCCCACAATTCCTGACTCCGCACGCTGTACGCTGACCAAGCCGCGCGTGGGTGGCAGTGCGGATAGCGATGGCCTCGCCAAAGCGCCGGCGCAGTGCGGACAGACTCCGTTCGCCTGGCTCGATAGTCCGCGGCTTGGCGAGGTGAATGGGACCGACATGCGCGAAGAGATCGATGCGTCGGCCTCACGGGTTCTGCTGGCCTTGAGCAAGATCCAGATCCCGGCCACCGTCCACGATGTCGCGGTCGAGCGGCTTAGCTATACGACGCAGGATCGCGGCACGCTGCTCGCGGCAACGTCGCTGATCGCGTACCCAACCGATATGCCGAAGGGCAAGGTGGACATCCTGGTTGTGCTGCACGGCACCTCGGGCTTTACGGACAAGTGCGCACCCTCGAACGTAAAGGACACCCGTGCGCTGGTGGCGGCCCTGGCGGCGCTTGGCTATGCGGTGGTCGCGCCCGACTACATTGGCCAGCGAGCAGTGGGGGGGCCGACTGGATTTCTGCATCCGTACCTGGCCGGACAACCGACGGCAATTGCATCGCTCGATGCGGTGCGGGCGGTTGCGCGGCGGCTGGCGCTTCCCGATTCCTCGCTCTGCTCGGGCACGCGCTTTGCCACCGTGGGCGGCTCGCAGGGAGGTCACGCGGCGCTGTGGGTTGACCGCTTGTGGCCGTATTACGCTCCCGAGCTGACCCAGGTTGGGGTGGTCGCCACCGTGCCGCCTGCCGATTTGCTCGCCGAGTCTGCTCGCGCGCTGACCAGCACCGTTCCGGCCACTAACAATGTCGTGGCGTTCTTTGCGGCCACCAGTGGTTGGTATGGCGCGGGCGGTCGACTGAGTGAGGTCTTCCTGCCGCCGCTCGATGAGGAGCTGCCGGTGGCGCTGGCCATGAGCTGCGATCCCGGTGACAAGTTCAAGGGCAAGACGATTGGCGAGCTGTTTCAACCGGCGCTCCTGGCGGCGGCGAGCAAGCAAGAGACGCTTCGTGCGCTGTCTCCCTGGGGATGCATGGCAAGCGAAAACGGACTGACGACCACCTCGGTGAAGCGGATCTCGCCGGCGTCCCCTGGCTACGGAATCCTCTACGTGACGGGTGAGGCAGACACGCTGGTCAATACCGAGATCGAGCGGCACAGCTTCGATACGCTCTGTCAGCAAGGAATGCGCATGCAGTATCTGGAGTGCGCCGGAGCGTCCCATACCAAGGCGACCACCTGGGCGCTGCCGGAGATCGTGCAGTTTATCGGTGACCGCTTCGCCAACCTGCCCATGGCCGCGGACAAAGTCTGTGTTCGTCCGGCGGCCTCGCGATGTAGCGCGACTCCCTAAGCTCCCTCATCGAATCGACGCGCTGCTGGGCGTTGTGGCGAAGATTCACATAGAAGATTTGGTACTCGATGGGATGGTAGTTCTGTTTGCCGATCACGTAATCGAGCAGGCTGCTCATGAAGTCGCGCGGTGCGCTGCCGATTTCCGACACCACCAGCGTTCCGTTTTGACACTGCGCGCTGGCGAAACCTGGCCTCACCGCAGGCACTTTCGAGTCCCAAAACAAGGCCCCTTGATTCTGAGCCGCTGTTGCTGCTTCCCCGTCTGCGCGATAGGAAATGGGATTCACGCACAGGAGCTCTCCTGACCGCTGGGAACCATCCTTCTGTGGTCTGTGCAAGACCATCTCGAAGTCACCGGGCACGTAGCTCGGGCCGCGTGCATTCCAGCCGATCACGCAGCCGGTCTGTGGAGGAGTCGCGCAGGCCGGAAGATCGGGAATCTCCTGGGCGAGATCTTCCTTGGTCACGGCAGCACCGATGAGGTATGCGGCGACGAGCTGCAAGCGAAGCGGCTTTCCCGAGATCTCTTCGCGCAGCAGTCGATACGCCAGCACCGAGCCCTGGCTGTGCGCGGCCAAGACAAACGGACGCCCCTGATTGTGATGCTGCACATAGTATCGAAACGCGGCGGCGACATCGGAATAGGCGACATCGAGCGCTCTCTGTCCATCGGCAGAAGGCGCGATGAAGGCGGTGCCGTTGGCCTGGCGGTAGCGCGGGGCATAGATCGCGCAGCATGCGTTGAACGCCGACGCCTGCAACTTGGTCGCCACCCGATCCGTATCGGCGTTGAGCCGTGCGTCGTCAATCGGGCCGTTCCACAGGCTGCCGACATAGCTCGTAGGGTGGACATAGAACACGTCGGCAGCAGCAGTCTTCTGATCGATGGCAGGCAGCGCCGGCAGGGCTACGTCCGCGACATCGTCTCGAGTCGGCAGCGCACTCCAGGCCGCAGGATCGGCGAAGCGGGGAGCCACCGGCAGCTTCGTCCCATCAAACGCGGCCCCTGGTCGCATCGCCGCCCGAACCAGTGACTTGAAGGACACGACCGTGAGGAAGCCGCCAACCAGCAGCACAAGACCCGTCGCCAACAGCGCTCTCCGAATCCACATGATCAGCACTGTACCTGCTGCTGTTATGCCAGACTGGCAACCGACGACGCAACTTCCGCCCTCTTGCACGAGGGCGAGCTTTGTGGGAACGATGAGCGATGCTGCGAACGGTCGCTTTCGGTGGATGCCATGAGTGAGGCGTTTGTGCGGGTGGAAGAGGTCCACAAGACCTACCGCTTGGGGGAAGCGGAGGTGCGAGCGCTGCGTGGGGTGAGCTTGACGCTCAACAAGGGCGAGTTCACCGCGCTGGTTGGCGCTTCCGGTTCGGGAAAATCGACGCTACTCAACTTGGTGGGATGTCTGGACGAGCCGGATCGCGGACGGATTCTCATCGAGGGTCGAGATATCGCGCATCTTTCCGATGAAGAGCGCAGCCACACCCGCAACCGAAACATCGGATTTATCTTCCAGAGCTTTAACTTGGTGCCGGTGCTGGACGTGTTTGAAAACGTCGAGCTGCCGCTGCTGCTTCATGCCGAGCTAAGTGCTGCGGAGAGGCGGGAGCGGGTGGAGCAGGCGCTCGGAGACGTGGCACTGCTCGATTTTCGGCGTCACTGGCCGGACAAGCTCTCTGGCGGACAGCGGCAGCGGGTGGCGGTGGCACGGGCGCTGGTCACGCGGCCACTGCTCGTGCTGGCCGATGAACCCACGGCGAACCTCGACTCGGAGACGGCAGCGCGCCTCATCGACCTGATGGTGGAGCTGAACCAGAAGCGGAAGGTGACGTTTCTGTTTTCCACCCACGATGAAAAGCTGATGGTCCGCGTGCCGCGCATCGTCCGCATTCGCGATGGCTTGACGGTGGATGGGGCCTTGTGATGGAGCGAGCTTGGTCAGTTGCGGCTCGCAACCTGCGGCGGAACCGGCGACGGAACCTGGCCACCGCACTCGCCATCGCGTTTGGGTTTGCCGGGCTGGTGGTGATTGGTGGCTACGGAAACCGGGTGGAGCAGTTCCTAAGAACCAATGCCGTGTACTTGCAGCACTCCGGACACGTCACGGTATTTCTGGAGAACGGACTGCACAAGGCCTCGGCAGAGCCTGAGCGCTTTCAGCTAAGCCCGGTGGCGCAGCAGAAGATCCTCGCCTGGGCCGCGCAAGATCGACGGGTCGAGTTCGCGGCTCGCTATCTGCGCGGAGTCGGGCTGGCCGGCAATGGCTGTGGCACCTATCCGACCCGACTGCTTGGAATTGAACCCACGGCCCTCAAGCGAGTCCTCACTCACCGTGAGGTTGCGAAGTGGTCGGCGGAGATCTCTAGGCCCGTCCGGGGGCGTTGGATGGACGCCTATCCCGAGCTGCCCCAGGCCGTGGCGGTTGCGTCTGGGCTGGCGGTGCTCTTGCAAAAGCCACGGGTCCATGACGAGGCAATTGGGCTGCCCCCCGCGCCCACCATCCTGCACTGCGAGACCGAGCAGCGGGTCGATGAGCTGGGCCGGGATGCGGACGTCCAGCTTGCAGCCATCACCTACGAGGGCTCGCTCAACGCGGTCGATACCGAGATGGTCGCGACGTTTCATCCCTCCGAGACGCTCGGGGAAGACGGAACGATGTACACCTCGCTGGCCTTGGTCCAGACGCTGTTTGCGACCGACAAGGTCACCTACGTCGGACTGTTCCTACACGATGCCAAGGACGCGCACGCCGTGGCGAAAGATCTCACCGCTGCGCTGGGCAAAGAGGGACTGGCCGTCGAGGCGCTGCCCTATGACGATGAGCGCTCCAAGCCGTACTACGTCGGCACAATGGCGTTTCTGGGAGCGGTCGTGGGCTTTATCACCGTGCTGGTTGAGCTGGTGCTGGCGCTGACCGTGCTGGGCGCCATGACGCTCACGATCTTGGAACGGACTCGAGAGATTGGTACTTGGCGCGCACTGGGATTCACCCGCAGCCAGATGACGGCGCTCATTGTCCGCGAGTCGCTGATCCTCTCGCTGCTCGGTCTTTTGGCCGGTCTGCTGCTGGGTCTGGCAGGGGCCGTGGCCATCAATGCCTCCGGCATTCGCTTTGCCCCTCCCGGTGTGCCGGGGACGATCCAGCTGGTGATCGTGCCAGCCGCCTGGATCTGTGCGCTCCAGGCCGTCATCGTGATTCCCGGTCTGTGTCTGGCCGCCTGGGTTGTGGCGCGCGGCCAAGTGAAGCGCAACTTGGTTGACCTTTTGACCTCGCAGACTGGGTGATGGTGATGCCGATGCAGATACCCCACACGTCGCAGCTGATTGTGAAGGTGGCGTTTCGCAACGTGCGAAGGAACTGGCGTCACAGCATTGCCGCGCTCGCCACCCTGGCGGTTGGATTCCTCGCGCTGGCTCTGTTCCAGGGTTACATCGAAGAATTTCTCCGCAGCCAGCTCGATGTCATCTACTCGCGGATCATGATTGGCGAGGTCATGGTGCAGAAGAAGGGCGCCGGGACCCGCGAGGCGAGAATCCGTCCCGAAAAGTACCGAATCAATGAGCGAGAGCAGCAGTTTCTGGACAGCTGGATTGCTGCCAACGCGGGCTCTGTGAAGACCAACGTACGTACGCTCTTGCTCGTCGGAATGGCTCACATGGGAGGTAGCTCCGCGCAGATGATTCTTTGGGGGCACGATGTTCCGGAAGGTCGAATTGCGCGGCGCAAGTGGGCCTGGAACACCTGGGCCGGACATCCGCTGCGTGAGAGCGAGCCGAGCGGCACGGTGTTGGCACTGGGTCTCGGTGAGATCCTTGGCTGCACAGCCACCAGCGAGGAACCCGTTCTTGATCCCGCGACCGCAGCGCCAAGGCCCATCGAGCGTCCGTTTCAGTGCAAGCAGCCCACCCTGATGCTGACCGTGACCAGTGGTTCGGGACGGACCAATGCCCTGGAAGCAGACGTGGTCGGACTGACCCGCGCCGGCTCACGAGACTTCGATGAGCATCTGTTGTGGGTACCGCTCCGCTTTGCGCAGGACTTGGCGTCGACCCGTGCGGTCTCCCAGTACATGATCGTGCTCAAGAAGCCGAGCGAAGGACCCAAGCTGCGGGCAGCGCTGCGGGAGGCACTCCAGCAGGCTTCGATCGAGCTGGACGTAGTGGACTGGATCGATACCGAAGGAGCCGACCTGCTGCGGCGGGGAATCGACCTCCTGACCGTGTTCCGAGGGCTGGTGTTCATCGTGATTTTGGTGATCGCGGGTGCCGCGGTGCTGACCACGATGATGAAGACGGTTCGGGAACGTACGCGCGAGATCGGAACGCTGCGCAGCCTGGGCTATCTGCGGCGGCACATCTTGGCCTTGTTCGCCGTGGAGGCGGCCATGCTTGCCATCCTCGCCGGAGGAATCGGCCTGCTGTGCTCGATCCTCTGTACCTTCGCCATCAACGCTTCGACGATTACCTACAAAGGCGGTCTGCTGGCCGATGCGATTCCGCTGCGAGTGGGCTATTCGCCTGCCGCTTACGCCTGGGGTTTCCTCTTTCTGTCCTTTGTCGCCGTGGTGGCCGCACTGCTAGCGGCGAGCGGCGTCACCCGAATGCGCATCGCCGAAGCGCTATCCGACGGCTGATTGCCGCGCCAGAGCATCATCACCTTCTGCTCCGAAGTACGTTACCCGCCGCCATGCGTCTCTGCTTCCGTCTCCTCCTATTGTTCGTGACTCTGTTCCCACTTCAGCCCGCTGCCGCCGAACGGCTCCCCTCCCCACCCCTCCGAATCGCCTTCGGCTCGCGCTGCGCCAAGTCCCCGATTCCCTGCAACCGCATCGACGTTGGTACAAGGGAGAAAACCTGCGCGGTTTTCCCCTTTGGAACCC
>Ga0154020_10001133_pt1 | contig 32875 bp, 30 predicted proteins | sample Klosneuvirus_201_FD_109709 | JGI IMG/M metagenome (GOLD analysis project Ga0154020, IMG submission 109709) | Active sludge microbial communities from wastewater, Klosterneuburg, Austria - Klosneuvirus_20160825_MG | ecosystem: Engineered > WWTP > Aerobic digester > Activated sludge | place...
AGCGACCGCGCTCGGTCAGATTCCTGGACTATCCCGGCGACTACAGACCATCGGCAAAAATCTCCGTCAATCCCTCGGAAATCAGGATAGGATCATCGTCGACCCTCGCCTGACACTGGACCAAATCGACCAAAACCTGAATTTCAAAATGGTTCAGATCTCAGAAAAATTGCAGGTCAAAGACCTGAACTTTGCCACAGTCAATGTCTCCGAAGGGCGCCGCCAGGGTTCCCCGGAGAGGACCATCGATTCCGCGGCTTAAACGGCCCCCCGAAGTTTTTCCGGCACTTCGACCTATTTTCCGACACCCAGAGGTCCTGCTAATGGCAACGAAGCGGCTGGAACGATCAAATTCGTTGTATCAACTCCTGGGACCAACGGGTCAGTAATATCTGTGGCCGTCTGTGTCCAACAACCCGCACTTGGTTCTTCCGTTCGCGCGTAGGAATAATAAGAATTCACGGTTACAGTCGTCCCGGTTTGCACGGTATTGACTCCCGTCGCGGCATACAAACCTGCAGTGGCGGCGGTCGGAGCCGCATAAATTAAAGTCCCTTTTATTGGCTTTACACCTGACGGCCGAAAATTATTGGAGTAACACGTGCCAGTGCAGTCGGTCGTCGTATATCTGCATGTATCACACCAGCCATTGGCGCATATCGGCCCCGCATAAACACCATCGGTCAGCCAAAAGTAGCCGACCGCTCCCGATGAAAAGCTGATCAACACTTTTTCGATCATTCCACTTGATCCGGTAAACCCCCCGAAACCGCCAATTTTTGTGCCGCTCGCATTAAACACGCTGAGAGCTTGCGCATCCGCACCAGCCGCCCCCGTCGCCCCCGTCGCACCCGTCGGCCCCGTTGCCCCAGTCGCCCCGGTAGCGCCCCGCAGATCAAGGTTTGTCCAGCCAGTCGCACCGCAGACCTTAAAAGTCGACTCTTCTTCGCTATAAACCAGCAGGCCCGTATCCGACTGACCACAGGATGGCACCGGAACTCCGGTGGCTAAAAACATGGGGTATCGCTGCAATGGGGTTGTCGCCTTCACTTCGATCGCTGCGGTGACCTCCTCACTGGTGATGATGGTTTGAAAAACGCCAAAGTGCATGGTGCTATGGAGAACCTTGCCATTATTGATGACCAGATCCTTGCGGGGAACAAGCCCGGCGACGAGCTCACCAGCGGATTCTTTCTTCACCTTATAATAAACTGCGATGCGGGACGTGTAGTCTTCTCCAGCGAGTCCGGCAACCGTCGGCATGGGCAACGCCAGTGTCATCGGTTGCAACAGATCGATCGAACTCGAAGCCGTCACCACTACAGGCGTCGCTGATCCCGTCACTTTCAGTGTCGACGACACCCCCAGCTCGCTGCCAATCTGCTCCGACGACTGGGTCTGTCCACTTCTGACACTGACATCCACAGCAATTCCCAAGGACCCCGGGGGAAAGGCTACCGTCACACCCTCGACCGCACTTCCGGCTGCGCCACCAATCAGTTGCGTGTTGTTACTGGCGGGATCCAGAGACGCTGTCACCACTCCACCCGCCGTGCTTTTTACGGGAGCTGAAGTGCCGGTGGGAAACTGCACAAAAGGATAAATCGCTCCCTCACGCTGATCGCGTTTTTTTCCGCCACATCCCCCAAGAATGACTGCGACTGCGACCGCACAAATCAACAGGTTTGTTTTCAATGTTCTCTCCTTTATCGGCATGGGTCATGCCCGACATCAATCCAAGCTCATATCGCCAATGCAGCGCCCATCAAAAACTCCAGCCCGTAGCTGTTTTTCCGATGGTTAACAATCGATTTCAAATCCTCGTCTGTGCTGCCCATGACGGCCATATCGTCGGGCAAATCGTAAGAGCCAGAAGCACTGGCTCCGAAGGTCGTCAAGGGGATCGCAAGCCGCGCCCCACCCTGCAACTCCCAGGCCTCTCCGTAAGCCCACGAAAAAATTCCGCTCAGGGAGGCCGCGATCACATTGAGACGAGAGGTAAGCGACGCGATCTGGCCTTCGTCCGTCCCGCCGTAACTTTTCGCACTAATTGTGGCTTGAACCCGTCCCAGATCCAATCCAACTCCCGCAAACAAAGTAACAGGACCCGTTGCCCAGACACCAGACTGGTATTCGCCCAATAATCGCATGGCATAGCCGGAGGTGGTCGTCTCAGCATAGTTGGCAGGATCGACGGGGTTGTAGTCGACGGCCGTTGAAACAGCTGGGATCTGCTGCCACGCGCCCCGCAACAGGACGCGAACATCGTCTTCCAGAATCATGTTCCACGACAAACCGATTCCTATGGGCGACGATTGCACCAGATCACCCTTGGACCACGGGTTCCCTGTCTGCGCCGCTCGTGACCGGGCACTGAATAACGGCGTCGCGAACGCCACGGGGAGCCGGTAGCCGTAAATATAATCTAAACCGAGCATTCCTGTGGATTCTTCGGTTGCCTCAATCGCTAAGGAAGGATTCTCAGATGCCGCAGGTCCACCAGAAGCTCCCTCCCTCAGCCGCACCGCCATCTTTACTGCGACCACTTCATATTGATCTTCAGTCAGGCGAACTGCAGCAACTTTACCTCGGGTTTTCACCACCGGCGCGCAAAACAACTCCTTCGCATCTGCCCCGATAAAGCAAACATCTGTTCCAACAGCTATGCCGCTGAGAGACCCGCGGTCGACAACAACATATGGTCCGTCCGGAGATTCTCCGCGAAAAATAACTTCATCCGCCAATGCGGGAGCGCCCGGCAGGTTAAATAAGAACCAGGCCCATAGAAGTCGGGCGGGAATAGCCTCGAAAATGGTCGCTGCATGAATGCGCAAGCTCGGAGACTCCCTCTTCCGCAGGCAAGTGAATCATGACGTCTGAAAAATGCAAATATTAGAAAGAAGGTTAGCAGTGATTCTGATCAATTGGAAAGGATGTTTTGGAGGGAAGGGGAGAAGGGAGCTGCCGGGCGGATGCCCGGCAGCTCCCTTAGATTAGGCCCGTGCCCGGTGCCGTCTTGCCGCCTCAAATTTCATGATATCCGCTGCATCGACCGATTCATCTTCGAACTGTGATCCGCCGCCGGCGAGTGCCTGGAGACGCTCCACCTTCTGATCGTGGAGCTTGTGGTCCTTCAGTTTTTCTTTGTGCTTTTTCAGCTGCACTTCGAGTTTATCGACCATCTTGTCGACCGTTGCATACATGTCTTCGCTGAGTGCGTCGACCTGCAGATTAAACCCATCGCCCCCCACGACCTTGCAATGGGCGGAGTGTTTATGTTTATCAACCGAGAAGGTCAGATGCGCTTCGATCGGTTTGGTGGAGAACTTCATAATCTTGTCTTTGATCTTGCTCTCAGCGTAATCCGAAAGGGCCTTTGAGGTTTCCATGTGCTTAAACGAGAACTGGAACTGCATAAACGCTCCTCCTACGGTGCTTCCTGCCAGCCCCAACACGGAGCCAGCTTCATAACTCTTGGCAGCAAAAAACCAAGCACATCAACAGCTTATAATCTGATGATATCACTTGGTTTTTTAAGGACATAACGCCCTCCCTGCCCGCTATCATTGATCTTATCGGCTGTATTCTGAGCGTAATTTAAGGAATATTTGACGCATACATGTCACTTTATGAGCAGAGCCGATTTTGTTAAACCAATTCAATGGCCTGTAATCGTTCCAATGTGTGCCCACATCTGATCCGGGGAGCTCGAATTGACAATTCAAAGTGGCGAGTCCCAGATCAGGGCAGAAATCGACAGGATTTCCTTTCGCAACGAGGAAAACGGCTGGACCGTTCTCCGCGCCCGTAATTGCGACGACAATGCCACGATTTCCGCCACCGGTCATTTTCCTGCGATCCGGGTTGGTGAGATGTATCAGCTCATCGGCACCTGGTCGAACCACGCAACCTATGGCCCGCAGTTTAAAATTGAACGGTCGTTACCCGTGCGTCCCAACACGATCGGGACCATGGAGCGCTACCTCGCATCCGGCATCATCAAAGGGATCGGTGAGAAAACCGCTGCGAAAATCGTCAGCCACTTCGGGCAGGACACCTTTGCCATATTGGATGAAAATCCTGCTTGCCTGTCACAGGTCAAAGGCATCAGCCGCAAAAAAGCTCAGGCGATTATTCTATCCTGGCAGGAACAAAAGTCTGTGGCCGACGTGATGATGTTCCTTAACACCCACGGAATCTCACCACTATTCGCGCAGCGCATTTATAAACTCTACGGAAACGAAGCAATTGAGCTGGTATCCGCTGATCCCTATCGCCTTGCCGTCGACGTCCACGGCATCGGATTTTTGTCTGCAGACCGCATCGCGCAAAGCATGGGGATTGCCAAGGATTCTCCCGAAAGGATCCGTGCCGCAATTTCCTGGCAGTTGCAACAGGGCGAGGAGCGCGGGCACTGTTTTCTGACGGCTCCCCAGCTCAAGAGCGGACTAGCGGAAACATTGGGACTTCCGGTTGGCGAATTTGAAGCACGGCTGGATAAATGCATCAAGGAGCTCAATAAGAGCGGGGCGGTGATTTCAGAGTCCATCGGAGACCAGGACCCCAATAGCCCTACTCACGACATCGGGCATTACCGGGCAGAACTCCTGATCTCCGAAGTAAATGTGGCCGCAGGGATCGCGCGACTCCTCAAAGAGCCTCTTGAAGTCGACCATATCAGAGTCGACCGTTGGCTCCAGCGATACAGCGAAGCCACCGGAACACCGCTTTCCGACGCCCAGGTCGCTGCTGTGCGACATGCCGCCAACAGTCGCGTTTTCGTTCTGACAGGAGGCCCCGGCGTCGGCAAGACCACGACCGCCAACGCCATTATCCGACTCTTAAAGGCCATGGGTAAGACCGTCGCGCTGGCTGCTCCCACCGGTCGTGCTGCCCAACGCTTATCGGAAGTGGCCGCGGAAAAGGCCAAAACAATTCACCGACTGCTTGAATGGAATCCTGCCGTCGGCGGCTTTGTCCGTACTCAGCACAACCCCATGGAAGCAGATGTTGTTATCATTGACGAAGCTTCGATGCTCGACATCAAACTCGCCGACGCTTTGGTCTCCGCCGTACCCAGCAAGGCCCAACTGATTTTTATCGGCGACGTCGACCAGCTGCCCTCGGTCGGCCCTGGAAACGTCCTGCGTGACCTGATCGACTCGGGACTTGTGCCCTGCACACGTCTCGATCAAATTTTCCGGCAAGCGGCCAGTTCGCTTATTATCAGAACCGCCCATGCTATCAACCAAGGCCTCTCACCCGAATTCAGCCTTGAAGACCATAGCGACTGTCGTTTCATTGAAGTGGAAACCACCGACGACATCCGCCACACCATTCACGAACTCGTCGCGCGGGATGTTCCGGGAAAATTTGGCTTTGATTCAACCCGCGACATTCAGATCCTTACACCGATGAACCGGGGCGAACTGGGAACCCTGCAAACAAATATAGATTTGCAGAATCTCCTGAACCCCGCGAGAAAAGGGCGACCGGAGTTCAAGTCGGGTGGGACCGTATTTCGCACGGGCGATAAGGTCATACAAATCGTCAATAACTACGATCTCGGCGTTTTTAACGGGGATGTCGGTTTCGTAACCAACGTCAACGTCGAGGGTGGCACGATGCCGGTCGTTTTCGGGGACGGACGCACAGTGTCATACACAAACGAAACGGCTAACGAATTACGTCTCGCCTATGCGATTACCATACACAAATCACAAGGCAGCGAATTCCCGGTCGTGATCATTCCCGTTTCCATGCAGCACTATATTATGCTGCAACGGAATCTCATTTACACAGCCTTGACCCGTTCGCGAAAGCTCGCCATTTTTGTCGGATCCAAAAAGGCCCTGGCTCAGGCGATCAGAACCCAAACCAGCACCAAGCGCCAGACGATGCTGATTGAGCGGATGCGCAGGGCCAATAGCTGATGTTTGAAAATGATGTTTAAAAATGACGGCTAAAAAAATCGTTCTGATCGCATCGATTTTCACTCTCGTTCGGATCGCGGCCGCAGCGATTCTGCCAATCATGCGAGATGAAGCCTATTACACGATTTGGGCTCAACATCTCGACTTTGGTTATCTTGATCATCCACCAATGGTAGCCCTAACAACCCTGGGCACCCTGCTTGCAGAATCTTCGGCGTTTAGCACTCGCCTGGGCTCTCTGGCTCTGGCCGTGGCGGGAATATTCCTTTTTATTCGCCTTTGCCGCCGGTCGGGACTTACCGAACAAGCGACGCTCATCACAGCTCTGGCATTGGGGCAAGGTAGTTTGGCCGCCATCGTAAGCGGATTCCTGGCGACCCCGGATGCGGCCCTGGCTTTCGCCTGGATCCTCGCGCTTCATGAATCCCATGCTGCACTGGAAAAGGATCCTCGCCGATGGGTCAGTGCTGGCTTCGCCGTCGGTATTGGGTTGCTGGCGAAATATCACATGATCCTGATGGTTGGCATCTTCCTCTGGACCCTGTGGCACCACCGTAGAACAGACTTGAAAACTACTTGGCCATGGGCCGGCGTCTTCATGGCGTTGCTGGTTTTCTCCCCTAACTTGATCTGGAATGCATCAAACGAATTTTTGACCGTGAAATTCCAGCTCGCCCACGGTTTTGGACAGGATCGCTCCACGCTTGTCAGGGGAATCCTGCCTGAGGCAATCGGCGACCAGGATGGGTCGACCGAGGAGCTGCTGGCGCGGACTTTTGCGCAGGCCGACACCGAAACACCGATCAAAAAGCCAAAAAAGAAAAAAAAGCTCAAGTCGCTCCCCGAGCGACTTTACATCCGCATTACTGACTTTGTTGGAGGACAACTGGGCCTTTGGGGGGCCTTGCTGATTCCATGCACCATCGCACTCTGGCGACGAAAAAATGCCGAAAAGTCCTGGCGAGCGAGTTTGGTCACCCCCCTGCGGCAGTCATTTAGCCCGGCAACCCTGAGCCTGTTGGGTGCAGCGACGTTTATTCCTCTGGTCTTTTTTGGTGTGATCAGCCTTGGGGGAAAAATCGAGGCTAACTGGCCGGCGATGTACCTCATTTCCGCATCGATCTGCTTGAGCGTCCTCTGCGGCCGCGCTCCCCATCGTTTTTTCGGCTTTGCAGCTCTCAATATGGTATTGGTCTTGGCCGGGGCATTGCACGCCAGAACCGGACTCGTTTCTGCAGGCGGTGAAGATGACCGACTCCTCAATGAAGCAGCCGGCTACCCCGAACTAGCCGGTCATCTGCAGACCAGCCCACAACCACTCTTTGCCGACACCTTTCAAAACATGGCGGTGTTGAAGTTTCTTGCTCCCTCCCTGGATATCGCTCAATGGCCGGGAATCACGCGGCCGTCAGAGTTCACGCGGTCAGCCGACTATTATGCCCCGGACACCCCACTCAAAGTAAAACGGGGATTTCGCCTGATCACCGACGACAGCATTCCACCTCGCATACCTGGCTATTTTTCTGCGGAATTAGTGGAGCTACGTCACTGCCCCGGTCAACCACTGGACGTCGTCACCCGCGATGATTTCGTGAATGGGACAGTCGACTGCAAAAGACCTCGCCGGATATGGCGCCAAATCGACTATGCCGCCTATCCAAAACTTTGATGCCGATTGCATTCGGATGATTCTGAACGGAACTCAGCCAGCCATGCCGATATAAATCGGTTGGTCATTGCCGTCAAATGGCCCTCTGGTCATGCCACGATCAATCAGGAATTTTTTTATGGCATGCCGTGCGTAGCGGATGTTATAGCGCTTTAAAATTTCATAGCAGGCAAACATCATGACGTCCGCGGATTGCGGCCGTTTTGAAGGCTGAAACTGCAGGGCGGCTTTCAGGAGTTTTTTTAGCATGGCCTCCATACGCCGATCATCGCAACGAATGATGTCGAACTTGATGCTCTTCATACAGAGCAGAAGCTTGTGACGGTCCGTGATGGCCGGTACGGCTTTTTGTCCGGTGATCATCTCATAAAGCAGCAAGCCTGCATTGTAGATATCGGTCTGCGGAACGATCGCATTCTCGCTGACGTGCTCAGGTGAGTAGTATCCTGGCGTGCCGATCATATAATTCTTATAGTCTTCGACTTCCAGCTTGCACGAGAGTCCAAAGTCGGTCACAAGCACCCGTCCGGTCTTATCGATCAAAAAATTTGCCGCCGACAAATCCGAGTGTACGACGTCATGGAGATGCAGGTGGTCAATCCCCTGCAACATATCGATTGTGATTGCGAGTGCCACCAGAGGCGGAACCCGCCGCACGTGCTTCAAAAACAGATGCCCCGACCATCCTTCAATAAATTCCGTCACGATGTAGCAATTCGGCGGGTCAAAAAAGCTATCGAGATAACTGACAATATGCTTGTGGTTCAAACTCGACATGATGAGGAGTTCACGGTGAAAAATCCCAAGGAATTTGCGGTTTTTCTGATATTTGTCGTGCAGGACTTTTATCGCCACAGTCTTTCCACTGCGCAGGTCCAGCCCACGAAATACGCGACCCAGACCGCCAACACCGACCTCTTCCAGGATTCGGTAATTGCCGATCTGCTTTGGAACAACATTGACGGTCTGATTCGTCATGGACCTTCCAGTAAAATTCCTCGCGACATAGGTTATATCGGTGGAATTGACTGCGGATTGAAGATCCATGGTTGGAGTTTCAACAAATTTCGCCACATATTGATTTGAAAACAGAACGATGACGAGTTTTAGGCAAGATGACTGGGAGCGTGGATTTCGCCAAAACGCAAATCACGGATACGTCCGGCAAGGTCTTTGGTCAGGGAGTCGGCGTAATAGCCGAGGATACCTAAGATATGAGTCAATGATTCCAGATCGAACCCGGTCGCCAGTGCCTGCGCCCGCAGCGCTATGTGCCCTGACTGATCCAGTGAAAGCGAGGTCATCCGCATTTGATCGTTCAATTCGAGTAAATGACGCAAAAACCCCGGTGCCTGTGACCAATCGATCGCCGTGTGAAGCAATGGATGAACTGTAAAGGAGATCCAGTGCTGATCGAGGACTACTTCAAGACCAAAATAGCGGTCGGCACCCTGCCAGCCGGTTTTCCAGGTATTTTCGCTGCAACGGCGAAAAATCCAGCCATAGGCTGACAGGAAACCTTCTAATTGCGCCGCCGTACAAGGTTCCATGGCCCCTCGAGTCCAAGCGAAAAAATGACGATGTGCTCTTAATTAAGAGGCTAGCGGTTTAACCCGGGAAGGGTCAATTCAAAAAAGACGAAAGATGGATCTTAGCGCCGGTATTCATTTATCTCTTCGATCACTTCCTGCTGCGAAGCGACCTTTTTCAACTCACTCAGGAACACCGAAACCGCCGGTATCTGGCGGCGTCGGGCATTTTCGATATACGCCAGCTGCACCCATACAGGCATACGGGATAAAATCAGGGCAAACTGAGCCCGCTGATTCACCATGTAATTGTTCTCAATGACCGCGTTGGCCATATCAGACAGCCCTGAATTGCGGGAGACAGAATATAGGAACAGATAGTCAGCATTGGCATGGGCCAGTGATACCGGGCGCGCCAGCATATGGCGCAAGGCTACCATGCAGGAGTAAAGGTTGACTGATTTCAAAGTCATCTGGCGCAATTCCTCCACCGGAGCCTTTGCCAGATAATCCATAAAATCATCACTGGCCTTACCCTGATCCAGCTCTGCCATCGCCTCAGCAAAGGCCTCGTGCCCGGTTTCCATCAATCCTTCCCTTAAAAGCGTGTAAGAGCTTTTAAGCCGGTTTGCGCGCACAGCCTCAGCCATGAGAGGGACCAAGACCGCCTTTTCGTCATCATTCGCAATGGCCCGGGAGAGTTCCCGGTCAACGGCAGCAGCAATGGCACTTGAAGGCATCGTCGCTGCAATCTGCCACCCCAGATCCCGCGCCAGCGGCCTTGGTGATCCAACCATCGCCCGGAAGAGATCCGGATTCGCGCTCACCGGTGCGGCCAGGTAGAAGTGGGTGGCCGCAATCAGACGACCGTCCTCCATCGTATTCATCTGCGCTATAATTTTACGTTCAAGCGTTGACACGGCCTTGGGCCATTCATTACGACGAGTCATCAGGCGTTTTACATCGGTCAGCGTCTGCCCTCCGAATTGCACGCCTGCATCGATGGCATCCGCAAGAGGCATATCGTGCGTGATCTGCGGCGGCGCTTCTTCCTTATCTTTATCTCCCGTGGTCGCACAACCAACCATGGTCCAAGCCAACATGAAGGCGGTCAGGATCACTTGTTTCATTGGAGGGGTCCTCACTGGTTGGTTATAGTCATTTTATTTTCGCTGGGCGCGGTCTGATTGAAGAATCCTCACTTGTACACGACCGCCAAAGGACTTCTGGATCGCCGCTTCAGCAGCAGCAAGATGACTAGCTACCGTACCACTGTTCGCATCAGCTCCATCATTGCTGGTACCTGCCGTGATGGTGCCATCCGCCAAAACAATATCGAGCCCGCAAACAGCAGCATGCCCCTGCTCCGTAAGCGACGTCCATTTTAACAGGGAGATTCCATTGTGCATAAACAATTCCATAAAGGGGCCAAACTCAATCCGCACAGCACCTTGTGAGCCCGCCTCGCAGGCGACGCCTTCCCGCGGAATCCCGAGGACCGCAGCAGCACGCCCCACCAGGATGCCAGGTTTTCCCACCCAGACTCTTCTGGATACCTTAGCCCGCCGGCTGCAATCCATCAAATGTCTTAAAAAATCCCGCTCGGCTTTGAAGCGCAGAATGCCGACCACCAACCCCGCCAGAGCAACTGCCGATACCACGTGAAAAACAACCGCCAGCCCGATCATAGGGAATCCTGTTCAGCATGAGACCGTGATGAAAGAATCGCCCGCAACCCCGCTCCGAAAAGTGGCACTAGCAGAATCATCGCCATCAACAACTGAGGCCAAAGGATACCGTTCTTATGCGCGGTCGCAACGACGGCACAATTTGGTGTAACCCGATCAAGGGGTGGAGAAACGAACGCGGTCGATTGCTTACCGGTAACGGCCGCTTCAACATTCACAAGGCCACTGCCAAGCAAGGGCCGTGGGGCCGACTCGCCGGGAACTTTTATGTAGTAATTGCGATAGTTGAACCCTGGTGTTTCGGTGCCGCCCTTATCCGCCGCATAAATAGAGTAATCGGCAGTGTTGACGATCGCAGACCGCAAACCGGAGAACGAAATCCCTGGATTTGCTGCGAGTACAACGCCAGCCACTCCTGCAACGACGGGTGCTGACATCGACGTCCCACTGTTGGGAGATGGCTGAGTGCTGCCCGGGAAGGTCGAATAAAGTCCCAAACCTGGGGCTGAAACGTCGACCCAGATGCCAAAATTTGAAAATTTAGTCTTGTTGCCATCGTTGTCCACCGCGGCAACTGCGATCGTGTCAGTCAAACCCGCCGGATAGGTTCGCGACATCGAATCTTCATTGCCTGCAGCCGCGATGACAACCGTGCCTTTGCCGGTGCGCCTGAGGATACTGATGATCAAAGCTACGGTTCGCGACCTTGAATATTTGCCGAAGGACGAATTGACCACCCGCACGACATTGGACCCGCCACGTGTGAAATACATGATGTATTTCATTCCGGTGATTTGCGCCTCATCCGACACCCTGGCCTCACCATTCACCATATCGACGACGCGTACCGCCATGACCTGGCAAACCGGGCAGGTCCCCGCAAATCCGGCACTGACATCACCCGCTACCAATCCGGCAACATGGGTCCCGTGATCACAGCGGGAACCTTCCGGTTGGCACGCCATTCCCGGACCATCTGCGCCAATCGGCCACACCTCACCATCACCAAGCACACCCTTGCGGGCACGCACGGTATTACATCCGTGCACGTCATCCTTGCAGCCGGATGCTCCCGGCTGATCATTCGTCCACATGTTTTTCTTGAGGCCGATATGCTCGTAATCAACTCCACTGTCGAGGACCGCTATCACCGGCGGGGCTTCAAGAATCTCCGCATCTGTAGCTGTCGTCGCCTGGTCCCTGGCCGAAAGAGCCTTGAATCCTTCCGCAGCCTTAATCGCCGCAATGTGGGTAAAGGCCCCGGCTGCCTGCGTGTAGGACTCTCCGTGTTTGCCGAAAAGGTCCGTCGCCTGAAACAGACGGCTATAGCCATTTGGTTCCGCAAACCAGATTCGCCCCTCCGCCTCCCATTCCGCAAGAACCTCACGGGCGCTGGAGGAGTCGGCAAAGGTGACTTTAGCCACAGCTCCAACCACCGGTTCCTCCCGGCTTTGTCCCAGTACAAGCCCCAAAACCTTCGGCATCTGAAATTCTGCTTTCCATTGCGGATCATTGCGCAAGGACAAATCCACGGCGGTTATGAAATTGATGTCTTTGATGCGATCATCAGCCAGATAGGAGTCCGCCAGCTGGCTGTAGTGGTGCGCGAATTCGCTGTAAAAACTGCTGAAATGAAGTCCGGACCCCGACTCATTGGTCCGAAAGGTAACCATGTACCCGGCGCCCTCTGCATCCCCTGCGGCCACCTCGGCGTCACTGGGGTGCAACACTGCCGCGTCGGTGAAATCGTCAGCGTCTTCTTTTTCAATGACGGTGCCGGCTTGGTCCGGCAGGCGCCCGCATCCAGGCACAATCAGAAAAAAAACCACCGAACCAGTCGCAAGGACAACCCCGGCCCGAATCATGACCCTCACCAGGGAAGTCGCGAATTTGTAATGTCGTTTGTGATTCATCTTGCTATTTATTTCATCAGATGCACGGGTACAGTGCAACCTGTGCAAAAAATTAAGCCTCCGCAGCGATTGAGTTCGCGCCGACACTCAGGCAGTTAGAAAGGTAGCATGTCATGCAGGGATCAGGAGCTGATGCTCATTTTGAGCTCATTGCAGGTACCAACAAGGAACCCGCCATCGATGCCATTGCCAACGCCATGTCGCGGTTGCAGCCTCATCCTGCTGCAGAGTCAGACTTTACGGAAACCCCAATGCTCCTTCTGAGAAAAAACGACGACGATTCCAGAAAATCAATCGCGAAACGGGTTCATGACCTTCGCGGCGCACTTCGCACCCTCGGCATGGCGTTCGATTCGATTAAAAATGGTTACCGGTTCGATGATCAAATGGCCGCTGCGAAACTGAATGCTATGGAGAAGGCCTTCGGCGTTCTGGAGCGGGAGTCCCAGTTGCCCCTGCGCCTCCTGAGCCACCCCTAGGCCGCTACCCGGAAAGCCCCAGTTCCGTGAAAAGGTAATAAAATTCGGCAAAAAAAGCATTATGCTCTGCAATATCCGCGTGTTAATCTGTGCCTTTATCGGTGCGCATCAATTGAGATGTGACTAGCGGATGTGATAGAATAATCTCATAACTGCGCAATATCTTCTGGGTTTGAGTCCATCGTCCAACCAACAGGTCGGCCGACACTGAGGTCCCATGACCAACAAAGACATATTCGTTGTTTCGGCGCCATCCGGAACCGGAAAGACGACCCTCAACCAGCGTTTGGTCAACGAGCACAAAGCTGAGGTGGAAATTTCTGTCAGCCTGACGACACGCGCCCAACGAAAAAACGAAATGGACGGCGTCGACTATCATTTTGTCACCAAAGAGCAGTTCCAGAAGCATGTGGACCAGGGTGACATGCTCGAATGGGCCAATGTATTCGGCAATTTTTACGGCACCAGCATTCATGAAATCGATCGCATCCGCAAAGCCCGTCATCGGGTGATCCTCGAGATCGACGTTCAGGGGTGGCAGAAAGCAAAGCTCCGGTTACCAGGTGCTACATCTGTTTTTATCATTCCACCTTCTATAGAAACCCTTTGGAAACGACTGGAGAATCGGGGGACTGATAGCATTGAGGTGCGCTGGCGAAGGCTTCAAACAGCAAGAACCGAGATCGCCGCTGGTTCCACTTACGATTTTTTTATTGTGAACGACGCCCTCGACAGGGCTTATCATGACTTGGAATCGATTATTATCGGTGGGAACCCGGGCAAAATTGCCAAGGCTGCCGGAATTCAGCTCTGTGAAAAACTCCTGAAAGACTTTGACACCAGCGACCTGTTGAAGGGTCTTAAGGGCAAATTTGCCGGAAGCTTCTGACTTTGCGAAGGCGTTAAAATGTGAATGCGTTAAAGCGAAAAGGGACTCATGGCTTTTGAAGGCGAAGATAACAGTGGTACCAGCGGCGATGACAATCGCGGCGACACTGCGGCATTGCCCACGGAAGCGCTTGCTTCGGCAGAACAGGCGGATCCCCCCCCACCGACGCCAGACCAGCTGTTTCAGTTCCTTTGCGAATCCGTGAAAAAATACATGCCGAATGCGGACGTAGATCTTTTGCGGCGGTCCTATGAGTTTGGTGCGGCCAAACACGGTCCACAGCTACGCCAATCGGGCGAGCCATACATCACCCATCCACTGAATGTGGCAATCATCCTTACCGACCTGAAGGTCGACGTTGCCTCCCTCGTAGCAGCAATCCTTCACGACGTGGTCGAGGACACCAACACTTCACTTGCTGAGGTCGAAGCGAAGTTCGGCAAGCCCGTCGCAGAACTCGTCGACGGGATGACGAAAATCGGAAAAATCCAATTCCGCAGCAATCAGGAAAGACTCGCGGAAAACTTCCGCAAAATGATTTTCGCGATGGCAAAGGACGTCCGGGTGATCCTGATCAAACTCGCCGATCGCCTCCATAATATGCGGACTCTCAAGCATCTGCCGGCTCCCAAGCGCAAGCGGATCGCTCAGGAGACCCTTGATATTTACGCGCCGTTAGCCAATCGTCTCGGAATATACGGAATCAAGAGTGATCTGGAGGATCTGTGCCTGCGCCAACTCAAAAGGGAGGTCTATTCAGAGCTCAAATCAAAAGTTGCCGCTAAGCGACACGAAAGAATGGCTTACATCGATGAAGTGAAAACAATTGTGGAGGACGAACTCCGCAAATATGGCTTCACAAATATGTTCGTGTATGGCCGGCCAAAACATTTTTATTCCATCTACAAAAAAATGATCGAAAGACATCTGGAATTTGAAGATGTCCACGATCTGTTTGCCTTCAGAATCATCGTCGACACCGTCAAAGACTGCTACGAGGCACTTGGCGTTATACATGCTATGTGGAAGCCGATGCCGGGGCGGTTCAAAGACTACATCGCCATGCCAAAGGCCAACATGTATCAGTCGTTGCACACAACCGTCATCCGCCCAAATGGCGAACCGGCGGAATTTCAGATTCGCACCCACGAGATGCACGAAATCTGCGAGTACGGTGTGGCAGCCCATTGGCTTTATAAAGAGCGCGGACCTCACGTAGGGACAACTGGCGTCAATCCCGCCAACCCAGGCGCGGACCTCAAAAAGATGTCATGGCTCCGGCAAATTATGGAATGGCAGACTGAAATCAAGGATCCCGACGAATTCCTCGAAGCCGTGAAGGTCGATCTTGTCGAGGAAGAAATTTTTGTGTTTACCCCCAAGGGTGATGTCATCCAGCTTCCGACCGGTGCGACCGCGCTCGACTTCGCCTTTGGCGTTCACACACAGGTCGGCCAGAAAACGGTTGGCGCGAAAGTCAACGGACGCATTGTCCCGATAAAAAAGACCCTCCAGTCAGGGGACATTGTGGAGGTCATGACCTCACCGCACCAGAAACCATCCAAAGACTGGCTCAATTTCACCACGACTTCAAAGGCGCGAAATAAGATCCGCGCTTTTTTACGCAGCGAGCAACGGGATCGCAGCCGCTCACTCGGCAGAGATCTTCTGGCCCAGGCATTTTCCGCCCGCGGCTTCGACTTTGATGATGTGGCAAAAACAAACACTGATGATATCGCCAAGGCCGCACGGGAGTCGCAACTGGACGACGCACTCGTCGCCATAGGTTACGGAAAAATTGACGCGAAGGAAGTTGTCAATCGGGTATTCCCGGAGAAGACAACTCAAAGACTTTCTGACTCGTCGGGCGCTGCCGAGCTGAAGACTAGCAAGGCCTCACCCAAAAAAGCGACGCACGGAATCATGGTGTCCGGCATCGACAATGTTCTCGTTAATTTTGGACGCTGCTGCAATCCCCTTCCAGGCGAAGATATTCTCGGATTTATCACGCGCGGCAGGGGAGTCACCGTGCATCGTGCCCGCTGCCCCCGGGCAATTGATCTTGATCCACACCGTCGCGTGCCCGTCAGCTGGGCAAGCGCCGAGCCTGATACGGCGGAACATCACGCATCGATCGGTGTGGTAAGCCACGATCGTCAGGGAATTCTTGCCGAGGTAAGTTCCGTGATTGCTGCCTGCGGCGCAAACATTCACCGCGCACAGGTGATCGTCAGTCCTGGTGACATGCTGGGACATCTTGATTTTGACATGACCGTAAAAAGCTTAAGCCAGCTACAAGCGATCATATTAAAGTTGCAATCCATTCCTTCGGTCGTCAGTGTCGAACGCCGTGGGACTGCAAAGCAAAACAAAGTCGGCAGGGGATAAATCATGAATTTCAAAGCAATCAGCACGTCCGCATTGATACTTTTCAGCACCATTGGTTTTGTTGTTTTTATCGAAGCCGGTCCCTGCTCTAAAGCGGAAGTCCCGAAAAAGTCCTCCAGTATCGAAATTTCCTCGACCAAACAGGGGGATCAACTAAAGCTGACGTTTAAAACGGTGCCAGCTTCCGACATGGTCATCAACGAAGACGGCCCCTGGAAACTCGAGTTAAAGAAAGCCGAAGGCATGACGTTTTCAAAAGATAAGTTCGACAAAAAAGAGATCGACTTCGCCATACCGGGCTACACGGTTCTGTCCGCCGGCAAGCCGGCCTCAAACAAAGGAAGCTTTGGCTGGAAAATGATCGTGTTCGTCTGCACAAAGGACAAAGCCACCTGTGTGCGTGACGTTCACGAAGGAACCTACACCTGGAAGTTATAGTTTGTGAGGATTTCGGTTAGGGCAGCTTTTTTCACTGCATCGTTCCGGTATCGTCTTCGTTCCCTCAACCATCAATGCACCGCAGACTGCGTCGGGTGTCGCCCCTCTTTTGTAATCGCATAGTCGTCCCGTTGGTCTCGCCGACAAATTGAAGCGACACTTCGGCGTCGCAGTAGAGTTGCAGGTGTAATAGAGGCCGTACCTTCCCATGACAGCTGCCATAAAACCTTTTTTGCAGATGGGACATTTGACCTCTGTCACTTCACTGGGAGCACTCGGTTTGCCTGCTGATTGATCGGACATATCATCTCCTGTCGCGGAATTTTAATCGAAATACATAGTATCTGATTTTCTTCGTAGGTCCCACTATACGCCGGTGAATATCCGCAGGAATTCATACATGGCTCGCGACATAGGCAACCCCAGCAATACCGGCAGAAATACCAGCAGCTGAATCAGTGTCGCAATGAACACTCCGCACAAAACAATCGGCCGGAAGTGCTGAAACCGGCCTAATGACTTGCCAGATAACATCGATGGCGAGGCATCGACGACCCCCGCCAAAACCACTGCCATGGGCGCAATGGCCGGCAAATGGTGATAAAGAAAACCAACCCGACGGGCCACCATAAGACTGACGGGCACTGTCAGACCAACAAACCAAACCATCCCGAAAGCACCCGCCCACTCTCCAGGTGCCATGCCTTTCACCTTACAAAAAATCCCCTCACGCCGCCGCAAAATCCGGTAAAGAACCAGCAGTCCGGCGGGTAAGAACAGCCACCAGAAAATCAGATTCCCCGTCGCGACAATTCCAATGATTTTGTCGCTGAAATCTTTCCAATAGATCCAGACTGGTTTTTGCGCAATCAACCACTGCCAGGGCGACGATCCATATCGGTGTTCAGCAAGAGGATTTACGAGCTTCGTGATGACCTCCGCACGAAATTGAACCCACTCGAGGGGGCTGAACCCATGCCCGATGTAATAGAAACCACTGAGTCCATAAAACGCCAGACTTCCGGCACCCAGCGCTACCGACAGTATGAGCCTCTGCTTTATTGAAAGAGCTGGACTGCCAAAAAAAACTTGCAGCAGCATCACTGCCGCGACGACATTCAGTGCGCTTTCTTTCGTGGCCAAAGCGGCTCCAAGGCTGGCCGCGATGTAAACCACAACAGCCGGCGCCGCCCGCCTGCGGCAGAGCAACACCCCGTGAACAGACATGAGCGCAAAAAGGAAAAGAAAGCTGTCCAGCATCGCGAGCCGGCTGATTGTCAGATGGAGACCATCGGACGCGATCAGCCATCCAAGCAGGAGTTGTGCCGCTGGAGTCAGGCCGAGACGTTTTCCGATCAGGACCATAATCCAAACAGCCAGCACTCCAGCGAGTGCAGACAGAATGCGCCAGCCAAAGGGGTGATCACCAAACAGAACCATACTGAGGGCAATCAAAAGTTTTCCGGCTGGCGGATGGGAAAAGTTCACATCGGGGGACCGACCGATCAAGCGGTGACTGGACCAGGCCCCCATGCCCGGGTGATCCTTCAGCCCCCCCATCACCTGGGCCGCCGGTACATAATGGGTCTCATCAAACATCATTTCGTAGGGCGTGCCGAGACCATAGATCCGCAGTGCTGCGCTAACGGTTAAAAGCAGCACCAGCCAAATCGCGAATTTTCTCTCTATTACGGACATATACAGACAATTATAGACATTATGGCCAACCAAGTTTAAGTAATGTCGAGGAGGAACATTTATGACATTCTACCGGACTTTTTCGATTTTCACCCTGTGGGTCGTTTTGTTTTCAGCATTCTCGGGCATTGCCGCCGCCGCTGAGCCATCGAAGTCAGACAACAAAGCAGCACAGGCCGAGCTGCAAAAGCGTGTCGATGAGCTTCAAGCCGCTATGGCCAATCTTGGCGAAACCCTTTCCACTCAGGCCAATGATTCCACCGCGTCCATAAAAACCGACGTGCAAAAGCAGCTGGAAATCCTCAGCCAGCAACTCCGCGATGTAAAAAAACGAATTGCAGGTCATGCCGGCGAGTCTCAGGACGCAATCCGCAGGGATTTGGGCTCCCTATTGAAAGAGTTGGGTGACACTCTGAACAGTGCCGGATCAAACCTCGCAACGCCTGCAGGGGCGGCCGAGCCAAAAACAGAAGAGAAAAAGTAAGTCGGATTTACTGCCGGTACCGCGCCAATTCCGCTAGTTGATGGTAGGCCCGGGTCAGCATTTTAAATGTGTCTTCAGAACCACCTCGGTCGGGATGGTGGGTCTTCGCCAGTTGCAGGTAACGCCTTCGCAAGGAGTCAGCAGAAGGAAAATCCTCGAATCCCATGAGCCGCAATGACTCTGCCTCTTTTGCAGACTTCGGTACCCTGGTGCCGCCGGCACCGGGGGCACCATAGGAAGCGCGCGCATCGCGGGCTCTCTCCCTCTGGGCTGACTGCCTTCGCCGCCGGAACTCGTCTCGCATTTCATTTGCGGAATCCGTCCAGGGTCTTTTCGCCTTTTCTGCTTCCGATTTAAGCCGCTGTTCGCGAGCGGCTCGTTCCTGATCGGCCTTCATCTGCGTGTCCCATAAATTTTCCGTTGCATCCTTCAGAAGTTTATAGCACGCATCCAGCTTTTCCCGAACAATGAAGTACTCATTGCGGACATTTCCAAGAAAAGCCCGCAAGGCACGACTTTCGAGATTCTCTGGCAACCTGTCCGGCAACAGATCGAGCCGGAGATCCTGCCAAGGTGCCGGCAGGCGATTGATGCGCTCCAAATCCTGATTCATTTGAAGCACGGTTCGCCAAAGGCTTGGTCCCTGACTTTTGAAGGGAAGATCCTGAATACTTGCTTCTGTCCAGCGCTGCAGCAAGGCGCTTCGCACCTCTGCTACCGGCCGTCCATCGTATTCCGTCAATACGGGCTCGGGAATGAGCGTCGAGACGAAAGGTCCGACCGTCTGCGCAACCGGTGTCCTGAACCATGCGGCCGGGCGATCTGCCTGCAACATACCGAGGCGAAAGCGCAGGGTGTTCTCCATGTTCTTGACACGCTGAGAAATCTCGGTGATGGCATCCACACCGCTGGACGTGGATCCAGCCAGTCGTTCTTTAATCGCCTTGATGAAATTTGCGCGATTGTGCAATTCAGCGATAACGGCATCCAGACAAACACCAACGGAACCGTCGGTCTCGATCGCAGCGATAAACCAATCGCGGGGCATAGTTTGTCCTACTAAGGCTTAAATTCAGGATGCTCCAGACGAGTTCATGGCTCTTTCGGATTGTTTTGCCGATCCAAAACCTCCGACAGGTGATTTAGCTCATCGGCTAACTCTGCAAAAGCATCTCCCTTGCGCAGAAATGTCCGAACATTGTACCGCCCGTCGGCCAAGGCGCGCACGTGGCGGCGAAAAGCGATGGTCGGACCAATTAAGCGGTGTGTGTAAAGAACTGAAATGGCCACGTTGATCGCAATGAAAGTCGCAATGGCGATGCCCACGTACCATCTGGTATCACGCATGTAGGCGTTTAGGAGTTCGGTGACCTCCTCCTGAACGTCAGTCAGTTGCAGGACGATGACAGCGAATTTTTTCAGATTGGCATAGAGAATACCCGCCAGTGCTCCTGAAAACACAACGGTGAGCAGAATCGAATACAATCCCAGCTTTACCTGGAGCAGAGGCATGAGAAGGAAATTGCGCACGCGCCGCTTCGGCTTGGCCAATGGCCCGGTCGTTGGTGCCTTCTGACTGCCGGTCGGCTGCTGTGTTGGAGTTTGCTGCTGATTCAAGATCACCCCTCCCTCATTCTTCATGAACAAGAATTTCCAGAAAATATTCTACATTACATCAAAGGTATAAGTCAGTTCGCCGATCATCGTTTCTTTTGCGGGGAAAGAAAGTTGCCCGAGTGCCAGCACAATGCACTGAATCATTTTCGGGTCGTTGATCGTCCCCCCTGCCGGCCGGATCTTTTTCATCGTTCCGCTTTGGTTCGACATCAAAAACTGAATCACCAGGTTGCCCTTTAATGAAGCATTTGCGGCGAGCCCGTTGATGTAACAGGAGCGGATCTGCCCGTCATAACTATTCAATACATCTGAAATATCCCGCGAAAATATATTGTGTTTAAACAGGTCCAGTTTATACAACATCGAAACCTGGCGCGTCGTGGTGACCGTGGCACGCAGCTGCCCGGCCTGTTCATAGCCTGCCCCCGAAGCCATGTAGACCTTTTTTCCCCCAAAAACCTCCTGAACAATGCCGGTCAGACCACTCACGACGGCTGCCACACTGCTTTCGCTTTTACTGCCTTCTTCCTTGTAACTATTTGGGACCATTTTGACCGAAACGGTGAGATCCTTCGCCCCCGAGGGTTTGACCGTCCACAGACCAAAGTTTGCGAGACAGAGTCGGGCGACAATAAACGTCGGTGCGTCAGGCGATGAGAAAACCCGCCGGTGCCCCGCCCCATCCACCATCTCCAGCCGATGGAGGCGATACTTTCCGCTGGGAATCTTCCACATTTCTCCGGGAAACCCGTCGATATCCGAAATCCGGTGAGTAAAGACGTACTGTACCTGACTGATGAGGCTTACAAGGGTGACTTGAACGCTGCCGGTGACATAACCGGTGACCGAGGTCGAAGAAAATCCGTCCAAGGCCATCTTGACATAAAACCCGCCTTGTTTTGGTTCAAGATAGGAGCCACGCCAGGACGAAAGCAGCACACTGGACTGCGCCCGGGCGGCATGAGCGTCCAGAATGAACATCAGTATTAGCAAACACGCTCGCCAGCGCCGCCTGAACTGCAAGGTGACCCACCAGAATGAATGTTGATGATTTGACCATAATACCACAATATCGCTCAGAAAATCTCTATTTTTGCAAACGACGGGCGCAACCCTGTGAACCTGATTGCCTTTTCCCGCCGTCAGATTAAATTTAAAAAGAATGATACCCATCGCGCCGTGAAAGGGACCAAAAGATGGCCAATGCAAAATTCCGCACCCCGCTCCCCATTAACGAGGCGGTGAAATCTTATGCTCCGGGCACTCCCGAGAAAAAAACAATCAAAAGTGAACTGGATCGACAGCGCACGGCAAACCACGACATCCCCCTCATCATCGGTGGCGAACATGCTAAAGGGACTGGATCAGCGACGATTCATTCTCCGCACAACCACCGCTTGCAGCTGGCACGGTACGCAACGGCTGGTCGCAATGAAGCTAAGGCCGCGATCGAAGCCGCTCTGGCCGCCCGGAAAGAGTGGGCCGCCCTGCCCTGGGAGGAGCGCGCCGCAGTTTTTCTGCGGGCGGCGGATCTACTGGCAGGCAAATACCGCGCACCAATGAACGCGGTGACGATGCTGGGGCAAAGCAAAACGGTCTTCCAGGCAGAGATCGACGCGGCTTGCGAGTTGATCGACTTTTTTCGCTTTAACGCTCATTTCGCCGAGAGGATCTACGAAGAACAACCCTATTCTCCCGCGGGACAGTGGAACAGAACTGTCGCACGCGGGCTGGAAGGGTTCGTCTATGCCATCACCCCATTCAATTTCACGTCCATCGCAGTCAACCTGCCGGCTGCACCAGCTTTGATGGGCTGCTCGGTCGTTTGGAAGCCGGCCTCGACGTCCACGTTGTCCTCCTGGATGGGAATGAAGATCCTCGAAGAAGCGGGACTTCCTCCGGGCGTTATTAATTTTATTCCCGGAGATGCCGGGCAAATCAGCGAAACGTTATTGGCACACCCGGACCTGGCGGGAATCCATTTCACCGGTTCAACCTCAACCTTCAACATGCTTTGGGGGACGGTGGCAAAGAACCTCTCAGGGTACAAATCCTACCCCCGCCTGGTCGGCGAGACCGGAGGTAAGGATTTTGTATTTGCCCATCCCTCAGCGGACGTAGATCAGCTCGTTACGGCCCTTGTACGCGGGGCGTTTGAATACCAGGGGCAAAAATGTTCGGCGGCTTCCCGCGCCTATATTCCAAAGAGTCTGTGGCCACAGACCAAAGAAATGCTGGTCGCACAGACCAACGAGCTCAAAATGGGAGATCCTGAGGATTTCACCAACTTCGTCGGTGCTGTCATTGATCAAAGAGCTTTCAATACCATCAAAGGATACATTGATTTCGCCGCCAAAGCGGGCGATGCAAAAATCATCGCCGGTGGTCAGTGTGATGCCGCTTCCGGCTTTTTCATCCGACCGACAGTGATTGAAACCACCAACCCCCGCTTCAAGACGATGGTCGAAGAAATCTTTGGACCGGTGCTGACAGTTTATGTTTACGATGACAAAGATTTCGAGGCAACGGTCAGGCTTTGCGACGAATGCACCCCCTACGCTTTGACGGGAGCAATTTTTGCACGAGACCGGCGCGTCATTCATGACCTGACTAACAAACTGGAAGGCGCTGCCGGCAATTTCTATATCAACGACAAGCCAACCGGTGCCGTTGTAGGGCAGCAGCCTTTTGGCGGCGCTCGCGCTTCAGGCACCAATGATAAAGCGGGAAGTGTCTACAACCTGCTGCGTTGGACGTCACACCGAACGATTAAAGAGAACTTCCTGCCAATCACGGACTACCGTTATCCCTTTATGCAGGAACCTTAGATCGATCCCGCAGAATAACAATCACATGACCGCAGCCAGGGCACTTGACCTGCTGCGGCGGCTCTATCCCTGACTCAGCTGAAAAGCTCAGCGGATGAGCGCAGTCCGGGCAGCTGGCCATGACGTCTTCGTATTCTGCCTGTGCTTTTTGAAAATTGGCGAAGATCTTTCCCGCGACTGGTCCGAGCATGAAGAAAAGTGGCACCGAAACAAAATGGACCAGAGGGATAAAGATCGTGACTGCTCCTATGGCCCAGATTCCCAGGCACATGCGAAGCCCTGCCTTAAATGCTTTCTGCGGGGAAACACGCACGACCTGAGCGCTGCCACGACCAGCCTGTCCGCTGGCGCATTCCAGCAAAAAATCAACACGCAACTCCTCCATCACTGCAGCCGATTGCGCTGGAGCCGATCTAACGCGGAACGAAGTTTAGACGCAACCTCGCGGGCATTAGTCTCGGTTGTTGGTTTTTGGGCGAAAAATCCGGCATTTTTGAAGGGCTGCTCAGTGTGGTCGGGGTCACTCTCATATCGAGGCATGATATGCCAATGGATGTGTTCGTCGACATTTCCAAACGAAGCGTAATTTAGCTTCCAGGGCTGGAATGCCGAGGCAATGGCTTCGCCAGCCATCATCAGCTCTTCGAATAAAGCGGTGCGTAGTTCCGGCGGCAAATCATGAATTTCCCTCTCATGTCGCTTCGCAACCAGGAGGCAGTAACCGGGGTAGTACTGGTGATCACCGACCAGCAGCATGGAGGAGCGAAATTCATGCACAAAAATAAAACTCTGCCCGCCTGTGGCAACGCCCAGTTTCGCACAAAGGCGGCAATCACTACGCACGAGGCTCTACCGCCACGCTACAGGTCACGCTGTTCGCGATAAAACAATTGTGATGGGCTTTGTCATGGAGGCGCGCAAGGTCCTCGGCCGATGGTATTTTATTCCCGCTGAAGGATGTTTTGGGCCGCAACGTCACATGAGTTACGGCCATCTTCCCGGCCTTCTCTCCGGCAGCAATTTTGCCGAGATCCGCGGAGGCCTCATCTTCGTAGAGATCCACCACATAACCCGAGCGGGAGGCCACCGCTAAAAACGTCAGCATGTGACAACTACTAAGGGCAGCGAGCAAAGCTTCCTCCGGGTTGACGAGCACCGGATTACCCTTGAAGTCAGGCGCAGATGACATTTTATAGGTAGTGCCCCCCGGAAAACGAACCACATGGGTTCGGTCATAAGTCTCGACGTTGAAATCAGGTGTTTCACGTCGCCAGGCGATTGATACTTCAAATTTCGACATACGGAGCCCTTTCCGGTGGATTAGCCGATCAATTCGGCAATTTTCTTCAGGATGACCTGGGGAGTGCAAGGTTTGTGAAGGACAGCGCTTGCTCCCAGGGCCAGCGCTTCACGTTCGTCGGTTCCGCCGAATCCGGTCAGCAAAATGACCGGCATGGTCAGCGCTAAAGGCCCGCGAATGTTCTGGAGCAGTTCCAAGCCATCCACTTCATCCATCCTGATATCGCTGACAACCAGATCAAAGGCTTGCTTTTCAATAGCTTCCAGTCCCAAACGCCCATTGGCGGCGGTGACCACCTGGTATCCGGCACGTCGGCAGACAATCGCAAGGAGCTCGCGAAGATCCGGCTCATCTTCTACAATCAAAACCGCCTGGCTCATGCAGCTCTTTCCTCGGCGTCAGGTTTCGGCCATACTGAAAAGGTATTCTTATGGCGCGCCTTTTCAAGGGGAAACTCACCCCTTCCTGCACCCAGGGTAAGACACAAACACATGACTCAAGAAAAAATCAGCCTTTCGGACCTACCAGGCGTCCTGCTCTATTGTCGGCCCGGATTTGAAGTCGACTGCGCCGGCGAGCTGAAATCGGTGGCCGAAGATGCTGGAATTTTGATCACCCCCCATGTCGAACCTGGTTCCGGCTACGTTTTTTCAGGACCTATGGAATCCCATGCTCACGCCACCTTAAGGGCGGAGCTCACTTGGGAGAATTTGATCTTTGCGCGACAACTCCTGTTTGGAGTCTTCGCAACCGGCTCCCTGCCAGCGGAAGACCGTGTAAGTCCCGTGATGCACATCGCCGAGACAAAAGTCCTACCCCATGCTGGTTCACGCGGTTTTGGCACGATCATGGTGGACCATGGGGATTCAGATAGTGGGCGCGAACTTTCAAAATTCTGTGATGCGCTGACCCGCCCTATGTCCAACGCCTTCAAAAGGGCCAATCTGCTCGAAAAACCCACCCCGGGGCACGCCGTTCCAAAGCTTCACCTGTTTCTGATCAATGCTGGCCATGGCTTTGTCGGCTTTTCGGACCTAAATGCGGCGGCTCCTTGGCCGCTCGGCATCCCACGCCTAAAATTTCCGTCGGGATCACCGAGCCGTTCCGTGCTGAAACTTGAAGAGGCATTTCTGACCTTTTTGTCTCCCGCGGATCGCGAACAGCATCTTAGAGACGGCATGCGCGCTGTCGATCTTGGAGCTGCACCAGGCGGTTGGACCTGGTACCTGGTTCAATGTCGGATGTTTGTCACAGCGGTTGACAATGGACCTATGGATGCTGCTCTTTTGACCACCGGCATGGTGGACCACGTGCAGTCCGACGCTTTTAAATATGTCCCACGCCATGCCGTTGATTGGCTGGTGTGCGACGTCGTCGAACAGCCAGCACGCATTGCCGCGCTTATCGCCGACTGGATCGAAAAAGGTTTAACGCGAAAAGCGATTTTCAACCTCAAGCTCCCTATGAAAAACTGTCTGCGGGAAGTGCTTGATTGCCTTGAAGTAGTCGCAAAGTCTGCCAGTCGCCAAGGATTGCGGGTACATGCCAAACAGCTGTACCATGACCGCCGCGAGGTTACGGTTATCGTTATACCTTGATTCTGAATCACGCATCTGCCAGAAATATTCATGACCAAATTCAGTAGAAATCATCTGGTAACGATTCTGGTCCTGACCGCGACCATCGGCAGCCTGATGGCTATTCGATACTTCTCCCGTAAAATTCTGGCCCGAGAACCCGCAGCGACTTTGTCTGTATTCGAGCCCCATGCGGGTGGGTGCGCATGGACCCGCATCGAACCCGTTCGCAATATCGAAGACGCCCTCGCGACTTTTCACAGTGACTGTGATGGCGTCCGGGCAGCCTGGGCTCCCTCCCTCGACAAAGCCATCGTGTGGTTTGGAACCGATCAGGATAACGTCACCGTTTACCTCACCAACCTCGATGAAAAGACACCCTCAGAACTCCCCCTGCCCGGAGACAGCGACGTTGTCAGCTTCGCTCTAGCCTCGCGGAATCTGCCTCTGGCCTTCACCATGACGATGGAGCCGGTGGTCGGGCACGATGAGACCGGCACTTTCATCGAAGCGGCAGGGGCCAGGTATCCTGTTCTCGCCGAAGGCGACGGCATTGACGTTCTGGCACATGCGTTTTCGCTACATTCAGGCAAATGGACCTTGCTCGAGACCGCTGCGAGTCGGTGCTGTGCCGACGCCGCACCGGGCATCACCCTTTTAAATTCCTATAAACAAAATGTCGAAAGCGCCCAGGCAGCAACCCTGCAATCAGGCGAAATTTTATCGGCTACGCCTGAACATACGCCGATGATGGACCCTCCGCTTGTGGGGAAGCTCAATAGCGATTTGTCGAATGAGTTCGACCGATCGACAGGGTTTTGGGGCCGAATCGGAGGTGCCGGCGAGCTGGAGGTTTTTGTCTGGTTTATTCCCGCAGGAGAGGACGAGACCGGCGTCGACTACGCGACTGGTCACGCCCGATTCTACTCGAAACAAACTGGCGAAGTCTCACCATTGCCACAGGCGGTCCTGAGCGCGAAAGACCAGGCGACCTACCAAATCCACGATCGCTACCTATTGGTCACCGAAGCTGGCAGCGGCATGCAACCTCGTTTATACGACATGGAAAAAGGCACTATGATATGGTCCTCAGACTTGGCCCAAGGCGTGACGTTTTGGCCGCTGATTGCCAATTAACTTCTTATAAGGAGATTTATTTATGGGCGTTTTAGTCGGAAAAAAAGCACCGGACTTCAAGGCACCGGCGGTCGTCAACGGAGATTTTAAGGACGTTTCCCTGAGCGACTATAAGGGCAAATATGTTCTTCTGTTCTTTTACCCGCTGGATTTTACCTTTGTCTGCCCGACGGAAATGCACGCCTTCCAGGAAAAGCTCAGTGCCTTTCAGAAATTGAACACGGAAGTCATCGGTGTATCAGTGGATTCGAAGTTCTCTCACCATGCTTGGATTCGTCAGCCGCGCGCCGAAGGCGGTATTCAAGGCGTGACCTACCCGGTAGTTTCAGACATCAACAAAACCATTTCCAGAGACTACGATGTGCTGATCCCGGATGCCGGGGTTGCGCTGCGTGGCGCATTTCTAATCGATAAAAACGGCGTTGTGCAGCACCAAACCGTCAATGCCCTGCCGCTGGGTCGAAACATTGACGAGTTTCTGCGCCTTACTGAAGCCCTGCAATTCACCGAGGAACACGGTGAAGTATGTCCGGCGAACTGGAATAAAGGGGCTAAATCCATGAAGCCGACAGCTGCCGGCCTCAAAACCTACTTCGCCTGAAGTACTCCCTGACTTTTCAGCAGAGTGCCACACAGCTTATAAAGCACCCGGCAACCGACATTCGCGTCCCACTCGTTGTCCTTGCCGGGGCTGACTTCACAAAGATCGAAGCCAATCACTTTCCTGCCGGACTCCACCAGCACTTCCAGAAGATAAACACCCTCTTCAAAGCTCAAACCTCCAGGTACCGGGGTGCCGGTGTTTGGACAGCAAACCGGATCGAGGCCATCGATATCAAATGACACATAAACCTTTTCGGGAAGCTGTCCAACAATGTCCTTACATATTGACGCAAACGTCTCACCGCCGGCTTTACGACGAAAAATATCTGACTGATAAAACACGGATCCCCGCGTTCCCAGCCCCTGCATGTAGGATTTTTCCTCGCTGCAAAAGTCGCGAATCGCTACCTGAACCAATTTCTTAACCTGCGCGCATTGTTCCATGACGTTGTAATGAATCGATGCGTGTGAGTGCTCGAATCCTTCGTAGGCTTCGCGCAGGTCATGATGGGCATCAATATGCAGCACTCCGAATCCATCTGGATGAGCTTCACAGAGAGCTTTGATCGCGCCAAAGGGCACAGAATGGTCCCCTCCAACCACTCCCACATACTTTCCCTTCTCGATCCATTGTTTCGCCGTCTGCCAAACCCAATGGTTGACCATCGATCCAGCCTCGTTGACGCGCACCAGGTCGCGATCGTTTGCTGTGCCATCACAAAGACCCTCCATCACCCTGAGGGCCGCGAGGCGCGCGCTATGATTAGCAATACGGATATCATCATTCTCTTCCACAAAGGCAATACCGGCCCGGTAGATTGGCCCAAAGTAGCCGTCGTCGAGATCAAGCTGGTGGCTGGCGTTGATCATTGCCTGGGCTCCATCGGCAGTACCTCCCCCGTATGAGGTCGTAGCCTCCCACGGCACCGGCAGGAGAACCAGCTTGGCAGCTATGGGATCGAGATCGCAACCGAGAAACCCGGCTGAAGGAGGCGGAGGAAGCCCACTTTCCAAACGAGCCATGGCCTGATCGAAAGACTCATACCTATTTTTCAACGGATCGTACCTCATGATTCATTCACAACTTTATTCATTCACAACCTTGTTCAATGGCATGCATCAGGTCTTTCTCTGCCCAAAGGCGGACACCAAGCTCCCGTGCCTTCTTTAATTTCGTTGAATTCCCCGTTGGGTCGGATGTGACCAATGCAAAAGTATTCCCTGACACCGCACTGGCGAGCTTTCCTCCTGCACCTTTGATCATTTTCTCAAGGTCAGCACGCGGAATGGAAAGCGTTCCTGTAATCACCAGTTGTTTGCCGGACAAATGGCCGCCTCCTGTGCCGCTCTCATTCGGGTTTCGGGCAAAGTCGACTGGCTTGACGCCGGCATTCAAGAGCGAATCAATTAAATCGCTTCTGGCTTGCAGCCCGGACACAATCTGCTGCGCCGATTTATCGGCAAACCCTTCAATCTCAATAATCTGATTTGTCCGTAAGTGCCGCACTGCATCGAGAGTCGGAAAATGTTCAAGAAGCGCCTCCCAGGTCGTCAGACCAGCCCCCTGAATGCCAAGCCCGTTGAGAAATTGTGCCAAAGGAATGCGGCGACTGTTTGTTATATTGGCATGTAATTTCGCCGCCATTTTTTCCCTGGTCTGTGGAATCACCAAAAAATCTTCGGGTGTCAGCCGATAAAGATCGCATACTTCGCGCACCAGTCCGGCTTCCATTAGCGGCGCGAGGCGTTTCTCACTCAGATCATCAATCTCCGCACATTTGATCCAGTTCAAGATGACTCCGGCTCGCTGGGCCGGACAGGATTCAACATTGGTACATCGCAACCGCACGTCATCTGCGGTCAACTTTTCGCCGCATTCAATGCAATGAGACGGCCAGGAGAAGGTCCCCTCTGTGGATTCCACCACTCGCAAAAATTTCGGTATCACCTCACCGGATCGAACCAACTCAATACGGTCCCCTGACTTGAGATTATATGCGCGCACATGGGCAGCATTATGAAGAGTGATATTGGTAATTTTCGCACCGCTTAAATAAACCGGTTCAATAACCGCAACAGGTGTCACTACCCCAAGCCTGGATGTCTGCCAGACGATATCTCTGATGGAGGAAATGGCCGTCTGGCCCTGCCATTTGAAAGACATTTTATAGCGCGGATGATGCGCCGTTTGCCCAAGCTCATCATGAAGGGATAAATCATCGTACGTGAACACCGCACCGTCCAACCCGAGATCTCCGTCCTCGAAGAGCTCGCGAACGTGATCGAGATATAGCTTCATGTCCTCTTTGTTCCTAAGGAGGCGATGATCGGGAAGCGCAAAACCGTGCTGCTTTAACCAAACAAATTTTTCAGATTCGGATGAAATCCCAAAAGCACGCGCCTGAACAAAATCAAATGCAAAAAATCCAAAAAAGCGCGAGAGATCAATGTGAGACTTTCGGCCCAGAAGTCCCGCCACGATATTCCTCGGACTGGTCGGGCGTTCCAGTCCAAGGCGCTGCATTTCATCTGACAATTTTACAAACGAAGACTCACTGCAATAGAGCTCGCCGCGGATTTCCAACTCAGCGGGAAAACCTTCCGGATTTTCGCTGAGAATACCCGCCACCAGGCTCCCCTGGGATTCAGGCAGTCGGGAAGGTATCGAGCTGACCCAGCGTATTTTCTCGGTGACATCCTCTCCGACACGACCATTGCCACGGGTTTTCGCAATATCCAGTCGGCCATTTCGGTAGACGATGCTCAGACTGTTACCATCGACTTTAACTGTGCCGACAACAGCGCTGTCTCCAGCCCAGGTGAAAAGCTCGTCTTCCGCGTAGGTCTTTGCCAGCGAAAGCATTGGCTCTGAGTGTTCGACACGACGGGTCTCCACCACGGAGACTTCACCGCCAACTACATTCAAAACGGGATGATCGGGAGCGAGCCGTCTCAGCTCTTCCTCTAATGCATCATAAACTGCATCAGCTACTTCTGGATGACCTGCGTAGTAAACACGCTTGTGGTGGAGAAGCTGCTCCGCCAGGTCGCTGATACGCATTTGATTGGTCACGACTGACATCCCCTATGAAGTCCATAGCCTTTATAGGGGAATATAGGATCTAATCAGGTTTTGGCCAAACAAATACTTGGCCGTTAAAGAAGTGTCTTTAGGCAGATTTTTTGGTCTCAATACGTTGCATGTGCTCTCGCAGCAAACGGTCAACCAAAGTCTGCATCGAAACACCGGTATCCAGGCAATTGGCAAGTACTTCCCGATAGAACTGCTTGTCCAGAGATATGGAAACCGTCTGGTACATGTTCGAGCCGGCAAGATATTTTTCGGCGGTGAATTCGCGGCCTGATTGCAAGGCGGCTGCAGCCTGCTTGACGATCTGCTGGCCAGCTACCAGCTTTTCCACGTAACTGAATGCGCCCAATTTCCAGGCTTTGCGGACCTTTTCATGATCCTCGTGACCGCTGAGCATGATGACCGGGGTAAAATCGTTGCGGTCGCGCAGCATGCCGACAAACTCAAGTCCATCGACATTGGGCATGGTGATATCCGAGATGATCAAATCAACTTTTTCCGACATGCAGATTTCGAGAGCCTCTTTACCGTCCGCTGCCCGCAGGACACGCGCACCGACCGGTTCGAGGCATTCGGCGACGTAGTCTAAAAGATCGAGGTCATCGTCCACGATCAATATCGTTTGAGCTCCCTCCGCGAGTCCTTCTTTAGCGGGTTTGGTATCAGGAAGATTTTTTTTCTTTGACATCTTATACCGCCGAGGTTTTCGTTTACTGCCGGTGACGTCACATGCTCGTCATATAAAGGCTATCGGCTCCCCATCCCAGATATTAACCGGGGGAAAATATGCAGTAATATTATTTAGTTATTTCAGTAACTTAAGGCGCGGTCAAGGGTTGGCTTCCCCGCGCTCCGGCAAATTAAAACAGCCAGCCGACCTTAACCAGGGTCAAATGTGGCAACACCGTACTGCCGATCTTTTTAGCCACTTCTTTAGCATCGGAATCGAGCTTTTTATAGTCGTCACCCGCTTTAATCTGCGCCTCCTGATCCGCTGTTAAATTGCCTGCAAACTTAGCGGAAAATTCTTCTTTGCTGCTGAGGGGCACCTGAAGTCCCACTTCGAAACCCATAGTAAACCCGCTTTCCCAGGTAGAGCTCCAGCCAACATGAGGCGTCGCGTATGAAGTCTTGGCCGTGAGTTTCATCGTCGCATCAAACTTTCCAACGGCTCCACCATCAACCGCGTCTTTTTTAATTTCACCGCTGGCTTTTTGCTGGCCAAAGGCCAGTCCGCCAAACCAAGCCGAACGCCATGGGAACCAACGCACCCGGATGTCCCAACTTGAGAGAGATACTTTTGCGTCAGACACTTTGGTGTTGAACGTTCCAAGTGTAAACGCCCCACCGAAGAGTCCTCCCTGGAGGAACTCAAGTCCGTAAGTCAGCGGATGCGGAAGTCCCAGCGCCGCTGTGGGGCCGAGTCGAAATTCACTTAGCTGCCGCCGCTCTTCGGGCGAAAACCCTGAGGTGTCCGGCACATCAGCATCGCCCCCTTCGCCTCCGGACTTCGATTCCTTTTCTTCGAACAATTGATCATCGCCGGGATAATCATCACCGGAACCAGCGGGGCGTTTAAGCTCGCCAATGGGCTCATCGGGAGAGTCGTCTACC
>Ga0154020_10001134_pt1 | contig 32869 bp, 25 predicted proteins | sample Klosneuvirus_201_FD_109709 | JGI IMG/M metagenome (GOLD analysis project Ga0154020, IMG submission 109709) | Active sludge microbial communities from wastewater, Klosterneuburg, Austria - Klosneuvirus_20160825_MG | ecosystem: Engineered > WWTP > Aerobic digester > Activated sludge | place...
AGAGAAGTAAAGATCGAGGGCTTCGCTGTGTTTGCGGTAACGACCGTCTACCGGAGAAATGGCTGTGAGTGAGTCGAGATTCATAAAATTGGAAAGGGCAAAGATACGCTAAAAGCGGTGAAGTAAGACATTTTATTATGGTAGAAGTGGGAGTCAGAAGGTTCGGGGAGCTGCGTGAGGGACACGGCAGGTTTAGCTCTTTTGACGCAGGTGAGGGAACGAGCCTGCGTCAAAAAGCCGAAGCGGCAGCTGAGCCTGAAGTGGCCCGACCCCATGAAGAGAAAAACTTTCGAGTAAAAACGTGTTTTTCGGCTTCATGGGGGCACGCCCAAAAAAAGACAACTAAAAGAAAAGATGTTAAATAAATGGGAAGTTGAATTATTTAATCGTAATATTGCGATAGAAATGGGAATCACAAAATCCGCCGAATTTTCGGCCAAAGACAATAAAGTAGCCGCCTATGCCAAAGCTCTGGCGCATCCTGCGCGGGTGGCCATTTTGCGCCTGCTTCTAAAAAAACAATCCTGCATTTGTGGCGATATTGTTGATGAACTGCCGCTTTCGCAAAGCACGGTGTCGCAGCACCTGCGCGAATTGAAAGACGCCGGCCTTATTAAAGGCGATGTGGAAGGGGTAAAAGTGTGCTATTGCATTGACGAGAAAGAGTGGGAGCAGGCCAAAAATCAGTTGGAAGCTTTGCTGAATACCCCTATTTTAAAACAAACCTGCTGTTAAACCTAAAAACCAAAAACATGAAATTATCAGAATTTAAGGCCGCATTAAAACAGATAACAAACTTGCATTTTGAATTGCCGGATGGAAACAGGGTACCGGCTCATTTTCACGTGACTGAAGTGGGTTTGATCAGCCGTCATTTTATTGACTGCGGCGGCAAGGAACGTTTTGAGAAAAGCGTGAATTTTCAGTTGTGGTTGGCCACCGATTACGATCACCGTTTGAGCCCTTCGAAATTACTGAGTATTATAGATCTTTCTGCCGGGGTTTTGAAAAGCGAAGATCCTGAGTTAGAAATTGAATACCAGGGCAACACCATTGGTAAATACCAGGTGAGTTTTGATGGCGCTCGTTTTCATTTGTTGAATACCAAAACCGGTTGCCTGGCTTCTGATCAATGCGGGGTGCCCGCTGCAAAACCAAAAGTAAAACTAGCCGAATTACAAACCGAAAACTCAGGCGCCTGTTGTGCTCCGGGCGGGGGTTGTTGTTAAGCTTTGCAAGATGAACCAAAAGATCTCGGAATACATAAACGGGTGTTTAAAGTCAGGAGAACATATTTCCTCTGAACGGAAAGCGCTTTTGAATCATCTGGTGCACTATTTACAGAACAAACACAACAGAACTCAGGAAACCCACCTTATTTACATTTGCACGCACAACTCGAGGCGCAGTCATTTTGGGCAGGTGTGGGCCCAATTGGCAGCAGCGCATTTTGGTTTTCACCGGGTAAAAACCTTTTCGGGCGGCACCGAAGCCACCCGTGTGCACGCCAATACCATTGCGGCTTTTATAAGGGCTGGTTTTGAAGTCAAGGTTTCAGGACATGCAGAGAACCCGAACGTGGACTTGCATTACGGAGAGCCTAAACCCATGCTGTGTTTTTCTAAATCGTACGATCATACTGCCAATCCCCAAAAGGATTTTGCTGCCATCATGACGTGTTCGGAAGCCGAAGAAAATTGTCCCTTTATACCTGGTGCTGAATTCAGGCTGGGCACTACCTATGCCGATCCAAAAGCATTTGATGGAACAACAGACCAGGACAAGGCCTACGATGAGCGCTGCCGGCAAATCGCCACGGAATGCCTTTACGTTTTTTCAAAACTAAAACACTAATGTATGTCGGATATTGCTGAAGGGGCTGTAAACTCTGGAAAAACAAAACGTCTTTCGTTTATTGATCGTTACCTCACCTTGTGGATTTTTTCCGCCATGGTTTTAGGTGTGGGGCTGGGTTATTTTTTCCCAGCCATTTCAACTGACCTGCAAAGTGGTTCAGGCACCACCAATTTGCCTCTGGCCATAGGCTTGATTTTAATGATGTACCCACCCCTGGTGAAAGTGCGTTTTGAAAAAATCCCCTTGTTGTTCAACAACCTTAAACTTTTATTCATCTCCCTTTTTATCACCTGGGTTGTTGGTCCGTTTTTGATGTTTATCCTGGCCTTGCTGTTTTTAAAAGGCTCCCCTGAATACATGACAGGGCTTATTATCATTGGTTTGGCGCCCTGCATTGCCATGGTTATTGTTTGGAACGAACTGGCGGGTGGCAACAGAGAATATGTGGCCGGATTGGTGGGCATTAATGCTTTGTTGCAGGTGTTGTTTTTTAGTGTGTACGCGTATTTTTATTTGGAAGTGATGTTGCCTTTGTTTGGAGTACACGGCCTTTCTTTGGACGTGAGCATTTCGCAAATTGCCGCCACAGTGGGTGTTTACCTGGGCATTCCCTTTTTGGCAGCGGTTTTGAGCCGTTACCTCATTATTTATTTAAAAGGCATGGATTGGCTGAATCGGAAATTTATTCCCGCGGTTTCTCCGCTTACTTTGTTGGCCCTGCTGTTCACCATCGTGGTGATGTTTGTTTTTAAAGGTGATCTGATCGTGCAGTTGCCCATGGATGTATTAAAAGTGGCCTTGCCTTTGCTTATCTTTTTTGTGATTATGTTTTTTCTAACATTTTTTATCAGCAAGGCGGCCGGGGCAGGGTATGCCGAAAATGCCGCCATTTCTTTCACGGCTTCGGGCAATAATTTTGAGCTGGCCATCGCTGTAGCCATTGGTGTGTTTGGGATTCAGAGCGGACAGGCTTTTGCCGGAGTAATTGGTCCACTGGTGGAAGTGCCGGTACTTATTTTGCTTGTAAAGGTGGCACACTGGCTTAAACGCAGGTATTACGCGGCTTAAGCTCTAAAAAATTGTTTACTTTTGCGCCATGTCATTTTCGGGCAAAACGGTTGCGTTTCATACACTGGGTTGTAAGCTGAATTTTTCAGAAACATCCGCCATTGGGCGTTTGTTTATGGAAAAGGGTTTTGAAAAACGCTCCTTTTCAGAACCGGCGGATGTGTATGTAATCAATACTTGTTCGGTCACCGAAAATGCCGACAGAGAGTGTCGAAGCATCGTTCGTAACGCATTATCACACAATCCGGAGGCTTTTGTAGCGGTTGTAGGCTGTTACGCGCAATTGAAACCGGAAGAAATTTCCAACATTGAAGGCGTGGATGTGGTGTTGGGTGCTACCGAAAAATTTAAACTGCTCAATTACATTCATTTTTCGGGCAAAAACCAAAACACCCAAATTCACAACTGCGAAATTTCAGAAGCTGATTTTTTTGTGGATGCCTATAGTGTTGGCGACCGCACCCGTTCCTTTTTAAAAGTGCAGGACGGTTGTGATTACTCCTGTACGTTTTGCACCATTCCCTTAGCGCGAGGCAAGAGCCGCAGCGATACCATCGAGAACGTGATGAACAACGCAGGCAAAATTGCGGCAGCCGGGGTGAAAGAAGTTGTGTTAACCGGGGTGAACCTTGGTGATTTTGGTTACGGACAGGATATTGGTGCTGACATCAAAAAGAAAAAAGACCTCCGATTTTTGGATTTGATAAAAGCTTTGGACGGGGTAGTGGGCATTGAGCGTTTCAGAATCTCTTCCATTGAACCTAATTTACTCACTGACGAAATCATAGAATTTGTGGCCAGTTCCAAGCGTTTTGTGCCACATTTCCACATCCCTTTGCAGAGTGGCAGCAATGCTATTTTAAAACTCATGAAACGCCGGTATTTGAGGGAATTGTATACTGAGCGCATTGAGAAGATAAAATCCCTGATGCCGGACTGTTGTATAGGTGTTGACGTGATCGTTGGATTTCCGGGTGAAACGCAGGAGCATTTTTTGGAAACATACGAGTACCTCAAATCCCTTGATGTGTCGTATTTACATGTGTTTACATACAGTGAGCGGGATAATACCGAGGCTATTACCATGCAAGGCACTGTGCCCATTCCTGAGCGGAAAAAACGTAACAAGATGTTGAGAATCCTTTCTGCTAAAAAACTAAGGGCCTTTTACGAAAGCCAATTGGGTAAGAAAGCGGAAGTGTTGTTTGAGGAAGAAAACAAAAACGGATTCATTTATGGGTACAGTAAAAATTACCTGAGGGTAAAACTGCCTTTTGATAAAAAGCTTGTGAATACCACCGTGTCTTTAGCTGTTGAAAGCATTGATGAAGAAGGGGTAATGCTTGGAACCTTGGGTGTTAAAGTTCGCGAGATTGCCTAAAAGGTATTTTAGTCATAAAAGTTTAGGGTGAGAATTTAGTCAGCAATCATAAAGCAGAAGTTATCGCTTCACTCATTAGAAAAGGCGTTATGCAGTACCCAATTCGAAATCAGTAATCAGAAATTTGCTTCGCGTGACTCTGTTCTATAGCCAGTGACCTCTTTGGTTAAATCACCGGGCAGTACCCAATTCGAAATCAATACGGTTTGTAGTATTTTTTCGCTTCCGGCATAAAAGCTTGTAGATCGCGGATGCGGGTTTCGCTGCTGGGGTGGGTGCTTAAAAACTGTGGGGGAGATTGCCCTCCGGATTTGCCCATGCGTTGCCAGAATTCAATAGCCGCTTCGGGATTATAACCGGCCATAGCTGCAAAGATCAATCCCATTTTATCGGCCTCGGTTTCGTGTTTGCGGCTGTAACTTAAGGCTCCTAAACCCGTGGTGATGCCATAAGCCTGATTAAACAAATACTGTGTTTCAGAAGGTTTTTGTGAAACGGCCGTTGAAAGCACCGCTCCACCAAATTGTATCATCATGCCCTGACTCATGCGTTGGTTACCATGGCGGGCTACAGCGTGCGCAATTTCATGGCCCATCACAATGGCCAAACCTTCTTCAGTTTCGGTTACAGGCAACAATCCTGTGTACACCACCACTTTTCCTCCAGGCATGCACCAGGCGTTCACCACATCTTCATTTACCACGTTAAACTCCCAGTTAAAGTCTTTGATCTGATTGCTGGCATTTTTTTGAGCATAGTACGACTCAACAGCCTTTTGAATTTTTTCACCGCAGGAACGAACCAGAATCACATTAGGGTCCGATGCCGGCAGGGGAGGGTGTTCATTCAAAAATTTCACATACTCACTTTCACTCATTACAATAAGGTCACCTTCAGGAATAAGGGTCATGGCCGATTTGCCGGTGACTGCGTTGCGGGTGCAGGAGGACAATAAAACGGAAGCGAAGACAATCGCGACAACAAACTTAAAATTCATAGGGAAATCAGTTTTCAATGTTCGCGCTCAAACCCCTATCCAACAAAGCTTCGCACAAGGGTTTCAACTCTTTAAAACTCCCTGTTTTTACCGCGCATTTGCCTTTGTAGTGTACCAGAAAAGTGCACTGTTCGGCTTGAATCAAATCATGGCTACACACTTTAACAAGCGATTCAATTACAAAATCAAAGGTGTTTACCTCGTCGTTGTAAAGTACCAATGCTTTTTTATTTTCTACTTTTTCAAGCAGATCAAGGCTGTCTTCTTCCAGCCACTTTGTGCTGTTTAACATCTTAAGCTTTGTCTTCCTTTTTGTTCTTTTTGGCCTTTGGTTTGTGAGTGCTTACAAGAATCAGGTCTTTTTCCTTGTTGTAATCCACTTCAATCTCATCGCCTTCGGAAAGGTTGTTTTTGATGATCTCTTCTGCCATTGGATCTTCAAGGTATTTTTGAATGGCCCGTTTCAAAGGCCTCGCACCATAATTTACATCGTAGCCTTTTTCAACAATGTAGTCTTTAGCGGAGTCGGTGATCTTAATGGTGTAACCCAAACCATTCACGCGTCCGAATAAATTACCAAGCTCAATGTCAATGATCTTGTGAATATCGTCTCTGTCGAGAGAGTTAAACATCACCACATCGTCGATACGGTTTAGAAACTCAGGAGCAAAGGCTTTTTTCAATGCACTTTCAATCACCATTTTGGAAGCCTCGTCCTCGTTCTCTTTCCGGGTTTTGGTACCAAAACCAACACCGGTTCCAAAATCTTTTAACTGACGGGCACCAATGTTGCTGGTCATGATGATGATGGTGTTTTTAAAATCAATCTTACGGCCTAAACTGTCGGTTAACATACCATCGTCCAGAACCTGAAGCAACATGTTAAACACATCGGGGTGGGCCTTTTCAATTTCATCCAGCAAAACAACACTGTAAGGGCGTCTTCTGACTTTTTCTGTTAACTGTCCGCCTTCTTCGTATCCCACATAACCCGGAGGGGCTCCAATGAGACGGGTGGTGGCAAATTTTTCCATGTACTCGCTCATGTCGATGCGTATAAGGGCATCGTCGTTATCAAACAAATAACGCGCCAATACTTTTGCCAATTGGGTTTTTCCTACACCGGTTGGTCCTAAGAAAATAAATGAACCAATGGGTTTGTTGGGGTCTTTTAATCCGGCGCGGTTGCGCTGTATGGCTTTTACCACTTTTGTAAGTGCCTGATCTTGTCCGATCACTTTACCGCTTAGAAGTTCAAGCATTTTCACCAGCTTTTCGCCTTCGTGCTGATTTACGCGCTGAACCGGAACACCGCTCATCATACTCACCACTTCGGCTACATTCTCCTCGGTAACAATGATGCGGTTCTTTTTCGTTTCTTCTTCCCAAATCTTTTTGGCGTTCTCGAGCTCGGTTTGCAATTGTTTTTCAGTATCCCTTAGCCTCGCTGCCTCCTCGTATTTCTGACTGCGAACCACCTGGTTTTTCAGTTCTTTTATCTCTTCAATTTTGGTTTCAATTTCCACAATGTTTTGCGGCACATTGATGTTGGTAATGTGTACGCGGCTTCCGGCTTCGTCCAAAGCATCAATGGCCTTGTCGGGCAAATGCCGGTCGGTGATGTAACGCGCGGTTAATACCACACAGGCTTTTAAAGCTTCCTCTGTGTAAGTGACATTGTGGTGGTCTTCGTATTTGCCTTTGATGTTGCTCAGGATCTGAAGGGTTTCGTCCTGGGATGCGGGTTCAATAATGACTTTTTGAAAGCGTCTTTCCAGAGCACCATCTTTTTCAATGTATTGACGGTATTCATCTAAAGTAGTAGCACCTATGCATTGTATTTCGCCCCTGGCTAATGCTGGTTTAAACATGTTGCTGGCATCCAGACTTCCGCTGGCACCGCCGGCACCAATAATGGTGTGAATTTCGTCAATGAACAAAATCACGTCCGGGCTCTTCTCCAATTCATTCATCACAGCTTTCATGCGCTCTTCAAATTGGCCGCGGTATTTTGTTCCGGCAACAAGGGAAGCGAGATCCAAAGTCACAACGCGTTTGCCAAAAAGCACGCGCGATACTTTTCTTTGAACGATTCGAAGGGCAAGGCCTTCAGCAATACTCGATTTGCCTACACCGGGTTCACCAATGAGGATAGGATTGTTCTTTTTTCTGCGTGACAGGATCTGTGACACGCGTTCAATTTCTTTTTCACGGCCCACCACAGGGTCCAGCTTTCCGTCCTCGGCCATTTTGGTAAGGTCGCGCCCGAAATTATCGAGCACAGGGGTTTTGGATTTGCTGTCGCCTTGTTTTTTAGGATTCGCTCCGGTGTTGCCTACATTTCCAAAATTGCTGTCGTCTCCATCCTCATCATCGCCTCCGGTTGTGGAATTTTCAATTTTTCCCGGGCTATCAATAAAGGTTTCCAGTTCGGCGCGAATGGCCGTATAATCTACACCATAGCGCAGCAAGGTTTTGCTCACGAGGTTGTCCTGATCCTTTACAATGCATAAAAGCAAATGTTCGGTGCCAATTTGTACCGACTTAAATGTTTTTGCCTCGAGGTAAGTAAGTTTTAAGGTTTTTTCAGCCTGTTTAACGAGGGGAATGTTGGCGAGGTTGTTGGATTTGCGAATACCGGGCGTAAGGTTCTGTTCAATGCCTCTGCGGAGTTCTCCCGCATCAACGCCGAGATTTTTGAGTAAACGCATGCCTACGCCTTCTCCATCTCTAATCATGCCCAACATCAAATGTTCAATGCCGATATAATCGTGCCCGAGACGCAAAGCCTCCTCTCTGCTATAGGTGATCACATCTTTTACCCGGGGTGAGAATTTTGCTTCCATAAAATTGAGTCTTTCAGAGGTTAAGTTACAGATTTAATGCCAAAACCAAAAATAAATCATAATGGCCCTTTTGTCAGAAAGCACCCGTGCTTTTTTTAACAAAAATTTTGTTGATAAGTTTTGCTTGCAGTTCAGGTTTAATGGGTACTTTCATGGGTTCGAAGTTTTTTTCAGAGCCATTAAAAACCACTCTGAATCTAAGACGATGGAACTGACAAAACAACCGAAATAACGCATAAAAACAGAATAGACCTACATTAAAAAACAGTATGGCAGAGAACGAGAAGATTACCCCAATTAACATTGAAGATGAAATGAAAACCGCCTACATCGATTATTCGATGTCAGTAATTGTGTCGAGGGCCTTACCCGATGTAAGAGATGGATTAAAACCGGTGCACCGCAGGGTGTTGTACGGCATGCTTGATCTGGGGGTATTGCACAACCGGCCCTATAAAAAATCGGCTCGTATAGTTGGTGAGGTTTTGGGTAAATACCATCCTCATGGCGACGCTTCTGTATACGATACCATGGTGAGGATGGCCCAGGAATGGAGCCTGCGCTACATGCTGGTGGACGGACAGGGTAACTTTGGTTCGGTGGATGGAGATCCTCCTGCAGCCATGCGTTACACCGAGGTGCGTTTCAGAAAGATTGCTGAGGAAATGATCGCCGATATTGAAAAAGACACGGTTGATTTCAGACCCAACTTCGATGACTCTTTAACCGAGCCTTCTGTATTGCCAACCCGCATTCCGAATCTTTTAATGAATGGGGCTTCCGGTATTGCTGTGGGTATGGCCACCAACATGGCCCCGCACAATTTGCGCGAATGCATTGATGCCATTGTGGCGTACATCGATAACAGGGAGATTGACATTGCCGGTTTGATGCAACACATTAAAGCCCCTGATTTTCCAACCGGAGGAACCATTTATGGTTTTGAAGGGGTAAGAGAAGCCTTCCACACAGGCCGTGGGCGCGTGGTGCTGAGAGGCAAAGCAAACATTGAAACCGTGGGCGACCGTGAGCGCATTGTTGTGAGCGAAATCCCTTACCAGATCAATAAGGCGGAAATGATCAAACGCCAATGGGAACTATGCAACGAAAAGAAAATTGAAGGCATAACCGAGATCCGCGACGAAAGTAACCGCGAAGGCATGCGGGTTGTTTACGAACTCAGGAGGGATGCCATATCGAATGTTGTCTTAAACAACCTTTACAAATACTCAGCCTTACAGACTTCATTTTCAATTAATAACGTGGTGCTTGTGAAAGGGCGTCCGCAAACATTGAATCTGAAAGACATGATCCACCACTTTGTGGACCACCGTCACGATGTGGTCGTTCGCCGCACCAAATTTGAATTGGCACAGGCCGAAAAACGTGCTCACATTCTGGAAGGTTTATTGATTGCTATCGATAATCTGGATGAAGTGATCCGCATCATCCGCGAAAGCGAAAGTCCGGATGTGGCCCGCGATGAATTGATGGGCAAGTTCACGCTTTCAGAAATTCAGGCCAGAGCCATTCTGGATATGCGTTTGAGAACCCTTACCGGACTTGAACGTGATAAAATAAAAGCGGAATACGAGGAATTGATGAAAACCATCAATCACTTGAAAGAAATATTATCAAATGAGGTGCTCCGTTACAAGATCATTCGTGATGAATTGCTGGATGTGCGCGAGCGCTATGGCGACGAACGCAGAACAGACATTGTGTACGCCGGCGACGACCTGAGAATGGAGGACATTATTGCCGATGAATCGGTGGTGATTACCATTTCGCACATGGGTTACATGAAACGCACCAACCTGGCCGAATACCGCGCTCAAAACAGAGGAGGAAAAGGAAGCAAAGGCACAGCAACCCGTGATGAGGATTTTGTGGAACACATGTTCATTGCCTCCACACACAATTATATTTTGTTGTTCACCGAAAAAGGGCAGGTGTATTGGATCCGTGCCTACGAGGTGCCTGAAGGAAATAAAACAAGCAAGGGCCGCGCCATACAGAATTTAATCAGTATTGCCCCTGACGATAAGGTAAAAGCCTTCATCAACATCACCGACCTGAACGATGAGGAATACATCAAAAACAACTTTATCATTTTGTGTACCAAGGATGGCATCATCAAAAAAACATCGGTTGAAGCCTATTCCCGCCCACGTGCCAGCGGTATCAACGCTATTAGCATACGCGAAGGGGATGTGTTGCTGGAAGCAGCCTTAACCGACGGCAGCAATGAAATTATGTTGGCCACACGTTTAGGAAAAGTATGTCGTTTTAATGAAACCAAAGTCCGTCCTATGGGCCGAAACGCAAGTGGTGTAATTGGCATTGACCTTGACGATGAAGAAGGCAGCAACAACGAAGTGGTGGGCATGATCTGCATTGCCGACAAAGCCTCAAACGTGCTTGTGGTTTCTGAAAAAGGCTACGGCAAACGTTCAGAATTAGATGAATACAGAGTAACCAATCGTGGTGGCAAGGGTGTTAAAACCATTAATGTAACCGACAAAACCGGGCAATTGGTGGCCATTAAATCGGTAACGGATGCAAACGACCTGATGATCATTACAAAAAATGGCATCACCATTCGCATGAACGTGTCTGATCTAAGGGTGATGGGTAGAGCCACGCAAGGGGTTCGTTTAATCAATATTCAGGACAACGATGACATTGCTGCAGTAACCAAGGTGGATCATGAAGATGAGGAAGAGACAACAGCACCTGAGAATGGAATTGTTGGTGGAGACGATAATGCACCTGAAACGGGGGAGACCAACGAAACCAATACTACACCAACGGAAGATAATCCATAATAACGGTTAAGCTCCCTTTAGATAAACGATTAATTTTACAAAAAAAACAAGATGAATAAACTACTCCTCAGCGCCTTAGGCATACTGCTTGGCTTAGGTGCATACGCTCAACCCACTTTAATAGAGAAAGTGGAAGCCAAAGCCGATAAGGTGGTCATTCCATACGAAAGGTGGAAGTTACCCAATGGTTTAACCATACTCCTTCATGAAGATCATTCTGATCCTGTTGTAAACATCATGGTAACCTACAAAGTGGGCTCCAACCGCGAAAGTTTGGGTAAATCGGGCTTTGCTCACTTTTTTGAGCACATGATGTTCCAGGGTTCCAAACACGTGGGGGATGAGGAGCATTTTAAAATGGTATCAGCAGCCGGTGGAAACATGAACGGGTTTACCGAGCGCGACAGAACCGTGTATTTCGAAACGCTGCCATCCAATTATCTCGAAATGGGTCTTTGGTTAGAAGCGGACCGCATGGGCTTTTTGCTGGATTCATTAACCACAAAAAAATTCGAAAATCAACGCGATGCCGTTAAAAACGAAAAGTCACAGAACGTAGAAAATCAGCCTTATGCCATGGCTTACGTTGAGGAGATCAACAAAGTGTTGTACCCCGCGGGGCATCCTTACAGCTGGCCGGTTATTGGTTATGTTGATGATTTGAACCGGGCCAATCTGGATGACGTAAAAAACTTTTTCCTGCGCTGGTATGGTCCAAACAATGCCATCCTGAGTATTTCGGGCGATTTTAAACCAGAAGACGCCCTGAAGATGGCTGAAAAATATTTTGGTGACATTAAACCCTGTCCTGAAGTGAAAAAACTCAGAACCCCTCCGGTCATTATCCCAAGCGATAAATACACGGCTTACCGCGATAAAACCTATTTTCCTTTGAATCTGAGAGTTTATCCAACCGTTCCGCAATACCACCGCGATGAAGCAGCCCTTGATCTCTTGGGTTTAATGATAGGAAACGGCAACAACTCTGTGTTTTACAAAAACTTTGTAAAAACCAAAGAAGCTGTTCAGGCCAATGCCTATCACAATTCAGATGAATTAAGCGGGGAATTTACCATTCAGATCTTCGCATATCCACCGGACGATTTTAATCTTGAGAAATTGTTTACGGATCTCGACGCCAAGGTGAAAAAATCAATTGATGAGTTTGCTGGAACCGGTATAACTGACGAGGCTTTGCTTAGGGCTAAAAGTCAGGTTGAGTCTTATGCTTTAGGTGAATTAACAACGGTTTTCGCAAAAGGGGCAGCCATGTCGGAGTGGGAGCGTTTGCTTGGAAAATCCTCAAGTGTTTCAGATGAGATTGACCGTTACAACCGCGTTACCAAAGAGGACATCATTCGTGTGTTTAATAAATACATCAAAGGAACTGGAGCTGCCATTTTGAATACCTATCCGATCATTGACCCTAAAGATTCAGTTAAAAGTGTGAATCCTTATGCGGGCGCTACGTTCCCAGCTAACCCTGAATATGCGAACTTAAAATACACTCCCAATGCCGATAAGTTCGACCGCGCCTTACGTCCAAAACCAACGGAAGCCAAGCCGGTTGGTGTGCCTGAGTATTATTCAAGTGCGCTGTCTAACGGCTTAAAACTGGTCGGTACCCGTTACAGCGAGGCGCCAATCGTTACCTTGGTGCTTGAAATGGAAGGTGGCAGTCTGGTGCTCACCTCCGACAAACTAAAAAAACTGGGTGTTGCCGAACTCACTGCCTCCATGATGAATGAAGGCACCAAAAATTTTAGCACAGAGCAAATCTCCGCTGAACTTGAAAAGCTTGGAAGTTCAATTTCCTTTAACGCCTCAAAATCATCAACCACCATTCGCGTGCAATGTTTGCGTAAGAACCTGGATGCAACATTAAAACTGCTGGAAGAAAAATTGATGAACCCCGGCTTTAAGGAAGAAGACTTTAAACTGGCTAAAAAGCAGTACAGAGGCAGCATCAAAGATGAAGAGACCAGCGCAAACACCATGGCCAACAAACTCTTCAATTTCTCGATCTATGGCAACTCGGTTTTGGGTCTTGAACCTTCAATGAAATCGGTAGACAATATTGAGCTGGCCGATGTGAAAGCGTATTACACTAACTTCTATTCCCCTTCGGTATGTAACCTGGTAGTGGTTGGTGATGTTTCAGAGGAAGAACTGTTGCCTAAACTCGAATTTTTAAACAAATGGCCAGCCAAAGAGGTTAAACTACAGCCTATTCCTGAGCCACTTCCTGTAACGGAACCTAAGTTCTTTATTTACAACAAATCCTTCGCCCCTTCATCGGTGATCCAGATGGGTTACGCTTCCATTAAGTTTGATGCAACAGGCGATTATTATAAAAACCGCATTGCAAACTTTGTATTCGGCGGTAATTTCAACAGCCGTTTGAATCTGAATTTGCGTGAAGACAAAGGCTATACTTACGGCATACGGTCCGCATTCTTTGGCGACAAATACAGCGGAAGTTTTGAGATTAATACCTCAGTAAAACGCAAAGCCACCGCGGCTTCCCTTTACGAGATCATGAAGGAGTTTAAACGTTTCGAAACGGAGGGCATTAATGACGCCGAACTGGCTTTCACTAAAAACTCCTTGCTGAATCAGGAAGCCTTAAGGTACGAATCTCCATTTCAAAAGGCCGGATTTTTGAGCTCTATTGTAAAGTACAACCTCGAGAAAAACTATACGGTAAAACAAAACGAGATCCTTAAGAACATCACCAAAGAAGAAGTGAACCAGCAGGTGAAAAAATACTTTGACTCCAATAAAGTCACCACCCTTGTGGTTGGCGATAAGTTTGTGATTGATGGACTGCTTGAGAAAGCGGCTAAGGACGAGAAAACCATGGATGTATTAAATAAGGTTAAATTGAAAAAGATCGCGCTGGACTAAACCCTTAATTCTCATCTTTGTAAGAGAAGATGAGCAGCCTTTAATACTAAATACTTTTAAACCACTAAGACCAGTTCTTAGTGGTTTTTTTATATTCGTAACATCAAAAAAACAACTATGAAAAAAGCAAGCCTTCTGATCCTTTTGTGCATTTCACTGAGTGGATTCACCCAGAACATTCAGGTTCAGAACATGATCAATTACCTCCGGAACAAGGATTTTGTAAAAGCAAAAGCTTCAGCGGATGCCGCCGCACTGCACGAGAGCACCATGAACAGTTCAAAAATGTGGATGAACAGGGGCAATGTGTATAAAGCCATTTACCAGGACACCAATCAGAAAGTCAGGGACATTGATCAGGAAGCAGAAGAAAAAGCAGTGGATGCCTACATCAATTGTTTAAAATTTGACAAAGAAAACATTTACAAGGACCAGGTGAAGGGAAGCCTGGTAATTACCTCAGGCGCTCTGAAAAGAAAGGCTGATAAGTTCTACAAACCGAATAAATCTTACGAAGCTGCGTTAAAAGCTTACGATATTCTTGAAAGGGCCTTGCCTTATGATTTTGACCAGGGTTTAAAACGTCAGAACATTACCAAAGAATACCTGCTTTACGATAAGTACGACGTATACATGCGCTGGGGTAACAAAGAAAAATCGAGGGAATATGCCGATATTTTAATAGGCATGAACTACCGCGAACCAAAACTTTACACCGACATGATGAACATGGCTCTTCAAAACAAAGATACTGCAACTGCTTTGGCCTACATTGAAAAAGGGAAAGTGATGTTTGAGGACAACATGACCCTGATAGGCACCGAGATAGACATCTATATTGCACAGAAAAAAACCGATGCCCTGATCACAAAACTAAATGCGGCCATAGAGGTATCTCCCGACAATGAAAACCTGCACGCTGTTTTAGGTCAGGTGTATTATAAAACCGGAAAAACCACCGAAGCAGAAAAAGAATTTCTTAAGGCCCTGGATTTAAAACCTGACTTTGAGGCCATCAATTACAATTTAGGGGCTTTGTATTTTAATCAGGCGGCTGAATACAATAAAAAACTGAATGATTTGCCTCCAAACCAAACCAGCAAAGCCAAGGAATACGAGGAAAAGGTGAAAGAGTATTTCAACAAAGCCATTCCTTATCTTGAAAAAGCCTATGATGCCAACCAAAATGAAAAAGCCTATTCTCAGCGCCTTTACCAGGCTTACATGCGTTTGGGTGAGGTAGAGAAAGCTAAAAAATACAAACCAACAGCAGCCAAACAATAAACGCCAATGAAACGCCTAAGTAGTGTAGTTCTTTTTTTGGGCCTGAGTGCAGGTCTGATGGCTCAGAAAAGTCAGGTGCAATCGGCCTGGAGAGCACTCAGTGATTACGAGGAGTTACGAAAGGAAAATCCTCAGAACCCTGAACTCAAATACCTTAGTAAGGCAAAGGAAGCCATTGATAAAGCGCTTTTAAGTGAGGAGACAAAAAACCAAACCAAAACGCACGCTTACAAACTTCGCATTTCTTATGCTATTTATCAGTACAACCTGAATGAGGAGATCAAGAGGCAGGAGGCGGCTGGCGTACAGGACAAACTGAAACGGTACAATGTGGCCTATGGCAAAACAAGCCTTGTTGAGTTCAATGAGGCCAATGCTGAGCTTGGTGTAATCAAAGATTTGGATCCTAAGTTCATTGAAAAAATTCAAATCTCTCTGGCAAAGAATGATGCGGCCAGTTTGGACGATGAGGAATTAAAGTTTGCCCTGGCTGTTCAGGAAATGAAGCAGGAGGCCCCAAACATTGCCATTGGCAAGTATGAAACCAAGGAATACGACCTCTCGGCGGAGTATTTTTACCGTGCTGCTTTTATGAATTCTGTTTTGTACAAGGAATTGGATACGGCCAATTTTTATAATGCCTGTGTGGCAGCAGCAAAATCCGGAAACCCGGATAAGGTGATCGAGTACAACAAAAAAATGCTGGATGCTAAACTTGATGTGCCCTACAATTACAGTTCAATTTCAAGGGCTTGCCTCGCCAAAGGCGATACAGCAAAGGCTTTGCAGACATTAAAAAAGGGGAGAACTGTTTTTCCTTCGGACGGAGAATTGCTTTCGGCTGAAACAGACATCTTTCTAGTTACCAACCGCCAGGAAGAAGCGCTAACGAACTTAAAACTGGCTTTTGAAAAGGACCCTGGGAATGGGGTGTATTGTTTTATGATTGGCACTGCCTATGATAACCTGGCGAACCCAAAGGATAAAAGCAGCGGAAAAGACCTCACAAAACCAGCCAATTTTGAGGATCTGGTTAAAAATGCAGAAACCTATTACCTAAAAGCCATTGATTTGAATGCGAAAGACAAGGAGTTTTTGTTCAATTCAAAATTTAACCTGGGGGCGCTTTACAACAATTACGCTATTTACCTTGAGAATAAAAACATCGATAAGATTACGGACATGGCTCGATTGCAAAAAGAGAATTCAGAAAAAAGTCAGGCGTTCTATAAAAAAGCCATTCCTTATATGGAACAAGCACTGGACATAAAACCTGATGATATAGACACGATGAAAGCCTTGCGTCAGTTGTATTACAAAATCGATAATACAAAAATGGCCAAAGAAATGGACGATAGATTAAAGAAATAAAAGAACACTGAATGAAAATGAAGAAGGAAGGGAAACACCCTTCTTTTTTTTTTGATTAACTGAAGAGGATGCTCCTCATGCTGATGGAGCCCATGTCGATGGTTTCAGTAAGGAATTTTACCTCGTCTTTCGGATCTCTTAAACCCAAGGTGTACATCAGAGGTAAATAGTGGTCGTTGGTGGGATGGGCCAATTGGGCAAGGCGGGCCTTGGTTTGATAATTGATAAGCGGTTGAGGATCATTTTTCAGAACTTGTTCTTTCACCAGCGTGTCAAATTCAACAGCCCAATCGAATTTTTTGTTGGGCTCGTTCCAACTCACCATGCCCAGGTTGTGCACAATGTTGCCGCTTGAAAGGATCAGCACGCCCCGCTTTCTTAAAGCCGAAAGTTCTTTCCCTAATTTGAAATGGTATTCAGGCGATTTGCCATAGTCAATACTCATTTGGAACACGGGCACATTGGCCTTTGGGTAAAGGTGTTTTAAAACGGACCAGGCCCCGTGGTCCAATCCCCATTCCTTGTCTTCCTGCACTTTTACTGATTTCACTTCCTTAATCACAGCACGTGCCACTTCAGGCGCGCCGGGTGCAGGGTACTGCACTTTAAACAGTTCATCAGGGAAACCTCCAAAATCATGGATGGTGCTCTGTTGAGGATTTACGTTAACCGCTGTGCCATTGGTTAACCAGTGGGCCGAAATACAAAGTATCGCTTTTGGAGCCGGCAATTTTTTCCCTAGCTCAGCCCAGCTTCTGCTGTAAACCGTATCGGTGATGGCGTTCATGGGGTTGCCATGACCAATAAATAATACCGGCATACGTTCGCTGCCACCAAATGTTTCGGTGATGCGTTCAAGGTCTTTTAATTGCATGGCAATTGAGGATAGAGGTAAAACACTAAGGGCAGTCAGAAAATCTTTGCGATTCATACCGCTAATTTAAGTGCTTAAATTACAGAACGGTCTAAATTGATGTGAAAAGCACAATTGAAATGGGATTTGGGACAGGTCCTGTGCCCATGCAAACCACAGGGCCGGCAGTCCAGACCCTGAACGTCTATCACCTTCTGGTCAGTGGAGAGGGGACCAAATCCAAAATCGGGAATGGTGGAGAGAAAAAAGGCCCGTACTGGCGCATTTTGACTGGAAGCCAGGTGCAGAGGAGCCGAATCGTTCACGTAATTCATTTCGGCCTGTTTCATTAAAAGTGCCGATTGCAGCAAACTTAATTTTCCACAGAGCTGTTCCATGTTATTCCGGTTTGAGCGCAAAATAAGGTTCTCACAAAGGGTGGAATCGCCGGGGGCACCCAACAAATAAATTGTTTTTTCCGGTGGAATGAGTTGAATCAATTCCAACCATTTTTCCATTGGCAATTGTTTGGTGTACCACACTGAGGCCGGGGCCATACACACAAATCGGGTTTTGAGTAAAGGCGCAATGGTTTCTGCATCCGCTGATGAAGGGTAGAGTTTTGGTAAAAAAACGCTTGCATCACAGAAGTCAGCCAGCAGTTCATGGTAGCGGTGAATTTCATGAAGGCCTTTTTCAAAACGGTGTTTTACTGTTGTGTTAAATAAAAAAGAAAAGGGATTTTGTTTAAAACCCGCTGTGTGCTGAGCGCCTGAAAACGCCGTTAAAAAGCCCGAACTTGCATACCGATGGCAATTGATAACGCAGTCGTATTTGTTTTTTCGAATCCTTAACAAAAGTGAAAAGAGGTTCTTCATTTTGTTCTGCTGTTTGTCCCAAACAAGTGTGTCTTTCAAAAAGGGGTGCTGGGCATAGACGCCTTCATTGCCTTTTCTCACAAGCACAGAAACTGAAGCAGAAGGGAACGCAGCGTGCAGTTTTTCAAGAAGGCAGGAGGCCAGTATGGCATCACCAATAAATGCGGTTTGAATAACAAGTATGTTCTGGTATTTCAAACTTAGCCGTGTATGGTTTCCTGTTTGCCATAACTTTTTATCAAACCCGCCTCGTAATCCAACCACTGCTGCCAGCGCTGGTTCACGTCTTCCACACCCTCGCCGTATTTTCGTGCAAAACCAATAAAGGTGGTGTAATGCCCGGCTTCGCTTATCATCAACTCTTTGTAGAAATTGCTTAGGTCGGGGTCCTGAAGTTGTTCAGATAAAATTTTAAAGCGCTCGCAGCTTCTGGCTTCTATCATGGCAGCAAATAACAAACGGTCGATAAGCACAATTTTTTTGGAATAGCCCTTACGCATAAACTTGTAAAGTTCGTTTACGTAATGGTCCTTGCGCTCAAAACCGAGTTCAAAACCTTTGGCTCTTATTTTTTGGTGGACCATCTCAAAATGCTGCAACTCTTCCTGTGCGAGTTTTAGCATTTCTTCCACGAGTTCGCTGTGGAAAGGGTAACTCACAATGATGGAAATGGCGTTGGAAGCGGCCTTTTGCTCGCAATAGGCATGATCGGTTAAAATTTCGGAGAGGTTGGATTCGGCAATGTTTGCCCAGCGGGGATCGGTTTCTAGTTTGAGGCCAAGCATGGTGCTGTTTTTGTGAATCACAAAGTAACAACAAATATTTTACTTAATATTACGGCATGGCCGAGCAGGGAATCTTGTACCTCATTCCGGTGCCCATCAGCGGGGCACCTGTTACTCAAAGCATTCCGGACTATAATTTTTCCGTAGTAAGCCGGCTGAAAAAATTCATCACCGAAAACAACAAAGAAGCCCGAAAATTCCTGAAACAATTTGCTTATCCAAGGCTGGAAGAGGCCGAAATGCTTGAACTGAATGCACACAGCAGGGAAGGGGACCTGAGTCCGTTTTTAAAATTTATCAAGGGTCCTGAAGCGGTTGGTTTGATGAGTGATGCCGGTTGCCCGGGCATTGCTGATCCCGGGGCGGAAGTGATTAAACTTGCACACCGGCATGGTATTCCTGTGGTGCCGCTTGTGGGACCAAGTTCAATTGTGCTGAGCATTATGGCCAGTGGGTTTAACGGACAGAACTTCGCCTTTTGCGGGTATTTGCCCATTGATAAGACGGCACGTCAAAAACGTTTGAAAGAGCTTGAACAGCTTGCTATAAGGCAGCGTCAGGCGCAGTTTTTTATCGAAACGCCTTACCGCAACCAGGCCCTGTTTGAACATCTTTTACAAGCTCTTTCGCCAAGCACCCTGTTGTTTGTGGGAAGAGACGTGCAAGGGGAAAAACAAGTCCTTCAGAACAAAAGCATCAAGGATTGGAAACAAAGCAAAGCCCCAGAGCTGCAGAAATTGCCAACTGTTTTCGGTATTTACACGTCGTAAATATTTTGCAAGTGGAGTCCTGAAATTCAGGCTTCTTATTACCTTTAAGCGGGAAAATCTCAAGGCAAATGGACATCTTTTCACTGGTAAGGGCCAAACACAATCTGGTATTTAAACTGGCGCTGATTGCTTTTGTTTCGTTTTTACTGGCTTTGATGTTGCCTTACCGCGAGGTAAAGGGCCATAAAGTGGACGCGTTTAATGCCATTTGGCCTTACGCGGACCTGGTAACGGACCAGGATTTTTTTATTCGAAAGTCGGAATTGGAATTAAAAGCTGAGAAGGAGAAGATCATCCGCGAGACCCCTTTGTTTTTTGAGATCAATACAGCTGAGAAAGAAGAACGTTTGCATCAGCTAGCTATGCTGGAAACCACTCAGCCCAAAACCCATGCGGTTTTAAGACCCTTATTCGACAGTATTTATAAAAAGGGCATCATAGAAAGCCTTGATGAGGAGCAATTACGAAACAAACAGATCTTTGAAACCAACGGATTTTACGCGGAAGCTGTAGCGTATTATGATTTTTTCACCATCAAATCGGCAGTGGAATTTCTGGAATCCCAGTTGGGCGGGCAGGCCCTTACAGTAAATTATCTTGACTACCTTGCATTAACACACCGTTACAGCAAAAGTAAAACCGAACTTTACCTGGGATCAAAGTTGGAGCAGGTGTCGGTATACCGAAACGTGATCAAGGCCGGGCATGTGCTGGTAAAGCAGGGGGAATCCCTCACCAACAACACGCGCAATCTGATTAACCGGTATTATTATTTTCAAAACCAGAATGTGGCTTTCTCCTGGCCTAAGTTTTTTGCCAAATGGGGTTTAACATTTCTATTGAGCTTGGTTTTACTGGTGTTTCTGGCCTTTTTCAGGAAACATGTTTTTGGACAGAACAAACAGGTGGCTTTTCTGTTCTTTTTATTGCTTGTGGCAGTTTCCACCACGTTTTTGTTTCACAAGTTCGGGTTTATGGTATTGGCCCTACCTTACACGCTTGTGCCTATTTTAGTAAGGGTATTTTTTGACGGAAGAACGGCGTTGTTCACCCACCTGATGATTGTGTTGCATTGCAGTTTTTTTATGCCCGACAAACTGGAGTTTATTTTATTACAGCTGATACCGGGCATTGGTACTCTTTTCGCTGTGGCTGAAATGCGAAAACGCCAGCAGATCCTCAATGCTGCAGCACTGGTGTTTATGTTTTACGTGTTTATTTATGTGTGTTATGAATTGAGTTTTGGCACACCACTTGCGGTAACTAAATTTACCTCATATGTGCCGTTTGCCATCAGTTCCATGCTGGTGTTGTTGGCCTATCCATTGATATACCTTACGGAAAAATTCTTCGGGTTCATTTCGGATTTTAAATTGCTTGAGCTTTGCGACCTAAATCAGCCCTTGCTGAGAAAACTTTCAAAAGAAGTGCCGGGTACCTTTCAGCACAGTTTGCAGGTGGCCAATTTGGCTGAGGAAGCCATATTTTACATTGGAGGCAATTCTTTGCTGGTGAGAGCAGGGGCCATGTACCACGATATTGGGAAATTAAAAAACCCGTATTATTTTACCGAAAATCAGGCCGATGGCTTTAGTCCCCACCAGGAAATAGAACCGGTGGAAAGTGCCAGGATCATCATTGAACACGTGATTGTTGGTATAGAAATGGCCAAAAAATACAATTTGCCCGAATCGGTTATCGATTTTATCAGAACCCACCATGGCACCACTTCGGTAAGGTATTTCCTGAATTTATTTGAAAAACAAGGCCACGATTCCATCGCTGCTGAAGGCCGGTTCCGTTATCCGGGGCCTATTCCTTTCAGCAAAGAAACGGCAGTATTGATGATTGCCGATGGGGTTGAAGCCGCTTCCAGAAGTCTGAAAAGTCACGACGCTTTGACCATAAATGACCTGGTGGATAATATTATTGATTATAAAATTGCTCACCAACAGTTTATCAATTCCGACATTACTTTTAAAGACATCACCACCATTAAAAAGATATTCAAAAAGCGCCTGATGAACATCTATCACGTGAGAATAGAATATCCGGATTAGGACCTTTAAAACCCCTTATTTAACTCAAAAACAATATATTTGTCCTACCTATGCGTTATTTCTTCCTATTTCTGGGTTTGAGCGTCGTGCTGAGCTCCTGTAAGGTGATGCGATCCAACCTCATGCTCAAAACACCTAAACATTATAAGTACGATGAGTTAGTTGATTCCCTGGCCCAAAAAGATTACCGTGTAGCGCCAAACGACGAGATTCTGTATTTTGTATTCACCAACGATGGATTTAAACTGATTGACCTGGCCACTCAGGTAAATACCGGATTTAAGGCCAGTATTAATACCATTGTTGAAACCGATGGGCAAATTAAGATGCCTTTGCTGGGCAGGGTTTATGTTGAAGGACTAACCATAAAAGAATTGCAAGCCGTGCTCGAGGAAAAATATTCTGAATTTTACGTGAAACCTTATGTGGAAGTGCGTGTATCCAACAAACGGGTGATTGTGTTTCCCGGAAGTGGTGGGAGCGCCAAGGTGTTGCCATTGACCAACAACAATACCACCGTAATGGAGGCCCTGGCCGCAGCTGGTGGAATTGTTGAAGATGGAAAAGCATACAAAGTAAAACTGATCAGAAACAACCCAAAACCGGATGGCAAACCCCTGGTGTATTTAATGGATCTTTCAACAATCGATGGTTTATCAGCGGCCAACTCCAAGGTTCAGGCCAATGACATCATTTACGTGGAGCCACGCTACAAACCGCTGGCTACCTTCAACAAAGAAGTGTTGCCTCTGGTGACCACTATCACCGGCGTGATCTTGATTATCCAGTTGTTCCGATCCCTTTAAACCATGCTGAACCCGCAGGCAAACAATACCAATACCCAGTTAAAGGACATTGCGGAAAAACTCAATGCCAATTTTGATGTTGGTTTGTTTATTTTCCTCTTGCTCAGGAATAAATTAATTATTCTAATTTTTTTCCTGATCTCCTTTTTTTCTGCCTTTTTGTACCTGCGCTATAGTCAACCCATTTACGAGTCAAAAGCCATTGTGCAGATCAATGATGCCAATACAGCTGATCAGGTTTTAAAATTAGGTGGGGGAGGAGATAACAATAACCTCATTGCTGAGGCCATTGAACAAATTCGCTCCAAGGTGTTTTTGAAACGGGTGGTAGAGAAGCTCGACATCAGCGTGAACTACTTTAGTGAGGGCACCTTCAAAAATCATGAATTGTATTATTCCTCTCCGTTTTTGGTGAAGATCAATGTAAAATCTTCTGCTATTAATGGACAGAAGATTTACGTGAACCTTCAAAAAGACCTAAAGTCAGGCACTTTGAATTTTGGAAGTCAAAGCATTCCTTTTAAAAGTGGGGAATGGCTGTATCGTCCGGAGTTTGATCTGGTGGTGTATCCCAACCAAAAGATTGAGGCGCAGCAAATACTGAATTTACTGAAAGAGAACAACAAGTATTATTTTGTGGTGTCGGATGTGAACGAGGTAACGGCCCTCCTGAAAAGCAGACTTGAAGTAAAACTCTTTAATGAACACGCTAAAACTGTGATCGTCAAAGTGTCGGATGTGAACCCATCAAAATCAACTGACATTGTAAATGCCATTACTGAGGAGTATCTGAATTACGATGTGGAGCGCAAAAGCGAAAGCTCCACCAATATCCTGTCTTTCATTGATACACAGTTGAACACGGTTTACAATGAATTAAAAAACCGGGAGAGTCAATTGTATCAATTTAAAAGCGATAAAAAAATTGCCAACCGCGATTTTATAAATGATGCCGAGATGATGCGGTACTCATCGCTTGAGGACCAGATGCTGAAACTTGAGATCGAGGAAAAACTCATTGCTGAAATTCAAGCCAACATTGCGAAAAACAAAAGCATAGACATTTACCAGCTTTTGTCCTTAACTGCCGCTACTGACAATGATAACTCCATACGACAGGTGGTTGAGAGCATTAAAAAACTTTTAAACGATAAAGAGAATTTGTTGTATGCGGTGACACCGAACTCAGAGAACATCAAACAGATCAATTTCCAGATTGAGAATCAGAAGCGTTTGTTGATGGAAAGTTTGGATGCCCTCAGGATGAAGTACAAAGCCGAATACAAGAATCTCATAGAAAAGTCGGGTGACTTTCAAAATAAACTCAACCAAAACCCTGATGATGAAGTGGAGTATTCCCGCCTTTCGCGTTTATACACCATCAGTGAAAAGTATTACACGATGTTGCTTGAAAAAAAGACGGAGTTTTCGATCTCAAGAGCGGGTTACGTTTCCAAGAACATTATTTTAGAAAAAGCACTTGGGGTAGGCGCTCTGGTATCACCAAGCCGTAAAAAAGCCTTGTTGATCGCAAGTTTGGGATTTCTGGTTTTTTCACTTGGCCTTGTACTCATCCGTTACCTGTTTCACGATAAAATTTACACCTTGTACGACATTACTCGTTATTCGAGTGGCGACGTGGCTTTGCTGGGGGTCGTACCAAAATACCAAAGCCATATTCCAGTGTCTCAACTTGTGGTGGATAAAAACCCAAAAGCCCTTATCAGTGAAGCTTTCCGATCCATCAGGGCAAATTTAAATTTCATGGATGCCTCCAATGAGGGAACAAAAATTGTCTCAGTCACATCAACCATCAGCGGGGAGGGAAAAACGTTTGTTTCCATCAATGTGGCCGGCATTATTGCTTTTACCGGAAAACGTGTGGTGATCATTGACCTCGACATGCGAAAACCAAAGATCCACAAGGGGTTTGGAACAAGCAATAACATTGGCATGAGCACCATCCTAACCGGACTCACTACCGTGGATGAATGCCTGATGAACAGCACCATGGATAATTTAAAATTTATTACCGCTGGCCCATCACCTCCTAATCCTTCTGAACTCATTCTCAGTAAAGCACTGGATGAAACTCTGGATTACCTCAAAACCAAGTTTGATTGTATTGTCATTGATAATCCTCCGGTAGGGCTTGTAACCGATGGTATTGCTACTATTCAGAAAGCAAACTACCCCATCTATGTATTCAGGGCAGGCTATTCTCGTAAAATGTTTACCCAAATATTGGATCGTTTGAAAAACGAATCTAATGTAAAAAATCTGTCCGTTATTTTAAATGATGTTGACGTGAGTAAAAAACTGTACAGTTACAATTACGGGTATGGTTATGGGTATGGTTACGGCTATGGCAGCGGGTATTACAGTGAGGAAGAAACCGGAAGAAAAAGCAAAAAGCGTAAAAAAGATGGAAATAGTTGAATCGGAATTAAAAGGATTGTTTGTTATTAAGCCTAAAGTATTTGAGGATGCCAGAGGGTATTTTTTTGAAAGTTACAATAAGGAAAGTTTTGTAAAAAATGGGTTAGATCTTGATTTTGTTCAGGACAATCAATCCCTTTCTCAAAAAGGGGTATTAAGGGGTTTGCATTTTCAGAATCCTCCCTTTGCTCAGGGAAAACTGGTGCGTGTGATTACCGGGGCTGTATTTGATGTGGCCGTTGACATTCGTAAAAGTTCTAAAACCTACGGGAAATGGTTTGGATTGAAGTTGAGTGAAAAGAACAAATGGATGATGTACATTCCTGAGGGATTTGCGCATGGATTTTTGACTCTTGAAAACAACACCACCTTCTCCTATAAATGCACGGGTTTTTATAATAAGGGAGCCGAGGACTGTTTGATGTGGAACGACCCTGGCATTGGAATACAGTGGGGTACAGAGGAGGTGTTGCTTTCAGACAAGGATAAAACCGGGAAACTGATCAGCAACTTCCAGTCGCAATTTGCATGACGCCGACCTTAAGCATATTGTTTATTGAAAAGTTCAAGTTCATGTCGTTAAACCTGAACCTTCAATTTTTGCTTACGGCCTTGTTTATCATTTGTTTTATGTTTTCCATCCTGATCAATTACATCATGCTGCGTTTTGCGCAAACACTGGGGGTAAGGGGTAGGAATGAAAACGAAGTGCGCTGGAACCCGGAGGTAAAACCTTCACTCGGGGGCATTTCATTTTACCTGGTGTTTCTTGTGGCATTTATTTTTGCCGTACTCTTGCCACACCGGCAGGATGGATTTAACATTCAGGTGGTGGGCATTTTGCTCGCGGCTACTTTATCCTTTCTGATGGGTTTGGCAGATGATGCCTTTAACACACAACCCCTTCTAAAATTCCTCACACAAATTTTTTGTGGCTTGATTGTCATCATTTCCGGACTTTCAATACAGATCTTTGAAAATCAGTTTCTGAATTATTTTTTAACTGTATTGTGGGTTGTTGGCATGATGAATTCCCTGAACATGCTCGACAACATGGATGGAATTGCCACCATTGTTTCTATTGTGGCTTGTTTTTTTGTAGTGATGCTGAATCTGGCCACCTCAAACACAACGGGGTATCCAACAGTGCTTAGTTTGGGTGTGTTAGGCGCCCTGGCCGGTTTTTTGGTATACAATTTTCATCCTGCAAAAATGTTTATGGGCGACACCGGTTCGCAGTTCCTTGGCCTTTTTTTAGCGGTCATGGGCATAAGTCACGGTTGGAACACACCTACAACGGTTTGGGTTGGGGGAATCCCATTTTCTAATTTCCTGATCATCGCTCTAGTATTTATGCTCCCCCTGTGTGATACGGTGACCGTGGTCATCAACCGTTTAAGAAGTGGAAATTCTCCTTTTGTGGGTGGAAAGGACCACACAACGCATCACTTGTATTTTAAAGGATTGAACGAGAAAAAAATAGCCATTTTGTTTTTTGTTTTGGGTTCTGTTGCCATTTTTATGGCCTACTTGATGGTCATGCGGTTTAGCATGATTGTTTTTTATGTTTCTCTTTTCTATTTCTTGATTGTATTCGTAGCTTTATATCTGAACACCATTTTAAAGAAAAAGTGATTTCTTTTAAGCGTTTCAGAACCTACGCCCCGATTCTAAAATGGGCGGCACTCATTTCAGTGTTTTTTGTTGTGTTTTTTGGTATCTATTTTATCGGCTTCCTTCGCTCTGAGCCGGAAGTAAACCTGGTATCCTATAACAGCAACAACGGCAATGTGTTTAATTTAAGCATTCCAACAGAACTGAATTTTTGTGGAGAGGATATCCCAACAAACGACCTCAGAATTAAAATTGTACTGGAGAAGGAGTTTATGCAGGACCAATATTCACGTTCATCCACGCAATTGCTGTTTAACAAAGCCCAGCGCTGGTTTGGATACATTGAACCTGTTTTGAAACAACAAGGCATACCCGACGATTTTAAGTACCTGGCTGTTATTGAAAGTCATTTGTCAAATGCGCATTCACATGCAGGCGCTGCAGGTTTCTGGCAATTGATCGGTAACTCGGCTATTAATTACGGACTTACGGTAAACGCTTCAGTAGACGAGCGGTTAAATGTTGAAAAAGCAACCAGGGCGGCTTGTGAGTTAATTAAACAGGCTTATAAGGTTTTTAAAAACTGGACCCTTAGTGCAGCAGCTTATAACCGGGGCATCAACGGCATTTTACGGGCCATGAAAGACCAGGGCACACGTGATTACCACCAGTTATTGCTCAATCCTGAAACCGGAACCTTTGTGTACCGCATACTGGCTTATAAAACGCTGCTTTCAAAACCCATGCATTTTGGCATTAAAAAAAATAAATTGACAACGCTGCCTAAAATTCCCTACAAAATTTTTCCAGTTGACAGCAGCATAAAAGACCTTGCTGCATTTGCCAAAGCCATTGGTGTGGATGTGTATACGCTAAAGGCACATAACCCCTGGTTGATTTCAAATGCATTGGATAATCCGGGCAAGGTAAAATTTGAGATCAAGGTGCCTAAAAATACTAAAGCCGATTACAGCAATTACCTTCTGGATTTGAATCCCTATTTGATTGTTTCTCCAGAACCTCAGCTGATAGTAGCTGACACGGTACAACAAAAAACGCCTGAGGGAAGTATTTATGTTGAAGCAGAAACACCCCTTGAAGACCTGGCCAAACAATTCCACGTAAGTGTTGAGGACTTAAGAAAATGGAATAAACTGGATCCCTCCAAACTCAGCGTAAAATCGGAAAGCCTTATTGTGGTTGAACCGAAAGAAATAAATTAATTTTGACTGTCCTTACTGAACCACCAACTTCATCGTTTTTAAGATTTTATTTTCGGAATACAGTACACAGAGGTAAATGCCCTCAGACAACTGCAGGCTGAACGTTTCCAAACCGGCCTCTTTTGAAAACACCTCCTGGCCAAGTGCGTTAAAGATAATCACGCGTGCATTTTGAACCGCTGTGCTTTTAATGTTTAGTTCCCCAAAACTCGGGTTGGGGTAAACTTGTAATTGGATGATGTTTTGTTCATCATTGCCTGACTCCAAGGAAAGACAAGCACTAACAAAAACACTTTGAGATGCTGAATTGCTGCAGGAATTGCTTGATGTGCCCACAACAGAATACACGGTGTTGGACTGAGGTGAAACACTGATGCTGCTGGCGGTTTGTCCGGTGCTCCAGGAATAGGTGGCAGCCCCGCTTGCGGTTAAAACCATTTGTTCACCTTTACAGATAACAGTTTTTGAGAGTATAGATACCGCCGGCAAAGGCAAAACGGTGATGGAATGGGTGCTAGTATTTTGACAATTGTTACCGTCTTTTCCCGTAAGCGTATAAACACTGCTGGATATTGGTGTTACCGTGATGGAATTGTTGTTGGATCCTGTGCTCCAGGTAAATGAGCTTGCGGTTCCTGATGCACTCAGTACAGCACTGTTTCCGGCGCAAAGACTTGAAGGGCCAATAATACTAACCGTAGGAAGTGTTATAATATTGGCGGTGATGCTGCGTTGGCTGATGCAGCCGTTGAGTCCGGTGCCGGCTACCGTAAAACTTGTTGTTACAGTAAGTGTAACACTCAAGGTACTTGAATTTGAACCATTGCTCCAGGTGTAGGTAGAGGCGGTTCCACTGGTCCAGATGTTGTAAGCATCACCTGCGCATATTGGAGGAAGAGTTGTACTAAGAATGATCGTTGGAGAAGGGGCTACTGTAAGCGTAATGGGAGTGCGCGGATAATTCGTACATCCGGCTGCTTCACTGTAAAAGGTGTAAACTGAATTCACAGCTACTGCTTGAAGCGTTGGTGTTACAAGTTGTGTGCCGCTGCCAATGGCAGAGCCACCACTTGGCAAGGTGTACCAGGAAACGGTATTGCTGCCTGAATATTGTGCGCTTAAGGTAAAGGCATTGCTGCTGCATACGCTTGTTCCGGGTGCAGCGGTTACAGTTTCGGGATTGCAGGACGGGTTAAACTTCCAAAGGTCTTCCATGTTATCGGATAAATTGATGTTGTTGGAGTAGCCAAGTCCGCCAATGAGCCAGCATTTCCCATTGGTAGTAGGCCAGTAACTGTTATAATAGCGTCCACCGGGTATGTTGTTGACATTGGGAATGGTTTGTGTACCGTAAGTCCCGAGTTGATTGATGCTGTTGGCGCCTTTTACCCAGGTCCAGTTGCCGCTGCTGATGTTGTAGCTGAACAAATCATTCAGGTTACCCAAACCCACACTTGCCGCATTGCCTTCTCCCCCAAACAGCCAGAGCTTACCAGAGCCGTCGTTCCAGGCAGCCGATGACATTCTCGCGCCTGGTATATTTAGAGGTGAAGCAAGACCTTGTGTGCCGTAGTTGCCAGGCGCCATGGTGGCGTTGCTTCCTCCAATCCAGGTCCATTGGTTGTTTGTTACATTGTATTTCCAAAACGCGTTGTGATAGGAGGGGAATCCTGAAGCCTGATAGCCTCGCCCTCCAAACATGTATAATTCTCCTGCGTTATACCAGGTGGCCGGGAATTCGTTTCCTCCCGGGCTGTTTGAAGGGGCACTAAGGTTTAAAGTGCCAAACACACCGTTTTGCGAAATCAAATTAGAGCCATTTACCCAGGTCCATTGGTTCGTGCTGATGTTGTATTTCCATAAGTCGTTCAAAAACCCAACAATAGCCCCGGACGCCGGCAGCCCTCTCCCGCCAAACAACCACAAATTTCCTGTCGCGTCTATCCAGCTGCCGCAGGCGTTACGACTTCCCGGGACATTGCCGGCCGCTGCAACACCCATGCTGCCATAAATTCCATTCTGATCAATGGTATTAAAACCTTTCATCCAGGTCCACTGGTTTGTTGTTGGGTTATAGCGCCAAAGGTCCCCAAGTTTTCCAAAGGTGTTATTGGCATCAAAGCCGTCTCCGCCAAACATCCAGAAATTGCCGCTGGCATCGGTCCAGCTTATCATAAACTCTCTTGCACCGGGTTGATTGGATGCGGAAGGAACGCCTTGTGTACCATAAGTACCCATTTGATTGGCGGTGTTCGCTCCGCCCATCCAGGTCCACTCGTTGGTGCTGACATTGTATTTCCAAAGGTCATTCAGCCAGCACAGGGTATTTGTTGCACTAAATCCCTCCCCACCAAAGAGCCATAAATTGCCTTGTGTATCCACCCAGGTAGCTGAACCATGCCTGCATCCCGGATTGTTAGTCGCTGATGCGAGGCCCAAGGTGCCATACAAGCCGGTTTGTCCACCGGTATTGGTGCCTTTCATCCAGGTAAACTCTTGTGAGGATAAACTGAAAGTGCATAGTACTATGGCGTATAAAAGTTGGATTCGTTTCATGGTAGAGCGGATTGAACATTAAAGATAAAGTTTACTTCAAAGAAAGGCACACAAATGTGTGAAGCCTTGTACTCATTGAGTGAAAGGCTGTTGAATCTAAGCGAATCCTGCTCAAGGGAAATTTAATGGAATAAAAAAAGCCCCCGGGTTTCGGGGGCCTATTTTTAGGAAGTGGCTTCGTTTTTTTCAGTTGCCGGTTTTGGCAATAAAATTTTACGGCTCAGTTTGATCTTTTTGGTTTTAGGATCATCGCCTACGTATTTTACCTCTATAATATCGCCTTCTTTTAAAAGACCTTCAAGGCTTTCAACACGTTTCCAATCGTATTCGCTGATGTGCAACAAACCATCCTTACCTGGCATGATCTCTACAAAAGCGCCGTACGGCATGATGGTTTTAACTTTCGCCTGGTAAATATCACCCAGTTCAGGAACAGCAACTATGCCTTTGATGCGGTTTTTAGCGGCAGTTACATCGGCCAGATTGGTTCCGAAAATTTCAACAATACCATTTTTGTCCACCTCAGTAATCACGATGGTGGTGTTGGTGAGTTTTTGCATTTCCTGAATTACTTTTCCTCCAGGACCGATAATGGCGCCAATAAATTCTCCGGCGATAACAATTTTCTCAAAGCGTGGTGCTTGAGGTTTGTAATCGGCGCGGGGTTCAGAAATGGCTTTCAGCATTTCGCCCATAATGTGTAAACGACCAGCTTTGGCTTGTGCCATGGCTTTTGCCATTACTTCATACGGCAATCCGTTTACCTTAAGGTCCATTTGAACAGCGGTGATGCCATCTTTGGTTCCGCACACTTTAAAGTCCATATCACCCAGGTGATCTTCATCCCCAAGAATGTCAGAAAGAATAGCGTAATCGCCTTTTTCATCGGTGATCAAACCCATAGCAATACCAGCAACCGGTTTGTTGATTTTTACACCGGCATCCATCAAAGCCAAACATCCGGCGCAAACCGTTGCCATGCTTGATGAACCGTTGCTTTCAAGAATATCACTTACTACACGAATGGTGTAGCCGGTATCCATAGGCACCACTTTTTTAAGGGCGCGAAGAGCAAGATTGCCATGACCCACCTCACGACGGCCGGGACCGCGGTTAGGTTTTGCTTCACCGGTGCTGAATCCAGGGAAGTTGTAGTGCAACAAAAAGGTTTCTTCACCCTGATTAAAGGCGCCATCGATGCGTAATTTATCGAGCGGAGTACCCAAAGTAACTGTTGTTAAAGACTGTGTTTCTCCACGTGTAAATACGGCGCTACCGTGTGGGGAAGGCAGATAGGATACTTCGGCCCAGATGGGACGAATGTCGGCGGTTTTACGACCATCCAGACGAACTTTTTCGTCGATGGCCATGCGGCGCACGGCTTTGTATTCTACTTCGTGGTAATATTTGTTGATGAGGCTTTCTTTCTCTTTTAATTCCTCTGCGCTGAATTGTTTTTTAAATTCTTCGAGCGGCGCTTTAAAATTGTCCTTACGATTATTTTTATTTGGATCTAACTTTCTTGCAGCTGCATAAACCGCATCGTAAGTCTCCTTCATTACCTTCTCGCGAAGGGCCTCATCGTTGGTTTCGTGCGAATAGGCGCGTTTTGGTTTGATGCCGGCTTTTGCGGCAAATTCGTTGATGGCTTTGATCTGAAGTTTAATGGCTTCGTGTGCGAATTTAATCGCTTCCAGCATTTCTTCTTCGCTCACCTCGCTCATTTCACCTTCTACCATGGCAATGTCGTGCGCAGAGGCAGCAACAATCATGTCGATGGTGCTACCAACCAATTGGGATTTGGTAGGATTGATAACCAGTTTTCCATCGATCTTTGCAACACGAACTTCGCTGATTGGTCCGTTGAAAGGGATGTCGCTTACTGCAATGGCAGCTGAAGCAGCAAGACCAACCAGAGCATCCGGCATGTTTTCTTTATCCGAAGAGATAAGTGAAAGCATCAATTGTGTATCGGCATGGTAATCTTCCGGAAATTGCGGACGCAAAGCGCGGTCGACAATGCGGGAGATCAGAACCTCGTAATCTGAAAGTTTAGCCTCACGTTTAAAAAATCCTCCGGGAAAGCGTCCTGAGGAAGCGTATTTTTCCTGATAGTCAACGGTAAGGGGTAAAAAGTCTACTCCTTCCTTAGCGTCTTTGTTGCTGACGATTGTGGCCAATATCATGGTATCGCCCAAGCGCACCACGACTGAGCCGTCGGCCTGTTTGGCCAGTTTTCCTGTTTCCAGACTGATCATACGGCCATCGCCGAGATCAAAGCTGTGTGTAATTCCAATTTGTGACATGTGTTTTTGATTGTGTTCTGACGTTTTCAGAACTGGTTTA